>Ga0307416_100001176_pt1 | contig 14019 bp, 11 predicted proteins | sample DK1Cmetagenome_2_FD_203821 | JGI IMG/M metagenome (GOLD analysis project Ga0307416, IMG submission 203821) | Maize rhizosphere microbial communities from greenhouse at UC Davis, California, United States - DK15-C-3 | ecosystem: Host-associated > Plants > Roots > Rhizosphere > Soil | place...
GCGACCTCGGACGGGCCGAGGTCGACCGCCCGCAGGTCCGCCGAGCGGACCACGAGATCGGCGATCGGCTCCCCGACGTCGGGACTGCCGCGCGGGCCGACCGGGCGCTCCTCGATGTCGGCGCCCATCGCCCGCAGGATGTCGATCACCGCACGGCGCGTCGGGTTGACGCCGACGTCTCGCAGGGTGAGCTCGGCATCCGGGTGGATCGACGCAGCGACGAGCCAGAACGCGGCCGCGGAGACGTCCGCCGGCACGTGCTGATCGATCGCCTGCACCGCCGTCCCTCCTTCCACCGCGACGGCGACGCCGTCGTCGCTCTCACCGCACTCGACGGGCACACCCCGGGCCCGCAGCATGCGCTCCGTGTGGTCGCGTGTCGCGACCCGTTCCCGAACGGTCGTCCGACCGGCGGCTCGCAGTCCGGCGAGCAGGACCGCCGATTTGACCTGTGCCGACGGCATCGGCGTCGCGTAGTCCATCCCCTGCAGCGGGGTGTGCCCGACCACGGTGAGGGGAGGAAGGGAATCGTGGCGTCGACCGTGGAGCACCGCGCCCATCCGACGCAGCGGCTCGATGATACGAGCGACCGGACGGCCACGCAATGACGCGTCGCCGTCGAGGATGGCGGTCATCGGCAGCCCGGCGAGGACCCCGGCGATGAGTCGCAGACTCGTACCGGAGTTGCCGCAGTCGAGGATCCCCGCCGGCTCGATGAGGCCGTCGGCACCGGGCGACACGACGCGGTAGGCGGCGTTCCGCCCGTCGTCGTCGGGACGCATCTCGACCGTCGCGCCGAGGGCGCGCATGACACCCGCGGTCGAGCGGACGTCGCCGCCGTCGCCGGCTCCGGTGATGCGGCTCTCCCCGTCGGCGAGGGTCGCCAGGATCAGCGCGCGATGGCTGATCGACTTGTCGCCGGGCAGCCGCAGCTCGCCGCGCAGTCGCGCGGCTGGGCGGACCGTGGCGACGTCGGCGGCGATCAATGCTTGCCCAGTCCGTCGCCGCCCCTGGCACCGCTCCCGGCGGCGCTGACACCGGCCAGCACCGGCTCGCCGTGCAGGCCGCGGACGTGCTCGTGGACCGGGACGATCGCGTCCATGAGCGAGCGGAACATGTCGAGATCGAGCTGCTGTTCGGCATCCGACAGGGCGGCGTCCGGGTCCGGATGCACCTCGACCATGACCCCGTCCGCCCCGACCGCGACGCCCCCGATGGCCAGCGGCCGGACGAGCCAGCGCTTCCCGGTGGCGTGGCTCGGATCGACGATGACCGGCAGGTGGGTCAGGTGGTGGAGGAGCGGGACGGCGGACAGGTCAAGCGTATTGCGCGTGTACGTCTCGAACGTCCGGATGCCTCGCTCGCACAGGATGACGTTCGGGTTGCCCGAGCTCACGATGTACTCGGCGGCCATGAGCCATTCCTCGACCGTCGCCCCGTAGCCGCGCTTGAGCATCACCGGCCGGGCGACCCGCCCGACGTCGCGCAACAGCGAGTAGTTCTGCATATTGCGCGTGCCGATCTGGAGGATGTCGGCGTACTCGGCGACGATGTCGACCTGTGACGGCTCCATGACCTCGGTGATGACGGGTAACCCGGTCTGCTCGCGGGCCTCGGCCAGGTAGCGGAGCGCTTCGACGCCGAGCCCCTGGAACGAGTACGGGCTCGTCCGCGGCTTGAAGGCGCCACCGCGCAGGACGGTCGCCCCGGCGGCCTTGACTGCCTCGGCCGTCTCGAACAGCTGGTCCCGGCTCTCGATCGAGCACGGACCGGCCATCACGCTCAGGGAGCCGTCGCCGATCGCGGCGTCCAGGACGCGGATCACCGTGTCCTCGGGGTGGAACTCGCGGGATGTCAGTTTGAACGGGCTGTTGATCGGCGTGACCCGTTCCACGCCGGGCAGCACGCTGAAGGCCTCGATCAGGGCCGGTTTGCGACCCCCGATCTCACCGACGACCGCGATGACGACGTGATCGAGGTCCTGGTGGTCGAACGGCGTCAGCCCCTCGGCCAGGATCCGGCTCTTGACGCCCAGGACCTCGGCCTCGATGGCGCCGGCGGTCATCACGACGAACATCTGACTGCGGACTCCTCGCTCCTCGAGGTCGGCCAAACAAAAAAGCAGAGGTCTCACCTCTGCTTCGTTCGCCCGGCACGACCCGTGCCCTCGGTCTCAGTGACCGACGACGCTCATGCCGGGCATCGAAAGTAGAAGGTCGGGCTCATGCGTGGACGGAGTGTGCGGCGCGGCCCCGCCCCCTGTCAACGCGCGGGTCGAGTCGGGCGGTCCGGTGCGAGGCGGCATTGCCTGGCAGGCACGAACGGTCGACTGGTCGTCGCGGGTTCGCGGTTCCGCCGATGCTCCATGCATCCGACGCAAGGTTTATCGAACGAGCCACTTCATCAGGCCGCTCGTTCGACCGTTGGTGCATCGCGCGCAAACAATGGGCTGGCACACCGGTCGGGTGCGGCGTCCCTCACTCGAATCGATCGAGGAGGGGTTCGGCCTGGTGCAGATTGATGCCGCTTTCGATCAGGTCGATCACCGACTGGATCTTGGCTTCCTCCTCGACCTGCTCGTCGATGAACCACTGGAGGAACTGGTGGCTCCGATGGTCGCCGTTCGACAGAGCCTTAGCCGCCATCGCATCGAACTGGGCAGCGACGTCCCGCTCGGACTGCAGTGCCCGCTGGGCGGCATCGAGCGCCGACTTGTAACGAGTCGATACCGCCTTGACGGCCGGCAGGTCGAAGTCGATCTCGTTGTCGATGAGGAAGTCCATGATCTTCGTGCCGTGCTGGGCCTCCTCGATCGCCTGGTCGCGGAAGAACTTGCCCCAGCGGCGCAGGCTCTGCCGGTCGAAATAGACCGAGATGCCCATGTACAGCGAGTGGGCCGAGAACTCGCTGCCGATCTGGGCGATCAGCATCTTGCGCAGGTCACCGTCGATCATGGATCGCTCCTGGTAAGAGGGATTCGAAGCGTCGCCGAGCCTCCGGGTCGCGGGGTGGATGATAGGATGGCGCGCGCCGTTCCGCGGAGAGGTCGCATAGAGGCCTAGTGCAGCGGTTTGCTAAACCGCCATGTGGGGTAACCTGCATCGAGGGTTCGAATCCCTCCCTCTCCGCCAGAAATCCTCCGGCCGATGGCTCGCACAGCGTCGCGTCGGCCGTCGGAGAGGACGCGGTGGCACAGGCGCCCGTAGCTCAGTGGATAGAGCGTTAGGTTGCGGACCTAAAGGTCGTGAGTTCGAGTCTCGCCGGGCGCGCCAATCTCTGATCCGGACCGCATCGCACCCCTCCGCACTGTACCCATCCAGACCTATCGGTGTACCCTGCCGCCCAGCATCGGTGGTGAGGAGCGCCGCGGATGTCACAGGGGGTGGGGACAAGTGACGCGAGCGCGCGCAGGAATCTATGTTTCCGTGGCGGCCGTCGCCGTATTGCTGACGACGCTCCTGCCGACCACGACGCGCGCCGCTACGACGGTCACCCTCACCCCGATCGCTGACGCCCATGTCGCCCCTGCCGCTCCCGGCAACAACTACGGCGCGACCAATCCGCTCAGGACCCGCGAGGGCGGCGGCACCACGACGGACCCGACGTACCGGGCATACCTGAAGTTCGACGTCAGCAGCCTTGCCGGCCAGAGCATCCAGTCGGTCACGTTGCGATTGTTCGTCCCGTCCGACCCGACGCCGAACGTCCAGAACGTCTTCCGCGTGGCGGACTCCGGTTGGGGAGAGTCGACGATCACCAACGCCAACGCCCCGGCACCCGAATCCAACCCGGTCGGATCGGCGGCCGTCGCCCTGACGGGCTACAACGACATCTCCCTCGGGGCCGGCGCGATCACCTCGGCGCAATCCCAGAGCTTCTTCATCAAGTCGGCTGGGAACAACAACCTGGCGTTCAACTCGAAGGAATCCGCGACGAACAAGCCACAGCTGGTCGTCGTCATCGCCGACGCGACTCCGACGGCCACGCCGACCGAGGCACCGACCGCCACGCCGACCGAGGCACCCACCGCCACGCCGACCGAGGCACCGACTGCCACGCCGACCGAGGCACCGACGACTACCCCCACCGTGGCACCGACGACTACCCCCACCGTGGCACCGACGACTACCCCGACCGTGGCACCGACCGCTACACCCACCGTGTCACCCACGGCCACGCCGACGGCGACCCCGACAGCGACACCGCCCGGCGGTGGCGGGTCGGCGACCATCAACCCCGTCGCCGACGCCCAAGTCAGATCGGACTCCATGAACACCAACTACGGGTCGCTGTCGTCTCTGCGGACGCGGGAAGTGGCGTCGAGCTCGACCTACCGGTCCTATCTCAAGTTCGACATTCCGGCGTCCGTCGGGACCGTGAACTCCCTGAAGCTTCGCCTGTTCGTCACTGACAAGACCAACAACGTCCAGGGCGTCTACCTGGTCGGCGATTCGAGTTGGAGCGAGTCGGCGATCACCTTTAGCAACGCCCCAGCGATGACCGGCTCTGCGATTACCACATCCACCCCGTCGACTCTGAACACGTACGTCGACATCGACCTCCCCACGGCAGGCATCACGGCTGGCAACCCCGTGACGTTCGGGATCAAGGGCACGAACTCGGACAGCCTGATCGTCAATAGTCGGAATGCCACCACCAACAGGCCGGAGCTCGTGATCAACGCGGGCGCCTCGACGCCGCCGGCCGCGCCGGTCGGCTCGTTCAACGCAGCACCCTTGAGCGGGACCGCGCCCTTGACGGTCACCTTCACGGACACGTCGACCAACAGCCCCACGGCCTGGGCGTGGGACTTCGACGACCCGGGATCGAGCGGTGCGAACACGTCCACGTTGCAGAACCCGACCCACACGTTCGCGGATCCAGGAAGCTATGTCGTCGAGCTGACGCCGAGCAATGCCGTCGGGGCCGGCTCGCCGGCAACGCGCACCATCGCCGTCTCGGCCCCGCCGACGGGCGGCGGCAACGTCTTCGTCGGAGCGGGCGACATCGCCGACTGCAACCGGTCGACCGACGAGGCGACTGCGCTCCTGCTCGACGGGATCTCGGGAGCCGTCTTCACGGCGGGCGACAACACCTATCCCGACGGGACGGCGGCCAACTTCGCGAATTGCTACGGCCCGACGTGGGGGCGGCACAAGGCGCGGACGAAGCCGGCCATCGGCAATCACGACTACTCGGCGAGTGGCGACCTGTCGGCTTACTTCGATTACTTCGGACCGGGCATCGGCGACGCTGGCAAGGGCTACTACAGCTACGACGTCGCGGGCTGGCACGTGGTCGTCTTGAACAGCCAGTGCTCGACGCTCGGCGGAAGTGCCTCTGCCGGATGTGGCACGAATAGCCCGCAGACCACCTGGCTCCGCCAGGACCTTGCCTCAAGTAGCGCGAGTTGCACGATCGCGATCATCCATAACCCGCGGTTCACCTCGAAGCGAACGACGCCGGATGGGCCGTATGCCGCGTTCTGGACGGCGCTGTACAACGCTGGCGCGGAGATCGTCATCAGCGGCGACAAGCACAACTACGAGCGCTTCGCGCCGCAGACCCCGGCCGGCGCCGCGGATCCGTCGTTCGGTGTGCGTCAGTTCGTCGTGGGCACGGGCGGCGCGGCACTCAGCACGTTCGGCACGTCGACGATGGCGAACAGCCAGAGCAAGAACGACAGCACGCATGGCGTCCTCAAGCTGAGCCTGCACGCCTCCTCATACGACTTCGAGTTCGTCCCGGTCGCCGGCAAGACGTTCACCGACTCGGGCGTCGGCGCCTGTCACGGAGCCCCATCGACCGCCACCCAGGCCGCAGTCGCCGAGGCGACCGCGATCGAGATCCAGCAGTCGAACCTCCTGAACGACCGGCGCCGCCGGCCGCACTAGTCGTCGGCGGTCCGCCGGCACGTACCATGGCGGCCATGGACAAGGTCGCCTTCCTGGGGCTGGGCACGATGGGCGCGGCGATGGCCGCCAACCTGGCCCGTGCCGGCTTCGCTGTCACGGCCTGGAATCGGACGCCGGGCCGCGCTCCCGACCTCGCCGACCTCGGGATCGAGATGACGTCTACGCCGGCCGAGGCCGTCGGCGACACGCCGATCGTCGTGGTCTGCGTCTCGGACACCCCGGACGTCGAAGCGGTGCTCTTCGGCGAGGACGGCGTGGCGACGGCCGCGCGAGCCGAGACGCTCATCATCGACTGCTCGACGATCGCCCCGTCGGGTAGCTGGGACTTCGCTGCGCGCCTGCGCGAGCGGGGCTTGCGCATGGTGGATGCGCCCGTGTCGGGCGGCAGCGAGGGCGCGAAGAACGCGACCCTCACGATCTTCGTCGGCGGCGATGAGCGCGATGTCGAGCATGCCCGTCCGGTCCTGAACGCCCTGGGGCGGACGATCACCCACGTCGGCCCCATCGGCGCGGGCCAGGCCGTCAAGGCTGTCAACCAGGTCATCCTTGCCGGCGCCTATCTCGGCGTCGCGGAGGGCATCGTCCTCGCGATGAAGGCCGGGCTCGACGTCGAGCAGGTCGTCGGAGCGCTGAGCGGCGGCGCCGCCCAGAGCTGGGTACTGACCAACCGCAGCGCGCGGATGATCGATAACGACTACCCGCTCGGCTTCAAGGTCGCGCTCCATCGCAAGGACCTCGGCATCGCCCTGGACCTCGCGGCGCAGCTCGGCGCCGTCCTGCCGGTCAGCGCGCTCGCGGCGCAACTCGAGAACGGCCTCATGACCAACGGGCACGGCGATGACGACATGTCCGCCCTCGCCCGGTCGATCCGGGGGATGTCCGGCCTCGACGATTAGCCGGCCAGGAGATCCGGCCTAATCGAGGCCGACAAGGAGCATCGGGTCGCCGAGTTTGCCGTCGTACCGCGGCCGGAACCGCTCGGGGTTGTACATGACCGGCACATCCACCCGGCGCGGCCCGAGGGCGGGGTCGGGCAATGTCGTGTGCGCATATTTGCCGTCCTGGATCGCGACCATCCGCCCGGTGACGCCATCGTGGATGAGGTCCATCGCGACGTTCGCGAACGTCGTCGCCACCATCGAGTCGATGGAGTCGGGCTCGCCCGACCGGAGGTCGTACGTCAGCTCGGAGGCGAGCGTCTCGATGCCCGTCCGAGTCCGCAGCTCGTACGCCAGCGCCTCCCCGACATTCGCCTTGTGCCGATGGCCGAAGGCATCGGCCTCACCGATGTCGCTGACATGGGCGCCCTGCCAGATCGCTCCCTCGGCCGTGACGACGAACGCGTAGTGGCTCGGGTTGTCCGCATGGTCCGCCTTGAGCAGCCGGGCGAGCGCATCGAGGTCGTACGGCGCCTCCGGGATGACGCAGCGCGCCGACGTCACGTACGCGGTGTAGAGGGCGGAGAACCCCGCGTCGCGTCCGAAGATCCGGAACACGCCGATGCGCTCGTGGGATCCCAACGTCGTGCGCTGGCGGTTGATCGCTTCCTTGGCGCGGGTGATGGCCGTCGAGAAACCGATGCAGTACTCGGTCCCCTGGACGTCGTTGTCCATCGTCTTGGGGATCGCCATGAGCGACACGCCCGCGTCCGCGAGCACCTGCGAGTACGACAGCGTGTCGTCGCCGCCGATGGTCACCAGGACATCGATGCCGAGCGCCTCGAGGTGGTCCAGCACCAGGGGCGTCAGGTCGAACAGGTCGTCGTCGACCGCGAACGGCGCTCGATCCGCCTCGGCCAGCCACGGCGGCAGGGCCTTGGCGCGCATCTCCCGCGGGTTCGTGCGTGACGTATGGAGGATCGTGCCGCCGGTGCGTTCGATCGTCCGCGTGTTGGTCCGGTCGAGTCGGCGCACGTAGCCGGTGCCACCACCGTCGGGCAGTTCGGGCTGGACGTGGGTCAGGCCCTCCCACCCGCGGCGGATGCCGATGACCTGATGGCCTGCCTCGGTCGCTCGATAGACGACGCTCTTGATGATCGCGTTGAGCCCCGGTACGTCGCCGCCACCGGTGAGGACCGCGATGCGTTTGGGGGTCGACATGCCGGACCGAATCGTAGCGGGTCGGTCAGGCGACTCGGGTTGCGGTTCGGTCGCCGCATGCGTCGGTGAGCCGATAGGCGTCTGCTAGCATCGATCGCGTATGAACTACGAGCTCTTCATGGGCGAGGCTCTCGCGGAAGCGCAGCTCGCCCTCGAGCGGGGCGAGAAGCCGAACGCCGCCGTCGCGGTGGTCGATGAGGCCATGGTCGCCCGGGCCCACGACCGCGTCGAGCAGGGCGATGACCCGACCGCTCACGCCGTCGTCGTGGCGCTGCGTGAGGCGGCGCGCCGGCTCGGTCGCACGCGTCTGGCCGACGCCACCATCTTCTCGACCGTCGAGCCGTGCGCGATGTGCGTCGGGGCCTTGCTCGAAAGCGACGTCGAGGCGCTCGTGTTCGCACTCCCCAACCAGCGCGATGGAGCCGCGGGATCGGTCATCCAACTCGCCCAGCATGCGTCGCTGCCCCGCCGGATCAAGGTCGTGAGCGGCATCCGCCGGGACGAGGCCGAGGCGCTCTTCGCCGCCAGATCGGTCCGCTAAGCCCCGGGGCCGGTTCTGGGCAGCGTGGACTGGCAGTCCACAAGAGACCTCTGTAGCCGGCAGATCCTGCGCCTTGCCACGGATCGTGGTCGAGCAGTCCACACAAGCAGCGCAAGGCGCCCGGATCGGCGGCTTCGAGCAGCTGGCGTGGACTGGCAGTCCACACGACGCGGGCCGCGACCAGGGCGGCCCCGAGGGGCCCGGATGACCGCCTTTGGTATCCTCTCCCGCGGAGAGGTGTCCGAGTGGTTGATGGTGCCGCTCTCGAAAAGCGGTGTGCGAAAGCACCGCGGGTTCGAATCCCGCCCTCTCCGCCAGCACTCGTACCGAGGGACCGGTCGGCGCGATCCGACCGGTCCTGACGTGTCCGGGAGAGGTCGCCTAGTGGACTATGGCGCCGCACTGGAAATGCGGTTCGGGGCAACCCGTCGCGGGTTCGAATCCCGCCCTCTCCGCCACACCGGCCGTGACCTGGACGCTCACGGCTGCGTTCCCAGCTCCGCCCACTCGCTCGCGGACGACAGCAGTCCGCTCCCTCGTGTGCTCGCTGGCGCCTTGCCACGGACGCCCATGCCACAGCCGGCGACCACACCGCGAACGCTCAAGCCAAGAGCTCGCAGTCGCGTGCTCCCGCCCGGTCCATGTCCCCTCGAGCGAACGCAGCATCAGATCGCCATCGATGTGGAGACGGGCGAGCTGCTGCTGCAGATCCTCGGTGGCGACATCGTCCCGTGCGGCCTGTGCGATCCCGCCGAATACCGCCCGATGTCATGACGGACATCGAGGTCATCCCGCTCGAACTCGGCACGTTCCAGTTCCCCGATCCGGAGCTGGCTGGTCGGCGCGGCGTCGTCATGGGCTACGCGGTCAAGCATCCGGGCGGGCTCTTCCTCTTCGACACCGGGTTCGGCTTCGGGAACCGGGAGCTCGACGAGACCTACCGACCGATCGCGCGACCGGTCGGCAAGGTGCTGTACGACGCCGGCATCGACCTGCGCGACGTGACGGCCGTCGCCAACTGCCACCTGCACGCCGACCACGCCGGCCAGAACGGGGCGCTGCGCGGCCTGCCGGCTCGCATCCACGTCCAGTCGGCCGAATGGGAGCTTGCCCACACGACCGATCACACGGTCCTCGAGTGGATCGACGCCCCGGGCAAGGACGCCTACCAGCTCGTCGACGGCGACCATGACGTCACGCCGGTCATCCGCATATTGGTCACGCCAGGCCACACCAAGGGCCACCAGTCCATCGCGATCGCGACGGACGAAGGCACAGTCGTGCTGGCCGGCCAGGCCTGCTACACCGCTGGCGAGTGGGAAGGCGATCCGGATGCGCTCGACGGCCGGAGCGGCGCCCCGGACGTCGCGGCCTACGACGCCTCGATCGAGCGACTTCGGGCGCTCGACCCGGTGGCCGTGCACTTCGCCCACGACCGGGCGGTGTGGACGGCCGGACCCGGTGTCCGGACGACGCCTGCTATCCTTCCGGGGCCGTGCTAGGCGGGGAACTAGCGGTGCCCTGTAGCCTGCAATCCGCTCCAGCAGGGCCGAATCCCCTCTCGAGGTCTCCGTTCTCGGTCGCCGCCCGTCGGTGCGACGTTGAGGATCGGGTCCCGCGCAGCGGCGAACCGCGAACCGTGTCAGGTCCGGAAGGAAGCAGCACTAAGCGATCATCGCCGGGTGCCGCGGAACGGCCTGATCCGAGCCGCTCGACGTGGTGGGCCCGGGCGACGGACGATCGACGGAGGGTGCACGGCATATCGATCCCGCCCGCCCCCGACGTGAGGAGGTCGTGAGCACGACCGCACCGCACCAGGCCCTCTACCGGCGCTGGCGCGCCCAGACATTCAGCCAGATCGTCGGCCAGGAGGCGGTCGTCGAGACGCTCCGGAACGCCGTCCGCACCGACCGCGTGTCGCATGCGGTCCTGTTCGTCGGGCCGCGCGGGACGGGCAAGACCTCGTTGGCGCGGATCCTGGCGAAGGCCGTCAACTGCACGGACCTCCAGGACGGCGACCCGTGCGACGTCTGCGAGGCCTGCGTCGCCGTCCGCGACGGCACGACGCTCGACGTCCTCGAGATCGACGCCGCCTCGAACCGTGGCATCAACGAGGTCCGCGACCTGCGCGACCGGCTGGCCTATCCGCCCGGCCACCTGCGCCGCAAGGTGTACATCCTCGACGAGGCGCACCAGATCACCCGCGATGCGTGGAACGCCCTCCTGAAGTCGCTCGAGGAGCCGCCGGACTTCGTCATGTTCGTGTTCGCCTCGACGGAGCCGTCCGGCTTCCCGCCGGCGATCCTCTCGCGGCTGCAGCGCTACGACGTGCGTCGTCTCACCGTCCCCGAGATCGAGGGCAAGCTCACACGCATCCTCGAAGCCGACGGCCGGTCGATCGAGCCAGCCGCCCTGACGCTGATCGCGCGGCTGGCCGCCGGCGGTATGCGTGACGCCGAGTCGATCCTCGACCAGCTCCTGTCGACGTCCTCCGAGACGGTCACCGAACCCGCGGTGCGCGACCTCCTCGGGATGGCCGACGCCGCCGCGGTCGACGCGTTCGTCGAGGCGCTGCGGACCGGCGACCTGGCCGGCGGCATCGCCGTGCTCGACGCCCTGGAGGATCGGGGGCGCGATCCTCGCGCCTTGCTCGACCAAGTGGTCGATACCGTCCGGGCGCGACTGATCGACCCGGCGACCGAGGACCCCGCCTCGCTCGCGACCATCGCCCGACGGCTGGTCGCCATCGACCCGGATCGAGCCGGGATCGGCGGCCTGCGCCTCCAGCTCGAGCTCGCCCTGTTCGGTGGCCCAACGGCGGATGGCACGACCGCCGGGTCAGCGGCCGCCCCGGCCCGATCGCGGGTCGGTCCGCCGCCGGTGACCGCCAAGGTCCAGACGTACGCCGAGACGTCACCGCCTGGGCCGTCGACGCCGACCCCCGTGATGGCCCCCGCCAGCAGCCCGGCCACGCCGCCTTCTCCGCAGCCGGCCCCTGCCGAGCCGAGCCCGGCCGAACCGGTGATCGCCTCGGAGCCGGCCGTGCCAGACGTCGAGCCGGAGCGGGCTCCCGTCGCGGTCTCCGTCGGCGTCGGCGATGAGCTGGATCGCCTTGTCAGCGACTGGCCGACGATCGTCGGCTCGGTCCGACCGGCGACGAGAGCGGTCCTATCCGAGTGCCGCCCGATCGCGGTCGACGGCAACGTCGTCACCCTCGGCTTCCCGGAGGCGAAGGCGTTCCTCAAGGATCATGCCGAGCGCCGACGGACCGAGGTCGAGGCTGCCGTTGGCGGGCATCTCGGCCGGGACATCAGCGTCCGGTCCGTGGCGACGAACATCGAGGTCGCGTCGCTGGTCGCTGTCGACGATCTGGTCGCCGAGGCGCGGCGGATCTTCGGGGAGGACCTCGTCGACGTCGCCGAGGTCGACTGACACGGGCCAACGTCACGCTGCCCGCGCATCGGTCAGACTGGCGCCAGGACACGAGGAGGACCGCACACGATGGGGATGGGCAACCTGCAGCGCATGGCGCAGCAGATGCAGCAGGAGATGCTGCGCATCCAGTCGGAGCTCGAAGCCGCCACGGTCGACGGCTCGGCCGGCGGCGGCGTCGTGAGCGCGACCGTGACCGGCAAGCAGGAGCTCGTCAGCATCACGATCGACCCGTCGGCGGTCGACGCGGACGACGTCGAGATGCTGCAGGACCTGGTCGTCGCCGCGGTCAACGACGCCCTGCGCGCGTCACGTGAGCTGGCCGAGCAGAAGATGGCGGCCGTGACCGGCGGCCTGCGCCTCCCGGGGATGTGACGGCCGCGTGCCCGCCCCGCTCATCGAGCCCGTTGCGCGCCTCATCGAATCGTTCGCGCGCCTGCCCGGCATCGGTCCCAAGACGGCCCAGCGGCTGACCTACCACCTGCTCCGTGCGCCGGAGGCAGAGGCCCGCACGCTGGCCGCCGCGCTCGTTGACGTTCGCGACAAGGTCGTGTTCTGCGATCTGTGCTTCAACATCAGCGAGGAGCCGCTGTGTGCGATCTGCCGCGATCCCGGCCGCGACCAGCGTCGCCTGTGCGTCGTGGAGGAGCCGCTCGACGTTCTTGCCCTGGATCGGACGGGTGAGTTCAAGGGCCGCTACCACGTCCTCCACGGGGCCATCTCGCCGATCGACGGGATCGGGCCCGAGCGACTCAAGATCCGCGAGCTGCTGGCCCGCGCCGACGAGGCGTCACGCGCCGGCGAGCCGTTCGAGGAGGTCATCATCGCCACGAACCCGACCCTCGAGGGCGAGGCGACCGCGATGTACCTGGCGGAGCGGCTCGAGTCGGTGGTCGGCTCGGTGACGCGGATCGCGCGCGGTCTGCCGGTCGGTGGCGACCTCGAGTACGCGGACGAGGTGACGCTCATCCGGGCCCTCCAGGGCCGTCGCGCGGTCTGACGTGAGCCACCTCCTCAACGAGATCGGCCTGCGCGTCATCAAGGCCGGCGTCGCCGTCGTGCTGGGCGTGCTGCTGTACTGGCTGGTCACCGGACCCCTCGGCAACCCGGCCTCCGTCGAGCTCGCGCTGCTGTGCTGGGTGAGCGCGGCGGCACTGGTCCTGCTGGTCGAATCGGGGCTGTTCTAGCGTCCGACGCCCTCAGGGCATGGCCCTTTGCATCGAACGCAAGCACCGTCACCATGCGTCCCCTGGAACGCTCCGAACGTGCCGATCCCTTGCATCGGACGACGGGTCGCCGCCCGCGACTGAACTGACCCGACACCATATCGAGCATCGGCTGCAAGGATCCGACGCCTGTTGCCGGGACCGCTAGGTTGCTTGCATCCAGCGCAAGGGGAGTCGGGCGATGCGGCATCGGGTGCAAGCATCCCGAGGCCTTTCGGGCCGACTCGGCCAGGCCGTTTGACAGCCTGTTGGGAGCGCCCCTAGTATTCGCGGCCGTGCCGCCTCCGGGAGGTCGGCGCGAACCGGATCGCTACCCGGTCCGGGACCTTCGGTGCGTTTGACGCTCGATGGGGCGGAACCGTATGATTGCAGTTCTGCGCCAAGCGCCGTCGCGCCTCGACGCTGCACCTTAACAATTGAAGAGTGACAGGAAACATCTGGATCAGATGTGCGAGCGATCAAACCCTCGGATCGAAAGTCGCCGTGGTGACACGGCGCGATCTATTCGGAGAGTTTGATCCTGGCTCAGGATCAACGCTGGCGGCGTGCATGAGACATGCAAGTCGAACGGACGCTCACGGGCTTGCCTGTGAGCGTTAGTGGCGGACGGCTGAGTAACGCGTAGGTGACCTGCCCCGAAGTGGGGAATAACTGCCCGAAAGGGTGGCTAATACCGCATGTGGTGATGCGTTCATTCGCATCAGTAAAGCCGCAAGGCGCTTCGGGAGGGGCCTGCGTCCGATTAGCTCGTTGGTGGGGTAACGGCTCACCAAGGCGACGATCGGTAGGTGGTCTGAGAGGACGAT
>Ga0307416_100001178_pt1 | contig 14013 bp, 13 predicted proteins | sample DK1Cmetagenome_2_FD_203821 | JGI IMG/M metagenome (GOLD analysis project Ga0307416, IMG submission 203821) | Maize rhizosphere microbial communities from greenhouse at UC Davis, California, United States - DK15-C-3 | ecosystem: Host-associated > Plants > Roots > Rhizosphere > Soil | place...
CGCCTCGCTCGGCCTGCTCCAACTCGGCCACGAGACGACGCCGGAGCTGGTCCAGCTCGCGGCGGTCGCGCTCTACCTGTACGGGCTCGCGGCGAGCCCGCCGAAGCCGATCCGAGGCGGCGCGGTCGCGGCGCTCGCGATCTTCGTGCTCGCCGCGAGCGGCGGACCGAGCATCGCGATGCTGCTGGCAGCCGTCGGCGCCGCAACCTCGCTGCGCGGCCCTGCGACGTCGCGCTCGCTGACGCTCGCCTGCCTGGTCATCGGTGCGCTGATCGCCGCCGGCGTCGCGACTGCGCTCGGCGCCTGGGCCAACCGGCTCGGCAGCTACGAGTCCGGTGCGCAAGTGTTCGGGATTGCGCGCCAGATCGGTTGGTTCGCCTGGCCTGCCTGGCTGCTCGCGCTGTGGACGCTCTGGCAATGGCGCCAGCGGCTCTCCAGCTGGCACATCCTCCTGCCGCTCGCGGTCACGGCGGCGCTGCTCGCCGCGTGGCTGGCGATGGCGGGCAGCGACCGGGCCCTGATGCTCGCGCTGCCGGCGTTCGCGGTGCTCGCCGCATTCGCGCTGCCGACGCTGCAGCGCCGCGCCGCCGCGGCGATCGATTGGTTCTCGGTGTTCTTTTTCACGATCGCGGTCGCGACGGGCTGGGTGTTCTACGTCGCGATGCAGACCGGAACGCCTGCCAAGCTCGCCGCCAACGTCGCGAAGCTCTCGCCCGGATACGCGAACCGCTTCTCATGGCCGGAGCTCGTCCTCGCGCTCGCCGGGACGCTGGCGTGGCTCTGGCTCGTCCGCTGGCGGACTGGCCGGAACCGCCACCCGATCTGGAAGAGCCTCGTCCTGCCGGCGGGAGGGGTCAGCGTCTGCTTCCTGCTCGTCATGACGCTGCTCCTGCCGCCGCTCGACAACGCGCGCAGCTACCGGGCGATGATGCAGAGGATCGCGCGTCTGGTGCCCGTGGGGTCGTGCATCGCCGCACCCGGCATGACCCCCGCGCAGGTCGTCGCGCTCGAGTACTTCGGCGGCTGGAAAGTCGACGCGACCGCCGGCGCGGCGAGCTCCGGCTGCGACTTCCTGCTCCTGACGCGCTTGCGCAAGCCGCCTGCGGAGCCCTGGCTGTTCGTCGCCCGCGAGCGTCGCAACCGCGCAGACGACGACATCACCGACATCTACCGCCGCGGCGGCGTCGGCGAGCCGAAGCTCGGTTCGGCCGACGCTCAGGTGGCACCGACGGCGTCTTCGCGCTGACCCGCCGGCGCGACCGCCTGCGCCGGGACCCGCACGCGCACCGCCGGCAAGACGAGTTTGAACGTCGACCCTTTGCCGGGCTCGCTCGCGATCTCCAGCTCGCCGCCGTGGCGGTGCATGACGTGCTTGACGATCGAGAGGCCGAGACCGGTGCCGCCGGATTCGCGCGACCGGCTGCTGTCGACCCGGTAGAAGCGCTCGGCCAGGCGCGGCAGATGGATGCGCGCGATCCCCGGCCCGGTGTCGGCCACTGCGACCTCGCCGCTGCCGTGGTCGGCGATGCGCCAGCCCACCTCGATGCGTCCGCCCTCGGGCGTGTAGCGAACCGCGTTGCTGACGAGATTGCCGATCGCGCTGCGCAGTTCGACCTCGTCGCCGGCGATCTCGGCGCCCGCGCCGCCGGTGACGACGATCGTGTGCCTGCCGGCCGACAGCGCGCGCGCCTCGGCCTCGACGTGCCGCAGCAACGCGTCGGCGGCGACCCAGCGGTCGCCGCCTGGGCGCGGGCTGCCTTCGAGGCGGGCCAGCGTCAGCAGGTCGGCGACGAGGTCGCCCATCCGCACCGCCTGCTGCGACATCAGCGTGAGGACCCGTTTTCGCTCGACTTCGTTCAGCGGCAGGTTGCGCAGCGTCTCCAGGAATCCGGAGAGAACGGTCAACGGCGTGCGGATCTCGTGCGACACGTTGGCGACGAAGTCCCGCCGCATCGCCTCGGCACGCTCGCGTTCGGTGAGGTCCTGCGACAGCACCAGCTTGAGATTGTCGTCGTAGCGACGGATCAACACCTGCAGCGACCCCGGCCCGCGCAAGGGGTGCAAGGTGAGCGGTTCATCGAAGTCGCCGGCCTGCAGGTAGGCGACGAACTCCGGCGAGCGGATCAGGTTCGTGACGCGCTGGCGACGGTCGCGCTGCGGATCGAGGCCGAAGTGATCCGCGGCGCGCGAGTTGCACCACTCGATCTGCTCGGCGCCGTCGAGCAGCAGGACGCCGTTCGGCGACGCTTCCATCGCGGAGACGAACTGGGACAGTCGCGACCGCTCGGCCTCGGCAGTGCGCTCGAGCGCGCGCAAGCTGCGTTCGATGCGATACGCCATCTCGCCCCAGAAGCCGGCATCGCGCGGCGCCGGCGTCTCGTGCGTGCCGCGCAGCCAGCGCATCAGGCGCCAGCCGCGCAGCGCGTCGAAGGCGACCACGCCGGCGAAGCCGAGCAGTCCGCCGACGAGCATGCCGACCAGCATGCTTCGATTGCCGTTGGCAATGTGGCCAAAGGCCGCGCCCGCCGCCATGCACAGCACGGCGACGAGAAAGCGCGGCAGCAAACCTTCCATCGCTGCCGCTCGCCTGCTCAGACGGTCACGGCCTGCGAGCGGGCGAGTCGATAGCCGGCACCGCGAACGGTCTCGATCATGTGCTGGCAATCGACCGCGGACAGCGTTTCGCGCAGCCGCTTGATGTGGACGTCGACCGTCCGCTCCTCGATGAAGACGTGATCGCCCCAGACGCGGTCGAGCAGCTGGTTGCGGCTGTGCACGCGCTCGGGATGCGACATCAGGAAGTGGAGCAGCTTGAACTCGGTGGCGCCGATCTTCACCTCGCGGCCGTTGCCGACGACGCGGTGGCTCGCCGGATTGAGCGACAAGGCGCCGACCTCGACCACGGCATCGAGCGCGTCGGGCGAGCGGCGCCTGAGCAGCGCGCGGATTCGCGCCAGCAGCTCGTTGACCGAGAACGGCTTGGTCAGGTAGTCGTCGGCGCCGGCGTCGAGGCCCGAGACCTTGTCGGCTTCGTCGGCGCGGGCGGTGAGCATGATGACGGGCAGGTCGCGCGTGCGAGGTGCGAGGCGCCACTGGCGTGCCAGCGCATGGCCGCTCTTGCCCGGCAGCATCCAGTCGAGGATCACGAGGTTCGGCAGCACGTCGTCGACCGCCGCTTGCGCCTGCTCGGCGTCGCCCGCGAGCGTCACCTCGAAGCCGGCGTGGCGCAGGTTGATGGCGACCAGCTCGGCGATCGCGGATTCGTCCTCGACGATCAGGATTCGGCTCATCTTTCCTCGGGCCTCCGGCTCAGCGAACGAGGGTCTCGACCATGCCCACCGGATTGTGGCGGACGTCGGTACCCTTGACGATGTAGATGATCTGCTCGGCCAGGTTCTTGGCGTGGTCGCCGACCCGCTCGATCGCCTTGGCGACGAAGATCAGGTCGATGCTCGACGAGATCGTCCGCGCGTCCTCCATCATGAAGGTGATCAGCTTGCGCAGCAGTCCCTCGAACTCCTGGTCGATCAGGTCGTCGCGCTTGAGCACCTCGACCGCGCGATCGACGTCGAGACGGGCGAAGGCGTCGAGCGCCTTGCGCAGCTGCGACACGGCGAGCTCTGACTCGTAGGCGAGGTCGCTGACCGGCAGCCGCAACCGGCTCGAGACACCGGAGTTGACGAGCCGCTGCACCGTGCGAGCGATGCGCGCCGCCTCGTCGCCGACGCGTTCGAGGTTGGCGATCGTCTTCGAGATCGCGATCAGGAGGCGCAGGTCGCGCGCGGTCGGCTGGCGGCGGGCGATGATGGTCGACAAGTCGAGGTCGATCTCGACCTCGGTCTGGTTGACGCGCTCCTCGGTGCGCAGCACCTCCGAGGCGACGTCGCTGCTGAAGTTGACGAGCGCGTGGACCGCGCGCGCAACCTGCGACTCGACCATCCCGCCCATCTCGAGAACGCGCGTCGAGATGCCGCTCAACTCGGCGTCGAACTGGGTCGACAGGTGGCGATCGTTCATGGTGTCTCCTTGGCGCCGATCTAGCCGAAGCGGCCGGTGATGTAGTCCTCGGTGTCCTTCTTCTTCGGCCGCATGAAGACGTCCTTCGTGCGGCCGAACTCGATCAGGTCGCCGAGATACATGTAGGCGGTGAAGTCGGAGCAGCGCGCCGCCTGCTGCATGTTGTGGGTGACGATGACGACGGTGTAGTCGGCCTTGAGCTCGTGGATCAGCTCCTCGATCTTGCCGGTCGAGATCGGATCGAGCGCGGAGCACGGCTCGTCGAGCAGCAGCACCTCGGGCTTGATCGCGATGCCGCGAGCGATGCACAGGCGCTGCTGCTGGCCGCCCGAGAGACCGGAGCCGCTCTGGCCGAGCTTGTCCTTGACCTCGCTCCAGAGCGCCGCCTTCTTGAGCGCCCACTCGACCCGCTCGTCCATCTCGATGCGCGGCAGCGACTCGAACAGCTTCACGCCGAAGGCGATGTTGTCGTAGATCGACATCGGGAACGGCGTCGGCTTCTGGAACACCATGCCGATCTTCGCGCGAATCAGCGAGACGTCCTCCTTCGAGGTCAGCAGGTTGCTGCCGTCCATCACGATCTCGCCCTCGGCGCGCTGCTCCGGATAGAGCTCGTACATCCGGTTGAAGGTGCGCAGCAGGGTCGACTTGCCGCAACCGGAGGGGCCGATAAACGACGTCACCCGCCGCTCCGGGATCTCCAGGCTGATGTTCTTCAGCGCGTGGAAGCCGCCGTAGTAGAAGTTGAGGTTGCGAACCGAGAGCTTCGGCTTCTCGGCGACCAGGGATTCCACTCTCGCGTCCATGCGTCGTTCAGCTCCGGTTGCGGAAGAAGGTGCGGGCGACGATGTTCAGGATCAAGACGCCGAGCGTGATCAGGAAGACCCCCGCCCAGGCAAGCTTCTGCCAGTTCTCGTACGGGCTCATCGCGAACTTGAAGATCGTCACCGGCAGGCTCGCCATGGGCTGGCCCATGTCGCTGGTCCAGAACTGGTTGGAGAGCGCCGTGAAGAGCAGCGGCGCGGTCTCGCCGGCGATCCGCGCGAAGGCGAGCAGGATGCCGGTGATGACGCCGGCGCGCGCCGCGCGCAGCGTCACGGTCACGACGACGCGCCACTTCGGCGTGCCGAGCGCGTAGGCCGCCTCGCGCAGCGCGTTCGGGATCAGCGAGAGCATGTTCTCGGTCGTCCTGATGACCACCGGGATGACGATCAGCGCCAGCGCCAGAACGCCGGCCCAGCCGGAGAAGGTCTTGGTGCGGGCGACGACGACCGCATAGATGAACAGGCCGATGACGATCGAGGGCGCCGACAGCAGGATGTCGTTGATGAAGCGCGTCGCGCTGCCGAGCCAGCCGCGCTGGCCGTATTCGGACAAATAGATGCCGGCCAGGATGCCGATCGGCGTGCCGAGCAAGGTCGCCGTCGTCACCATCACGAGCGAGCCGAAGATCGCGTTGGCAAGGCCGCCGGTGTCCGCCTGCGGGGGCGGCGTCATCTCGGTGAAGAGCGCGAGGTTCATGCCGCCGAGACCGAGCCGAACGGTCTCGATCAGGATCCAGACGAGCCAGAAGATGCCGAACGCCATCGCCAGCAGCGCCAGCGTCAGCGCGATGACGTTGGTGTGCTTGCGCCGGGCGTGCAGGCGCCGGCGTGCCGTGTCGGCGGGGTTGGCGGCGGCGATGGCCGCTGTCGTGGTCATGCCACCTGCCCTTCGCGCTTCTTGAGCTGCTGCAGCAGGATCTTGGAGATCGACAGGACGACGAAGGTGATGAGGAACAGCACGAGGCCGAGATAGATGAGCGACGCCTGGTGCAGGCCCGGCGCCGCCTCGCCGAACTCGTTGGCGAGCGCCGAGGTGATGCTGTTGGCGGCATCGAACAGCGACAGCGAGTTGAGCTGGTTGAAGTTGCCGATGACGAACGTCACCGCCATCGTCTCGCCGATGGCACGGCCGAGGCCGAGCATGACGCCGCCGACGACGCCGGTCTTGGTGTAGGGCAGCACGACCTTCCAGACGACCTCCCAGGTCGTCGACCCGAGCGCATAGGCCGACTCCTTCAGCATCGGCGGCGTCACGTCGAAGACGTCGCGCATGACCGAGGCGATGAACGGGATGATCATGATCGCCAGGATGATCCCCGCCGAGAGCAGGCCGATGCCGACCGGTGGCCCCGAGAACAGCGAGCCCAGGAGCGGCACTCCCTTGAAGACCGACTGCAGCGGCTGCTGGACGAAGCGGGACAGGATCGGGCTGAAGACGAGCAGGCCCCACATGCCGTAGACGATCGACGGCACGGCCGCCAGCAGCTCGATCGCGGTGCCGAGCGGGCGCTTCAGCCAGAGCGGCGAGAGCTCGGTCAGGAACAAGGCGATGCCGAAGCTCACCGGCACCGCGATCAGGAGCGCGATGAACGACGTCATCAGCGTCCCGTAGATCATCACCAGGCCGCCATAGCGGTTCTGGACCGGATCCCACTCGCTGGTCCAGAGGAACGACAAGCCGTAAGCCTGGATCGCCGGCGCCGCCCCGACGACGAGCGACACCAGGATCGCGGCGAGCAGCGCCAGCGTCAGCCAGGCAGCGCCGTGCGCCAGCGCGGAGAAGAGCGCGTCCGCCCAGGGGGAAACGCGCCGAGAGGCGGGCGGGCGGCCGTTCATGTCCGCCCGTATCTTGCTCTCCCCGGGAAGGATCGGCGCCGCCGGGAAGGTGGCCGACATCGCAGGCCTACTTGCCGGCGAGCGCCTTGCCCGAGCCGTCCTTAATGTTGGCCGCCCAGGACTTGCGCACCAGATCCTTGACGGGCGCCGGCAGCGGCACGTACTCGAGGTCGTCTGCCATCTTGTCGCCGTTCGCGTACGCCCAGTCGAAGAACTTCAGCACGTTGGCCGTGTTCGCGGGCTTCTCCGGGTTCCGGTGCATCAGGATGAAGGTCGCGCCGCTGATCGGCCACGTGTCCTTGCCCGGCTGTTCGGTCAGGACCTGGAAGAAGCTCTTCGACCAGTCGGCACCGGCGGCGGCGGCCTTGAAGTTGTCGGCATCGGGCGGGACGAACTTGCCGTCCTTGTTCTTCAGCAGCGTGTGCGTCATCTTGTTCTGCTTCGCGTACGCGTATTCGACGTAGCCGATCGAGTTCGGCAACCGCTGCACGAACGCGGCGACGCCTTCGTTGCCCTTGCCGCCGGCGCCGGTCGGCCAGTTGACGGCGGTGCCTTCGCCGACCTTCGCCTTCCAGTCGGGGTTGGTCTTCGACAGGTAGTTGGTGAAGATGAACGAGGTCCCCGATCCGTCGGCGCGGCGCACCGGCGAGATCGCCTCGTCCGGCAGCGGTACCCCGGGGTTGATCGCGGCCAGCACCGGATCGTTCCACTTCGTGATCTTGCCGAGGTAGATGTCGCCGAGCAGCTGGCCGGTGAGCTTGATCTGGCCCGGCGCGATGCCCTTGATGTTGACGACCGGGACGACGCCGCCGATCACGGTCGGAAACTGCACCAGCCCGTCCTTGGCGAGGACGTCGTCGGCGAGCGGCATGTCCGAGGCGCCGAAGTCGACCGTCTTGGCGCGGATCTGCTGCATGCCGGCGCCGGAGCCGACCGACTGGTAGTTCAGGCGCGCACCGGTCGCCTTGTGGTAGGCGTCGGCCCACTTGGCGTAGATCGGCGCCGGGAAGGTCGCGCCGGCGCCGGTCATGTCCTGGGCGACGGCGACGCCGCCGACACCGAGCGATGCCGCGGCGGACGCGGCGACGAGGAGAGTCTTCATCACGGGTCTTTCGGTCGCCGACGACGGTCGGCTTCGCTGTCACAAACTCTATGAAGGGTGTGTGACGCGCCGATGACACGCCCCCGGGCGGTGCGCCTGCGCCCAGGTCAGCCGAGCGCCGCCGCGAGCTGCTCCGCGCAGCGCTTCGATTGCGCGGCGTCGCGCGCTTCGACCATCACGCGGACGACCGGCTCGGTCCCGGAGGGCCGAATCAGGACGCGGCCGGTCGCGCCGAGCTCGCGGTCGATCTCCGCGCGGCGATCGGCGAGCGCCCGGTTCGATTGCCAGTCCGCGCCCGGCTTCAGACGAACGTTGATGAGCGTCTGCGGGAACAAGTCGACTCCTTGCAGCAGGTCGGCGAGGCCACGGCCCGATCGCACGACGGCTTCGAGCACCATCAGCGCGCTGACGATGCCGTCGCCGGTGGTGTGGCGGTCGAGCGCGAGGAGATGGCCGGAGCCCTCGCCGCCGAGCTGCCAGCCACGCAGCAGCAGCTCCTCGAGGACGTAGCGGTCGCCGACCGCGGCGCGAACGAACTCGACGCCGCGCGCCCGCAAGGCCTGCTCGACGCCGAGGTTCGTCATCAGCGTGCCGACGACCCCCGGAACCGGCGCGCCGCGGTCGAGCTGCCCGCCGACCAGCACGTAGAGCAGCTCGTCGCCGTTGTAGAGACGCCCCGACGCATCGACGACCTGCAGCCGGTCGCCGTCGCCGTCGAGCGCGATGCCGTAGTCGGCGCCGCCCGCGCGCACCGCGTCGACGAGCGCCTGCGGCGCCGTCGCGCCGACGCCGGCGTTGATGTTGAAGCCGTCGGGACTGCAGCCGATCGAGGTGACTTCGGCGCCGAGTTCGTGGAAGACGTCGGGCGCGACGTGGTAGGCGGCGCCATGCGCGGCATCGACCACGACCGACAGGCCGCGCAGCGTCAGCTCGTTGCTGTAGGTGCTCTTGCAGAACTCGATGTAGCGCCCGCTCGCATCGTCGAGACGGCGAGCGCGGCCGAGCTCGGCCGAGCCGACCCAGCGCTGCTCGCCCCCGAGCGCGGCCTCGACGTCGCGCTCCCAGGCGTCGTCGAGCTTCTCGCCGTGCGCCGAGAAGAACTTGATGCCGTTGTCGGCGAACGGGTTGTGCGAGGCGCTGATGACGACACCGAGGTCGAGCCTGAGCGCGCGCGTCAGGTAGGCGACGCCGGGGGTCGGCAGCGGCCCGGTGAGAACGACGTCGACGCCGGCCGAAGCGAACCCGGCCTCGAGCGCCGATTCGATCATGTAGCCCGAGATCCTCGTGTCCTTGCCGATCAGCACCGTCGGCCGGCGCACCGAGCCGCCGCGCAGCACGGCACCGACCGCGTGGCCGAGGCGCAGCATGAAGTCGGGCGTGATCGGCGCGACGCCCACCGTGCCGCGGATGCCGTCGGTGCCGAAGTAGGTTCTGCTCATGGGCGCGTCGTGCCGACGGTCGGAAGGTCGCCGCGATTATCGCGGCCTGCCGCCTGCCAGACGGCAAGGCCGGCGACCGTCGCCGAGACGTCGTGGACGCGGACGATGCGCGCGCCGCGCTGCACCGCCAGCACCGCAGCGACGACGCTCGCAGCCTCGACGACGGTGCGTTGCTCGGCGGTTCGCGCCGGCGGAGGCGTCGCGATCCCTGCCAGGCGGGCGATCGTCGATTTGCGCGACCAGCCGGCGAGCAGCGGCACGCCGAGCGCGAGCAGCGCTTCCTGTCCGGCCAGCAGCTCGAGGTTGTGCGCGGCTGTCTTCGCGAAGCCGATCCCCGGATCGGCGACGATGCGCTCGCGCGCGATCCCGGCCGCCTCGGCGATCGCGATCCGCTCGGCGAGGAACTCGGCCACCTCGGCGACGACGTCGTCGTAGTGCGCCTCGGCGCGCATCGACTGGGGCGTGCCGCGCATGTGCATCAGGCAGACGCCGCAGCGGCCGTGCGCTGCGACGAGCGCCAGCGCGCCGGCGCCGCGCAGGGCCGAGATGTCGTTGACGATGTCGACACCAAGGTCGAGCGCGGCGCGCATGACCTCGGCTTTGGTGGTGTCGATCGACACCGGGCAGCCGAGCTGCACGGCGGCCTCGAGCACCGGCACGACGCGGGCGAGCTCGGTGCCGGCGTCCACCGCCGAGGCGCCCGGCCGCGCCGACTCGCCACCGATGTCGAGGATGTCGGCGCCATCCCGGAGCAGCCGTTCGCAGCGGGCGATGGCGCGCGCCGGCGACGTCTCGGGCTCGCCGTCGGAAAACGAGTCGGGCGTCGCGTTGACGATGCCCATGACGCGGGGCCGCCCGAGATCGATCTCGAAGCGGCCGGCGCGCCAGACGGATCCGCTCATGAAAAACGGGGCCGAAGCCCCGTCGCCGTCGCCCGGTCGAGCATCCCTCTCAGGCAGCTGCCGGCGCGTTGCCCGGCGTCACCGGGGGGATGCCGCCGCTCGGCTTGGCCGACGCCGGCGTCCAGTCCTTCGGCGGCCGCGGCGGCTTGCCGGACATGATGTCGTCGATCTGGTCCGAGTCGATCGTCTCCCATTCGAGGAGCGCCGCGGCCATCGCGTGGATCTTCTCCTGGTTGTCCTCGATCAGCTTGCGCGCGGCCGCGTACTGCTCGTCGATGATGCGCCGGATCACCGCGTCGACCTTGCGCATCGTCTCCTCGGACATGTTGGTCGTCTTGGTCACCGAGCGGCCGAGGAAGACCTCGCCCTCGTTCTCGGCGTAGACCATCGGCCCGAGCTCGTCGGTCATCCCGTAGCGCGTCACCATGTCGCGCGCGATCTGCGTCGCGCGCTCGAAGTCGTTGCTCGCGCCGGTCGTCATCTGGTGCATGAAGACCTCCTCGGCGATCCGGCCGCCGAACAGCACGGCGATCGTCGAGAGCATGCGCTCCTTGTCGAGGCTGTAGCGGTCGCCTTCCGGCAGCTGCATCGTCACGCCGAGGGCGCGGCCACGCGGGATGACGGTGACCTTGTGGACCGGGTCGGTCTTCGGCATCAGCCGGGCGACCAGCGCATGGCCGGCCTCGTGGTATGCGGTATTCCTGCGCTCGTCCTCCGGCATGATCATCGACTTGCGCTCGGGACCCATCATGATCTTGTCCTTGGCGCGCTCGAAGTCGACCATCTCGACGACCCGGCCGTTCCTCCGCGCCGCGAACAGCGCCGCCTCGTTGACGAGGTTGGCGAGGTCGGCACCCGAAAAGCCCGGCGTGCCGCGCGCCAGGATGTCGGCGCGGATGTCCTGGCCGACCGGGACCTTGCGCATGTGGATGTTGAGCACCTGCTCGCGGCCGCGCACGTCGGGCAGCGTGACGAACACCTGACGGTCGAAGCGCCCCGGGCGCAGCAGCGCGGGGTCGAGGATGTCGGGCCGGTTGGTCGCCGCCATCACGATGACGCCGAGGTTGGTCTCGAAGCCGTCCATCTCGACCAGCATCTGGTTGAGCGTCTGCTCGCGCTCGTCGTTGCCGCCGCCGAGGCCGGCGCCGCGGTGACGGCCGACCGCGTCGATCTCGTCGATGAAGATGATGCAGGGCGCGCTCTTCTTGGCCTGCTCGAACATGTCGCGCACGCGCGCCGCGCCGACGCCGACGAACATCTCGACGAAGTCGGAGCCCGAGATCGAGAAGAACGGCACCTTCGCTTCGCCGGCGATCGCCTTGGCGAGCAGCGTCTTGCCCGTGCCGGGGGGGCCGACGAGCAGGACGCCGCGCGGGATCCGGCCGCCGAGCTTCTGGAACTTCTGCGGGTCCTTCAGAAAATCGACCAGCTCCTTGACCTCTTCCTTGGCCTCGTCGCAGCCGGCGACGTCGGCGAAGGTCGTGGTGTTGTTGGCTTCGTCGAGCATGCGCGCCTTCGACTTGCCGAAGCTGAACGCGCCGCCCTTGCCGCCGCCCTGCATCTGCCGCATGAAGTAGATCCAGACGCCGATCAGCAGCAGGATCGGGCCCCACGAAGCGAGGATCGAGAGCAGGAAGGAAGGTTCTTCGCGCGGCTTGACGTCGAACTTGACGCCGTTGTTGATCAGATCGCCGACGAGGCCGCGGTCGAGGTAGGTCGCCGTCGTGCGCAGCTCCTTGTCATCGGTCGTCTTGGCGCGGATCTCGGTCGAGCCGCCGACGCCTTCCTGGAGCGTCACGCTGCGCACGCGCTTGCCGCGCACTTCCTCGAGGAAGTCGGAGTAGCCGATCGCGCCGTTCGGGGTGCCGGTGCGCTCGAACTGCTTGAAGACGGTGAAGAGGACGAGCGCGATCACCAGCCAGACCGCGACCTTCGAAAACCATTGGTTGTTCACCGCTTCTCCAATCTGGGAAGAACCGAACGCCCGCGGGAACAGCGGGGCTCGACTCACGGCATCTGCGGCCGATTTTAGTCCACGCAAGCCCGTCGTCCGAGGGCTCCAGGCCCGGGCATATGCCTCGCTACGCCGAGATATCGGCGCCGGATGCAGCCGATTTGACCCCGATGCCGACCAGGAAGGTCTCGGCGGACTTCGCCCGCGAAGCCCTGGGCTTGATCGCCTTGACGACCCTGAACGACGCCTTGAAGCGCTCGACGAGCTGACTGTAGCCGCTGCCGTGAAAGACCTTGCAGACGAGGCAGCCTTCCGGGCGGAGATGGCGGCGCGCGAAGTCGATCGCGAGCTCGACCAGGTCGGCCATCCGCGCCGCATCCGAAGCAGCCACGCCCGACAGATTCGGCGCCATGTCGGAGAGGACGACGTCGACCGGCCGGCCCGCGAGCTTGGCCTCCAGCGCGTCGACGACGGCCTGCTCGCGGAAGTCGCCCGAGACGAACTCGACGCCGTCGATCGGCTCGAACTCGAGGAGGTCGAGCGCGATGATCGTGCCGTGCACCGGCCCGGACGGCGCCGCGGGGTCGCCCGCGCCAGTGCCCCTGCCGAACTTGCGCCGCACGTACTGGCTCCACGCGCCCGGCACCGCGCCGAGATCGACGACGAGCTGGCCGGGTGCGAGCAGGTGCAGCTGCTCGTCGATCTCCTTGAGCTTGTAGGCGGCGCGCGCCCGATAGCCCTCGCGCTGGGCGAGCTTGACGTACGGATCGGTGAGATGCTCGTGCAGCCAGGCCTTGTTCAGCTTCTTGCCCTTGCCGCGTGTCGCCATGTGTGCACCCTAGGCGCTTCGCGCCGTCCCGCAAAGCCGCCCGCTTTCGGGCGGCCCAGCGACGGCCGCGCCGATAATAGGTGCGTGACCGCCCTCGTCCTCACCGCTGCCGAGCGCAAGAAGAAGCGCGCCGAGGCGCATCACCTCGCCCCGGTCGTCGCGATCGGTCACGACGGCGCGACCGCCGCCGTGCGGCGCGAGATCGAGGCCGCGCTCGACGCTCACGGCTTGGTCAAGATTCGCGTCTTCTCCGACGACCGTGCCGCGCGCGAAGCGCTGCTGCTCGAGCTGAGCTCGACCTGCAGCGCCGCGCCAGTCCAGCACATCGGCAAGCTCCTCGTCCTCTGGCGCCCGCCCGTGCCCAAGGGCAAGGCCGAGCGCGACGACCGATTGCCAGGGCCCAAGGTCGTCAAGGTCCTGAAGTTCTCGAGGAGCGGCAACCACCGGCCGCAGGTCAAGAAGGTCACCGTCCTCGGCAACATGCGGCTCGCCGCCGGCGGCACCCTGAAGCGGGCGCGACGGAAGAACGTCAGCATCAAGAAGACGGCGCAGCAAAGCTAGTCGGCAAAGCTAGTCGGTTCTCGTCGGCGCTGCCGTGGCACCGGCAAAACGCCACGCCAGGACGGCGACGACGACGAGCTTGACGACGAGGAACGCGCTCGCGACGCCGTGCAGGAACGCGAACGAAGGGCGGTCGCCGCGGCCTGTCGACGCCAGCATCGGCTGGATCGCGTAGTGGCCGGCGACGATGCAGAACAGCGCCGCAAGGACGAGCACCATCTCGGCACTGAAGCGCGACGAGCCCGCCGCCGCGCGGGTGCGCGCGTCGTGCAGTGCGAGGACGAGGAGCAGCGCACCGACGCCGAGCCCGATCGCGGCGTCGGCGCCGAACAGTCGCGCCGCGAGCAGTCCGGCGTCGGCTCGCGGCAAGGTCGCGAAGAGCAGCGGCGCGGCGACGAAGCCGATCGCGGCGATCATTCCGGCCCAGAGCCCGGCGAGGCAGACTGCGGCACGCCTCGGCGCGCTCACGCGCTCACTCGTAGCGAACCCCGGTGATCTCGTAGCTCTTGATGCCGCCCGGCGCTTGCACCTCGGCGACGTCGCCGACGA
>Ga0307416_100001184_pt1 | contig 14004 bp, 12 predicted proteins | sample DK1Cmetagenome_2_FD_203821 | JGI IMG/M metagenome (GOLD analysis project Ga0307416, IMG submission 203821) | Maize rhizosphere microbial communities from greenhouse at UC Davis, California, United States - DK15-C-3 | ecosystem: Host-associated > Plants > Roots > Rhizosphere > Soil | place...
ATGACCCCGCCCACGAACGAGGCGCTGGTACCGAGGTAGCTCGGCACCTTCCCACTGACCATGAGCAGGAAGATGATCGTCGCGACGCCGCTCATCATGATCGCGAGGTTCGCGTCCAGGCCCATGACGAGCGGGAAGACGAAGGTCGCGCCGAACATGGCCACCACGTGCTGCGCACCGATACCGATGGTGAGCGGCCACGACAACCGCTCGTCGGGGGCGACCGCCTCACCCAGTGGCGGGGTCTTGCCGTCCCCGTACAGCTTCCAACTGAACGCCATCAATGCCTCCTCGACGGGCGCTTACGACCCGAGCCGGTGTCGGTCAACGGCCGTTGTCGCACCGGGCGGCGTCACTGTGTCACTGCGGCCAGCACCGGCGGAAGTACCTCAGTACTAAGTCGTTGTTGCATGATCAAACCGATACTTCACCCCTGAGACATCTCTGGGGTTCGGTCGTCGTCGTGGCAGCTCCAGCTCCCGACGGGGTCGGCTCGGTCACCCTGCGCTCCGGCCTCTACGCCGACTCGGTGCGCTTCATGCAGGTCAGCCGGGACGTCGGCGCGCCCGAGCGCGTGACCGCCGTCCTGGTCGCCATGGCCACCCCGCTCAACCTCGAGCTCGCCGCGAACATGAGGCTCGCCCCGACCAGCCGGCCTCGCCCGAGCAGCTGCTGGTCGCCATCCGAGCGACGGACGACGAGGCGCTCGCCGCCGCGACCGCCGCCGTCGACGCCGCCCAGGCCGAGCGCGAGCGGAGCACCACGACTGCCGTCACCATCACCCTGCGCAGCATCGGCGCCGGCCTGCGGCAAGCTGCCGGCCGGCGGCGAGGCGCTGGCGATCGTCAGCGTCCTCGGCCAGTACGCCGGCGCCGAGGCGGCTGACGCGATCGCCGCCGGCCGCAGCGTGCTCTCGTCTTCTCGGACGGGGTCCCGGTCGAGCACGAGGTCCTGCTCAGCGCGAGGCGCACGACGCCGGCGTGCATGTCATGGGCCCGGACTGCGGCACCGCGATCGTCTCCGGCGTCGTGCTCGGCTTCGCCAACGTCGTCCGTCGCGGACCGGTGGGGCTGGTCGCGGCCAGCGGCACCGGTGCGCAGCAGGTGTCCTGCCTGCTCGACGCCGTCGGCGTCGGCGTCGCGCATGTCCTCGGCGTCGGCGGTCCCGACCTGCAGGCCGAGGTCGGCGGGCTCGCCACCCTCGACGCCCTCGCCGCGCTCGACGATGACCCGGCCACCGAACGCGCCCTGCCGATCTCCAAGCCCCCGGCGCCGCCGGTCGCCGCGGCGGTCGAGGCGGCCGCGGCGAAGCTCGGAGTTCCCGTGCGGTCGGCGGCCCTCTCGCCCGAGACCCCGGACCTCACCGCGGCCGTCGAGGCCCGTGCCCGGGGCCGTCCTCAAGGGGTTGTACTCCGGCGGCACGCTCGCCGACGAGGCGATGCTGCTGGCCTGGCCGGTGCTCGGCAACATCCGGTCGAACATCCCGCTGCGCCCGGAGCTGGACCTCGGCACCGACCTGTCCGCACGCGGCCACGTGGTGCTCGACTTCGGCGACGACGCGCTCACCGTCGGTCGCGCGCACTCGATGATCGACCCGACCCTGCGGCATCCCTGGTCCCGGCGCTGCGCGCCGGACCCTGCCGATGGTGATCGCGCTCATCGGCACGGAGGGTGAGCCGCAGGGTTGGAGCCGCCAGGCCGACGCCCTGGCCGCGGCGGTGCCGCGGTCTTCGCCTCGAACGCGGCGGACGTGCGCTACGCCGTCGGTCTCCTGGGAGGCGCCCGATGAGTCTCGACCAGCTGCTCGCCGCGCCGCCCACCATCGTGGCCGCGGGCGTCGACGTCTTCTCCGACGCACTGCGGGCGCAGGGGGCCGAGATCCACGACGTCGACTGGCGCGCGTTCGGCGACCCGGCCGACCTCGCCCTCGACGCCCGCAGGGCCGCGGCCAACCGCCGGCTCGGTCCCGGTCGGCGACAGCGTCCAGGTCCGGCAACTGCGACACGCTCTGTCAGCACACGACGGCCGCCCGGTCCTCCGACCGGGCGGCCGTCGCGCTGTCGGTGACCGGTGCTCGGCGGCGGTCCGAGCCCCTCGTCGATCCGGTGGAGCTCACCCGTCGACGGAGCGTTCGCGCTCGACGAGGAGCTGTCCGGCGGCGGTGTTGGCGTCTATGACCTTCGGCAGCAGCGAGATCCGCACGGTACGGTGACGCCTCCCCCGGCGTCAGCGCCGGCGCGTAGCCCACGCACACATCGGCCGCGTTCATCGACTGGTCGGCCACCGCACCGCCATCACGGAGAAATTGGCCTCGAGGCCCATCGCCTCGTCCTCCTGCACCACCAGGTGCTCGTCGCCGCCCCCCGGAGTGGCGGCTCCCAGTCGAGGTGCTCGTGCGGTCCGTCGACGTGCTCATACGGCCTCTCGGGTGTTGTCGGCCATCCAAGCCTCGAGGAAGGTGGAGTGGTACCGCCCCTCGATCACCTCGGGGAGGTCGAGGATCTCGCGGAGGAATGGTGCGGTCGTCACCACTCCCTGCACATCCACCTCGTCGAGCGCCCGGCGGGCGCGCGCCAGTGCCAGCGGGCGAGTCTCGTCCCAGACGACGACCTTGGCGACCAGCGAGTCGTAGTAGGGGCTCACCACGGAGCCCTGTTCGTAGCCCGAGTCGACCCGCACGAACGGGCCCCCGGGCATCCGCATCACCTCGATCGGTCCGGGGCTCGGCAGGAAACCCATCGCCGGGTTCTCGGCGTTCAGCCGCAGCTCCAGGGAATGCCCGCGGACCTCCACGTCCTCCTGCGAGAAGGAGAGCGGGTTCCCCGCCGCGACTGTCAGCTGCTCCCGGACCAGGTCGCGGCCGGTGACCATCTCGGTGATCGGATGCTCGACCTGGATGCGGGTGTTCATCTCGATGAAGAAAAAGTCGCCGTGGTCGGGGTCGTAGACGAACTCGACGGTGCCGGCGCCGCGGTAGGAGACCTGCGCCGCGAGCCGCACCGCCGCGGCGGTCATCGCCTCTCGCACCGGCTCTGACAGATTGGGCGACGGCGCCTCCTCCAGGATCTTCTGCCGACGGCGCTGCAGCGAGCACTCGCGCTCACCCAGGTGCAGAAACCGGTGCCCGTCGCCGAAGACCTGGACCTCGACGTGGTGAGCGTGCTCGACGAACCGCTCGATGTACACCTCGCCGTGGCCGAAGGCCGCGGTGGCCTCGGCCTGAGCTCTCGGAACCGCCTTCCTGAGCTCGTCCGGCGATCCGACGACGCGGATGCCCCGGCCGCCGCCGCCGGCGGCCGCCTTGACCGCGACCGGGTACCCGACCACCTCGGCGACCTCGAGCGCCTCCGACGCGCCAGCGACCGGGCCGTCGGAGCCGGGCACCGTCGGGACCCCGGCCCGGGCGGCGGTCGAGCGGGCCAGCGCCTTGTCCCCCATCAGGCGGATTGCCTCGGCCGACGGCCCGACAAAGGTGATCCCCGCCTGGTCGAGACGCTCGGCGAAGTCAGCCCGTTCGGAGAGGAAGCCGTACCCCGGGTGGACGGCGTCGGCGCCGACCTCCGCCGCTGCCGCCAGCACCCCGTCGATGTTCAGGTAGCTGCGGCCGGCCAAGGCCGGCCCGATCACCACCTGCTCGTCGGCGGCACGGGCGTGCAGCGCCTCGACGTCGGCCTCGCTACAGACCGCGACCGTCGGGATGCCCAGTTCCCGGGCGGCCCGGAAGACCCGGATGGCGATCTCGCCCCGGTTGGCGACCAGGAGCTTGCGCATCGGTCAGCCCGCGGCGATGGTGGCGATCGGATCTCCCGGGCCCACCGTCGCCTCGTTCTCCACGGCGAACGCGGTGAGGCTGCCGTCGGCTCCGGCCTTGACTTCCGCGAACTGCTTCATGATCTCGATCATTCCGATCGTGTCGTCCGCGGTGACCGACGATCCGACCTCCACGAACGGCGGCGCCGTCGGCGAGGGGCTGCGGTAGAAGACCCCCGGGAGCGGGGAACGGACCGTGTGCTCAGCCATCAACGGGCCCTTTCGCTTGAGTCGGATCCACTGGTTCTGCAGTCGAGCTCCCGGCGCACCGCGATCGCCACGTCCACGGCGTGCGGGGTGTCGGGGCGCACGCAGGTGCCCTCCACCCGGACGGGGACCCGCTCGCCGGTGTCGGTCTCGGCATCGCCCTCCGTCAGGGCCAGGCGGGCCCGCGCGACGGCGACCTCCGGCGGTGTCGCCGACGGGCGGCGCAGGATGATCAGCGAGCCGTCGGTGCGGTTGCCCGGATCCACGTAGAACTCGGAGACGAAGCCCACGCCGCGGCGCTTCGCGATCTGCTCGTGCGCGGTCCCGGCCATCCCGTGGACCGGTACCCCATACTGGACCGCGACGTCGCACACGGCGTCCATGAGCTGCTCGTCGCACCATGCCGTCGGTCGCACCATGCCGTAGAACGAGCCGTGCGGCTCGACGTGGTCGAGGTTCAGCCCCTCGGCGGCGAGGAACGCCGACAGCGCGCCCACCTGGTACAGGACGATGTCCCGGATATCCTCGGGAAAGAGCTCCATCCCCCGATGCCCGATCCCGATCGCATCCGGCAGCCCGGGCTGCACCTCCACGGTGATCCCCGCCAGGCGGGCTTTAGCCACCATCTCGTGCATGCCGACCGGGTCGCCGGCGTGGAAGCCGCAGGCCACGTTCGCGGGGTTGATCAGCGGCAACAGCCCGTCGTCGTTGCCGAAGGAGTGGATCCCGATCGACTCACCATGTCGAGGCTGATGCTGATGGTCAGCTTTCCCGTCCTGGTCTCGGGGACAGCTCGACAGGGAGGGGCGGGCCGTGGCAGCGGCCACGTCCGCCATCGCCACGATCACTTGTGGAAGTTGCAGGGCCGGTGGGTCGATCCCGGCGGACCGGCAGGCCGAGCAACAGATCGACCGCCACCTCCGACCGGGAAAGCAGCGTCGTTCAGAGCGCCGGTGGCGGTGTCCACGACCGAGGCCTGCCCGGTCACCAACCGGATTATCCAACCGGCACTCGTGGCGGTGTCCCGTACCCGGCACCTTGGCCATCAGGCGGTCGGATAGATAGCGACGACCATCAACGTCTGCGGTCCCGCGGGATTGGAACTGATAGCGATCGATGCCCCCTGGCCGGACTTCTTGACGATCAGGTTGGTGGCCTGTCCGGTTACAGTTCGGGAGACCGTCTGCCAGCCTCCGGTGTCGATGAGATTGATGTAGTACGCGCTGACCTTGTCGATCGGGTCGGATGTGCGCAGCACCGTCGCACCTCTCGACTCGCTGACGACGGTGGACGGCTGGTAGTTCGGGAGCCCAGCCTCCTGTGACGATGGATTGCTCGCGCAGGCGGTGTCGATCGGGTCGGATGTGCGCAGCACCGTCGCACCTCTCGACTCGCTGACGACGGTGGACGGCTGGTCATTCGGGAGCCCGGCCTCCTGTGAGGATGGATTGCCCGCGCAGGCGGCGCCACCGAGTGCAACCGCGAGCGCCACGAGGACGGCCGATAACATGCTGCTCGGCTTGGTCATCAAACCTCTCCCGTCCTGGAATGCAGATCCTTCAGGCCCGTCGCGCGCTTGACGCCCTGGTTCGTGGTAGCGATGGACGCATGGAGCTGCCTCTTGCCGAAATCGCGCTCACCTCATGATCTGTTGCATGCCTCCCAAGCATGTGTTCCAGCTCCTGGCGTTGAGCGGTCATGGATGTTGCGCCAAGTCTCTTCTAGTGACATTGTGCGGCGGGGTTCACAATCTCTGACACTTTGCCCCCAAGAAGATCGCTATATCGGTCGGGTTGTGCGAAATGGTGGATTACGACTCTGCTCCCGACGATGGTGGCAGTTCACGGAAAGCTCGTTATCGGTGAGCCTCGTCGTAGGCGTCGATCTCTCTTGAACCGGCACGCCTGCTGCGTCCTTGTTGCGGCCTATTGCCCATTCTCGAGTCTGGGTGATATCTGACTGGCGACTCGCACCGCACTCTGCACGTCGTCCCCCTGCCACCAGGCTGCGGCTGCGGCTTCGCCCCACGGGCTGCCGCAAATAGACTCCTCGAGGACTGGTGAACCGCTGCCGGTCCGCCTCGGCCAGGTCGATTTCATAGCCCTGGCCGTCTACATCGAACCGGACCGTTTCCGTGTTTTCTGATTCATCCGGATCATCCAGTCGCAGAATGTTCTGCCGCGGGTTTCCTCCCCGACCTGTTGCCGAACAGACAGAAGTATAACCGGAAATAACCAAGACGCAATACTTCTGCGCGCGGAAAGCCAGGTGCGTGGCGGCTGACGGAGCTTTGGCCTTCCCCGTAACTCCCCGTCTCCGCGGGGCTGAGGAGCGGCCAGCTGGGCCCCTCCCCAGCCTCCCTCCCACTGCGGCACCGGACGTCTGCCGGGCTTCCGAAGATCATGAGCGTACCGCCAAATAAGCGTGCTGACCTGCGGATCGGACGTCGGCCAGCCGGCATGGCGTCGTGCCGCTACACGCACTCACTGCTCGGCGGCTACCTGATGAGAGAAAAGTTGAAGCAGCGCGGCGACGGCGGGCTCGTCGCTGTGAGAGATAGTCCTCTGCTCGGCGGCGAACGCGGCGCAGTAACACGACTCCGAGCTATGTCATCCGCGTCTTCCCAGGTCAATCGTCCTACTTGACCCTGCGTGCGTTCATGATCTCCAGAACGATCGAGTCGGTCCGGCCGTCCCGCGGATCAAAATCGTTGTGGTGGCAGGCCGGTCTCGACGTCGCTTTCCTGGCTTCGGTGCTGTCAGCCCGTCCCGAATGGCACGCGGGAGCCGGGGCTGCTGCCCTGGGGTGTGCTTGCGAGCACGCGGGTCGCCAAACGCATGATGCGATGTGGCTGCCACCCGGTCGGCCACCACGACCTCGGTGGTGCGAGTAGGGCGAAGCGTGATGACGATCGAAACGGTGGTCGATCGTGCGGCGGGACTGGACATCGCGAAGGCCTCGCGGTGGCCTGCGTCCGGCTTCCGAAGCCCGACGGTGGGGGCAGGTGAGCAAGCGGAAGTTCTCCACGATGACCGCCGATGTGTGCGCCCACGGGCTGGCTCGCCGACCACCAGGTGACGCGGATCGGCATGAAATCCATCTCCGACTACTGGCGGTCGGTGGTCTACCTGTTGCGCCGCGACAGCCGCGAGCACTGCCACCGACGTGCCGTCGACCAGCTCAGCTACCGGGTCATCCTGGAGCCGGCCGCTCGACTCCCAACCCAGCACATCTCACCCATCCTCGATTCAAGTCCGGTCTGGGCGCCGCTGGAGCGTGGCGTGCGCTCAGGCGACTGGGGCATGGGCGGATTCAACTGGTCGTCGCAACACCGGTTGTCTGGTGGTCGGAGAGTAGGCGGGCGAGGACTTCGGCCCGGGTCTTGAAGCCGAGGGTCTTGCGGGGGCGGCCGTTGACCTGCGCGGCGACGGCGTCGAGGTGGTCGGCCGAGTAGGTCGCCAGGTCGACGCCTTTAGGGAAGTACTGGCGGAGCAGTCCGTTGGTGTTCTCGTTGGTGCCGCGCTGCCAGGGGCTGTGCGGGTCGCAGAAGTAGACCGGCAGGTCGGCGGCGAAGGTGATCTCGGTGTGCCGGGCGAGCTCGATGCCCTGGTCCCAGGTCAGCGAGCGGCGCAGCGCCACCGGCAGGGTGGTGATCTTGTCGACGATGGCGTCGCGGACGGTCTCGGCGCGGTGGTCGTTCGGTAGGTGCAGCAGCATCACGAAGCGGGTGGAGCGCTCGACGAGGGTGCCGATCGCCGAGATGCCGTTCGCGCCGAGGATGAGGTCGCCCTCCCAGTGCCCGGGCACCGCGCGGTCCTCGGCCTCGGCCGGCCGCTCGTCGATCATCACCTTGTCCTTGATCCGTTCGCGGTGGCCGTCGACGCGGCGCCGGGGCTTGCGCAGTGCGCGGCCGGTGCGCAGGCAGGCGGTCAGTTCCCGGCGGAGCCCGCCGCGGCCCTGCACGAACAGCGCCTGGTAGATGGCCTCGTGGCTGATGCGCATGTGCTCATCGTCGGGGAAGTCCTCGACCAGCCGGGCAGCGATCTGTTCCGGGCTCCAGCCCTCGAGCAGTGCCTGCTGGACGTGCGCCCCCAGCAGCGGGGTGCCCGCCAGCTTGCTCGGTTTGGGGCGGCGGGCCCGCTCGTCGGCCCGGGCCTGGGCCAGGGTGGCTCGGTAGCGGCCCCGCGGCCGCCGGTTCAGGCAGCCGCGGTTGATCTCGCGGCTCACCGTCGAGGGGGCGCGGCCCAGCTGCCGGGCGATCTGCCGAACGCTGAGGCCAGCGGCCCGGCCCAGCGCGATCTCCTCACGTTCGGCGAAGGTCAACCTCCGGCCGCTGGGTTCGGCCAGCTCCATTGGCGGCATGCCGCCAGCCTCGGTGAACCACCGCAGTCCCGTCGTGCGTTCGACCCGCACCGCCGCTGAGGCGTCATCGGTTGACAGGCCGGAGGCGATCAGCCGGAGGAACCGACGCCTGACCTCCCTCGGAAACCGGTCTCGTCCCATCGCCGACACCCCTTCTCACGGGGTGTGGCGTCGACCCCTTGAACCCAAGATGCCGTCACCGCGCCTGCAGGCGCGGCGTCGAGACCGCATCACGCTCGCGACCCCGCCAGCCTGTCGTGAATTCGCGACAGGCTGCGACGGCGCGCGGCGCGAGCCTCGAGGGCCTCATCCAGCGACACAGGCATGAACCGCGTCGTCTCATTCGTCTTCGACTGCGCGACCCGATCCAGATCGGCCGTGATGACTGTGCCGACACTGGCGTAGTTCCCGCCGGTGACGCCGTCCTTCATCAGGACGATCGGCTCCACACCTCCGGGCAGCTGAATCACCCCGCAGGGGTAGTTCAGCGAGCAGGTGTTCCAAGGGCTGCTGCCGACGCCGAACGGCACCTCGTCACGCTCGACGAACTCCAACTCGATGCCGCGATAGCGGTAACCAACGCGATCCGCGCTGGGGGTCACCGTCCAGTCCGTCGCTAGGAAGTCGGCGAGACTGTCGGGGGTGAGCCGGTGGCTGTAGAGCCCGAGGACGATGCGCACCTCGAGCGCGCGGGGGAATCGGGGCCGGTCGGCCTCGTCGATCCGGGCCCCGAGCAGCCCGCGTGCGCGGCGCGGTGGGGCGCCCCACGCCAGCACATCCCCTGTCACCAGCGCGCGCCCCTGATACCCGCCGAGCGAGACGCGCGCGAACGTTGAGCGGCTCCCAAGCACCTCCGGAACGTCGAACCCACCCGCCACGGCGACGTAGCAGCGGGCGCCATCACGGAGATAGTCGAAGTCGAGCGTCTCTCCGGCCTTGACCTCGAACGCCTCCCAGCCCGGGCGGGGCGAGCCGTCGACGCCCGGCGGCATGTTCGCGCCGGTCACGGCAACGACCGCGTCGTACCGGAAGCCCAGTCGCGGCCCCATGTAGGTCAGCTCGAGCACGGCGGCGCGCTCGTCGTTGCCGACGAGGAGGTTCGCCACCCGCGCCGAGAAGTCGTCCATGGCACCCGAGGGCGGCACGCCGAGGCTGTACAGCCCATGGCGGCCCGCGTCCTGGACGGTCGTCGACAGGCCGCCGTGGAGGACTTCAACGGACATAGAGCTCGTCCAGCAGCTCATCGACGAACCCGGCGGGGTCCTCGAAGAACCGGCGCGGCTCGACGTCGTGCTCGCGGATCCTGTAGCGGAAGGTCCCCGCCTCGACCTCTGCGCGCAGCGCGTCGAACTCGTTCCGGTCGATCGGGCGATGCTTGAAGATGTCCCCGGTACGAGTGAACACCGGTGAGTCGGCGAAGTCCGGGAGCGCCTGCGCGGGGTCGAAGATCGGCGCCGGCGCCATCCCGATGAGCTGATAGCCGCCGGGCCCTGGCGAGGGATAGATCGCCGCGAAGCAGCCGCCGTGCGAGAAGGCCCGTTCCGGCGTGTCGAGCCGCGGCCGGATGTAGGTCGGCGCGACGATGATCTTCTCGCGCGGAACCATCGCCACCGACCAATAGCACGCCGGCGTGAAGCCGACGCCCATGACGAGGTACGGGGCGGCGGCGTGCGCCTCGATGAGATCGGGCACACTCCGGAACCCGTTGATCCGGGCCATGTACTCGAGATCGGTGGCGCTCGGGTCCTGGTGGCGATCGCGGTAGCGCATGAGGCACTCCGTGCTCCACGGATCGTCGTAGAGGATCGGCACGTCGATCACCCGCGAGCGGAAGTGGAAGTCCGCCGGATCCCCGAGCGTCGACCCGATGCGCTTCAGCTCGCGGACGAGGGCATCGGGCGCCAGCTGGTCGGGGTCGAACCGGATCAGGTATGACGTGCTGTTGGGACAGAGGTCGATGAGCCCTGGCAGCTCGCGCTGCTCTAGGCGCTGCAGGATCGCCCTGGCCTTGAAGTTCGCCTGGAAGCTCATCTCCTCGCTGAGCTCGACGAAGAGGAACTCATCGCCGCCGTACGAGTAGCGCGCGGGTGGCAGCTCGCGCTCCTCGATCCTCGGTCCCGGGCGACGAACGAAGCGCGCCGGGCCGGCGGCGGGCGGCCCGGTCCGTGCGGTCCCGCGGCTCATGCGCCACCCGGGATCCTGCCGGCGACACCCGGCACGAGGTGACCTGTGCTCTGGGGCTCGCGGCGGTCCGGCGTCCTGCCCGCGGGGACGCGGATCTTCCCCGGCTGGTCCCTCCTGGATCCCTGGAACGGAATCCAGCCCTCGAGCTTGGCGTAGGTGGCGGTGACGCGCTTGCGGATCGCGGGCGTCGCGGCGACGCCAAAGGGGACGAGCTCGATGACCCCGGACGGAACGCCGGCGCGAAAGATCCTCAAGTACGGGCTCTCCTGGAGCTTGCCCTGCTCGACGGTCCTGACCATCTCTGCCATGAGGGCACCCCGGTTCCCCTCCGAGCTGGCCGACCACCTTCGGCGCCGAACCGGCGGATCGCGGCGTCGCAGATGCGGGTGCGACCGGTCAGGTCCTCCTCCTCGGCCGGGACTGAACGCATGCTGACCCGGGACCGAACCCACATTCAGGAGGCTAGGCACGCGTTCGGCCGTCGGTCAACCGGCCTTGCCCGACCTTTCCCATGGGATATGCGGTCTCGGGGCCATGACCGCCCCATGGCGCCGAGACCGCGCATCTCGATACCACCCTGTGGACAGCGCCAACTGGGCCGGGCGGCTCGCGACCACCCCGTACCAGTGCCTCCGCGCCCGGTTCCCTCGCAACTCGTCGGCCCCCGCACCGCCGGGACGCAGCGGCAGCCGGGCTCACCGACCGGCACCTGCGGCACCGCGACACACCCAGCTGTCCCGGGATACCAATCTTCCCGTCACCGACGCCGCGGATCTGCGCGCCTGCCGGCAATCCCGCCAACCGCACCGACCGGGTCGTGATCCGCCACCACACGGCCGCCGCGCTGCCAAAAATGGGGATTCCATGCGTGGCCCGGGACCAGCCGGCTCACCTGACCGTCTCGTCGAGTTCGCGGGTGGGGAACCGGCGGGACCGGCGGATCCACCGAGGCGTCGTCGAGCCGGACGACGCCACCGCCGATGAAGGCTCCCGGTGGCCACGCCCGCGCTGAGGCGCGCCGGGCGGTGGCCGAGTGGATCGAGGACTACAACCGTGACTGGCGGCATCCGCATGGGCATGCGCTCGCCGATCGCTTACGAACAGGCACCAGCCAACTCCCCACCAGGACAGGCGACCGGACACGGGCTTCCGCGGCGACAGTGTGGCGGGGTCACTCGCCGCGGTCAAGGCCAGATCCATGCGGACGGACCTGCGGCCCGGCCTTGACTCCGACTGCGAGTGCCGCCCCGACGCAATTAGCGGAAGCCAGATCACGATCTACAATTCGACAAGATCGAAAACTACACATCTCGGGTCTCTACGGTTTCAGGGGACTGCCGTGTGACGACTTTGCCGAGGCCCTGGCAGTGGCCCTGGGAGCACCTCGGCAATACGCGGGGATTTCGATGCCGACGCTCAGCCTGACGCGCGTCCCTGCAGGTCGGCACAGCGCATGTCGCGTGAGCACGCGTAGACCCTCGCTCACGACCGATACGACTGGGATCGCAGCAGCTCTCGGAATCACAGCGGCCCTCCTTGATGACGAGGGCCACACTGGTTGACTACGGGATTGACCAGGACTACCGTCCGCGCACCCGCAGTGACTCGGAGGTGGGCCGTGTCTCATGCAGAAGTTGCACATGTCGGCAGCCTGGAACTCGAATCCGAGTTCGAGCACGAACCTGTTCCACCCTCACACCGGAAATCAACGGTCTCCGTCACTGCTGTGTGGTTCGGCTTCCCGATGATCCTGACCTGCGCCGTCTTCGGCGGGATCATCACGGCACTGCTCGGATTCCAGCGCGGACTACTGGCGATCATCCTCGGCAATGTCGTCCTCATGTTGTACGTGGGCGCGCTGAGCTACCTGTCCGGCGAGTCGGGATTGAACTTCGCACTCGTTGCCAGCCGCGTTTTCGGGAGGTACGGCTACACGGTGGCCTCGGGGTTCCTGGCCACGATCGTGATCGGCTGGTTCGCCTTCCAGACAGGCTTGACAGGGTTGACCGTGCACGAGTCGTTCGGCTGGAGCGAGAAACCCGTCACACTGCTCGCCGGGATCCTCTTCGTCGCTATCACCTTCATCGGAATCCGCGCGCTGTCCCTCTTGGGCATGGTCGCAGCACCCCTGTTCTTGATCGTGGGTGCCATCGCCCTGTGGCTCATCGGTCGATCGAGCGGACTCAGTGATGTGTGGAACTACCAGGGCGTCACAAGCGGGGCAGCCAGTTTGTCCATCGGCGCCGCCATCACGATCGTCGTCGCAACCTTCGCCGACTCGGGGACCATGACGGGAGACTTCACCCGTTGGGCGAAGGACGGGCGTTCGGCAGTTGTTGCCGCGTTCTCCGCCTTCCCCGTGGCAAATCTCGCGGCGTTCCTCGTCGGCGCGATCATCGTCGCAACCGGGACCATCGCAGACCCCGGGACAAACGGAGGGAACTTCCTGCCGGTCATCGCGACCGGACATGGATGGTTCCTGTCTGCCCTCGCATTCGTCTTCATCATCGTCAACCTCGGCTCGGTGTGCACTCACTGTCTCTACAATGGAGCGGTTGGTTGGAGTCACATCCTAGGCAGTCGAATGCGACTCCTTACGGTGATCCTGGGCGCGATCGGGACGATCGCCGCTCTCGCAGGGGTGTGGAGCTTCTTTCTCGACTGGCTGAACATCCTCGGTGTATTCGTACCGCCTATCGGGGCGGTGATCCTCACGGACTTCGCCCTCAGCAATGGCAGGGTGACACCCGTCGACGCGCGGGTTCGCTGGCAGGCCTTCGTTGCCTGGGCTGTCGGCGCGGTTGCTGCTGGCATCGTCCACTTCCAAGCGCCGGAATATGTTGAGACCCTGATCGGCATGGTGGCAGCTGCACTGGCCTACATCATCATTACATTCGCCACACGCCGTGCTGGCGCTCCAGGCCGGGCGGACTCACGGCTGCCCGCCCAGGGATGAACGGTGCTGAAGCCTGCAATCGCACACGGACCCCCTCGGAGGAACGAACTCGAGTGACGGCTGACCTGGCACTTTTATCGCGCATGTTCTGAGCGCTGTACGAGGAGCAGGAAAGGTGCCTTCAGCCTGCAGTGCTGCTAAGAGATCGTTTCTGAATGCCCTCGGCGTGGCTGTCGGGGACCTGCACTCGTCGGGGCCAGCCTGATCTGGGTGATCGAGGAGCTCGTGCCGGACGGACTGTGGGAACGGGTCGAGCCGCTGCTGCCACCACCACGGCCGCGGCGGCATGGCTATCCGGGTCGTCGACCGGTCGGTGACCGGGCCGCATTGGCCGGCATCGTGTTCGTGCTCAAGACCGGGATCAACTGGAACCAGCTGCCCACGAACCTGGTCGGCTGTTCCGGGGTGACCTGCTGGCGGCGGCTGCGGGATTGGACCGAGGCCGGCGTCTGGCCGGCCCTGCACGAGCTACTGCTGGCCCAGCTG
>Ga0307416_100001185_pt1 | contig 14001 bp, 16 predicted proteins | sample DK1Cmetagenome_2_FD_203821 | JGI IMG/M metagenome (GOLD analysis project Ga0307416, IMG submission 203821) | Maize rhizosphere microbial communities from greenhouse at UC Davis, California, United States - DK15-C-3 | ecosystem: Host-associated > Plants > Roots > Rhizosphere > Soil | place...
GCCAACGGTCGGTGGAGGCAGCGTACGGTCGGGCCCTAGGTGTGTGAGGCATGGTGCGTCCTGCAAGCTGTTCCAGGTGTGAGTCCTGTCCGGTAGGCGCCGGAGCGTCGGTTAGCAGGCCCCGGTTGGAGAGGCCCCGCGGGTTAAGCGGGGTGTCAAATGTCCTTTTCTGCAGGGTGTAAGGGCGCGGGCCGTAGCGTGAATGGCATCGGCGGTGAACCGGCAAGGGGATGCCGCGGCCGGGCGGACCGTCCAAACGGACCGGCCGGCGCATGCTGTTAAGGGGCCGCTGTCCCATGGAGCGTTCGTCCCGGGCGTGCCTTTCAACGTCCGATAGTGGTCGACTTACGAGACTGGCACCGGAGATGTTCGGGCGCTGCTGGACGCGCAGGGGAGGAAATGTCAGGCGGCGTTCCGGTGGGCCCGCACGAAGTCCGCGGTCAGCTGCTCAAGTGCGTTTGGGCTTCGCAGCGGCAGCATGTGGTTGTTGCCGTCAATCGTCGCGACCTTGGCGTCGGCAGCAGTAGCTGGAGTCTCCTGCTGAACCTACATCGCGTGTCTGCTTCTTCTGCGCGCGAGCTCATGGTGTCGGGCAGCAGCACTGTGCTGACCCGTCGCCGTGCTCGGTGGGTCGCGTTGACCTGTCTCCAGGCCTTCGTCGATAGTGGTCAAAAGCGGGGGTCTGGCCGCCGCATCCAAGGAGGGCACCATGAGCTCCACCGCTTACCCACCTCTGGTCGCCTACCCACTTTCCGTGCGGGGCTTTTTTGACCAGCCCAGCAGAGCGCTGTGGCTGATCAAGTGGTTACTACTGATCCCGCACTACATCATTCTGGTTTTCTTGTGGCTGGCGTTCTGGGTAGTCACTGTGATCGCCTTTTTCGCAATCTTGTTCACGACCAGGTATCCGAAGGGTTTGTTCGATTTCAATGTCGGGGTGATTCGGTGGTCGTGGCGGGTGAGCTTTTACGGTTATGCGGCGCTGGGTACTGACCGGTATCCGCCGTTTACTCTCGCCGATGTCCCCGACTACCCGGCAAGGTTGGACCTGGAGTATCCGCAGCAGCTGAATCGTTGGCTGCCGCTGGTCAAGTGGCTCCTCGCCTTCCCGCAATATCTCATCCTCGGTGCGCTTGTCGGCTCTGGTTATGTGGTGGCCACAAGCATGCAGGATGGCCGTGCCGTCAGCTATTCCACCCCCAGCCTGATCGGTGCATGTGTGCTGATCGCGGCTATCGCGTTGCTGTTCACCACGCGTTATCCGCCTGGCCTTTTTGACTTGGCACTTGGAATCGATCGGTGGGGCTACCGGCTGCTGGTTTATGTAGCGTTGTTGACCGACCGCTACCCGCCCTTCCGGCTCGATCAGGGCACCATCGATATCGAAGGCCCGCCCCAATCCCCTGCGACCGGCGAGGCCTGGCAAGTAGAACAGCCGCCGGGATACGCGCCGGAGGCCGAGCGAGGATAGGCGATCGAGCTGGGTCTCCAAGGTCAGCTCGAAACGTGGTCTTAGGTTGCCCCTGTGGTGGGCGTCGAATCTGAGTATCTGTTGTGGACTGCGCTTCATTGGGCGGCTGTGACTTTGAATCAAGCTGAGCGGGTTCGAGCCAGTTTGAGCCGTATGGGCGTCCATGCTGAGCCGGATCGACGTCGGTGTGTAATCCGTGTGATGCCAGAGAGTGAACGGCCAAGGGCAATCTTTGGGTGCGACGTGACGCGCGGACCTTGCAAATGCCAGTCACGGTGACCTTCGAGTACTTCGCGCCGAGATGAGGGCGAACTCAACGACCGTTCCGCTGAGGGGTCGGCGTGCGGACTCTGCCGGTACCACTGCTGGCTAGGTTGCCACCCCGCACGGGGTTCGGCTTGCGACAGCGGTGGTCCAGTAGCTCCGTCGGATTGCTGAGGCGGTGGACGCCTGGATCCCCCCTTCGGGCTATCGCACCTGTTAGGGCCGGTCAGCGGCGCGCGGCTGAACGCCAAGGACACCGCCATCTACGTCAGTCACATAACGTCCCGCAGACAGATCGAGCAAGACGAGCGCGTTGCCAAAGGGATCAATGACGACGGCGAGTCGTCCAACAGGGATCTGAGTCGGCTTGAGGAGCACCTTTCCGCCTGCCTCGACGATGGTCTCAATGGCCGCCGGCACTGACGTCACCAGCCAGTTCACCGCGTATTCGAGGTTGGTGCTGAGGACTAGCTCTGCCTGGCTTTCGGGCAAGCGCAGTCCCACTTGGCCCACAGCATCGTTGCTCCACGCGAGCTCATGGCCCAACTGGTCTCGATAGAACTGAAGCCCCTGGTCAAGATCAGGAACTGGAACCGTGACTGCATCAACCCCACGAAGTACAGCCAGACTACTCATGGTTCACCCTGTCCGATTGCGCCCTTCGTCGCCAACTTCTCTATGCGACGTGTCCCGCAGGCGGTTCCACCTCCGGACACGGAGTGGTCCGGTCCCCGACCGGACGCCCGCCTGACAACGAAATGTGGGCAGTCCTACGCACCAATCCGAGACGCGTTCGCGAGGGTAACGTGGCCGTCGTGGGCAGCAAGACAGAGCGACAGGCTGCGCGCGCCCTCGTAGCTGCCTACCACAAGGCGCGACTGGCCGACCTCATCGAGCATGTCGCCGAAGAGTTGGATCGGTATCGCGATGGTGAGGTCGACGCCTACGCCGTAGACGAGACGATTCATCAGTACCACCGGGCCGCCCAAGAGCTGTGGAAGTTCTGCTGGTCTGGCGGCGTCGGGGCGAATACTGAGATTGTCGCGAGGATGCTTGAACAACTAACCGAAGCCGGAGAGACGGTGGACTGGTGGGAGCGCATCCCCGCCCACAGACCCCGACGCCGTTAACTTCGACCACGCCTGGCGGCTAGAATCCCTCAGACCGCCGCCGTACTGGCTGCGACCTCATGTGTGCCCACAAGCGGGTCGGGTTATGGGACGACGCCTCGCATCGTAGGAAGTCCGCCCTCTATGGCTGCTCATCGTCGCCGGCGGAGGGCGTTTCTCATTTCCCGCCGTCACTCTGCGCATGCTGATCTGTCAAGTTCAGGGGCATCTTGACGGAGCGCGACAGCATCGACGCCCAGCAGACCTTCAGCTCCCTAGGCGCTCTCTCAACGGATGAACACGAAGTTGTTCGTACTCGCCCGTGCGGCTCGTCCGCACCGGCGCGCTACTAGCCCAAGTCGTCGATTCCTGACAACGCCGGCCGTTGACCTTGGTGCGGGCAAGCCGCTTATGCGGGCTCTTCTTTGCGCCGGTCAACCGGGCGGAGTACAGCACGACGGCCAACGCTCGTGAAACGCCGCGGAGGTTGAGCACCCTTCGGGGTGCATGTCACATCCCCGATCCATCCCGAGTATCAGCGCGATCGTCGACCTCTGCTGGCGGTTGAGTCCAGAACCGACGGTTGAAGACCAGCAGGCCGATAGCGAACAGGCACCAGACCAGCGTGCCGAGCCAAAACATCCGGGTTGTGTCGGCACCGGCCGGCCACAGGGTGCTGGTCTCGATGGTGCCATTTGGTCGCGTGCGCGATCAGGGTGAGCAACGCACTGCCCGAGGCGTGGTTGAACAACCAGGCGTACCAGAACGTGACGGCGATGGTGGCTAGGGTCTCGATCGGGCTGGACCCGAACTGGGGCATCACGACCAACGGGATATGCCAGATGGTGACCCCGATGGCCATCAGCACGGTGGCGGCGAGTGGTGTCCGGGTGGACTGCAGCTTGGGCTGAGCCCAGCCCCGGAAGCTCGCCTCCTCAGGGAGCTGGGCGTTGAGCGGGTTGACCATATTTATTGCAATCGCCATTGGCAGGCCGTACCAGACGCTGAACTCGGCGATCTCCGGGACGGGTGCGCCAAACGCGGTGTTCAGGCCTATTGCCGCGAACGTGACCGCCAGCGGCACGGCGAGCGCGAGCGCGTACCAGATCCAGCTGACCCGCCAGCGGATTAACCGCGACCCCATGGCCTTCAGGCCGGCGACGCCTTCGGTCAGGGACACGACAATTAGTGCCGCGACCAGGACGCCGGGGGCGAAGAAGCTCTGCCAGGGAACGGCGGCCCAACTGAGGGCGTAGGTGAGCAGAAAGAAAGTGATGACGGGATGTCGACGGATGACAGACATGGCGGCCTTTCTGTCTCAGGCGGTTTGATGACCTAATCGCACAATTGCCGACAAGGACTCAAAGCCCTAGCTGGCAGACACCCAAAACCACAGGGCGGATTTCTCCCATGTCACCGTCAGCTGCATCCCGGTACCGTTCCTTGTGTGCAGCTCAAAGGGCAGCCTGTTCATAACGGCGGATGCGCGTATGTCGGTAACTGCATCGGGCCTCCACTGGCTCTGATCAGCAGCTGATCCCCGCCGCGCCGGGGATCCTGTCCGCTTGGCTCTGCGGAGCGGTTGACAGCGGCGGAAATTTAGTTCCTCGGACGACTCATCGATTGGCCGTCTTTCCTTGCGTCGCGTCAATTTCCTCGGCCTGTTTGCGCTTCAGCTCGATGAAGGACCGCTGGAGGTAGTCAAGGAGGGCGTCACCGGGATGTCTGACCACGGAAAGGTGCTCTGTGTAGTCGCCTTGCTTCCGGCGTTCGATCACAACGTCGTACCCGGCCTTGTGCGCGCAGAAATCCAATAGGCACTGAGGCATCTCGTCCTCGATCAACAGGTGTGCCTTGTTGATGATCACCGCGTAGGCAGAGGTGGATCGGTGCTGATGGGTGCTCATGGCCCATAGGCGCCACAATCGAAGGTCGCCGACGTTGAGGGGCGGAACATCTGGAGCGAAGAGGGTGGTGCTTCCGGGGCGCAGGGTATTTACGAATCGAAGATGGGCGATGCGGGTTGCGCAGGTCGAGGCGGTCGCGGCCAGGCCGTACGAGTTGTCGGAGTACCTCGTCGATGTGCTGGGCGTCACCGATGTTGGCGCCTATTTCCCGCACCGGGTGACTTATCACCCGACGTGTCATTCTCTTCGCATGCTGCGGGTCGGCGACAAGCCGATCAAGCTGCTTCGGGCCGTTGAAGCGCTGGAGTTTGTCGAGTTGCCTGCAGCTGATCAATGCTGCGGGTTCGGTGGCACTTTGCGATCAAGAACTCCGACACCTCAACCGCAATGCTGGCAGACAAGATGCGCAGCGTGCTGGACACGGGTGCGGAGATGTGCACTGCTGGCGACAGTTCTTGCCTGATGCATATCGGTGTCGGCCTGTCGAGGATCCGTGCCGGCGTCAAGACGGTCCACCTGGCGCAGATCCTCGCCGCGACTCGTGAAGAGCCCATAGTGCTCGGTCGCGCCGAGCGGCAAGCCGAGGTACATCCGGGACCAGAGGCAGTGTTGTGAACGCGCCGGTCATGCTGGGCATGCCCACAATCCCGCCTCCAGCACCGCGCGGTGTGGGCAACCTTCGGGGTGAAGAGAAGTTCGCCGACGCCGCCCGCCGAGCCCTCGCCGACACCCAACTGCGGTGCAACCTCGGCAAGGCAACGGCGACGATCCGGGCCAAACGGGCTCAAGTTGTTGCTGAGCTTCCGGACTGGGAGGAGCTGCGCGAGGCCGGTCGCCAGCTCAAGGTCCACACCATGGCGCATCTGCCGGATTATCTTGCCCAGTTGGAATCCGCGGTGACGGCGCGCGGCGGAGTGGTGCATTGGGCCCGTGATGCCGCAGAGGCCAATCGCATCGTGATCGATCTTGTTCGCGGCAAGGGCGTGGACGAGGTGGTCAAGGTCAAGTCGATGGCCACTCAGAAGATCGGCCTCAACGAGGCATTAGAGGCGGTTGGCGTCGCGGCGCTGGAAACCGATCTTGCCGAGCTGATCGTGCAGCTCGGCCACGACAAGCCATCGCACATTCTGGTGCCGGCGATTCATCGCAACCGGGCGGAGATTCGTGAGATCTTTCTGCGTGAGATGGCTGACGTGGACCCGGCGCTCACTGACGAGCCGGCGGCGCTGGCTGGTGCGGCTCGCCAGCACCTGCGGCGTAAATTCCTGTCGGCCAAGTGGCGATCAGCGGGGCAAACTTCGGGATTGCGGAGACCGGAACGCTTGTGGTCGTCGAATCCGAGGGCAACGGCCGGATGTGTCTCACCTTGCCGGACAGCTTGATCACGATCATGGGGATCGAGAATCTGGTTCCGCGCTGGCAGGACCTGGAGGTCTTCCTGCAGTTGCTTCCCCGCTCGTCGACGGGGGAGCGGATGAATCCTTACACCTCGATGTGGACCGGCGTGACGCCCGGTGACGGGCCACAAGAGTTCCATTTGATCTTGCTCGACAATGGCCGGACCGCCGTATTGGCCGATGCGGATGGTCGGGATGCGCTGAACTGCATCCGCTGCAGCGCCTGCCTCAACGTGTGCCCGGTCTACGAGCGAACCGGCGGCCACGCCTACGGATCGGTCTATCCCGGTCCGATTGGTGCCATCCTGTCCCCGCAGCTCACCGGGATCGAGGACAACGCCTCCCTGCCGTACGCGTCGTCGCTGTGCGGCGCGTGCTACGACGTCTGCCCGGTCAAGATCAACATCCCAGAGATCCTGGTGCACTTACGTGCCAAGCACACCGAGACGTACACAGCAGAGCATCGGGTGCCGAGCGCGGAGGCATCCGCCCTGGCTGCAGCCGCCTGGGTAATGAGCAACCCGAAGCGCTGGACGCTGGCACTCCGGAGCGGACGACTCGGCAGGATACTCGGTCGCAAGCGAGATGTGATCGGCGAATTGCCGCTGCCGGTTATGAGGCAGTGGACTGATGCTCGTGACTTTGCGCGGCCCCCGAAGCAGACGTTCCGCGACTGGTGGACCGCCGAGCATGGGAGACAGCGGTGAATCCCCGCGAGGAGGTGCTGGCTCGGACCGCGGCGGCTCACAATGCCGCAACGCCGCCGAACCTCCGCTACGAAGGCATCAGTCGGGAGTATCGGACAACGTCGGATTCGCCAACCGCGGAGCTGAGCGAGCTGCTGATAGATCGTCTGGTTGATTATCGAGCGCTCGTGCCACACTGTGGTCGTCCCTCAGGGTTTGGACCCGTCCTGGACGGCAGGCCTTTCCGCCAACGTGCTTACCGATGGGCCCAATAATCAACTTGCTGTCTCGGAATTGGACGCGGCCGACGCGTGATCACGAGCTGTGCGGTGGCGGTCGCGGAAACCGGGACCTTGATCTTGGACGGCTCGCCGGGGCAGGGCCGCCGCGTCTTGACGCTTATCCCGGACTACCACCTGTGCATAGTGCTGCCTGATCAGATCTGTGCCGATGTTCCTCAAGCGTTGGCCCGGCTAGCGCCTACGCGAGCGCTGACTATCATCAGCGGGCCTAGCGCGACCAGCGACATCGAGCTAAACCGCGTGGAGGGCGTGCACGGGCCGCGTACTCTCGAGGTGATCATCGTGCGGCAGTGTCGCGTCGGGGCGCCGCCATCAGGACCTCCTTGAGGTTGCCCGCGTGGTCCCGATCGTCGTGGGTGAGGATGATCCATCGCAGGTCAGCGGGATCAACCAACTCGCTGACCACCCATCTCGACAGATACCGGGCTAACAATCCCGGTCAGCAGAGCCACTCAGGCATCCCGACCAGCACGTCCGAGCAGCCGGTGCAGAGTGCCGTTGAGAGTTCCGTGTGTGAGACACGTTCCCGTGAGAACGCCTCCCAGTAGCCCGGCGCCTTACTAATTCTCGGGCGAGGTCTCTCTCAGGCCAACGGTCAGCATCAGCTGCCACCCACAGCCGGCGACTCAACATTGAACTGCAGCTGACGGCGACTCAACATTGAACTGCAGCTGATGATGCCACTGCAGGCGCTGATCAACCCAAAGATCGCAGCGCTGTGGATCCCCGGATACGGCCCGCTGCCCGGCTAGCTGGGGAGATCGTAGGGAGATCGCGGTGCTGTCATGCGAGGCGGGCGCTCCGATAGGCTGGGCCGACCCACGGTCTGAAGGAGCCGAAGGATGCCGAACAAGGGTGTGTTGACGGTCGCTTACAAGCGGGACGTGCAACTCGACGAGGGCTACTACCTCACGAGGCACGCCGAGATCATCGAGCGGGTTTTGGTACCGCTGGGCCTGGAACGGACGGAGATGCGCAAGATCCCCGCCGCAGCCGACAGCCCGGCGCCGCCACCAATTCATCTGGAGCGGCTATTTTCCGTCGGTCCAGGCGCTCCAGGAGGTCCTGCAGAACCCGGCCAGCGGGGAGGTCTGGGTGACATTCCGAACTACTACCAGGGCGCACCCGACATCTTCGTCGGAGAGGTCCTCAGGTAAGCGCATTAGTCCTCCCGGTGGAGCTCACCATCAGAACTGTCGATCCCCTGGGCGATTTACTCGTCGCCGCACCCGGCCAATGTGCGCCGAAGGATCGCGCACAATCCGAGTCGATCGGCTAGCCTGCGGCCGAGGTCCACGCTATGGCGTCGGCGTTAGGTGAACCCGCTGAGTCCGGGTATTTCGTTCGAGCACGGCGTGGGCCCGCCATGCCGCGCTGGCGGGATCGCCGGCACGACGACCACGGGCCTAGCGCCCAAGGGGCTGCCGTCCACGGGCAAGGGTCCGGCGCAGTGACCGGACCCTCTATATACGGACCTCCTTCGCGCCGCCTCAGATGGGGTTCGACTGTTGCGGCAGCAGCCCGTGTTCCTCGGCTTCGCGGACGATGGCGGGGGTCGGCCACCATCGGTCGAACCCGAGGTCCGCGCATACCGCAGCGGCTGCGTGGTAGCCGCCAGCCAGGCTGCCCGGTACGCCGGGGTGCACCCCGCCGCCGCCGACGTACATGCCCGGAATTGGGGTGCGGGTAGTGGCGCAGTCAGGGTGCGGCCGGTTGGTGAAGGTCTGTTCCCGGATCAGCGCGCCCTGGCGCACCGACCCGTTGCGGGTGGTGCGGAACCGGGCCTCGATGTCGCGCGGGGTGTCGGCGAACCCGAACAGCGGCCGGGCGGCTTCCATGCCAGCCGTCCGAGAGACCAGCGCCTGCCAGCAGCGTTCCCGGTGGTCGGCGCGAGCCCGCGCCCACATGACGGTTGGGTGGGTGTACGGCGCCGGGGTCTCGAAACGCAGAGTGTGCAGCGGGCCGTACGGCCCGAGCGCGGCCTGAGTCTGGTCGTACCTGGTGGTCACGCTCAGATGCCCGGCCGGGGCGTCGGGGATCTGCCCGCCGCCGAGCGCCTCGAGTGTTTCGGCGACCGCGGCCGCATCGTCGAAGCCGAGCACCTGCACCAGCGCACTGGTTGCGTCCTCGGTTGCCAGCCGCGGCGGCTCGCCCTTGATGCCGAAGTGCGCGGTGAATGGGCCGGTCGGCTCCAGCTGCCAGGCCTCGGCGGCCTGTCTTATGCCGTCGGGGACGACGGCTTCCTCGATCAGCTCGAGGAAGGTAGTTTTCGGGTCCAAGGTGGACACCACCGCCCGCGCGGAGTACTCCCGGCTATCCCGGCACCCGACCACGACCTCGGTTCCGGCGGGCCGGATAACGGTCACATCGGCCACCGTGCGGAACTGCACACCCGCCCGGGCGCCGGCCCGGAACAGTCCGAGCGCCAACGCCTTCGTGCCGCCGACCACCAGGGTCGGGTGCAGCAGCCGGGCCAGTTCGAACGCGCCGAGCACGCCGAGGGGAACGTCGGCGGCGTGGAACCCGGCCATCGCGCACAGGTAACGCAGCATGCCGGCTTGGCGGGTGTCGGATGCCTGATCGGCCAGCTCCGACGGGGTGTGCAGCGCCAGGTCGAGCACACGCTTGCCCTCCCCGTGGGTGAGCCTGTCTTCCACTTCCTCGAGCGGGGCCGGCGCGGCGTACAGCAGCGGGGCGACCAGGTGGTTGACCGCCAGGAAGGTCTCCCGCAGCTCCCCCAACCCCTCGCCGTCGCGGCGGATCACCAGCGGCTCACCGCCGCCGGCCGGGACGAACGCCACCGGCGGATCGGGTTCGACCATCCGGATCCCGAGCTCGCCAAGCCGCAGGTCGGCGTACGGCGGCAGATCCACCCCCAGCGGCAGCAGGTACTGGCACAAGTTGTACTGGAACGGGGTGGAGTAGTCGTCGGTAGCGAAGGTGCCGCCCCACTCGAACCGCTTGTCCAGCACCAACACCCTCGCCCCTGCCCCGGCAAGATAGGCGGCACAGGTCAGCCCGTTCGGGCCTGCCCCGACAACGATCACGTCGTAGGTCTCGGTAGCCATCCCACTCACCTCCTCGCCGCCGCGGCGGCAAGCTCCAGCGGCTCGAGCAGCCGCTCAATGTTCTCCAAGAACCAGGCAACCGGCCGGGCGTTCCACCACGGCTGGTGCCGCACCCCAAGGTCGTCAGCCACCACCTGGGCGGCGTTGTAGCCGGCCGCCATCCAGGTCAGACCGAGTGGCCATACCGCGTTCGACATGTACAGACCGCGGACCGGCATCCGGTACGGCATCCGGTCCAAGATCCACTGATCCTCGGAGAAGTCACCGCCCAGCACCTGCCCGAACACTGCCGCCTGGTTGACCCGCCAGATGTCGATCGGGGTCCACTGGTAGCAGTCGATGATCCGCTCCTTGAACCCCGGCGCGATCGACTCCATCACGTCGTTGCGCCGTCGCAGCATCTCGTCGCGGATCGGGCCGTCCCACGCCTCCGGGCCACCCTCGCCACGCAGCGGGTACGGGATCGCCTCCTCGCCGCGCACAACTCGGAACCCGTCCGGGGAGACCGCGTTCGGGTCGCAGGCGCCGTAGTCGAGGATCTCGATCATGTTCCCGAACGCGCCCCAGGTGTCGTTGTTGATCATCGACCACACGTAGTCCTTCGCGCCCTGCCAGGAGTCGTACGCCCGGTACATCAGGTGCGCCTTGCTGACCTGCGGGTCGAACTGCGCCGACCCCCACGGCATCTCCCCGTCGACCAGCCAGGAGGTCACCGTCGAGCCGCGCTCGTCCATCTTCCAATGCTTCATCTTCGTCGCCAGCCGGGCATCGACCGAGGACAACACCTCCTCACCGACCAGCTCAAGGGTCTTGCGGGCGCCGGTGTTGGAGATGATTGCCTTGCGGGCCTCGAACCGCGCGCCAGGGAAAACTGCGCCATCGTCCAGGGTGACCGCGCCGGCTCGGCCGTCCCGCACCTCAATGCTCCGCACCGGGCAGTTCACCAAGATCGTGCCGCCGTGGTCGAGGAAGCACCGGGACAGCGCGTCGACCAGCGCCTCGTTCCCGCCGATGCCGATCGCGGTGGTGTAGAACAGGCTGAGCGCGACCGCGAACGCCCCCTGCCCACGCGACAGCGGCGCGCCCTGCAGGTGCAGCGCCACCGGGCATATCAACGTCTGCCGGGCCTTATCGGAGCGGAAAGTCCGCTCGATCAGCTCATACGCCGTCATCGTCGACATCTCGTCGACGTCGCGGCCCATCACATACCCGCACAACTTCAGGATCTGCTCAAACTTGCTGGTATCGGGGTGCGGGCTGAAGAACGCCAGCTCGTTCATCTCCACCATCTTTTCCAGCACCCGATTCTGGATGCCGAAGACCGTTTCACCATCGGCCGCATCGTGCCGCGCGAAACTCGCCGCGGTCTGCGCCGGGTCGTAGCAGATCAGGCAGTTCGTGCCATCCGGATGCGCCGTACCCAGCACCACCGGGCTGGTGCGGATCCGGTAGCCGTACCGCGACTCCAACTCCAGGTCGACAATCGCCGGGGAATTCCCGGAGAAGTTGATCGAAGCGTGCGGACTGTCTAGCGTCTCCGGCCAGGTCTCATGCGTCGGGCAGAAGCTGCCCAGCTCCGGGCGCGCCTCGATGATCGCCACGTCTAGGCCAGCCTTCTGCAGATACGTGGCAGCCGGTAGGCCACCAGAGACTCCACCCCCGACCACAATCACGTCGAACGCAGTCATGAAACATCGCTTCCCTTCTGATGTCCGACAACCCCACCCCGATCCGTCGCGGGGTGGAGGAACCTCATCGATGAGCCCACCGCGGAAACCGCGGACGCAGCTTCCCAGGCGGGCATTGGTGATACACATCGGAGGCGCGACGCGACCCGGGAGGCGGCGCCCGCTTCGCCAGTGCAGCATGAAATTGTCGATGTGCGCAGCACACCTACCGGCCAAACCCTGGGGCCGGTGTCTGAAGCACGACTCTTCGTCACGGCTAATCTGCGGACGTACGACGCAACCTCCACGCCCGCCGAGTATCACTCTCCTCGCGAGGTCGCGATGGAAGCGCGCACCCTCTCAGTACTACGCCGCCGGGTCGGAGCCGTCAAGGGTGCTCGCAACTCAGGGGTGGACCAGTCGCGGGCGGCCGTACCACGCCTTTGGCTCTACCGATCGCTCCCCCTGCCTAGGGTGATTTCTCAGCGCCATGCCTTCGTCTGCTCGTCACTTAAGATTTTGCTGCTCAGTGCTGGAAGCAGCATGGGACTGCAACTCCAAGCCGCAGGTTGGCTGTCACCGTCACACTCCGCGACTCGCCAGGCTGGGTTGACGAAACCCTCGCCGTCCACGCAAATGATCGCTTCCGCAGAAGCACCAGCCGATGTCTTGAGCTCAGCGCAACTGGACACCAGCACTGTGGCTGGCTGGTCCGGTAGCCGTTCTACATGTAATACGTGTTTTCGCGAGAAACGCATCCCGTTAGCCGGTCGGCTCGCGGGCAGCGGTATTCCGGCCGAAGTCCATGCTCCGCTGGGCTTGGCGATCGCCCATTGGCCTTCGACTGAGGGGTGCGGGGCTCTGGTTAGAGGGCTCGGCGTTGAGCGACGAGCGGGCACAGGAAGGGGTCTTTGCCGCGTAGTCCGACGGTGTTGAGGTAGCCGATGACGATGCGGTAGGACTGCCAGAGCGTGGTGCGGGTGTAGGGGACGCCTTGGGCGGCGCAGTACGCGGAAACGAGCGGTTGCGCTCTCCGTAGATAGGGTCGCGCCATGGAGGGGAACAGGTGGTGCTCGATCTGATAGTTCAGCCCACCCATGAAGATCGACATAAGCGGTCCGCCGCTGATGTTGCGGCTCATCAGGACCTGCCGGCGCAGGAAGTCCAGCTTCAACTTAGGCGATACCAGTGGCATGCCGATGTGGTTAGGCGCGAATGAGGAGCCCATGTACAGGCCGAACACGGCCAGCTGCACAGCCAGGAACGCGAATCCTTTCTCCGGGGGCAGGACGAGGAACACCAGAAGTGCCAATCCTCCGAGGCGGAGCGTGATGAAGCTGATCTCGACCGAGCGACGCCGAATCTTGGCTGGACTGATCACCCGGCGGATCGCCTCGTAGTGCATCGAGACTCCTAGCAGCAGCAAGATCGGAAAGAAGTACCAGCCCTGATGTACCACCAACCACCTCATCAGCCGGCGACGGTGCCTGATTGCTTGTGCGGGCGTGAGAGCGAGAGCAGTCAACGCAATGTCGGGATCGACTCCCACCTTGTTCGGGTTCGCGTGATGGCGGTTGTGCTCACGTTGCCACCAGCCGTAGCTGATCCCGACCAGCAGGTTCGCGATGATCAGGCTGGCCCAGTCGTTCCACCGGCCGGATTTGAATATCTGACGGTGCGCGGCGTCATGGCCTAAGAACGCGACCTGGGTCATCACAACCGCGAGGACTCCGGCATTGGCGAGCTGCCACCAGCTATCCCCGATCAAGATGAAAACCACCACCCAGGCGATCAAGATCAACACGGCACCGATCAGCCTGGTCCAGTAGTAGCCGTAGCGGCGGTGCATCAGTCCCATCTCGTGGATGCTGCGGGTCAACGCGGTGAAGGAACTAGCGAACCTGTCACGGCTGGGCGACTGGGGCGCGGCAGTCGGCTGTGACGTGACCCATGAGCCAGGACCGGGGCGGTCCAAACTGGCGGGACGTGTGAGGACGGAGGTCATGGTGACAGAACCAGTCGAAGCTTAATCCCGATCTGTCCTGGGCGGGAGCATGATGCTCGTCGAGCCGCGGCATGTACATGAACGGCGGCTTCGGCCCCTAGGCCGGCTGCGACATCCAGCTCGCT
>Ga0307416_100001188_pt1 | contig 13993 bp, 9 predicted proteins | sample DK1Cmetagenome_2_FD_203821 | JGI IMG/M metagenome (GOLD analysis project Ga0307416, IMG submission 203821) | Maize rhizosphere microbial communities from greenhouse at UC Davis, California, United States - DK15-C-3 | ecosystem: Host-associated > Plants > Roots > Rhizosphere > Soil | place: USA...
CGGCCGCGCCTGGGTCCAGGACCGCCCCGGTGGGGGCGCCTCCTTTCGGGTCTTCCTCCCCGACACCGAAAGCCCGGACGCTGCTCGCAGCTGACCCGTCCGGGTCGCGCAGCCCCATTTCATCTGCTGCCAACTAGTGTCCCGAGTTACTGATTCGCTTCATGTTCCCGACGGTGAACCTCCTGGTCAGGAGATCAAGAGCCGCCCGAGAACATCAACGAATCAACGATTCGGGACACTAGCTGGCCGTGGCGATCGCCCAGAACTGGTCCTGCAGCGTCCAGCCCAGCCCAGCCGGGCCTGGCCATGGTCGACGTCGCGTGGGCCGAGGCTCGGCCGGTGCCTGGGTCGGACATGGCCACCCCGTTCGGCTGCCAGCCCTGTCTGGGCTGGAGCGCCGACGGCTGGCTCTTCTTCCTCTCCGGAGGGCCACCGCCGGATGTGGTCGCTGCCTGGCGGCCCGGCCGGCCGAGCGCCAGTCCACTGGACCTGCCGTTGGACGGCGCCACCGCCACCGTCCCCGGCAGCCTGGCGACCTAGCAATCGTTGCGTTGTCGGCCAAGGGCTCGACGCTGCGGGCAAGTCTCGAGACTCGGGTGGTTCACGTCGCCATGCATCACCTCACCTACCCACGCAACCGAGCAGGTGAAAGGCGCTGCCAAGGGATGGGTCGTGGGGCGACGCCAGGTTACGTGTAGCGTAGTTTCTGGCGAATCTCTGGCAAGGCCCTTGCGTGGTCGTTTGGCGAGATCGCCGGTGCCATCGTCTCCGCAGCGCTTGACCACATGCAACTGGGGCACCTCCGGTGCATTGCCCTCAGACGATTTCGGGTCGAGCGTACAGCGGATGGTCACCACCCCGGTCGCCAGCAGGTACACGCTTATGATGGCCGCGGCCACCGTCAGCAGACGACGGGTGTTGCGGATCCGCACCGCCAGCCGCTTCCTTGCGGTGACGCCCGACGGCTTTGACCAGCGGCATCATGCTCACCCCAGTCTCGAACTCCCGACAGCCGAAGCACCAGCCTCGGGAAGGCCAGCACGGTCGTGCCCTGCATCACCCACGCACTACCGCCATGGGCGGTGGTCAACGCCTGCTGCGAGCCCTCTCGCTGGCCAGGATGCTTGGCGAGCTGGGCGAACCCGACCGCCGCCACCACCGCGTGCAGCCATCCTTACCGGGCCAGTCACCGATTTGCCCTGGAGCCAGGAGCGGCTCCAGTGGGTATCGGCCCTGTCCCGATCGACCGTCTTGGGTCGTTATCCCGATCGAACAGGTCGGCTCGAGTTGCGGATGCGTAGCTGCGGATCGAGTTGATGGTGCCTCGGGCTCCTTCGTCCATTGCGAATTCGCTCCATCAGTAAATCGATCGCGGTCACTCCCACCTCGAACCCGAACTGGTCGACCGTCGTCAGGGAGATGAGGGGATGCCCGGCCAGGTTGATGTTGTCGTAGCCCACGACGGACACGTCCTCCGCATCCAATCCCAATTCGGCGATGGCGCGCAGTACACCAATCGCGAGCGTATCGTGGCCGGCGAAGATGGCGGTCGGCGGATTGTTTCCTTTGAGAAGCTTCCGAGCCGCATCAAATGCGCTCTGCTCGGAGGTGTGCAAGTAGACCACCTGAGGCTCGTATCCGGCTTGCTCCATCCGACTGCGGTACGCCATGAGACGGACGGCGTGGGCCCCCAGGTCGGTCGATGGACGAAGCGTCAGATGTGCGATCCGTTGATGGCCGAGTCCCAGGAGATGGTCCATGACGAGGTCGACCCCGGCAGCGTCATCATCGGTTATCGTATCCCACTCCCCGGAATGATCATGACGACCGAGGACAACCACGGGAACGTGTTTGGCAAGTTGTCCAAGCCAATCAGCCGTCACGTCGGATGAAATGGCGATGACCCCGTCCACCTGGCGGTCAACAAGAGCCTCAAGCACCGTAGTTTCGTTGAGGTAGCCGAGACCGGGAGCGATGATCAGTTGATACCTGGAGGCAGCCAAGCCTGTGGTGGCGCCCTCCATGATTTGCGTGAAGAAGTCATTCCCAATGTGAGGGATCTCAAATCCAATCGTGAAACTCGCGCCGCGCATCGCTCGAGCCGCAACCCGCGGACGATAGCCCAACCTGTCGATGGCTGTCTCGACGCGCTTGCGCATGGCAGGGCTGACGCCGTACGCGTTTCGGATGACCTTCGAGACCGCGGCTCGCGATACGCCAGCCTCGAGCGCGACGTCGGAGATGGACGGCCGCTTCCTGAACCTGGAGTCGACCTGATCTTCAGACATCGGCACCGCCCCCTCGTCATCGAGTATCAAGATCATTTCACACGTCACTGTAGATCGGTTGACACTGTCTGGCGGACCCAGTCCAAGAGTCGCCATGCCTCGGCCTTCCGAATGCGTTGTTTCACCGCGATCGTCCTGTTGATCGCGTCTGCAGCTGCCTCACCCTCGTGAGTACGCCCCGTTCCGGGGCCCACTCCTCGTACTCGACCGACATCGCCAACAGCATGGCCCGCTGGGCGGGAAGGAGGTGAAGGCCAGCAGGTCCTCGGCCGCGTCGCGCAGCATTGCCTCGAGCTTGGGGAACTGGCGGCCCACCATCTGACGAGGATGTCGAGCTGGTCATGGGCATGGGTCACATCAGGTTGGGCGAAGATGGTCCGGGATGGCCGCGGCGGCCATCTCGGCCGAGCCATTGGGCACCCTGGTGAGGACGTCTCTGAGGAAGTGGACCCGGCAGCGCTGGAGGGCCGCGCCGGCCATGACCGAGGCCACGCTTGGCGCAGGCCCAGCTGGACGCCGGCGATGACCAGCTGCACCCCGCCAAGCCCACGGGCCTTCAGGCGGCCGCAACCGCGCGTTGGCGCTTACTTCGGCGCTGCGGTCGCCACACCCCGGGTTCTGCTGGAGCAACTCGTTTGCGCGGCCCGCGCCAGCAGAACACTTCAGGGACTCAAGGATCGTTACTGGCTTATTGCTTCGCGCACGAGCCGCACGGGACCGAGGAGGCCGTGATCGCGCACGTGACTAATCTGCATCCGCGAGTCGCCGGCTAGCTCCATGACGATGTCGGGCACGCGCTGGTAGTAGCCGCGGGCGAGCACCCGATTGTTCAGCGAGCTGGCCACCCGGACGGTTATGGTGTTGTCACCGGTATGCAGGTCCTCGGTGACGTCCACGACTGGACGTGAGGTGTCGAAGCCCTTGGTCGCACCGTCGTTGACCCGTATGGAGCCTAGGCCACCGGCGGTCGAGCCGAGGTCGAGCATGTACCGGTTTCCTTCGTCTGGGTCCTGCTCGAGACGGAGGGTGGCGGTGTACTCGGCGACGCCGGATACCTCGGGCCCCACCGCTGGGAGGTCCTTCCACGGGTGCAGCGGCCCCCTGCCGGCGTCAATGCGGGTGACCGCCGTGGTCGGGCGGACCTCGCGCGTTTGGTAGCCGAGTCCGCGGTCCTCGGTGATGAGCTGGGACGCTCCGGCGTCCCAGCTTTCGACGGCGATCGCCCATTCCGGCATCTCGGCGACCGTTTCCGGTCGGCTCGGGGTGGAGTCGGGAGCGGCCGCGGCCGACCGGTCGAGGGTGAGCAGCGCCGTCTCGCCCGGGGTGAGGGTGACCGCCACGATGGTCCGGTTCCCATCTCGCCGGTGGCCGAGGTGCCGCCGGATGGCCCCGGTCCAGCCGTCGATTCGATACGCCGCGGCGGCGCCGGGAAGGGCGACCTCGACCGTGGTCGGCTCGCCGGTCTCGTAGAGGAAGTGGTAGAGGTACAGGTGCAGCAGGTCGCCGTCCTCGCGCAGATGCGTGAGGACGCTGCGGTTCTCGCTGGTGAACTCGGCGCGTCCCACGATGCCGAGGTTCCGCAGCGCCTCGACGGTCCGGGCGGAGTTGTCGATCTCGGCCACGGTGGGCAGCCCGAGCAGCTCCCCCATGGTGGAGGCGAGCTCCTCGTCTCGTCCGTCCAGGCCGGGGGTGCGCACGGCAGCACGCTCATGGGTGGTGTACAGGCGCTGCATGAGCAATTGCAGCTCGCGCGTGCCGTGCACGATCAGCACCTTCAGGCCCTGGCGGGCCCAGTGGAGGAGTTTGGCGGCGACGTCGGGGTCGAGCTGGCTCTGGTACACGATCAGCGCCTGGTAGCCGGGGCCGTCCGGTTGGACGAGGCCGTCGGCGAACGAGACGTCGTCGCGGAGCAGCAGCGAGCCGTCGAAGAATTCGTAGGTCCAGCCGGCGTCCTGCATCCCGAGGTCCTGCCACCAGTGGCTCTCGCGGTTGCGCATCCACCAGCGGCCGTAGGCGTCTTCGTCGGGAACGCGGTCACCGTCCTCGTCGAGGAACGCCGTGCCGGACAGGTTGTCGGTGAAGTGGTCGGTGCGCAGAATCCCGACGTCGATGCGCGGCTTGCCCTGGCGCAGGATGCACTGATAGCGGCCGAGGGCGGCAGTCCAGAGCGGGTAGAATTCTGACGCCGGCTGCCGGGTGTCGAACCGCTCGGAGAACTGCGGCCACATGCCCTCGTGTCCGGGCCACTCGGTGGCACCCTCGGCGCCGGCGGTGCTGGCCCAGCCGTGCAGGACCGTCCTGGTGATGCCGGCGGCTAACTGGGTGGCGATGATCTGGTCATAGAACCGGTGGTCGAGCATGTAGTTGCGGGTGGTGGCGCCGGTCTCGGAGGAGTACTGCTTGCCGAACAGGTGCGCCGGACCCGCCATCAGCCGGTAGGCGTCGATCTGGGCGCCGAACTCCAGCGACTCGGTCTCGATCCCATCCACCTCCGGACCGGGCCGGGTGAGCTCGAACGGCAGGCCATAGCTGATCTCGGCGCGAAGCGTGATCCCGTTGTCGTGCAGGAATGCCGCGAACGGTCGCAGCATGTTCTCGATGTACAGGTCGGTGAGGGTCCGCACATAATCGAAGCGGACCTTCTCGATCGTGACCCGGTGCGCCTCGGACGGCTGGTAGTGGTAGCTGGTGGCTGCGGCGAACAACATCACGCTGCGGGTCAGGAACGGCAGCCATGGGGTGATGTCGTAACCGCGACGTGCGCAGAACTCCTCGGCGACGGTCCGGCCCCACAACAGGCCGCCGGCGCCGGTGGTGAACAGCTCCAGGGAGTCCATGTACATCTGGGCCCGGGGGTTCCGGCTAATCTGCTCCCGCAGCTCCGGCGTGAGCACCACCGAGTTCCAGTAGTCGATCACTGCCTGGACGCCGTCCGGGTCCAGGTAGTTGACCGTGTAGTTGACCGACGCCGACGGGGATGCCGTCTGACCGGTACCGCGCATCCAGTAAACGAACAGCCGCCACGTCCCGTCGTCCGGGGCTGTCCAGTTCAAGGCCTCATCCCGTACCTGGGCGGTGAGGTCGACGACCGAGTCGACGTCCAGGATCGCCCCCTCCGGCTTGTCCTCCAGCACCCGCGCCGCTACGACGGCGACCAGAACCTGCTCCCGAACGGGACCCCGCTGCTGACCGGGAAGGAGCTCCGCTGGCTCAGCCTCCAGGTCGATCCTCAGCAGCGGTCCTAGGCGGGAGGCTCCGGCGGCCAGGTCCTCGCTGACGACGTCCAGCTCCTTGGAGGCTGCGGGGTGATCGGGGTCGATGGTGGGAAGGTTCGCGTTCGACCAGCCCGTGCCGGAGGTGAAGCTCACCGACATGTTCCGCCTCGTCGTCTCCTCGACGACGATCTGCGAGTCGTGCACCCATTCCTCGGCGCCCCAGCCGTAGCGGGCATGGTCGATGTTCCCCTCGTCCATCGCCAGGAACTCCATGCCACCGAACCCGAGGCGGTACGCGGTGTCGATCTCGTACCGCAGGGTCTCGTCGGTGTGCAGCCCTTCTGCTAGCCACCAGCGCAGCTCCGGACGGTACTCGATGGACGGGTGCTTGATCAGCCGGACGAGGTCGTCGAGGGACATGGAGTTCTCCTTCGAACGATAGTCAGTGTCGGAATTCCCCGAACAGCGCCGACGGGATCTGACCCGAGGCGCCCATCGGACGAGCAGCAGTGCCTGCCGAAGACGGTGCTTCGTTGAGACCTGACCAGACCTGCGTTGCCTGACCGACTTTAGCCGGCGGTGCGGGGCACTCAACATCGATGTCGTCAGGATGCCTTGCGGTTCCTTGGCATTGAGGCCTACGACCTGTCGAAGCGTCCACCGTCACCGTCCCTACACTTGTCGCCTGCAAGGCGTTCGAACCGGGTTAAGCGATGATCAGAACCTCCAGGGTTCGTGGCCCGTGGACGCCTTCGACCCGGTCCAGCTCGATGTCGCTCGTGGCCGAGGGCCCGCTGATCCAGGTCTGCGGTCTGACCGGGTCCAGGCGGGCCAGGCCCTCCGACAGGGTGGCCACGATCTGGCCAGCGCGGCCCCGGTCATGGCCAGCTGCTCGCCACCGGGTAACCGCCGTGTGGCCCGCTTGTGGTCGACCACCTTGGCCCGCAGGTGCACCAGCAGGTCGGGGATGTCGATGCGCACCGGGCAGGCGTCGAAGCAGGCCCCGCACAACGAGGAGGCATACGGCAGCGACGCCGTCTGGGCATCTACTGGGTGCTGGTTGATCCCGCGCAGCTGGGGGGTGAGCACCGCCCCGATCGGGCCCGGGTAGACCGACCCGTAGGCACGGCCCCCCGTCCGCTCGTACACCGGGCAGACGTTCAGGCAGGCCGAGCAGCGGATGCAGCGCAGTGCCGTCCGACCAAGCGGGTCGGCCAGGGTGTCGGTGCGGCCGTTGTCGAGCAGGACCAGGTGGAACTCGGTGGGGCCGTCGCCTGGAGTGACCCCGGTCCAGGTGGAGGTGTAGGGGTTCATCCGCTCGGCGGTCGAGGACCGCGGCAGCAGCTGCATGAAGACCTCGAGGTCCTGCCAAGTCGGGACCAGCTTCTCGATGCCGAGCACGGTGACGAGCACCTAGGGCAGGGTCAGGCACATGCGGCCGTTGCCTTCGGACTCGACGACCACGATGGTTCCGGTCTCGGCCACGGCGAAGTTGCCGCCGGAGACAGCGAAGCGGGCGCGGAGGAACTTCTCGCGCAGGTGCAGCCGGGCCGCCTCGGCCAACTCCCGCGGGTCGTCGCTCAGGCCGTCCGGGGCGGGCCGGCCCACCCGGCCCATCACTCGCCGGAAGATGTCGCGGACCTCGGCCCGATTGCGGTGGATGGCCGGGACCAGGATGTGGGAGGGCAGGTCGCCGGCCAGCTGCACGATCAGCTCGGCCAGGTCGGTCTCCCACACATCGATGCCGTGGGCGGCCAGGGCCTCGTTGAGCTCGATCTCCTGGGTGGCCATCGACTTAACCTTGACGACCTCGGTGGCCTGGCGGGCCTTGGCGACCTCGGCGACGATGGCGTTGGCCTCGGCCGCGTCCCGAGCCCAATGGACCACGCCGCCGGCCCGGGTGACGGCCGCCTCCAGCTGCTCCAGGTAGTGGGGCAGGTTGGCCAGCACCTGGTCCTTGATGGCCGCCCCGGCCAGCCGGAGCTGCTCCCAGTCCTCGAGCTCTTCGACGACGGCGAGGCGCTTGGTGCGGATGATCGTGGTGGCATGGCGCAGGTTGGCCCGCGGCGATCCCATGTCGCCGGTCACGTGCCCACGACCGCGCCGTCGTTGCTGGCCAGGATCTCGGCCAGGTGCAGGATCCGCACGCCGGCGCCGAGGCGGGACAGCTGCCCGCCGATGTGCAGCAGGCAGGAGGTGTCCGCCGCACAGAGCACGGGGCGCCGGCGTCGAGGACGTCGTGGACCTTGTCGTCGCCCATGGCGGTCGAGGTGTCAGGGTTCTTGACCGCGAAGGTGCCGCCGAAGCCGCAGCACGACTCCGAGCGGGGCAGGTCCACCAGCTTCAGGCCACCGACGGCCCGCAGCAGCCGCTCGGGCCGGTCCCCGATCCGCAGCAGCCGCCGCGAGTGGCAGGTTGGATGGAAGGTAACCCTATGGGGGAACCAGGCGCCCACATCGGTTACGCCGAGCACGTCGACCAGGAGCTCACACAGCTCGTACACCCGCGGTCCGATCTCGGCGACCCGGTCGGTCAGGCCCGGGACGCGTCCGCGGTCCTCGGCCAGCCGGGCCACGGTGGGGTGGTAGTGGCGCACCATGGAGGCGCACGACGGCGACGGGGTGACGACCGCGTCGTAACCGGCGAAGGCGTCGACGAAGCGTGCCACCAGCGGGATGCACTCGTCCCGGTAGCCGCTGTTGAAGTGCATCTGCCCGCAGCAGGTCTGCGCCAGCGGCACCTCCACCTCGACGCCCTGCCGCTCCAGCACCTCAACGGTCGCTCGGCCGACCTGCGGGAACAGCGTGTCGTTGAAACAGGTGATGAACAGCCCGACCTGCACCCTTAGGCGCCCCAGCCGGCCTGGGTGCCGCCGACGCGTTCGGCGACGATCCGCTCGTCGTAGCCGGAGCGGGCGTAGGCGCCCATCGGGTCGGGATCAAGGCCCTGGGAGCTGCGCAGGTCGGCCAGCAGGGGGCGGACGTCGGTGGCGAAGGCGTCCATCAGCACGCCGTTGGCCCCGAGCACGTCGCCGGCCTGCTGGGCGGCACCAAGGGCGTCACGGTCGACCAGCAGCGCCTTGGCCGTCAGCTCCTGGACATTCAGGACCGAGCGGATCTGGCCGGGGATCTTGCGCTCGATGTTGTGGCACTGGTCGAGCATGAAGCTGACCCCGGCCTCGGGGGCGAACCCGCCGCCACCGATGACCTCGTACATGATCCGGAACAGCTGGAAGGGGTCGGCCGCCCCGGCCATCAGGTCGTCGTCGGCGTAGAAGCGGCTGTTGAAGTCGAACGCCCCCAGCTTCTGTTCCCGGAGCAGGAAGGCGACGATGAACTCGAGGTTGGTGCCGGGGGCGTGGTGGCCGGTGTCGACCACCACCAGCGCCTTGGGGCCCAGGGTGAGGCAGTGGGCGTAGGCGGTGCCCCAGTCGGGCACGTCGGTGTGGTAGAAGGCGGGCTCGAACAGCTTGTACTCCAACACGAGGCGCTGGTCGTCGCCCAGCCGGGCATACACGGCCTGCAGGGCGTCGGCGAGGCGGTCCTGGCGGTCGCGGAGGTCGTCCTGGCCGGGGTAGTTGGTGCCGTCGGCGAACCACAGCTTGAGGTCGCGCGACCCGGTGACGTCCATGATGTCGACGCACTCGAGCAGGTGATCCAGGGCCTTGGCGCGGACCCGGGGGTCGGGGTTGCAGACGCTGCCCAGCTTGTAGTCGTCGTCCTGGAAGACGTTGGCGTTGATGGTGCCCAGCTCGATGCCCTCGTCCTGGGCGTGCTTGGCCAGCTGGCCGTAGTCGTCGACCTTGTCCCAGGGGATGTGCGGGGCCACGGTCGGCGCGATCCCGGTGTGACGGTGGACCTGGGCGGCGTCGGACACCTTCTCGAAGGCGTTGCGGGGCACCCCTGGCTGGCCGAACACCTTGAAGCGGGTCCCGGAGTTGCCGAACGCCCAGGACGGGAGCTCGATGCGCTGGGTTCCCAGAGCGGCCTTGACGGCGTTCACGTCGGTGGTCATGTCCATTCCTCCTTCGAGGCTCAGCGCAGGAAGCCCATGGGCACGCCGCCGTCCACCGGGACCAGCAGCCCGGTCGTCACCTCCAGCGACCCGCTGGTCAGGGCGAGCACCGCCTCGGCCACGTGCTCGGGCAGGATCTCGCGCTTGAGCAGGGTCCGCTGGGCGTAGTACTTGCCCAGGTCCTCCTCCTTGACCCCGTACACCCGGGCCCGGTCGGCGCCCCAGCCGCCGGCGAAGATCCCCGAGCCCCTGACCACCCCGTCGGGGTTGATGCCGTTGACCCGGATCCCGTACTCCCCCAGCTCGGCCGCGAGCAGCCGGACCTGATGGGCCTGGGACGCCTTGGCCGAGGCATACGCGATGTTCTTGGGCCCGGCGGCGACGGCGTTCTTGCTGGCGACATACACGATGTCGCCGCCCAGACCCTGGCGGCGCATGGCCTGGGCGCTCTCCCGGGAGACCAGGAACGAGCCCCGGGGCATCACGTTGTGCTGCAGGTCCCACAGCTGGGCGGTCGTCTCCTCCAGGGCGGCCGACTTGGACAGGCCGGCGTTGTTGACCACCAGGTCGAGGCCGCCGAAGGCCAGGACCCCGGCGGCGATCCCGGCCTTGATGGCCGCCTCGTCGGCCACGTTCATCTCGACCCCGACGGCCACGTCCGGGCCGCCGAGCTCCTTGGCCAGGGCCTCGGCCCCGGCCAGGTCCAGGTCGGCCACGATGACACACGCCCCCTGCGAGGCGAGGGCGTGGCAGGTGGCCCGCCCGATCCCCGACGCGCCGCCGGTGACCAGCGCGACCCGGCCGGCCAGGGGCCTTGGCTTGGGCATCCGCTGGAGCTTGGCCTCCTCCAGGGCCCAGTACTCGACCCGGAACTTCTCGGCCTCTGGCACCGGCTGGTAGACCGAGACGGCCTCGGCCCCACGCATGACGTTGATGGCGTTGACGTAAAACTCGCCGGTGACCCGGGCGGTCTGCTTGTCCTTGCCGAAGGAGAACATCCCGACCCCGGGCACGAGCACGATCGCCGGGTCGGCCCCGCGCATGGGCGGGGTGCCGGGGCCGGCGTGGCGCTCGTAGTAGGCCCGGTACTCGTCCCGGTACGCGGCGTGGAGCTCGGTCAGGCGGGCCTCGACCTGCTCCAGCGGCGCGTCGGGGGCGGTGTCCAGCAGCAGCGGCCGGACCTTGGTGCGCAGGAAGTGATCAGGGCAGGAGGTGCCGAGCGGGACCAGGCGGTCGAGGGCGTCGCGGGACAGGAAGTCGAGCACGACTGGGCTGTCGTTCCAGTGGCCGACCGTGCGGGCGTCGGTCGAGGCGATCCGGCGCAGCAGCGGGACGAGCTCGGCGGCCCGGGCACGGCGCTCGGGCTCACCCAGCGGCGCCCGGTCGGCGCGGACCGGCCCGAGGGGCTCGGGGCGGCCGGTGCGCTCGATGAACTCGGCCGCCTCGCGGATCAGCTTGAAGGCCCGCTGCTCGCACTCGTCGCTGGTCGAGGCCCAGCAGGTCAGCCCGTGGCCGCCCAGGACCACCCCCTCCAGCTCGGGGTTCTCCTCCAAAAGCCGGCGGTGCAGCCGGCCCAGCTCCCAGCCCGGCCGGACCCAGGGGATCCAGGCCACCCGGCCCCCGTAGCACTCGGCGGTCAGGCGCTCGCCGTCGGCTGAGGCGGCCAGGGCGATCACGCTGTCGGGATGCAGGTGGTCGATGTGGGGCCGCTCCACCAGCCCGTGCATGGGGGTGTCGATCGACGACGCCGCCCCGCCGGGCCCGTAGGCGCACCATCCGAACAGCCCGACCATCTCGTCCTCGTGGGCCTGGCCGCGGTAGCGGCCGTCCAGGCCGCGCAGGCGGTCCAGCTCCAGGGTGGCCAGCCCCTGGTAGCGCAGCGTGCCCAGGTCGCCGCCGGAGCCCTTGACGTACAGCAGGGTGCTCGGCTCGCCGGTGGCGGCGTGCGTCACCTCGACCTTGCAGGAGGTGTTGCCGCCGCCGTAGTTGGTGACCGTCGGGTCGGCGCCGAGGCGGTTGGCCCGGTCCAGCATGGCGGTGACCTCAGCCGGAGTCCCCGCGGGGACGTCGTCGCGGCTGGGACCGTTGGTGTCAGGTTGCTGGGTCATGGCTGGTTCCCTTCACGTGCTGAGACACCGACTGGGCCGTCGTGTGGTTCCTGGGCTGGGTGGTTCTGCATCTGCTCTGGCCTCCTCAGACGCTGACTGCGGCCCGGTCGGCTGCCACCAGCTCGTGGTAGTGGCCGTAGCGCTCGGCCAGGCGATCGGCGCCCGACGGCTCCACCCGTCGGATCTCCGGCCCGGCACTCGCCTGCACCACGGCTCGCGCTTGGGCGAGATCCTCCACCGCTCCGAGCGCGATCAGCTGGACCAGCAGGTTGCCGAGGGCGGTCGCCTCGACCGGACCGGCGATCACCGGCAGCCCGGTGACGTCGGCGACCGTCTGGTTGAGCAGCTGGTTGCGCGAGCCCCCACCGACCACCTGCACGGCGGTCACCGCCCGGCCGGTCACCATCGCCAAGTCGTCGATGGCGCTCCGATAGCCGAGCGCGAGGCTGTCCACGATGCAGCGGACAAAGCTGCTGTCCTCGGCCGGCACCCGCTGACCGGTGCGGGCGCAGTAGGCCCGGATCCGCGCCGGCATGTTCCCAGGGGCCACGAAGTCGGGGTGGTCGGTGTTCACGATGCTGACCCCCTCGGGGGCTGCAGCGGCCAGCTGGACCAGGTCGTCATAGCTGTACTCCCGGCCTTCCCGGGCCCACTGGCGTCGGCTCTCCTGCAGCAGCCACATCCCGCTCGAGTTGCGCAGCAGCCGGATGGTGCCGAACGCCCCGCCCTCGTTGGTTAGGTTGGCCGCCATCGCCGCCTGGTTGATCACCGGCTCGGTGGTCTCGACGCCGACCAGCGACCAGGTGCCCGACGAGATGTAGGCGGCGTCAGGGTCGGCTAGAGGCACCCCGACCACAGCGCTGGCCGTGTCATGGCTCGCGGGCGCGATCACTTTGGTCGCCGCGAACCCGGGCAGCTCCGGCTTGACCGGGCCGAGGTCGGTCCCGGCGTCCACGACTTCCGGGAGCAGGTCGGTCGGCACGCCGAGCTCGTCGAGCAGTTCTGTGGCCCAGCGGCCGCGGGCCATGTCGTAGGCACCGGTGGTGCTGGCCACCGTGTACTCGGCCACGGTGGCGCCCGACAGCAAGTGGTGGAACAGGTCGGGGATCAGCAGCAGCCGGGCCGCCTGCCCCAGCGACCCGGTCCGGGCCTCGGCCATGAGTTGGAAGATGGTGTTGAGCTCGAGGATTTGGATGCCGGTGGCCAGGTACAGGCGCTCGCGGCCGACCCGGCCGATCGCCTCGGCAAGCAAGCCCGCCGTGCGGGGGTCGCGGTAGCTGACGGGGTCGCCGAGCAACTCCCCGCCGGGGCCGAGCAGCCCATAGTCCACCCCCCAGGCGTCCACCCCGACGGCGTCGATGCTCCCCGCCGCCTCGCCGACCGCGGCCAGGCCGGTTCTGATCTGAGTCCACAGGCCGCGCAGGTCCCAGCGGAGGTGGCCGTTGTGCTGGCGCGGTGGCGTGGGGAAGCGGTGGACCTCTTCGAGCGCCACCCGGTCGCCGTCGAAGCGGCCCAGCACCACTCGGCCGCTCTCGGCGCCGAGGTCGACGGCGACCACCGCTCGGGCCGTCATGACCCCACCGGCATCCTTGCCCCCACCTCGAACTCAGCATGTCCACGGATGTCCCGCGATGACCGGCCGACCAGAACCTCGTAGCGTCCCGCATGGACGATCCATGTCCGCGAGGCCTCGTCGAACACCGCGAGGTCGTCCCGGTCCAGGCGCACGGACACATCCGTGGTGGCGCCGGGCTCGAGGCGGACCTTGGCGAACCCCTTGAGTTGCTTGGGTGGCTGCTGCGCAGCGGCCGGCGCCGCGACATACAGCTGGACAACCTCGGCCCCGGCAAGGCCACCGGCGTTGGTGACCGGCAACGTGACCGTGACCGCGCCGGTGGCCTCGTCCTGCTCGACGCCGAGCCGGCCGTACTCGTACTCGCCATAGGAAAGCCCGTGGCCGAAACAGAACAGCGGCTGCTGGCCGTGCTGGTCGAACCAGCGGTAGCCGACCAAGACGCCCTCGTCGTAGCGGGCGTCGCCATCCATACCCGGCCAGCGCTCAGGACCAGTGATCGGGCCCTGGTCCGGGGTAGCCGGGAACGTGAGTGGCAGCCGGCCGCCCGGGTCGGAGTCGCCGAACAGGACCGCCGCGACCGCCTCACCGAACTGCTGGCCGGGGTGCCAGGCCTGCAGCACTGCCTCCACCTGGTCGAGCCAGGGCATCAGGACCGGCCCACTGGTGTTGAGCACCACCACCGTGCGGGGGTTAGCGGCCGCGACGGCGGCGATCAGCCGATCCTGGTCGCCCGGCAGGGCCAGCGACGCGCGGTCCATCCCCTCGCCGAGGGCGTGGCTGGCGACCACCACT
>Ga0307416_100001190_pt1 | contig 13989 bp, 10 predicted proteins | sample DK1Cmetagenome_2_FD_203821 | JGI IMG/M metagenome (GOLD analysis project Ga0307416, IMG submission 203821) | Maize rhizosphere microbial communities from greenhouse at UC Davis, California, United States - DK15-C-3 | ecosystem: Host-associated > Plants > Roots > Rhizosphere > Soil | place...
GACGAGTGGAATTCACAAAGTCACTTCGCTTCACTTTACTTCAAAGTCTATTGATCGAAGTAATGCGGTTCACATCCTCATCTTCGGGTTGGTTGCATATTTTTTTCCTGTGTCCACCAGGAGTTCTCGCTACCCTTGGTGTGTGTCTTGGTGGAGTTATGGTGGCAAAGAATGCATTCATATAGTTGATGTCTTTTTGGGGAGAGGTGAGATCCCTGTTTTTTTGTAGGCTTGGTCTGAGTGAGTCTGAGTTTGAAGAGTAAGCACTCTCACTTTCAAATAAGAAATAAGCCAAGCACAGTTGGAAATTCTCAATCTCTTTCTGCACTTTCACACAACATAAAATTGTGAAAAACGCTGAAGAAACAATGCACTCCACTTATGCTGATTCAAACATGCTAACAAGAAAGCAAACCCGAAGCGAGGTGAAATAGGATAGGGAGTTGGAGCTTTCATCAACCCGGAACGATAGTGGAGGAGAGCCCGGATCCAGAGTTTGATGGAAGGAGGAAAGGGTGAATTCAACCGGTCTTTTAATGCCATCGTTCCTAAATGTTAATCCTCATGCTGTCTACGATCTGCTCAGAGTTGAATTCAAGAGATAGGAATATAAGACAAAGTTTAGATTGACCGATCTTGTAGATAGATTGGATAAGAAGATCCAACAAGCTCGCCATGAGCAATTAGTTCTCAAACTAGCCACCGCCTACGAGGGGTATGTGTTATACTCCCCCTCCTGACTTGAGCTGTTATAAGAAAGGGACAGGATCTTGCTCCATAAGTATGAGGAGAGTCGGTACAGTAGGCTCATACACCAATGCTTTTTCCCTACAACCGGATCCTAGAGGAAAACCTAATGCACAATAGGTAGCTCTTAACTTCGTCTGGTTATGCCCATAAGTCATCATGAATGCGATAATGCCCAAGAGTTCACGTAAAAAACTAGGCTCTAAGGTTAGGATAAGAGCACTCTAATCTAGTCTAGGTAGATGAGGGAGATCCACCTAAGCCCACCGTCTATAAAGAAGCACACGATCTAATCTAGTCTTATTGTTAGTCTCTCTATAAAGATGATCCATCACCTAAAGGGCGGACTCTGGACAGAAACTGAGGATTTGCTATAGGAAAGACCCTACCCTATAAGTTAAGACAATATGCTACATTCTATGATATCCTATTCAATCCCCCGGTTAGCATGCGATGCTCGTCGTGCTAATAAATCCTCTCTTCTTAAAGCCCAACCCAAGTAGGACAAAGAAATGCAAGTAAATACCCTCGATTCATTCCTTTTATGCGAGTGGGAAAGCTAGCTAGAAATCAATGACAAGGAGTAGAGCCTAGAGCAAAAGGGCCAGGCGTCAGGTTAGTTAAAGCAAGAAAGTCAATGCTGGTGCTCGCTTATTCAATCCTTTTTTCTCTCCTCCTTTGTGCTAATCACTAGTGCTAAGAACTAGGTCAAAAGGAAAGTCAGCCCTTAATACGGAGTTTTCTACTTGTTCTTACTTGTGTTAGTGAAGCCTGATAGTTCAACTTGCCTGTCCAAAGTCAATCTATGAAAAGTCTTCCTTATAGGCGCACCCAGCTGTAAGAGAGTAGAAGCAATCGGAGTAAATAAATCCCATAGTGAAATGAGCGTTAGATGTTGACTAGACAAAACTAGCTAATACATGTAGTAGGGTAACTTTGCCTTTTTTCTCGGTTATGTGAAAAGGTAGAAAACTCGCTACACTTTATAGGAAATGAACTACTCTTAATGCAAGCTAGTCAAGCTGGATGAGTTGTTAGGAATGGCTCAACCCAGGCAGCGCTAACCCTGTCTTTCCCAAAAAGTATCGTCTTTCCCTAGGGAGGACAAAGATTAACCAATAGTAGTCCCGAGGATTGTATGAGCAAGGTCCGAACTGTTTCTATTAGTAGCAACATGAGGAGCCCCGAAGGGAGAATAAGAAAGATTAACCGACGCCGCGTTTTCAGAAGAAGCAATTGGATAAGAATCATACGCTGTGAATGAGCAGACGAATCGACCGAGGGCTTACACACAAGAACAGAACCTAACTCTACTTCTTTTTCCTCCTCTCCTCTTTACTGCCCCCGCTATCAACAGGTCAGTAAATAAATATATGTAGTGGAGAAAGAAGAGTAGCCCCCCAGGTCATCAATTAGTAATAGAATAATCCCATCCCAGTAGTAGTCCTCTTGCCAACAAGATTTGATCTACTTAGACTAACGGAAACCATGGCCTAGTTCCTCGAGTAGTTACTCGTTCTAAACTAAATACGTTCGTAGCAGTAGCTGAAGAAGAAAGAGATCACTAGAATTCCCAAGGAAATCTACATTACTTGGCCGAGGAAGAACTAGAGTTGGCAAGGTTGACCTCAGCTCTGAGAAATAAGAAATCCGGCACCTATTGATTGAGCTCCATCTAACATATCGATATCGAGACATTTTCACGCTTTTGATTTCTTTGCTGCTCTTTCCTCTATTGCGGCGGGATAGGCGGCTAGGAATAAGTGATTTTAAACCTGAGGCAGAAGACGAAGCTACCGACTCCAATGTTGATGCACATTAACTAGGAGTTTTTGAGATCAAGCAATCAATCCTCGCCTCGAACTGGTATAAAGGAAGAAGCTGGTGGTGCAGGTTTGTATCAAGTCAGATGTAGAATATTTACTTTACATAAATGGGTTGCCCAAGGGATACGATTTCCGGAGTTCAGGAATAAAAACGAGTTCGATTCAAGGAAGAAGTTAGAAGCGGGTGGAAAAGAATCCCGTGCCGGTTTACGTTCGCATACAGTCGCAGGTGCGGAAGAAGTAGAAGCAAGGTCAATTCCAGGCAGAACGTCATTCGATGCTATTTCGATTCAAGCAGAACTAGACCCGGCCACAATAGTAGTTGAAGTATTAGCACTCAGAAAAATCATAAGTAGAATCGGGCATGAAGAAATGCTTTGGTTGAACCAGGCCTATTAGCATATGCATTAGCAGATCTTCTCACTCTAGCGATTTCAAGCGGACCCATCTCCCTTGCAAAGCGTTAGCGCTAGCCAGGTCAATATCAATAGTTCATCTCTATTGGTCTTACTTCACCCAGCTTCCATATCCAACTCAGACGTAGCTGCCTTCTGGCACTTTTTGAACTATATCCCATGACTTGACCTTGCCCGAAGTCAACAATCAAAGGTCAGAATGAAACCGTATCCACCCACACAAGAAACTTGCCCTGAAACTTAAACCGGCAGAACCGACTATGGTTAGAGCTGGATCTTGATCTTCCTCGAGAAAAGCACTGATCAAACCTGGAATGCCTTACTAGCAGGAATGAAAAGGTATGTATGAACCAACAAAGGTCAAGTTTATATATATTAGACAAGATTTAACCTTCCTTCACCGTGGCTTACTTGGATGGGAAAGTCGTAGATACGCGTTCTATTCTAGTCTAGAATAGGATCCATGTATAAACCAACAGTCCTAGATGGACACGAAAAGTAAGGTGATGAACGAACTTCAGAATACAATAAACAGAATCAAAACAAGCAAGAGAACTCTTAAAAGAAAGAAATCTACTGCTCTATCATTGACAGATATCTTTTAGTCTATAGCCCGCCCTACCTAGGGGGAACTCACACTCGCTAGAAGGCAAAAGCACTTGAAACAGTAGTGAGGTAAGAAATCAAACTACTCGCTTATTCTCAATATGCCTGCTCTTCGAATTCAAAACTCCTCAGCTATACCCCTTTCTACATATGTATATATGAAAAAGACAGCAGCTATACAAAGCTTTATCTCGCCACTTGATAACTCGTTTGCTTCTGGCTTGGCTGTCTTACTGGATTTCATCTATCCTTAGCTTACTGGCCTAAGATGTATATGCTTGGAATATTCGTAATCTCCCTCGTGGTTACGTTTTATTATCTTAGAAGGAGTTGCAACCTACAAGGCCTATAACGCCGGCCGTATCAGATCTTTCCATTGCCCTATGGTCACTTGCTTAAAAACTGAAAAGAGACAGACTAAAAAAGAGACTGAACTTCACTTAGGCTTTCTCGCAAGCTTATTAGAGCATTGAATTGACCTCTACTAATCAATGAGTAAGATGGCTTGGATTCTACTAAATCCAAATCCAAATAAAAAGAATGCTGGCTAGGGTGACGCTCGTGCTTCTTTCGAGTAAGGCAAACTGAGTAAGGGGTCGTGTTATTAAGTAAATTTCTTAGCTATAAGCCTGGCCTTTCACTTTTATTAGTACCCCTTTTTCCAACCTTTTCCATTCCATATCTCACCAGTCTTCTTTCCCTGGGTTGTTCTTGAAACGCGTATTAAGTACTTCCCTCCACAAGTCGATCACACCAGATCACAAAAGTAGGAAAGACCGGGTATCAGAACTGAAAACTCATAAACGTAAACTTTTCTCTTTAATAGCTTCAGTACTCATTCATGCCTATTGGCAATAATATGTTTCATCATAAGAATACCGTGAAACCTAGACATATTAAAAAAGTCCATAACTGGGATCTTCTCCACTCTCATAGTTGCAACCATGAAGCCCCACAATTTATTGAGTAGCGAATGACTGAACATCAGTCATGTTTGAATCATGGAATCGTAGAATCAACGCAATGATGTGCTTCATACTGGAATCTCCTACTACAGCTGGACAGGTTGCGGGGTCTGCGGCTCCCATTTCGGGGCACTATTGCGGACCTCTATTGGTCCCCTAACTTTTGCGGAGAATCAAGATCTAACACCTCATTTCTTTTATTTCTCTATGATATTTTGGAAAGAGATAGATCCGGCACTGCACAATCCTCTGGCCTTGGCCTCCCCGCAACCGGTCATCTCTTCTTTTCATGGAATTGCTTGCCCAGCTGGAAATGCAGTCAATCAGGTCTCTCTGCGCCAGGAAATGGTCCTCGAGTGCAAGGGCAGAAGGGATCCAGAAGTATGGTCGAGCAGAGACATACCTTATCTAAACTGGGTCTGGCTCCGGTTTCATCCTGTTATTAGTTCTCAGGAGTTGGGAGAAGAGAAGCAATGACTAGATTGGTGGTTCCTATGTTTCCTTTCTGCCTTTCAGCCTCTCCCGGCGGGGCGAGCCGGCGCATCCTTTCCGCTTTCTATTCTAGAAAGGGGTTTCTATCACGACTGATCCGCAGTTCGATGTCTTTAGCCTGACCCGAAACACCACTCCCGCGAGTAGAAAGAAAGAGAGATGATCTACTTGCAACTTGCTACTGCTGGTACCTTGCAATCGTATCCCGGCACCTTTAAAGCACTTTCCGGTGTCTTTCGCTCAGTTGCTAGCCCTGAGCTGCCTTGCCCAACTAATACTAATGCACTAGCATCTACGGACGTTCTGCCTTGATTTGACATAGATAAATAGGATGAAATGGGCCCAAGGGAAAGCATTCTTTTACTTCATGGCCTGGCACTATGCAGGATTCGATCTCTTTTCTCGTAGGAGGATCTTCCGCTTCATCTATAGATTCGTTTTCTCGTTGAACTCTTGCTTGAAAGCAAACATGATATAGTGATATAGGCCCGGGGCCAATGGGAATCTCTTTTTCTCTTAGGCAAAGCAAAGCAAATAGAAGTGAAGTAAAGCTTTCTCGATTCGATATAGAATAGAATAGTGACGAGAAAGGGCAACTAGATCACAGGATGGGGCATGAAAGCATTGGATTTGAGCTTTTAAAGAAGAATTCATTCGATCAGTGCGGGTTCACTGCCTTGCTTGAAGCCAATCTCTATAAGGGAGATGCAAATACTTCATTCTTCCATAGTGCTGCCAATGGAAGACACAGAAAATGTCATATTGCTTGCTTCTTTGAAATAAATACTTAAGAAGCTTGTTTTTTAGTGAAGATCAAAGGAAGTCACTAGAAGATACTTTCTGGCACTTCTTTCAACTGGCTAAGATATTCCCATAAGCGGCGCTTGCATATTATGCTCTACTTTCCCCTTCCTTCAACCTTGCATTTTGATTTAGAAACATTGGCTCATTTAGATTTAGTTAGATCTGAGGCCGGCATAGGCTGCAAGAGATGTGCCGCATAAGCTGAAGTATCTAAATAAGATAGGCACCTGGATCTGGAAACCTGACAAGCTCCATGACTCCAGTCATCCTAGCATCAAGTACTGTAGATACTGGTGTGAAAAACCTTCTATGTCGTCAACAACTATCATAATTAACCCAAGAACCAGTTTGCAGCCAGTACCAGTACCTGTAATGGAGTGGAGTCATACCCAAACTTTAGGAGCCACAACCCACCATTTTCCCTTCCTTGCTTATGGTTTGGGAATGGTATCTCCTTGAACAAGGTAGCTGTGTCACATATATTCCGTTAATGGGATGGATTTTCTGCTTTCGGATGGTGTGATTTCAACGTTGAGTACCTACTAAGAGTTAGTTCTCGATGGGCAATAAATCATATTGATGAAAAATCACCAAGGAGCATGAAACAAAACACATAACTTACGTACCCATTGTACTTAGAGCCAATAAACTACCAAGAATCTTCTGTCTCAACCACTTTCTTATTGTCTTTACATCGATTTCTAAATATAGGAAGGGAAAGTAACGGAGAGCAAGCAAAAGAAATAAATCTATCAACGACCGACTTCGGACTAGAATCTAGAAACATACCTAAGGGAAGAAAGCATATTTGAGGTTTACTCCTTCCATGTCTAGTAGGAGTGCGTGCTTCTTATCTTGACGCTATACATTCGGTTCAGTCAGTCCCTGAGACTTCCCAAGGTAATCTTACCAAACAAGCAACGGATTGAGCAACTAGCGCGAAAGCCGTTGCGCGTTAGCGCATTCTCCACCACATCTTGCTTGGCTTGCTGAATCAGCATATGGATATGGATTACTTCATTGAATTTCTTGGCCCGAGCTCTTGTGATTGGTCTACTTGGCAGGTGGAATGGATCCTTAGCAGGTTCATGTGTTCCTTGTTTACGTAGCTCTTCTGTTGGATCACGTAGCCCCTCCGTTGGATTACGTTGCTCTGCCCTTGGATTACTTGAGTCATTTCTTGGTTTACTTGGCTGCTCCGCAACATGCTGGTTCCTTTTGTCATAATACCTAACGGCTGTGGGCAGAATGAATGAAAAAGCAGATGAAAGACACTATACATACCAATAGAATGATAAATTTAGAATAAAGCTAGGTGACGTCACGGCATTTGAGAACCAATTGCTTCTTTTGCTTTTCACCAACCTTCATGTACAATCTTATTTCGTATTGGAGTACAGCCTATCGTAGGCCCAGCAAAGGCAAGACGGAAAGCAAGCATTAAGTGAAGAAGCAAGGTCCAAACAAAGTAGTGAAAGATTTACATTGAAAAGCTTCTCCATGTCTATATCTGTCCGATGGACCAAGCAAGTTCAAAGGAAACGGCTTCTCTACTGCATAAAAAAACCAATCCAATGAAAAGGTTAACGATTCCTATAAATTGAGAAAGAAGCATGTTCTTCATGCCCAAAAGCGGATAAAGTAGATGGAACCTGTTCTCTAACCTTCTTTTTGTAGCAGATACTGCATAAAGTTTACCTGCCTTGTAAGGCTTTTGTAGGATTAATCAAATTTTCTTTTTATCGTTCTATCTCAGAGTATCCATTCATTCGATCTTGCTATCCGCTCTCAATTGAATCCCTTCTCTGTTGTCGACAGGTGTGTCCGCATCAGGACCAGAATCACGGTCTAGTACCTCCGTACTCGCTCCTACTTTATTAATTAGGAAGTGAAGTAGCCCCGTCTTATTTTCTCGAAATGCGTAGATCAATGCTAATGATGTGATTACTGCCTGGATTCTTGTCAAGGGAAATAGAAAAACACGACTTTTGCCATATAGCGAGATGGACTTTTGACTACGGCAATCTACTGGACCGAGGGAAAACCTTCCTCCTTTGTCAACAGTGAGTAGAGGCAGGCTATTGGTTGGTTCGAATCAAGCTGTCTTTCTATCTCTGGCTCTGGAATTGACCTAGCATCTACAGACGTTCTGCCTGGAACATAGAATAACGTTCTTCCCTTTCCGATTCCGATCTTCACTAGGCGTGAGAACTCTTAGGTAAGCTGCAGAGCAGCAGAAGTGAGAATTGGATTGCTTTGGAACTCTCCAATAGCGTTTTCTTTGCTGGCTTCGTAATGGATTGAGGAGCCTATTTGCCTAAGCGAATCCCATTCACTGAGATAGCGCTGCGCTGGCTTTCAAATGGATCAAATCTTCCCCCTTTCTCTCGAGGTCAAATCAGCTATCATCCAAACGGGGTTTCTGACGAAGATGCTTTCTTTCGTATCGGTCGTATCAGGAAGTGAGAACAGAACTCTTATATTATACGAGTGATTTCTATTCTAGCTGGCACTTCTACTTCGCCTATTACAAGGAATGTTTTCCTGGCCCCACTAACTATGAAATTCTTCGATTCTCATCTCATAAGATCTGCCGGTTCGCGCCGCACTCTTGCTTGAAACTCTACTTTCGACTCTCTAGATGACCCTGACACAGAAGCCGATTCTTCTTTCGCTTTCAGAACTACTTTGGAGCAGCTACCACTGATTCCGGTGAGGTTGGAGGTGCGAACTCAATAAAATAATTGGAGTTGGCCATCGGAAAGTTCTATTTGGCAAGCAGATAGGACAGTCAAGGTGCCGGGATACGATTGCAAGGTACCAACAGCAGCTTCTGTTCGTGGATACGCCGGTGGAAGGTCAGCAGTGCCAGTCAAGGGGTTCTCGTCCTTTGGGCAAGCTTTGTTGAGATGTTCGTGGAGCAGTCTTTCGTTTCAGGAAGCAGGTCAAGCATCGGATTAAAGTAGCGGGGGAGATTTGAGAAATCGATTTGCAGAACAGGACGGAATAGGCATTCTAGAGAATAGCCCCGCTTTTCTTATGCATATGCATGTGCCAGACTTTCTCTTTTAAGAAAAACCCTTTTTCTCTTTCTTTTCCTTCCTCCGAACAAGTCATCTTCCTCATCCGAATGAGAATTTACTGATTGCCAAACCACCTAATTATCTCTATGAAGGACGCATGCTCACACATAATGGGAATTGCATATCCTTGGGTTTTTTGGAGAAGAGTCGCAACTCGAAAGAGCCAAGAAGGGGAGAGAGAGGATGCGCTAAAATAAGGTAGACCGGACGGGAGAGAGAAGCGCCATACTCGCATTAGAGAATCAAGTCAGGAGAGGGAAGTAGACGACAATCATGAAATCGATATGCGGGAGAATACACAAAAGATAGGCAATATACTCCACCTAGTCGTTCTGTTTCGAAAGTAGGAGAAGCTATCACTTTCACTCAAGTCACTCTAAGTCTAAGGAAGGGTTATAGCCATATCTGTTTAAGGATCTGTCTTAAATGAGACCTAATCCCAGCCCCCTTTTGAACATACATTGTTGGATTCTTCTTCTAATGATTGGGAGAACCCACGCCACACTAATGAATGACCTCTTTAGATTAGAAGAAATAGAGGAACATGCGTCTTCGAACGATGCAGTCTCACTACGACCTGGAAATTCTCTTATTCCCCTATCCAAAAAGGGAGTCATGATGCCAATGAACCCCAACCCTGCCACACGCGAAACACACAGCGATCTAAATGCAAAGAAGATATGATATATATGGGCTTTTGGATTTTCAAAGAAAGCATGTTGTTGTTCTCCGAACTCTTCCCTCGAAGAACTTTCGATATTCGCGCGCCCTCATCCACGTCTTAAATATTGGAATAAACCAGCGCATTGATTTTCTATTTATCATAACTTGGGCTTACCACTGGGAATTCACCATTTCTCCATACAATACAGCTTTGAACTTCACTGAAATTACAAATCGATTCCTGGCTCGAGTAGAGTCTATGACATCAAATGAAAAGAGAATCCTAGGTTGTTTCATAGGCAAGACAATCAAAGCTCTTTTATTCTATGAATTATACCTCATTGGGTCTGAATCTGTTCTGTAGACTAGCCCCGTCAATCCTTTGCTAAATAGTCTTTCTTCAGTCGCCGATGTCACCTTTGGTACCGGAAATCCTATATGACCATCGTTGCTGCGAATGGTTCTCTTGGGGCGGCCCACCTAGAACTAACTCCCTTGAGTCCTTGACTACATGAAATGGGGGGTCTGACTGGCAGGAAAAGAATCGAATGGACGGAAGAGCACTGTAGCAGAGCATAGAGATCCGAAGCAATGCATTCAGCAAGATATCATGGATTGTCGCGAAAAGCTAGGATGGAAACTGGTTATTGGCTATGGCCCAAGCTATTGTCTTGCAGTGGAGGCGAAGCAAGCATACTCATCATTGAGGTCCCACCTGTCTTTGTTCTGCCTTCCTATATGCTTTTCACAGTCTCGTGAGGGAAGCTTGGCAAGCTAGCAAATGCTGGGTGGGGAGGAGATATCGGCGATCAAGAAACATATAGCCGGTTAGGTGTGACTTATGTGCAGAGTGCCTTAGTTCAATAAACTACAGCAGAAAAGCTCATTTCTTCCAGCATCATTTCTTCTGTAATTAGATTAGAATGGAAGCACAAAATTCACTGTGCTAGCATGGTACTGTCACAAATCAGTGCTGTGAATTTCTTTGTACTACGGAGTGGAGTGCTTTAATCCACTCGATTCCCTTGGGGAAGCAGAGGAGTATTCAGTGCAACTGTACCCGCAACCGAGCTATCTGAAATTGCTAACTCACCTCTGTCTCTTGATACGACTATTATTGAGGGGAGGGAGAGTCCATTCATTTGCCCATCCTGGATAACGGGTAGAGATCCTAGCGGTGAATAATAAGAAGCCTTTGGATTTCATCTAAGCTGTTGACTCCCAGTATGGGATGGGAAGACTGTGCCTATCTATGGCCTCTCTTTGTTAACGCCTTAACCTCGTTGCAGGTATTCCGTAAAATGAAGTCATCTATTATTAGGTAGCAATTCAGGAGCCTTTCCTGTACTTGAAGGCGGATTAGCAAGGGAATGAATCTGATGAAGCTGTTCCTCCGCTAGAATAAGGGGGGCATGATCGCTGATGCAGAAAATCTCTCCCGGGGTGAGACCCAATAACGAAAATCCATGAAGCAGTGAAAATATAGCCTGGTTAGAGTGCCCTCCCTCTCCTTTAATTTGTCATAGTTTGTTTGATTTATCAATGCGAAGAGTGAATCAAAAAATTGAACTAGTGCGCTAAGTACGTTGCTACAGACCGGAATGGAGAATGGCAATAGCATTTGGAAGGGAGTGTTTCTATTTCAATAATTAGACAACAGCCGTCAGTCAAAATACTGATATCCCCCTCGTTCACTTAAGTGGTAAGAAATGCTTTAGGTGAACATGCATGCAGCAATAATTATGTCTTATTCAATTGTTATTGATTCCTACTCCGTACTTGACTATGAGATAGAGGAAGGATCTTATAATTGCTTATATAAGCGAATTCCAAATTCTAAGACATAGGTTTCATTATGCGGGGCGTAGCGAAAGCATTCAACCTTCTAGGACTAAGCCTAAGGCCTATGGTCCCTCAAAAAAGAGAGATCAATCGTTCCTTACTTTACTGCAAGAAAGAACACATTGAAAGCTACAAGCCCTTACACCAGGGATGAAGTAGCTGCTTCGATAGGACCAGGGACACTACCAGACTGAGTTGAGTCTGACACTAGGGAACTTGGATTCATAGTACGTGCTCTACGCGATACACAGACAGATAGAATAGCCGGAGTACGGTAGGAATGGACTGCTGCCAAGCGAGTGGATTTATGAACGAGCCATTCATTTCATTTAAGTAGAACCGCCCCTTCTACGCCGCCTACTTACTTAATAATCAATTGCTCGAGCACTTATTTCTCTTTATTTCAAGTAATTTACTGTCTGCTTCGACTGCCCTCAATTCATTGATTCGTATTGCTTTCACTACTCCTACTGATGACTTCGTGACTTTCCTCCTTCTAGGTGCTTCAAATCTACGTTATCAATACGGAAGAGGGCCACCTTACATGAAGCCCGCCCACCTTACGGGAATGGTAGTAGGGTTGTCGAACCGTCGTAGTGAGCGGGGTGTGTTGACAGCTTTCACACGGGCAGGACTACGTGTTAAAGTCGATGGCGAAGAAGAAGACAGGGCTTATCGGGAAGAGGGGGTAGTATGAGTAGGAGGTTTGATTGATTTCATTCCTGAGTCTTCTTTCTTGCATTCCATCGTTACTTGCGGTGCAATCTGGAAGTCTCAAAGCGAGAACTGATTTCACTTCTTCCACTGAATCCCAGGCTTGAGGGCTTCACCCATTTTATAACCCCGCGGTAAATTATTACTTTATCAGTTTCTGTGCTCATGAGAACTAACAACAGATCGTCACCAGCGTCTGCAAGTACACAAAGGAACTGCTGAGTTATGTAAAAGCCGGTTTCATCCCTTGGTCATTATGGGGCAGTGTCATAGTCTACACTGAGAACAGTGAATTTCATCTCAGGAACGAGATCTATAGTGGCAAGGCGGTAACCGCACAGCATAAAGAACTCCCTAAGAGCATGGAGTGAATATCCTACTCATCATCCTTGAATTAGTAGCCAGCCCAAGCATTGCCGTGTACTTTGCAATATCCGAATGTGGGTCCGTTCAGTTGGAACACGACTTCAAAGCCTTCTGACGAAGGTGGAGATAAGATTACCCGAATGATATAACGCGGATAAATAAAAGGAATGAAGTTGGGATCAGAAATTAGTTGCATTGGTGGTGTGGGTAACCAAAGCTGGGTGCGCGTAAAGATATTGGTAAGGACAATCTCATGCGTGGCATCTGATGCAGTGATAAGGAACTCATTTGAGGTGAGGAGATTTCCGAGTTGATCCAACTGTCCTATCTTTCAATTCGCTTATTGAATTTGTGGGCAAGGACGCATATCTTCAGCTGAGGAAATCTTCAGTGGGCTAAGAGATCCAGGGTTAATCCCTGATGTGGTCACATATAGAATATGAAAATATCAGGATGCTGCGGCGATTCCGCTAGAGCTTTTGAGCTGCATGAAGAAATGTCAAGTTGCTCCTCAGAAAATTAGTAGAATAGTTTCATTGGCCTTCGTCAATGGGACAAACGCTCCAGTGTATGCGTTACAGTTACTGGGAAGCTAGCATTTTTGCTTGTCATGGAATCAAGTCTATTTGTTCGAATGTTCTTTTTTTCGTTGGGTTGGAAAAACCAACCACAAAAAAAGTCTCCCTTTCTCTTGGAGCAGAGCTTCATCATAAAAGTTGAGAGATGAGATTTAGTGGAATGGATATGAAGGGTATAAATATGCTATTTGCTGCTATTCCATCTATTTGTGCATCAAGTCCGAAGAAGATCTCAATCTATAATGAAGAAATGATAGTAGCTCGTTGTTTTATAGGCTTTCTCATATTAAGTCGGAAGAGTTTAGGTAAGACTTTCAAAGAAACTCTCGACGGGAGAATCGAGTCTATTCAGGAATCATTGCAGCAATTCTTCAATCCTAACGAAGTCATTCTGGAGGAATCCAATGAACAACAACGATTACTTAATCTACGGATCAGCTTGCGAATTTGCAGCACCGTAAAAGTAGTAGAATCATTACCAGCGGCACGCTGTGCGCCTAAGTGCGAAAAGACAGTGCAAGCTTTGTTATGCCGAAACCTAAATGTCAAGTCAGCAACACTTCTAAATGCCACTTCTTCCCGTCGCATCCGTCTTCAGGACGATATAGTCACAGGTTTTCACTTTTCAGTGAGTGAAAGATTAGTATCCGGGTCTACAACTTTGGTAGAAGCTTCTACCGTAGAACAAATTCGAGAGGCCTTCTTATTAGAACCCAGAGACCTAATTCGAGAAGGCTTTATAGTCCTCAGAAAGGTGAGGGTGGGGGGTATCCCCGGGAAGAGATCCTGTGGAGACGGGGTGGGCCTGTAGCTCAGCTCAGAGGATTAGAGCACGTGGCTACGAACCACGGTGTCGGGGGTTCGAATCCCTCCTTTTCCTCCACTCT
>Ga0307416_100001192_pt1 | contig 13976 bp, 13 predicted proteins | sample DK1Cmetagenome_2_FD_203821 | JGI IMG/M metagenome (GOLD analysis project Ga0307416, IMG submission 203821) | Maize rhizosphere microbial communities from greenhouse at UC Davis, California, United States - DK15-C-3 | ecosystem: Host-associated > Plants > Roots > Rhizosphere > Soil | place...
CAGCCCGATCAACCCGTCCCAGCGGTCCTCGGGGAACTCCTCTACCGGCGCGACGTGCTGGAATCCGGCGTTGGGGACGACGACGTCCACGCGGCCGAACCGCTCGAGCGTCGCGTCGACCGCCCCGCGGTTGCCTTCGCGGGTCGTCAGATCGGCCTCGTACGCTTCGCCCGGACCGTCCTCGACAGGCTCGAGGTCGACGGCGAGCACGTTCATGCCGTCCGCTTCGAGCTTCTGCGCGACGGCACGTCCGATGCCGCTTGCCGTACCTGTGACTATGGCCGTCTTTCCGTCGATGGGAGTGACATACCCGGTGAGTTGTGAAACGACATCCACGCCTGCCGACTTCCCGGTGGCGCTCGTCGACCGAGTGGCCGAGAGCACGCTCGACGCCTGGGGCGCCACGGTCACGGGCCTGGCCGACTACTGGACCGGCGCGCTGCGCCGCGGCGCGACACCGCTCGAGCTGGCGCTGGACAGCGTCGACTGGTGGACGGCGATGCTCGACCGCAGGAAGCCCGACTGGCCGTCGCGGAACGAGGTCGTGCTGGACGGCGGGTTCGCGGCGCTGCGCGACTTCAGCGCCGGCTCGCGCTCAAGCGTGATGCCGACCGTCGTACTGCCGCCGCAGGCCGGCCACCACTCGTGCATCGTCGACTACAGCCGCGAGCAGTCGCAGATGGCGACGATCAAGGCCGCCGGCCTGGAGCGCGCCTACTCGCTCGAGTGGATCGGCGCGACCGAGGAGACGAAGGACACGACCGTCGAGGACTACGTCGACTTCATCGAGCACTCGATCGAGGCGATCGGCGGCGGCCCCGTCAACCTGATCGGCGACTGCCAGGGCGGGTGGCTGGCCGCGATCTACGCCGCGCTCCACCCGGAGCGGGTGAACACGCTGACCCTGGCCGGCGCGCCGATCGACTTCCACGCGGGCGGCGGCGTGATCGTCGAGTGGGTCAAGGCGCTCTGCGCGCACGGGGACATCTCGTTCTACGAGGCGCTCGTCGCTTCCAGCGGCGGCGTCATGCCGGGCCGGCGGATCCTCGACGGGTTCATCGCGATCAAGCCGGAGAACGAGATCGCCAAGCAGGTCGGCCTGCTCTCAGGGCTGCGCGATCCGAACCACCTGGAGCGCTACCGCGAGTTCGAGGACTGGTTCAAGTGGACCCAGGACCTGCCCGGCGCGTTCTACCTGTGGGTGGTCGACGAGCTGTTCCGGCAGAACAAGCTGGTCGCCGGCGACCTGGTCGTGGGCGGCACCAACGTCGACCTGAAGCGGCTGAAGATGCCGCTGTTCCTGCTCGGCGGCGAGACCGACCACATCACCCCGCCGGCCCAGGTCTTCGCGGTGGCCGACCACGCGTCGACGCCTGCGCGGAACGTCGTCAAGCGGACCACGAGCGGCGGCCACCTGGGCCTGTTCATGGGCCACGAGGCGTTGCGCGAGCACTGGCCGCCGATCCTGGCCGACGTGCTCAAGCACTCGGCGCGCTAGCCCTCAGCGCCGGCGCTTGCGCGCCTGGGCCACGAACGCCTCGTAGACCTGCACGAGCGCCTGGCGCTGGCGCGGCGTCAGCGCGTCGTCGGCCTTGATCGCGTCGACCACCGCGGAGCCGCCGTCGTCGGCGTCGCGGTTGATCCCGGCCTGCTCGTAGAGGGCGTCCGCGCTCGTCTCGAGCGACTTGGCGATCGACTGCAGGACCTGCTCGGACGGAGCGCGCAGCCCGCGCTCGATCTGCGACAGGTAGGGGTTCGAGATCCCCACCGCGCGGGCGAACTCGCGCATCGACATCTCGTTCAGCTCGCGCTGCCTGCGGATGATCTCCCCGAGTGAGGAACTCTCGCGTTCCATGGTTGGGGATTTTGGCACCTCGGGTAGGCATTCAGTGACACCGGGGGAGGTGTTCATGGCCGACCAGCCAAGCCAGGAAGAACGGGTGCAGCAGGCACTCGAGGACGCCGAGCAGAGGACCGCCGGCGCGATGGAGAAGGTCGTGCAGAGCAACGCGTTCGGGGAGCTGCTCGCGCGCTCGACCGAGAACGTGATGGGGCTGACCCGCATCGGGTTCGACACGTTCGACCTCGTGGTGCGAAACCTGCGGATCGCGGGGCGCAAGGACGTCGCCCGGCTGGGCACGCAGCTGGCCCGCACCGAGGACAAGCTCGAGCGGGTGCTGCAGGAGGTCGAGAGCCTGCGCGACGAGCTGAACCGCGAGCGCAGCCGCAACGGCTCAGCCGGATCGCGTACGAAGTCGAGCTCCAACGGCCGCTCCTCGAACGGCCGCAAGCGCAGCACCAGCCGCAGCCGCTCGAAGTCCTCATGAACGTCCTCGAGCAGGTCGCCCGCGCACCGGCTGCCGCGACGGAGTTCCTGAACATCCTGCTCACGACCGAGGACGCCGAAGTCGGGACGACGCCCAAGGACGTCGTCTGGACCCACCGCAAGACCACGCTCTACCGCTATCGCAGCACGCAGCGCTCCCAGCCGATCCCGGTGCTGCTCGTGTTCGCGCTGATCAACCGCCCGGACATCTTCGACCTGTCGCAGGGCCGCTCGTTCGTCGAGTACCTGCTCGACGAGGGCTACGACGTCTTCCTGGTCGACTGGGGCGTCCCGGACGAGGAGGACGCCGACACCGGGCTCGAGCACTTCGTCTGCGAGGCACTTCCCTGGGCGATGCGCGAAGTTCTGCGCTCGTCCGGCGAGGAGGAGCTGACGCTGCTCGGCTGGTGCATCGGCGGCACGCTTTGCGCGATGCACGCCGCGATCGAGCCGGACAGCCCGGCCCGCAACCTCGTGCTGCTGACAACGCCGATCGACACCGACGGCGGGCTCTACACCAAGTGGCTGCGCCGCGACACGTTCGACCCTGACCTGGTCGCCGACACCTACGGCGCGATCCCCGGCGGGACCATCGATTTCGCCAACAAGATGATGAAGCCGGTCACGAACTTCTGGTCGACCTACCGGAAGCTGTGGCACGGCATCGCCCAGGGCCAGGACCCGGACAAGGCGCGCAAGGCCTACCAGCCGATGGCCAAGTGGGTCGCCGACAACCCGCCGTTCCCCGCGCGCGCCTACCGCGAGTGGATCACCTGGATGTATAAGGAGAACCGGCTGGTCGACGGGCGCCTGCGCCTGAACGGCAAGCGCGTGGACCTCGGGGACATCGAGCAGAGCCTGCTCGTCGTCACCGCCGGGGCCGACCACATCGCGCCGCCGCCCGGCACCCGCCCGCTGCTCGACCTGGTCGGCAGCAAGGACGTCACCCACTTCGACCGCTCCGGCGGGCACATCGGCCTGATGGCCGGCTCGAAGGCGCGGGATGAGATCTGGCCCGACATCGCGGAGTGGCTGGAACCGCGGTCGGACCGGTAGTCGCACGCAACAAGGGGAGGAAGTACCGATGGCAACCACAGAGACCGCTCCGCGCGCCGCGGGGACCGGCCCGCGCAAGCTCGAGGGACGCGTCGCACTGGTCACCGGCGGGACGCGCGGCATCGGCGCCGCCATCTCGCGCAGCCTGGCCTCACAGGGCGCGATCGTCGCCGCCGGGTACACGTCGAACACCGAGGCCGCCGAGGAGTTCCTCGAGAACTTCCAGTCGGACGGCAACGAGGGCTCGATCCACAAGGGCAACGTCGGCGAGTGCGACGACTGCTCGCGCGTCGTGCATGAGGTGCTGGACGAGCACGACCGGCTCGACATCCTCGTCAACAACGCGGGGATCACCGCCGACAAGCCGGTGCTCAAGCTGTCGGCCGAGGACTGGGACAAGGTCGTGCGCGTGAACCTGTCGGGCGCGTTCTACATGTCCAAGCCGGCGCTCGAGCACATGATCGAGCGCGGCAGCGGCCGGATCGTGAACATCTCGTCGATCATCGGCCAGATGGGCAACGTCGGGCAGGCGAACTACGCCGCGTCCAAGTCGGGAATGTTCGGCCTGACGATGACGCTGGCCCGCGAGGCCGCCCAGTCGCTGGCCAAGCAGGACAAGCTGCACGACAACGGAGTGGGCCTGACCGTCAACTGCGTCGCGCCGGGCTTCATCGAGACCGACATGACCAAGGACCTGCCCGAGAAGGTGCTCGACTCGGTCAAGAAGCAGATCCCGATGGCCCGCATGGGCCGCCCGGACGAGGTGGCCCGCGTCGTGCACTTCCTGTGCGCCGACGCGTCGAGCTACATCACCGGCCAGGTCTTCGCGGTCAACGGCGGGATGGATATGTGAAAGAGTCGCGCCCGTCCGCTACCTGAGGGGGAAGCAGTGGCTGGAAGCGTGTACCGCGTCACCGAAGTCATCGGGACGAGCCCGGACTCCTTCGCCGACGCGGCGAAGAACGCCATCGAGACGGCCGCCGGCACCGTGCGCGACCTGCGCATCGCCGAGGTCGTGCGCCAGGACGTGGCCATCAAGGACGGCCAGATCGAGAACTACCGCGTTCGCCTGGCGATCTCGTTCAAGTACGAGCCCTCCGGCGACTAGGCCGGAGAGCAGACGGCCGGGGCGCGAGGCCCCGGCCGTTGCAGTAACTACTCGTCCTTGTCGCCGCTGCCGTTCGAGGACGAGTCCGGCGACTTGCCGTCGTCCGACGACGAGTCGTCATCGTCCTGATCGAACTTCTGGGCCAGGTCGTCCATCACGCCCGGCTCCTTCAGCGTGGTGACGTCGCCGGCCTCGTTGCCCTCGGCGATGTCGCGCAGCAGGCGGCGCATGATCTTGCCCGAGCGCGTCTTGGGCAGGTCGGCGGCCCAGATGACCTTCTCCGGCCGCGCGAACTTGCCGATCTTCTTTCCGACGTGCTCGCGGATCGACTCCTCGAGGTCCTCGTCGCCCTCGTTCTCGTCGCCCTCGAGCGTGACGAACACAACGACCGCCTGGCCCTTGTCCTCGTCCGGCTTGCCGATGGCGGCGCACTCGGCGACGCGCTCGAACGACACGACAGCGCCCTCGATCTCGGCCGTCGACATGCGATGGCCGGAGACGTTGACGACGTCGTCGATGCGCCCGAGCACCCAGAAGTACCCGTCCTCGTCCTTGCGAGCGGAGTCGCCGACGAGGTAGGTGTCCTTCCCGAACTTCTCGAAGTACGTCTCCACGTACCGGTCGTCGTCCTGGTACAGCGTCCGGAGCATCCCGGGCCACGGCTGCTTGATGACCAGGTAGCCCTGGCCGTCCTCGCACTCCTTGCCGTCCTCGTTGTAGATCGCCGCCTCGATGCCCGGGAACGGCGTGGTGGCCGAGCCCGGCTTCGTGGCGGTGATCCCCGGGAGCGGGGTGATCATGATCTGGCCCGTCTCGGTCTGCCACCAGGTGTCGACGATCGGGCACTTGCCCCCGCCGATCACCTCGCGGTACCAGGCCCAGGCCTTGGGGTTGATCGGCTCGCCGACCGAGCCCAGGAGCCGCAACGACGAGAGGTCGTGCTTCTCCGGGTACTCGACGCCCCACTTCATGCAGGCCCGGATCGCGGTCGGAGCGGTGTAGAAGATCGTCACGTCGTAGCGATCGACGAGCTCCCACCACGCGTCCTTGTCCGGGTAGTCCGGGGCGCCCTCGTACATCACGGACGTCGCGCCGTTCAGCATCGGCCCGTAGACGATGTACGAGTGGCCGGTGACCCAGCCGACGTCGGCCGAGCACCAGAACACGTCCTCCTCGGGCTTGAGGTCGAACACGTACTTGGTGGTCGTGGCCACGCCGGTCAGGTAGCCGCCGGTCGTGTGCAGGATGCCCTTGGGCTTCGCCGTCGACCCCGACGAGTACAGGATGAACAGCGGGTGCTCGGCATCCAGCTCCTCCGCCGGGCACTCGTCGTCGGCGGCCTCGACCAACTCGTGGTACCAGTGGTCGCGGTCCTCCTTCATCTCGCACTCGGTGTCGGTCGACTTGACGACGACGATCTTCTTGAGCGACTCCAGGTCGCCCATCTCCTCGTCGACGGCCGGCTTGACCTCAGCCGTCTTGCCCTTGCGGCGAGCCCCGTCGGCGCAGATCAGCACCTTCGCCTCGGAGACCTCCATCCGCTCCCTCACGGAACCGGGTGAGAACCCCCCGAAGACGACGTTGTGGACCGCGCCGATGCGGGCGCAGGCCAGCATCGACACGACGACCTCCGGGATCATCGGCAGGTAGATGCCGACGACGTCGCCCTTCTCGACGCCGATGTCCTTCAGAGCATTCGCAAACTTCTGCGTCTGCTCCAGCAGGTCGGCGTAGGTGACGTCGCGCTCCTCACCCTCCTCGCCCCGCCAGTGGAAGGCGACGCGGTCGCCGTTGCCGGCTTCCACGTGGCGGTCGAGGCAGTTGTAGGACGCGTTGATCTTGCCGCCGGTGAACCACTTGTAGAACGGCGGCTTGGAGTCGTCGAGGACCTCGTCCCACTCGCTGAACCAGTGGAGGTCCTTGGCATGACCTTCCCACCAGGCGCGAATGTCCTTGTTCGCCTCCTCGTAGATCGACGGGTCATTCCAGAGGGCGTTCTTCTTGAACTCCTCCGGCGGCTCGAACGTCTTGTTCTCCTCGAGGAGCTTCTCGAGATCCTGTTCGAGGTTCTCTGAACCCTTCGTCTCGGTCTCTGCCATCAGACTCCTCTCCCTCTTAACCCTTCAGGTCCTTGACCGGAAGGACGATCCTCTTGAACGTGTCGTTCACCACCGCGGCGAAGGATGCGTACCACGCGGCGATCGCGGTTGCGATCCCGACGTAGCCGCCGAGCTCCACGATGCTCTCCTTCTCCGCCGCGTCGCCGATGCCGAGCAGCAGGAACGTCGCCGTCAGCAGAGCGAACACGAGCGCCACGGCCGCGCTCACGCGCAGCGAGGCGATGAACATGTAGGCCGTGAAGATGCCCCACGTGATCAGGTAGAGCCCTATCGCGTGCTCGAGCTGAGCCGGGTTCGTCACCTTGTCGGCGTAGAACTGCTCGAAGGCCCAGAACGAGAGCCAGAACGAGCCGTACGACGTGAACGCCACCGCGCCGAACGTGTTGCCGGTGCGGAACTCCCACATGCCGGCGAGCAGCTGAGCCAGCCCGCCGTAGAAGAGGGCCATGCCGAAGACGATCGGCTCACCACCCTCGCCCATGAAGCCGGCGTTGAAGATGCTGAGCATGAACGTGGTCGCAGCGAATGCGGCCAGGCCCAGCGGCGCCGGGTCCGAGGTGATCGGCAGCATCCTCATCGGGCTGCGATCGGTACCGAGGCTCGGGGCCCCGTTTCCTCTCGCGCGCGCACTAGGCGTCTGACGGACGGTGCTCGCCTCCATATCACTCCCCCCTAACAGAAATGAACTCGGGTCTGCACGTTTTTCCGTACCCAGGTAATTGCGCGCTGAACAACTGACCGTTCAGTCAGTGCCCGTTGACCTCGACGATCACGGCGTCGCCCTGGCCTCCGCCCGAGCAGATCGCGGCCACGCCCAGCCCGCCGCCGCGCCGGCGCAGCTCGAGCACCAGCGAGCCCAGGATGCGCGCGCCGCTGGCGCCGATCGGGTGGCCCAGCGCGATCGCGCCGCCGTTGACGTTGACCTTGCCCTCGTCGATGCCGAGCATGCGCATCGAGTTGAGCGCGACCGACGCGAACGCCTCGTTGATCTCGAACAGGTCGATGTCGTCGACGGACAGCCCGGCGTGCTCGAGCGCCTGCTCGGTCGCCTTGGCCGGCGTCCTGGCCAGGTAGGGGAAGTCGTCCGCGACCGCGGCCTGGGCGACGATCTTCGCCAGCACCTGCTTGCCGTTCGACTTCGCCCACTCGTCGCTCGACAGGACGATCGCGCCGGCGCCGTCGTTCACCCCGGGCGCGTTGCCGGCGGTGTGCGTGCCGCCCTCGCCGGTGATCGGCTTGAGCCCCGCCAGCGACTCGAGGGACGCGTCCGGGCGCGGCGCCTCGTCGACCTCGACGACGTTCTCGCCCTTCTTCGACTCGACCGTGACCGGGACGATCTCCTCGGGCAGGCGACCCTCGTCGGTGGCCTGGACGGCGAGCTGGTGCGAGCGCAGCGCGAACTTGTCCATGTCGGCGCGCGTGAGCTCCAGCTCCTCGGCGACCTCGTTGGCCTCGGCGGCCATCTGCTTGCCGGTGAACGGGTTGGTCAGGCCGTCGTGGGTCATCGCGTCGATCGCCTTCGCGTCGCCCATGCGGAAGCCGAAGCGCGCCTGGTCGAGCAGGTACGGCGCCTGCGACATCGACTCCATCCCGCCGGCCACCGCGACGTCCAGGTCGCCGGCGCGCACGGCCTGGTCGACCATGCCGACCGTCCTGATCCCCGACGCGCAGACCTTGTTGACGGTCTCCGACGAGACCTCCTTCGGGATGCCCGCCTCGATCTGCGCCTGGCGGGAGGGGATCTGCCCCTGGCCCGCCTGGAGCACCTGGCCGTAGGCGACGTGCTGGACCTCGTCGGGCTTGACCTCCGCGCGCTCGAGCGCGGCCGCGATCGCCTTGCCTCCGAGCTCGGTCGCCTTGAGCGAGCCGAGTGCTCCTCCGAGCTTTCCGAAAGGCGTGCGAGCGGTACCGAGAATCACCGTGGACGGCATCTCAACCCCCTATTCGAATCTCCCCCACAGGCAGCGTAGCGCGCTGACCTATTACGCCTGGTTCACGGGCCGGCGCCCGGGTAAACAGGTCTCAGAGGGAATGCGTGACGAGGTCGAACAGGGCGAGGTCGTGCGCCTGCGCGACGGCTCGGAGGTGCTCATCCGCGCGGTCGTGCCGGCCGATCGCGACCTGTTCGTCGAAGGGTTCGAGCACTTCGGCATGGAGTCGCGCCAGGCCCGCTTCCTGGGCCTGAAGAAGCAGCTCACCGACGCCGAGCTCGACTTCCTGACACAGGTCGACCACGCCGACCACGAAGCGATCGGCGCGGTGCACACGGCGACCGGCGCCGGCCTCGGAGTGGCCCGGATGATGCGCGACCAGGAGTGCCCCGGCGAGTGCGCCGAGGCCGCCGTCGCGGTGGTCGACGCGTGGCAGGGCCGCGGCCTGGGCGCCGCGCTGCTGGGCCGGCTCGTGGCTCGCGCCCGCGAGCTCGGGATCGAGCGGTTCCGGGCCGTGCTGCGCACCGACAACCGGGCGATGCTCACGCTGTTCCAGCGCGCCGGCGACGTTCGCGTCCGCGACCGCGAGGGTGGCGTCACGACGATCGAGGTGGAGCTGCCCCTCGACGGGCCGGACGGCGCGCTGGGCACCGCGCTGCGCTCCGTGGCCGCGGGCCGCATCGAGGCGCTGGCCGGGTCATCCGGGTGACCGCCGCGGCGGCGTAACGGGTCGGAGCAGCGCTACTTTGGGGGTTGTCCGGGTGTTCGCCCGGGTGACGTCGATACCCCGATCCCCAGGTAGGCCCCTTGCTTCGCTCGCTCCCGCTCCGCGGCGCCCTCCTTCTCGGCGCACTGCTCATGCTCCCGGCGTCCGCCCAGGGCGCGCAGATCACCGGCGACCCGCTGTCGGTCTCGTCCGCGGACGACACGGGCCGGCTGGGCGTCGCCTTCACGGGCTCTCAGAGCGGTGAGTTCCTCGGCAGCTTCATCGACCCGCAGACCGGCGCCGTGTCGCCCGCGAACGCCGGGTTCGTCGTCGTGGTCATCGACCCGAACAGCGGCGTGCAGCGCTACGGCAGCCGCTGGGGCAACGTCACCCCGACCAGCGTGCCGGCCGTGACCGGCAACGGGACGGAGGGCCTGCCGTTCCGGATCGAGCAGACCTTCAACGGCGGCGACCAGGTGAGCATCCACCAGGTGATCAGCTACGTGAACGGGTCGCCGAGCTTCCGCGCCGGGATCGACGTGACCAATATCAGCCCGAACCGCCTGGACATGCGCATCTCGCTGGGCGCGGACCTGGCCGGCGGCGGCAGCGATTCCGGCACGGGGGTGTTCGAGGACGGGCCGCCGCGCTTCGTCGGCGGCTTCAACACGACGGTCGGCGCGGTCGCCGGGCTGTCCGAGATCACCCGCTGGACCCACTTCGAGGAGGGCCAGTACAGCGACGTGCTCAGGCGCGCCGACGCGGACCCGCGCGAGGACCACCTGCAGGACCGCGTCGAGCCGACCGAGGTCGACAACGGCGCCGCGGCCCAGTGGGACATAGGCACGCTGCCGCCCGGCGTCCCGTTCGCCGTCGAGGCGAACTGGCGCTTCACCCACACCTTCGACCTGTCGCCCGAGCGGGCATCGCTCACCACCGGCGACATCGCCACGTTCGACGTCAAGACCCGGACCCCGTCGGGCTCCGCGCAGGCCGGTGTGCCGGTCCGCTACTCGGTCGTCGGCATCAACAACACGCAAGGCTCGGTCAAGACCGACTCCGAAGGCTCGGCGACCTTCGAGTACATCGGCGCGAATCCGGGCGGCGACTTCGTCACCGTCTACGCCGACCTGAACAACAACGGCCAGCGCGACGACGGCGAGCCGCAGCGGCAGGCCAACATCGACTGGTCCGGCCTCGAGGCGCCGACGTTCGCCAAGGAGGTCAACCTCAAGCCGGTGAGCGGGCGCGTGCTCGTGAAGCTGCCGCGCGGCTCCCAGGCCAAGGGCAAGTGGGCCCACGCCGCGCAGAGCTCGTTCGTGAAGCTCGACCAGGTGCGTGCGGTGCCGGTTGGGGCCGAGCTCGACACCCGCGCCGGCCGCGTGCAGCTGACGTCGTCGGTGACCAAGGCCGGCGGCGGCGTGCAGACGGCGCAGTTCTACTCCGGCCGCTTCACGGTGTCCCAGCGCTCGCGCGACCGCGGCATCACCGAGATGCGGCTGAGCGAGCCGCTGAAGTGCCAGCCGAACTCGAAGGGCAAGGTCGTCTCGGCGGCGAAGCGCTCGCGCAGGCTCTGGGGCCGGGGCAAGGGGCGCTTCCGCACGCGCGGGCGCCACTCGTCGGCGACCGTGCGCGGCACGGCGTGGCTGACCAAGGACTCCTGCAACTCGACCACGACCTCGGTGAAGGAGGGCGTGGTGATCGTGAAGGACTTCGGGAAGCGGAAGAACGTGCGGGTGAAGGCGCCGAAGTCGTACACGGCGCGGGCGCGGAAGCGGTAGGGCTCAGACCGCCAGCTCGCCCAGCGCGCTCGGGTCGTGCTCCAGCGCCACCAGCGCCAGCTCCGCGAACGACTCCGCCCTCATGACGTCGCGCTGGTCGTAGGCCCCGCCGTCGCGGCGGTCCAGGATCGACAGCACGCCGACGACGTTCCCGTCGGCCTGCTTCAGCGGCACCACCAGCATCGTGTTCGGGACGTACCCCGTCCCGGCGGCGATCTGGGCGGCGAAGCGCGGGTCGTTGCGGCAGTCGGGCACGGCCACGCCCTCGCCGCCGGCCACCACCGACCCGGCGATGCCCACGCCCGGCGGCAGGCGCACGCCGACGATCTCGTTCGCGCCCGCGCCCCAGGCGGCTTGATAGACGAGCTCGCCGGTGGGCCGGTCGGTCAGCGCGATCGACGCCGCCGCCGCCTCGAAGACGCCAGCGCCCGCGCGCACGACGGCCTCGATCAGGTTGCCCGCGCGCGATGTGGAGTCCGAGCCCTTGCCCAGCGACAGCGCCAGCGACGCGCCCTCGGAGGTCTTGAGCTTCTCGCCGAGCGCGTTGGCGAACGCGCTGACCGAGGCGACTCGCCGCTCGGGGATGATCTCCAGCCCGGCCCGCAGGGTCTGCTCCAGCTCGGGCGACACCCCCGGGAACTCCTCGGTCAGCTGGGTCGGGTCGCCGTACACGGGCGGTGTGCCGGTGATCAGCGTCCACATCGTCGCCGCCAGTCCGAACACGTCCGCGCGCGCGGACACGGCGCCGCCGGCGAACACCTCCGGCGCCATGTAGCGCGGCGTCCCGACGCCCACGGTCCCGGAATCCGAAGCGCCCAGTTCGCGGGCCACGCCGAAGTCGACCAGCACGATCCCCTCGCCCTCGCCGCAGATCAGGTTCTGCGGCTTGACGTCACGGTGGACAATGCGCTGGTCGTGGACGTACTGAAGTGCCTCGCACGCCTGGCGCGTGTACTCGACCACCTCGTCGATGGGCAGCCCCGGGTCGCCGCGCTGCTCGACCATCATCCCCAGGTCCATGCCCTCGACCAGCTCCATCACCAGGTAGTAGACGCCCTCCTGGTCCTGGAAGTGGTCGAGCACCTCGACGACGCGCGGGTGCTTCAACTGGGACAGCAGGCGCGCCTCGATCTCGAAGCGGGCGGCGTGGCGCGTGTCGAGCAGGCGTTTGACCGCGACCGGCTGCCCGGTCACGCGGTTGGTGGCGCGGTACACCGCACCCATGGCCCCCTGCGAGATGGGGGCCTCGATCGCATAGCGGCCGAGCTGGTACCCGGACGGCAGCTCGGCGGTCACGCCAGGCATACGCCGAGCGTACCGATAGGCTCGCGCCGTGTCGTGGGTGGAGATATTTGCGGCGTTCGTCGTGTCGCACCTCGTCGGGGACTACCTGGTGCAAACCGACTGGCAGGCGCGCAACAAGCGGCTGGGGCTGGCCGGCGACCCGGTACGGCGCCGGGCCCTGTTCTCGCACGTGTTCATGTACACGCTGTGCTTCGTCCCCGCGCTGATCTGGATGTCCGACGACCTGGGCGCCGGCGTGGTCTGGGTCGCGGCGCTGGTCTTCATCCCCCACCTGATCCAGGACGACGGCCGGCTGCTCACCTGGTTCATCTTCAAGGTCAAGGGCTGCAGCGAGGAGTCGGCCCGCGAGATCTACACGCCGGTCGACCAGAGCTTCCACGTGCTGGCGCTGTTCGGCCTGGCGCTCGCTGCGGGAGCATGAGGGCATGAGGAAGCGCCGGCGGATCCGCATGATGCTGCTGCTCGGGGTGGCAGCGGTGACGGTCGCGCTGGGGCTCGTGGCCTACAGCGCCGACTGGTTCGAGCGCACCGAGCTCGACACCGTCGACCTGCGCTTCAGCATCCGCGGCGACGAGAAGCCGCCCCCCGACCTCATCGTGGTCGGCGTCGACGACGACACGTTCAGCGAGCTGCGCGAGCAGTGGCCGTTCCCGCGCTCGCTGCACGGCAAGGTCATCGACCGGCTGCACGGGGACGGAGCAAGGGTGATCGCCTACGACGTCCAGTTCACCGAGCCGACCGCGGAGAAGGAGGACCTCGCCCTGTTCGATGCCGCCGCCAACGCGGGCAACGTCGTGTTCGCGACGACCGAGGTCGAGGAGGACGGCAGCACGGCCGTGCTCGGCGGCGACGCCAACCTCAAGGACATCGGCGCCGAGGCCGGCAACGGCATCCTGCCCGACGACCCCGGCGGCATCAAACGGCGCATGGCCTTCTCGCAGGAGAAGCTCAAGCTGTTCTCGGTCGTGGCCGCCGAGCACGCCGGGACGAAGGTCGACCCCAAGGACTTCGACGGCCCCGGCGACACCGAGTGGATCGACTACACCGGTGAGCCGGGCAACATCCCCGAGATCCCGTTCTCGCGCGTGCTGCGCGGCCAGTTCAAGCCCGGCACGTTCAAGGACAAGATCGTCGTGGTCGGTGCGACGGCGCCCACCCTCAAGGACGTCTTCCCCACGTCGACCAGCGGCGACGAGGTGATGTCGGGGCCCGAGGTCCAGGCCCACGCGATCTCGACCGTGCGCCGCGGCCTGCCGCTGCAGCCGGCCGCCGGCTGGGTCAACGTCCTGGCCATCGTCCTGCTGGCGCTGGCCACGCCGCTGCTGTCGCTCAAGCTCAAGCCCGGCTGGGCGATCGCCGCCGCGCTCGTGCTGGGACTGGCCTGGTTCGGCCTCGCGATCCTGCTGTTCAACAGCGGCACGATCGTCGATCTGCTGATCCCGCTGGCCGCCGGCCTGGTGTCGATGGTCGCGGCGCTCGGCGTGCACTACTTCACCGAGACGCGCGAGCGGCGGCGCACGCGCGCGCTGTTCGCCCGCTTCGTGCCCGAGAACGTCGTCGACCAGGTGCTCGACCGCACCGACGACGACCTGCGCCTGGGCGGGGTCGAGCGTGAGGGCACGGTGATGTTCAGCGACCTGCGC
>Ga0307416_100001193_pt1 | contig 13976 bp, 13 predicted proteins | sample DK1Cmetagenome_2_FD_203821 | JGI IMG/M metagenome (GOLD analysis project Ga0307416, IMG submission 203821) | Maize rhizosphere microbial communities from greenhouse at UC Davis, California, United States - DK15-C-3 | ecosystem: Host-associated > Plants > Roots > Rhizosphere > Soil | place...
TACGCCCGACGGCCCGCTAGCGAGAGGATTGCAACGCCTCGCTCACCGCCTCGAGAAGCTCATGTCCCTGGAACGGCTTGGTGAACAGGCGAGGATTGCTTCCTCCGAGAGCCGGCAGTCGCGTCAGTCGGTCGGGATATCCGGTGATGAGGATGATCGGCAGCTGCGGGCGCGCCGCTCGGACCAGGCGCACCAGTTGGAATCCGTCCGTCCCCGGCATGTCGACATCGGAGATCAGGCAGTCGATCTGCAGCAGGCAGCCGCTCTCCAGCAACGCCCCGGAGGAGACGAACAGGCGCACTCTGTAGTCGGCGGATTCCAGGAGGCATTCGAGCGATTGCAGGATGCCTTGATCGTCGTCCACGACTGCAACGACGAAAACCGGAGCACGGGCGGTCATGGTGAAGTCGAGTCCTCGCCCGCCGACTTTGGCAGAGTCGCCGCCCGCCGTATCTACGAGAAAGATGTGATGGCCGACGAACGGCAGTGGGCCGAGCATGTCGCTCCGGCGGAAGGGAACTGCTCATGGCCGACGTCAAGCCCATCGTGTTCGTCGTCGACGACGATCCCTCGGTGCGTGAATCCCTCGGATTGCTCGTCGAATCCGCGGGTTGGCACCCGGAGACCTTCGGATCCGGACGAGAATTCCTGTCGCGTCCGCGAGTGGCCGCGCCGAGCTGCCTGGTGCTCGACGTCGTTCTGCCGGACCTCAACGGCTGCGAGCTGCAGGCGCTGCTCGCCGATCGGGCCGACATGCCGATCATCTTCATCTCCGGTCACGGCGACGTGACGACGACGGTGCGCGCGATGAAGGCCGGGGCGGTGGAGTTCTTCACCAAGCCCTTCGCCGACGACGCGATCGTCGGCGCGATCGGCAACGCCATCGGCCGGAGCTGCGCGGCGCTGGCGGACGCGGCGGAAGCGCGGGCGCTGCGCGACAGCTACGCCTTGCTGAGCGCGAGGGAGCGGGAAGTGATGGCGCTCGTCGTCTCGGGCCGACTGAACAAGCAGGTGGGGAGCGAGCTCGGCATCAGCGAGATCACGGTGAAGGCCCACCGCGGCAAGATGATGCGCAAGATGAACGCGGGATCGATCTGCGACCTCGTGAGAATGGCCTTGAGGCTCAGCGTCGCGCGACCCCCGACACCATCGTCCAATGGCAGCGCGCTCGCGCGCGGGTTCAAATGACCCCGTGGCAGAAAAGTTCTGCTGTCGCGAGCGAGGACCTTCCATCGTGAACACAGCCAAGCACGTGCTGGCCGGACTGCTGGCCGGGGCGATCGGCGTGCCGAGCGGAGCCGCGGCACAGGACGGCAACATCGCGATCTCGTCGCCCTTGCCCGTCGAAGGGCGGATGCCCTCGCTCGACGGTGCGCGCCAGTGGCTCAACACGCCGCCCCTGACTTCTGCGGGCCTGCGCGGCAAGGTCGTCCTCGTCGACTTCTGGACCTATTCCTGCATCAACTGGCTGCGCACGCTGCCGCACGTGCGCGCCTGGGCCGAGAAGTACAAGAGCCAGGGCTTGGTCGTGATCGGCGTTCACTCGCCGGAGTTCGAATTCGAGAAAAACGCTGACAACGTTCGCCGCGCGGTCAAGGACATGCGGGTCGACTACCCGGTGGCGATCGACAGCGAGCACGCCGTCTGGCGGGCGTTCGCCAACCGGTACTGGCCGGCGATCTACCTCGTCGACGCGCAGGGGCGCATCCGTCACCATCACTTCGGCGAGGGCGGCTTCGAGCGCACGGAACGCGCCCTCCAGCAACTCCTGGCAGAGGCAGGAGCCGGTGCGGGCGATGGCAAGCTGGTTGCGGTGGACGCGCGCGGCGCGGAGATCGCGGCCGACTGGGAGCAGCTGAAGTCTCCGGAGACCTACATCGGCCGTGCGCGTTCCGAGCGATTCGCTTCGGACGGCCGCGCAACCGCGGGAAAGCCTGGCGTCCATGCCCTTCCGGAACGATTCCGGCGCAACGATTGGGCGCTTTCCGGCGACTGGACGCGGCACGCGGAGTTCGCCGCATCGAACGCAGCGGGTGGCCGGATCGCCTACCGGTTTCATGCTCGCGACCTTCACCTCGTGATGGGCCCGGCGACCCGCGGAAGCGCCGTGCGCTTTCGCGTGCTCATCGACGGACAAGCACCCGGCGGCGACCGCGGCATCGACGTCGACGAGCAGGGCATGGGCACCGTCACCGAACAGCGGCTCTACCAGCTGGTGCGCCAGAAGGGACCGATCGCCGACCGACAGTTCGAGATCGAGTTCCTCGCTCCGGGCGTGGAGGCCTACGTGTTCACCTTCGGCTGAGGGTTGAGCCCGGGTCGAATGCGCGCGGTCTCTCGCGCAGACGCTGGAGCGTTCCGGCCATCGCATCGCCGTCAAACCCTTTTCCTGAATCGTGATCTGCCCCCGTTGCCGCGATTAGTCCGCAACGATCCTGTTGCATGACTCGACGAAGGCCTCCACGGCGCGCACCAGCCGATCGCACTCGGCATCGCCGATGGGGAGTGAGAGATTGATCATCCCTCGTCGGGCGAGCCACACGCCATGGTTCAGCGCCTGAAAGTAAAACAGGTCGGACAGAGACCTCGTGCTTCGTTCCAGATCGCGGACGCTGCGCACGGGGCCAGGGCACATGTGGACATTCATCATCGATCCGAGACCGGTGAACTGCATTGCGAATCTTGCCTCTTGCGCCACGGTGTTCAGGCGCTGGCGCAACGCGTCGCCCCGCGCGCTCAGCGCCAGCGCGGCGGAAGCCGTGTACACATGTCGCAGACCGGCCACGCCCGCTGCCATGGTGAACACGTTGTTGTTGAAGGTGCCCGCGTGGGCCAGCGCGTCTGGCTGCAGCGGGTCGAAGCGGCGCATCACCTCGGCGCTGCCACCGAACGCGCCGAAACTCAAGCCCCCGCCGACATACTTGCCCAAGGTCGTCATGTCGGGCGCAACGCCATAGACGGCCTGCAGCCCGCCCGGCGCAAGGCGCGAGGTCATGACCTCGTCGAAGATCAGCAGTGCACCGTGAGCGCGCGTCCACTCGCGCAGCATCTGGAGGAACCCTTGGTCGGCGGGTATGCACCCGCCCGACCCCTGCATCGGCTCGACGACAACGGTCCCGATCTGTTCGCGATGAGCGTCGAGCAGCGCACGGGTGCCGTCGACATCGTTGTACGGCGCCTTGACGAAGTCGAACGGCGCCGTCAGCGGGCTCGGCTTGGCGCCGAACATGAACACGCCGCCGTGGTAAGCGCCTTCGAAGACCACGACCTTGTTCTTGCCGCTGATGGCGCGCGCTGCCGAGATGGCAAAGAGATTCGCCTCGGTGCCGGAGTTGGTGAATCGCACGAGCTCGATCGACGCGAAACGAGCACAGATCAGGCGGGCAAGTTCTTCTTCCAGGCGGATGTGGCCCCCCATCACCCAGCCGTGGTCGAGGGCTTCGACCAAGGCTTGGCGAAGAACGGGATCGGAGTGGCCGTACAAGCCCGCGCTGTAGTCCCCTAGGAAGTCGATGTATTCCTGGCCATCGAGCGCAGTGACCTTGCAATCCCTTCCGCCGACCAGCGTGATCGGAAACGGTTCGCTGAACAGGACCGTGCGGGTGTTTCCGCCGGGCAGCACCTTGGCGGCCTTTCGGTGCTGCTCCTCGCTGAGCGGATTGGCGGCGACGTACCCGGACTTCGCGTCCGCGAGAGCGTGGGCGACGGCCCGGTTCTGACTGTCGGTGAGCATGAGAGGACCTCCGCTTTGGCGTGCTTCTAGGGACGGCTCACGTGGCCTTCCGGTCCAGCCAGTCGCGGGTGCGGTACCAACTGCCCACCAACGGCAGGAACCAGGGATTGCCGCCGTAGAAGGGAACGGTGGGAAATTCCCGCCCATCGAAAGCGTTGACCGGACCCGTGGAACCATCGACGATCTTCCGCCCGGTCTGGGAGCCGAGATACGTCATCATGGCCACGCCACTGCCGTTGCATGCCATTGCGTAGTGCATGCCGCTGTCCTGGCCCATGTGCGGGAGGTAGTCGAATGCGAATGCAACGTTGCCGGTCCAGGCGTGGGTCACCTTGTAGCCCTTCAATTGGGGCCAGCGATCCGTCATGTAGCGGTGCAACACCGGCGCGCTCACCTCTGGCGGCACCTGGGTGAAGCGGGCGCGGCCACCGAAGATCACGCGCTTGCCGTCGGGCGATAGCCGGTAATAGCAGAGCACGCGCTTGCTGTCGCTGATGGTGCGCCCCTTTGGTATCAGGCTCTTCGCCAGATCCTCCGGCAGCTCTTCGGTGGCGATGATGTGGCTGGCCACCGGGACCAGGCGGCGCTTGAGACTGGGCGTCACGTTGCCGGTGTAGCCGTTGGTGGCAATCACCACTTCCCTCGCCTCGATGACCCCTTTGTCGGTGGACACGGTGAACCCGCCGCCCGACTTGCGATCGATGCGGCCGGCATCGACGTGGGCGCAGAGCCTGGCGCCGGCGCGCGCGGTCGCCTTCAGCATCCCGCCGTAGTACATGGCGGGATGCAGTTGGCCGGAGCGGTCGACCACCATGCCGCCGTGGTAGTAGTCGGAGGCTATTTCCTCGCGCTGCCGCTCGCGCGTGACCATGCGCGTGCCCGCTTCGGCAGCCTGGTTGTACATCGCCACCTTCTTTTCTTGCTCGGCATAGTGCCCGGGCGTGAACGCACCGATGAAGCGACCCCGAAGATGCCAGTGGCACTCGATGCCCTCGCGTTCGATCAGGGTTTCGACCTGCTTGAGCGACTCGGCCGCATCGCGCAGCATGGCCGCTGTCCGCGTGTCCGTCTGACCCTCCTTCACGGCGCTCTTGCCCGAGAAGCCCTTGCCGATCGACGTGCCGCCGCTCACTGCCCCGCCGCTGAGGGTGCTCGCGCCGTTGCCGAAGTCCCCGCGCTCCAGCACCGTCACGTCACCTCCCGAGCGCGCGATTTCGAGGGCGGCCGATAGGCCGGCATAACCCGCGCCGACCACCAAGACGTCCGTCTTTGCCGGCGGATCCTGTGACAGGTCGCTGTTGGGATGCCACCACTCCCACCACCACGGCATCGACTTGAAGTCCTTGTGAAAGATGGTGTCGCTCATGACGGATTCTCTGTTGTCTAACCGCCGCGACGCCGCTGTCCGGCGTTCGGCCACACCGAAACTCGAAGCAGCCTTCGATCAACGTGCCGCGGCGCTGAGGCCACGGCCAAATCGTCCGATCAGGAACAGCACGATGGCGACCAGCAGGATCTGCATCACGGACACTGCCGCGATGGTGGGATCGATCTCCATCAGGATGTTGTCGAACATTTTCTTGGGCAGCGTCATGCGCGCGCCCGCCAGAAAGAGCGCAACCACCACTTCGTCGAACGAACTGATGAAAGCCAGCAGGCCCGCCGAGATCAGGCTCGGTCGCAGGATCGGCAGGGTGATCCGCCGCAGCGTTTGCCCGCGGCTGGCGCCCAGTCCTTCTGCCGCGAGCTCGAGCGCTCGGTCGAAATCGCGCAAGCCGGCAATCATGACGAGCACCACGAACGGGAGCGCGAGCACCGTGTGCGCCAAAGCCAGGCCATACCACTCGCCGATCAGTTTCATCTTGGCGAAGAGGCCGTAGATCGCGACCGAAAAGATGATGGTTGGAACGACGATCGGCGCCATCGTCAGACGGTCGAGCAGCTGGCGCGCGGGAAACTTCCCGCGCACGAGCGCGAACGAGAGCGGCACGCCCAAAAGCAGCGCCAGCACCGCGGTCGCGAGCCCGATCTGCAAGCTGCGGATAGTGGCATCCATCCATTGCGGATCGGCGAAATAGCGCTCATACCACTGCCACGAAAAGCCCGGCGGGGGGAACTGCATGTAGGGCGCCGAGCTGATCGAAATCGGAAACACCACCAGCAGCGGCAGCATGAGGAAGAAGTAGATCAGGGTGCAGGCTGCGACCAGGAACTTGCGCCCGCTCACGATGCCGGCTCCTCTCGCCCGAAGCGCTGCGCCAGCGCATACACAAGCAGCGTTGCCGCCAGCAAGACCGCCGACAAGGCGGCGGCAAACGGCCAGTTCAGGGTTTCGCGCACTTGCTGCTCGATCAGCACGGCGATCATGATCACCCGGCCGCCACCCAGCAGCGCCGGTGTGATGAAAAAGCCCAGCGACAGCACGAACACGATGACGCAGCCGGCGAAAATGCCGTTCATGGTGAGCGGTACGTAGATGCGCCAGATGATCTGCCAGGTCGAGGCACCCAGGCCCTGCGCCGCCTGGACGATCGCCGGGTCGAGACGCCGCACCGCGCCATAGATCAGCAGCACCATGTACGGCAGCAGAACGTGCACCATGCCGATCAGCACGCCGGTGAAGTTGTGCAGGAGCGGCAGCGGCGAGGTGACGGCGCCGGCGTCGATCAGCAGGCGGTTGAGCACGCCGTTGCGGCCGAGCAGCACCATCCAGGCGTAGGTGCGCACCAGCACGCTCGTCCACAGCGGCAGCAGCACGAAAACGAAGCCGACGGTGGCCCACAAAGGCGTGGTGGTCGCGATGAGGAACCCCAGCGGATATCCCAACAGCAGGCAGAAGAGAGTCACCAGCGCGGCGATTTCGAACGTGTCCCAGAGCACCCGCAGGTACAGCTGCTTGCCCAGCGCCTGCGCGTACCAGTCGAAATGTCCCGCTTCCACGCTGAAGCTCAGGAATCGTGCAACCGGGAAGATGAAGATGAAGGACAGCAGGATCAGCGCCGGCAGCGCCGGGGCGAATCCGGCGGAGCGGCTCATGCCGCGGCCGTGCACGATGCTTGTGCCCGCACGAGCCTGAGTTGGAGGCAGATCCGTCGTCGGGTTCGGTCGGGCAAGCGGTTCGTACACGGCGAGCGTTAGAGGTCGAACAAGTGGAGTTCGCCGGCATCGATGCCGATCGTCAATCGCTCCCCCACCATGGGAAGCTTGCCGCGAGCGGGCTGCCGGACGAGGAGTTCGATGCCCGGTTCGCAGCGCAGTCGCAGCTTGAACGAGGCACCGAGGTAGATCGCCTCCAGCACATCGCCCGCGAACACGTTGTCGCCCGTGGCCGAAAACCGCTCGGGTCGCATCAGTACACCGAGCCGCTTGCCGGGCGCGGCGTCGCGCTTGACCTGCAGCACTCGGCCATTGTCCAGCGTCACCGTGTTCTGCGCCGAGAACGCGCCGTGAAAGATGTTCGACTCGCCGACGAAGTCGGCAACGAAGTCGTTCACCGGACGCTCGTAAATCTCGGCTCGCGTGGCGATCTGCTGGATCGCGCCTTTGCTCATCACCGCGATCCGGTCGGAAAGGACCAGCGCCTCTTCCTGGTCATGGGTGATGAAGATCGTGGTCAGCCCCAGCCGCTGCTGCAGGCGCCGCACCTCGAGCTGCAGGGTCTCACGCAACTTGCGGTCCAGGGCGCCGAACGGCTCATCCAGCAGCAGCAGCCGCGGACTGAAAACGATCGCCCGCGCCAACGCCACGCGTTGCTGCTGGCCGCCCGACAGCTGGCTCGGCAGCCGCTCGTCGTAGCCCGCCAGCTCGACCAGGTCCAAGGCATCGGTCACGCGCCGGTCGATCTCGCGCTTGTCGGTGTTGCGCATCTCCAGCGGAAACGCGACGTTCTTGCGGACGTTGAGATGGGGAAACAACGCGTAGTGCTGGAACACCATGCCGATGTCGCGTTTCGCCGGCGGCAGCCGGGCGATCTCGGCGCCGTCGACCTTGACGCTCCCGTGATCCGGCGTCTCGAAACCGGCCACCACCTTCAGGAGCGTCGTCTTGCCCGAGCCGCTCGGACCGAGGATGGTCACCAACTCGCCTTGCTCGACCGCAAGGGAGACGTTGTCGAGGGCGACAACCTCGCCGAACCTCTTGCCGATGCGTTCGAGGCGAAGTTGAGCCGATGCCACGGCCGTCAGGCCTTCTTCAGCATCCAGGCGTTCCAGCGTTCCTGTGCCTGGGCGCCATTCTCGGCATGCCAAGCGTCGTCGATCCAGAACTGCTTGCTCAGGTATTTCTCATTCGTCGGCAGGTAGTCCTTCACCTTCGGGTCGACGTATTTCAGAGACTCGAGGTTGAGGCCGGGATAGCCCATCTCGGAAGCGTAGATCGCCTGCTGCTGGGGAATCGCCATCTCGGCGAGGAACTTGTTGGCCCAGTACTGGTGCTTGGCGCCGCGCGGGATCACGAAGCTGCCTTGTTTCAGCGCGCCCTCGTTCCACTCGATCTCGATCGGTGCGCCTTTCTTGATGAGGTCATAGAAGCGGCCGTTCCAGCCGGTGGCGAGCACCACTTCCTTGTCGAGCAGCAACTGAGCCGGCTGCGCGCCGGTCGTCCACCACGCGGTGACATGCGGCTTGATCTGGTCGAGCTTCCTGAACCCACGATCCATGTCGAGCGGATACAGCTTGTCCTTCGGCACACCGTCGGCGATCAGGGCGAACTCGATGTTGTCGATGGGGTGATTGCGCATCGAGCGCGCACCGGGAAACTTCTTGACGTCCCACCAGTCGGCCCAGCTCTTGGGATGCGTGCCCCCCTTGAACACGTCGTTGCGGTAGCCGATGACGGTGGTGTAGACCGACGACGCGAAGACGCTGAGCTCCTTCGCCTTGGCCGGGTAGTTGGCGCGGTCGACGAGCTTGGCGTCGATCTTCTCGACCAGGTTGAGCTTCATCGCGCGGATCGCATCCTGGCCGCCGATCTCGGTCACTTGCCACTCCACATTTCCCGAATCGACCATCGCCCGCAGCTTGCCGAAGTCCACGGGGCTGGTCTCGACCACGCGAATCCCGTACTTTTTCTCATAGGTATTGATGAACGCCTTGCGCATCGCCGTTCCCATGGAGCCACCGGAGTGGTTGATGACGATGTGGTCCGGCTTTGGCGGCTCTGCCTGCCCGAATGCGAGATTCGTGGTACCGACCGCAGCACCCCCCAGCAGCGTAACGACCTCGCGCCGGCCGATTCCACCATCCAAACGTTGAGCCATTGGGATCTCCTGGTGACAGTCTTGCGGGACACCCAGGCCATTCACATGGCTGGGCGATGGCACCATTAAGTTACTCGGCCACGGAGAATCTATCGGGAAAAACACGCAAGATCGGCAGCTCAAACGGATCTTGCGAGCCCGTTCGGGTGCAGTCGTCACCGTCGGCTCGGCGACAGGAGCCGCACGAAGGCGTAGCGTGAGCGAGGGTCACGCCGCTTGCAGCGCCGTGCCGCGCGCTGCGAGCGCCGCGGAGCCCGGGCCAACAGACGAGGTGGGTGAGGACTAGCCGCAGTAGGATGACCGCGCCGTCGCGCAGACGCCGGCCAGCAGGGTGGATCGATTCGTCACCAGCAGGAGGCCCGTCATGTCACTTCTCTTTTCGAATCTCCGTTCGCTCTTCGTTCCCCCGCTCCGCATGGCCGCCGAAGCGGGGCAGGCTTCGCGCGCGGCGCTCGACGGCAGGAACTTCGACGGCATCGCCCTCAAGTGCGGCGAGACGTCGGGCGATGCCGACACGCTGAGCTTCAGGGACGGCCGCTTCCGTTCGAGCGCGTGCGATCCCTACGGCTATGGCGACGGCCCCTACACGGCGACCCGGTCGGGCGAGACGATCGCGTTCGAAGCCCAGACCGAGAGCCCGCAATACGGCAAGCTGCTCTGGAAAGGCACGGTGCGCGGGCCGCGCCTCGACGGCACGATGACGATGGTCCGCGACGGCCAGGCCACGGGCGAGAAGTGGGTCCTGGCCGGGGAAAAGAGCTGAGCGGTTCGCGCCGTTCATCGAGAGCGAGGCCGACATGTCCACATCGAACCCAGGCACCGCCGATCCCGCGTACCACGCGGGCATGCGGCAACTGCAGGACCGCTGCGACACCCGGCTGCTGGCGGACCGGCTCCACGAAAAGCTCTCGCGCACCGCCTTCACGGCCGAGGATCGCGCGTTCATCGAAAGCCGGCCGCTCTTCTTCCTGGCGACGGCCGATGCCGGCGGGCGACCCGACTGTTCGTACAAGGGCGGCGCGCCCGGGTTCGTGCGGGTGACGGCCGCCGACGAGCTGGCGTTCCCGAGCTACGACGGCAACGGCATGTTCCGCAGCCTCGGCAACGTCCTCGTCAACCCGTCGGTGGCCTTGCTGTTCATCGACTTCGAGCGGCCCAACCGCCTGCGCGTCAACGGCTCCGCGCGTGTCGTCGAAGGAGATCCGCTGCTGGCGGGCTACCCCGGTGCGCAGTTCGTCGTGCGCGTGCACGCGGCGCGCATCTTTCCGAACTGCCCGCGCTACATCCATCGCATGACGGTCGCCGAGGCCTCGCCCTACGTTCCCCGCGCCGACTACACGCCGCCGATCCCGAAGTGGAAGCGCTTCGACGATTTCGCCGACGTGCTGGCGCGCGATGACCCGGCGCGGCGTGCGGACGGGTGACGGCCAGCGGCGCGGCCGGGCTACAGCGCTTCGATGGCCTGAACGCAGGACGCTCCGGCATCGGAGCCCGTACGCGCGGCGCTGGGTTCGAAGAATCCGGCACCGTCCTTGACAGGGCCGACTCTGGCAGCTTGTGCGGCCTGTCGAGCACGACATCCTTCAACCGCGCTTTTGATCGAGGCGCTGGGGTCGGTCGCTGAGACCGCGGTTGCCGCGACGAGGAGCAGGAGCGCAAGAGATCGGCTGAGAGTCATTCTGTCCTCGAACAATCGACCTCCACTGTATCGTGCGATGTCGAGCGGAGGCCCGCACCGCCTCGGGCGGCCCCGATGGGCAAACACTGCGCGAAACGATGAGGCAGCGCCATGCTGAAGGTCTACGGTTTTTCGAAGGTCAATACCTTTGCGCGCGGAAACACGCGCGATCTTCGCGTGCTGTGGGGGCTCGAAGAGATGCAGCTGCCGTTCGAGATCGTCGGCATGGACCACCCGGCGCACGACCTGAACAGCGACGCTTACCGCCGCCTCAGCCCTTTCGAGCAGATCCCGGCCATCGACGACGACGGCGTCGTGCTGTCGGAATCGGCGGCGATCCTGATCTATCTGGCGAAGAAGGCCGGCCAGCTGATCCCGAGCGACCTCGCGGGCGAGGCGCAGGTGGTGCGCTGGTGCTTCGCGGCCATGAACACGGTCGAGTTGCCGCTCTTGAACCTCCTGCTCATCGGCTTCGTGACGAAGAACGAGGAGCCCACGAGCTACCGCGAGTTCACGGTCGGCTGGGCGAAACGCCACCTCGCCAATCTCGACCGCTGGCTCGACGGCCGCGAGTTCATCGCGACAAAGGATTTCACCGTCGCGGACATTCTGATGGCGCACGCGCTCGACGAGATCAAGGACCGGAGCCTCCTCGAACCTTGCGTGCGAGTGGCGAGCTATCGCGATCGATGCTTCGCCCGCCCGGCCTGGAAGCGGACGCTCGACAGCTACTTCGCGCGGGTCGAGGCGGGCTGAGGCGGCATCGACGGACTTTGGCACCGCGAAGAAGTAGTTCTCGTCGCCAAGTCTCGGTCGGAAACCCGCCGTTCGCAAAGGGCCGCTCTAACGTTGCACAGACAGGCGGCTCAGACCGGCCGTCAGCAGCAGCCCGGCGACAGAACAGGCGCCCGTCGCGACCCATGTCCATTGCCAGCCGCCCGCGAAGCTCGCCACTGCGGCCACCAGCGGCGGCCCGGCGAACTGGCCGAGCGCCGACCACTGCTGGACCCAGCCGAGCGTCGTCGCCAAGGCGCCTTCGCTCGGCGCCAGCCGCACCGCCAGCGCAAACAGCGTCGCGGGAATCAGCCCGCCGACGCTCGAGAACAGCAGCACCGCACCGTAGCGCAACGCCGGCGCCAGGCCGGCATCGCCGCTGCCGGCAAAGCTGGCCGTCGCGGCCAAGCCCATCGTCGCGAAGCCGATCGTCAGCAGGCGAGACGGTGCGACGCCGCGTTGCAGCAGTCGGCCCGAGGCGATGTTGCCGACCATGTTGACGGCGGCGACGGTGGCCGTCAGCACGCCGGCCGCGGCACCCGCGATGCCGCTCTGGACATAGATCGACGGCAGGAAGCCGATCACCGCCAACCATTGGCCCGAGTACATCGCGAACGCAACTGCCACCAGCCACGGACCGGGCGCGGCCAGTGTCAGGCGGAGCCGCGCGCGTGACGGCAACGGTGCTGCGGCCGCGGCCGGACTCGTGTCCGCCGGCACGGCGTGCCGGAGCCACATCGCCATGGCGGCGCACAACCCTCCCAGCGCCTCCCACCAGCCGCGCCAGCCGATCGCCGCGATCGCCAGCGGCCCGAACAGGAGCGCCAATGCCGTCGCGAGCGGCATGTAAGCGCCCCACAGGCCGATCATCGCGCTGACCCGCTGCGGCTCGACCAGCGAGCGCACGAGGCCCGGCGCCGGCAGCACGACCAGAAGAAAGCCGAAGCCTTCGGCAGCGCGCAACAGCATCAGCGGCGCCACCCCCTGCGCAAGGCCGCCGAGTGCGCTGACGATCGCCAGGAGCCCGAGCCCCAGCGTCATGCTGCGCCGGCTGCCCAGGGTGTCGGCGACGACGCCGAAGACCACGCCGAGCGCCATGCCGGCGAGCTGCACCAGCGACAGCAGGAAGCCGGCCTGCACCAGCGTCAGGCCGAGCGCGTCGCGCAGCACCGGGATCGCGGGCGGCAGCTTGCCGACATGCAGCGCCGCGACGACGCCCGCGAGGATCACGAGCAGCGCCGGGTCGACGCGGCGCGCTGGAGTCGTCGTCATGGAGTGCGAGTATCGCCAGCGAAATGGCAATCCCGGCCGACAGGTGTGGTGTTCCGCAGCGATCGCAATACGATTACTGATGTTCGCATATCGGGTATTTGCAATCACATCGCGATCGCCCGATGATGCGCGATCCACCGCTTCCGGAGCGCTGCCCCGCATGTCCCTGGTCTCGCAGCTGCAGGCGCTGCTCGGCTCGCACGCGGTCCTGACCGGCGAGGCCGACGTCGCGCCGCATGCCACCGACTGGCGCGGGCGCTACCGCGGCAACGCGTCGTGCGTGGTGCTGCCGGGCTCGACCGAAGAGGTCGCTGCGATCGTTCGAGCGTGTGCCGGGCATGCGGTGCCGATCGTCGCGCAGGGCGGCAACACCAGCCTCTGCGAAGGCGCGGTGCCGCGCAGCGGCGAGCCGCCGTCGGTGGTGATCAACCTGCAGCGCATGCGGCGCGTCCGCGCCATCGACGTCGCCAACAACTCGATCGAGGTCGAGGCGGGCTGCGTGCTCGCGCAGGTGCAGCAGGCTGCCGCCGAGCACGGCCGCCTCTATCCGGTGAGCCTGGGCGCCGAGGGCTCGTGCCAGATCGGCGGCAACATCGCGACGAACGCCGGCGGCACCGGCGTGCTGCGCTACGGCAACACGCGCGAGAACGTGCTCGGCCTCGAAGCGGTGCTGGCCGACGGCCGGGTCTGGGACGGCCTGTACCGGCTGCGCAAGAACAACACGGGCTTCGACCTCAAGCACCTGTTCGTCGGCAGCGAGGGCACGCTCGGCGTGATCACCGCCGCGACGCTGAAGCTGCATCCGCTGCCCACCGCGCACGCCGTCGCCTGGATGGCGCTCGCATCGCCGCGCGCTGCGCTGGCGATGCTCGGACGCTTCCAGCAGCGCTGCGCCGGCGTGCTCTCGGCGTTCGAGATGATGAACGACGTCGAGCTTCGGATCGTTCTCGACCATGTGCCGGGACGGCGCGCGCCGGTGCAGGCCTCGCACCCGTGGCACGTGCTCGTCGAGCTCGCCGACACCGGCGGCGAGGACGCCTTGGGCGCGGTGCTGCACGAGGTGGTCGCCGCGGGCCTGGACAGCGGCGAGGTCGCCGACGCGGCGATCGCATCGAGCGGCCGGCAACGCGCCGACATCTGGGAAGTGCGCCACAGCGTCTCGGAAGGCAACAAGAAGGCCGGCATGGGCATCAACACCGATTGCGCCGTGCCGGTGTCGGCCGTCCCCGAGTTCATCGAGCGCGCCACTCGAGCGACGCACG
>Ga0307416_100001195_pt1 | contig 13965 bp, 12 predicted proteins | sample DK1Cmetagenome_2_FD_203821 | JGI IMG/M metagenome (GOLD analysis project Ga0307416, IMG submission 203821) | Maize rhizosphere microbial communities from greenhouse at UC Davis, California, United States - DK15-C-3 | ecosystem: Host-associated > Plants > Roots > Rhizosphere > Soil | place...
TTCAATTCACGGGCTTTTGTGAATTGACGGCATTTCTCGAAGAGGGCGACTTGTTGCAGCTCTTGTGTATCCACAGTACCTCGGCGGAGTGGAGGTCGGCTGATCCTCACATCGCTATGTAGCTGAACGGCTTAAACTAGTATTGACGGAAGAGCGGCACAAGCCGGAGTAGCCAGTGGAAGACGAGCGCCAAAGTGCTCCGGACGGAGCAAAGGTTGCGCCGTTGACCACCTTGCACACCCTGTTAGCTTTGTAGCTCCCTGTCCCCACTTCACATAGGTGCAGATTGTTGCTCGGTCTGTTCCACTGGACGACGGTCGCTAGCGTCCTCTGGCTGCTCACCCCTGTGTCCGTGCAGGCACAATATCCTCGCGCGCGCCGGGGGCAATTCGAGGTGCGCGGGATGGACTTCCGCCGTGACGGTGCCTGGCGCAAGCGGGTTGACGCGATCCGCGCCGCGCGCTACCGGCTGCTCCATGCGCGGGCCTTTGCGGCTCTGAACGTTGGTTCTGCTGGCACCCTGGGACGGGTAGGCGGACGCGTCTCCGTACCGGTACTCCCCATAATATTCCGCAACGTTCCGGCCCCGTTCCCAGCCTCTCAGTACGATACGCTGCTCTTCAAGGCACATGCCTCCGGCCGGCCCTACACCCTGAAGACATTTTACGAGCAGGTCTCGAACGGGAATATCACTGTAACCGGACGGGTACTCGACTGGATTGCAGCTGATTCGATCGACACCTACTACGAAGACGGCTGTAATGGAATCGGAGTGCTGGCGCCGTGCCCTGCGCGACCGGTCAGCCGGTTCGGAGAGCTGCTCCTGGGTGTCTTGAGAGTCGTATCGCAGGGTCCCGAGGGCACGACGGTGTGGAACGATTTCGACAACGACGGGCCCGATGGTATTCCCAACTCCGGGGACGATGACGGTTACGTCGACTTCGTGACTTTTCTTCAGCCCGAAAAAGACGGCGCGTGCCCAGCTTCCCAGAACATTTGGGCCCACCGGTTCGTGGTGCGGGCCTGGAACGGCGGTTCTCCCTACGTGACTCGCACACCCTGGGCCGGCCATGCGGGCCAGTTTCTCAAGGTCGATGACTACATTTTTCAGAGCGGCGTGGGGGGGAGCGGCGCCTGCGATGCCTCAGCTCTCATGCCGATAGGCACGGTAGCACATGAGACCGGACATGCATTCGGTCTACCGGATCTCTACGATACTGATTTGAACAGCACAGAAGTCACCCAGGGGATCGGCGAGTGGGGCCTCATGGGCAGCGGCAATTACGCCAGCCCCAGCTCTCCCTCGCGGATGGAAGCCTGGTCGCTGTTCGAGCTCGGCTGGATAAAGCTCGATACCCTGAAGTCGGGTCGCGACGTACGACTGCCACCGGTGGCAAGCTCGGATACAGTCCTGTACCTGCCGCTTCCCGGCACCGATGAGTTCTACCTGCTCGAGAATCGGCAGCCTCAGGAGAGTGACACTGCCCAGATGAATCCTGCCTTCGGTGCCCGGTACAAGTCGCCCGGCCTGCTCATATGGCACATCGATCAGGGACAAGTGGAGGCACACGGATTCACCACCGACAACCGCGTCAATGTGGGTCCATTGCATGGCATTGCGCTGGTGCAGGCGGACGGCCGAAGCGATCTGAGGCAGGCCGCTGGACAAAATCGGGGCGATGCGGGGGATTCATATCCTGGCGCGACTGCAAACACGTCGCTGTGCCGAACCAGCAACCCTGCTTCCATGAACAACGACGGCGCGTTCGCTGGATTTTGTCTTGAATCAATTCGTCAGGAATCACCTGGTGGACACATCGCCTTCCGCTATGTCCCTTTCCACTCCGTGTTCATGGCTGATCACGCCGGCGCGGATATTCAGGTGAATGGCCGACGGGCGTCTCGAGTGGAAGAGTTCTTCCGACCGGGAACCCTAATCGACCTCGCGGCCGATCCGATGCAGACCAATGACCAGCTTCGGAGCCGCTTCGAGTTCCTGTCATGGAGTGATGGTGGAGACCGCAGTCATACGGTGACCGTCGATGAACTTCCGGACACAATCACGGCCCGCCTCGCGCTGGCGTACCAGCTGCGCATGAGTGTGCGCGGTGCAACCCTCTCTGCGGTGACTGCCGGGGTAACGGGCGATATCGGTTCAGGAGTCTATGTCGCCGAGGGCACCAGCCTTTCCCTCAGGGCCGCACCGCAGGCAGACGCCGTGTTCCTGAACTGGACAGGTGATACGATCTCCACGCACGACACGCTCACGCTCCAGATGCGGCGTCCTTTCAGTGTTGTTGCGAACTTCATTGCAGTTCAGCAGGTGGAGGTGCCGGCAGCGGCCGAGGCACTTCTTGGTGGGGCGGTTCTCAGCGCGCAGGAGGGGGTCTATCTGGATGCAGCCGGCAACCGCAATGGGCAGTACGACCTGGGTGACTTCCTGGCTGCGGTGGACCGCTCTGCTACTCCGAAGCTCGCACTGGGCGGGCAGGGACGGGTCCCACGATGACAAACACCCGCGGTCTGAGAGCAGTCGGGTTCCTGGCTGCTTTTCTCCTCAGCGGCTGCAGCAACAACACCGGCCCCATCGCCGGAGTACTGAATGTCAACGTCTCCAGTCCGCAACATGACGACGGCGCGCTCATGCTCAGTGTGTCTGGAGGTCCCGTGGATTCGGTCGAGTCGGTCGGCTTCCCGATCTACTCTATCCGCACTTCGGATTCCGTGAAGTTCATTGTCACGGGGAGCCTGGGGTCAGGCGCCGTTGCTCGAATTCACATTCCGGATGGTCAGCAGGCTTCCCGGTATAGCGCCAACGTCGGCCAGGTCGCGGCCCGGATGAGCTATGCCGCGCGCGACCCTGCCGCCTACTCCATAACTCTGCTTCCCTGACATGGTCTAAGACGCGTTGAAGCATGATGTTAGAGGCTTTGAGCGCAGCCTCTCGACCCGGCTTGACTTGCCCCGTGCTACACCCGAGCTTTCCTGAAGATGATGTACTCTGACGCTGTACCCCGCCGATCGTTTCTCTGCGCCTGCGCTGCCGCTGCAGTCGGGATGATTGTCTCCGGCACCGTCGTGAACCGGCTCCTCGCAGCGACTCCCGGCCCGGACGAGCCCGACGTACCCAACGAAGAGGTAGCTCGGATCCTCCAGCGTATTTCAGGTGGGCGGCCGATCCGGCGCGGGCACGTCAGCCTTGATATGCCGGTGGTTGCTGAAGACGGCCGTGTTGTGCCGGTCATGATCGAGACCGACCTGCCGCAGACGGCCGAACGATACGTCAAGGCCGTTCACCTTATCGTGGACCATAATCCTGATCCGCATCTCGCCGCTTTCCACCTGACTCCGACGATCGGCGCTGCCTCGATCACGACGCGGATAAAGATGAAGCGAACCACATGGGTGCGAGCAATAGTGGAGACCAGCACCGGTGAGATGTGGGCTGACTACAGCAGAGTGCGTGTCACCCTGAATGGTTGCGGATGATGAGCGATACGATCGGCGAAGCTCGAATCAAGGTGCCCGATCGGATCAGCCGAGGCGACCTCATCACTGTCAACTCCATTGTTTCGCATCCCATGGACACCGGATTCTTTCGCGACGCCGATGGCGATCCGATCCCGGCATACTTCATCAAACAGGTCGTAGTCACCTATAGCGGTGAAGAGGTTGCTCGATTCGATTGGACATCCGGAATCAGTCGTGACCCGGTCGTGAGCTTCACGCTCAGAGCGGAGAAAGAAGCGCCCCTGACGATGGTCTGGACTGACAACAAGGGCGCCACGTTCAAGCAGTCAGTCAACATCCGTTTCGCAACCGCCTGAAGCTTTCCGGCCTTAACGGCCGAGTGGTTCCCTCCCGCAGGCTCTTATTGGTGGCTCCTCTGCAACCTGGTTGGTGTTCCGTTCTCTGTGCGGCGTCTGTCGTGTGGGTCTCGATTCGAGGGCCCGGGCTGCCCACGCTCCGGCCTCTGGCACCCGGCGTCTACGCGGCCATCGGTGATACCGGAAGAGGTTCCGAGGGACGACCGAACGCCGGGTTTGTGGTGACCGATTCAGGAGTGGTAGTCATCGATGCCCTGGCGAGTCCTCGTCAAGGAGAGGATCTTCTCCGCGCAATCCGCTCGGTCACAGAGCAGCCGGTAAAATGGGTCGTGCTCACGCACCACCACCCGGACCATCATTTCGGAACGGCAGTCTTCCGCCGCCTCGGTGCCCGCGTCATCGCGCATCCCGATCGCAGAGTGTTAGCATCCGAGGGAGGGGAAGACGCGCTGATCGCGGACTGGGTTCGCGTTGTCGGGCTCGATGCCATGCGCGGATTCGAGTTTGCGGATACGCCGGACCTCCCGGTCGTTGGAGCTGATACGCTTCGTCTCGGAGGGCGGACGTTGGTGATCAGCCATCCAGGTGCCGCGCATTCCGCAGGCGATCTCATCGTCTGGTTGCCTTCCGAGCGCGTTCTATTTGCCGGCGATCTCCTGGTAGAGGACGGCGTAACCATGGTCGTGGATGGCAGCTCGAGAGCCCTGCTCCAGGCGCTCACTGCTCTTGAAAGACTGGATCCACGGGCAGTTGTGCCCGGACACGGAGCAATCCCGAGGCGCCCGCTGGAGCTGGTGGGCTCCACCCGTGCGTACATCGTCGAGCTTCAGAGGGCACTGCGGTCCGCGATCGAGCAAGGCGTGCCAATGGGACGAGCGATGTCCTCGTTACCTCCGGCGGATGAAACTCGCCCGGTCTCGCTGAACTCCCGGCGCCGGCGTAACGCGGTTCGAGTGTATGTAGAAGAAGAAAGAGCCTACATGGGGTTGGAGGCGGCAGAATGAAATCAGCACGCGCTGCTGCTGGTCTCGCGGCGCTTTCTGTTCTGATGGCCGCGTGCGCCTCGCGTCGCGGGCCGGCAGTGGAGCCTGTGTCTCCATCGAGAGCGCTACCCTCCCTCATCTCGACCGAGCAGCTTGCCGCGCGCCAGCGAGACAGTAAAGTCAGCCTGATCGACGTTAGATCAGACCTGTTCACGTATCTCGAGAATCATCTGCCGGGATCCGTTTATCTCAGCACCGAAACTCTGCGTGCGAGCTCGGCTGGTATTCCAGCTCAGCTTCTTTCTTCTGGAGCATACGGAGAGCTCTTCGGGCGGCTGGGCGTGAGCTTCGATACACCGGTGGTGGTCTACAGCGCCGGTGAGACGGGGAACATAAACGCGACGTTTTTGGCGTGGTTGCTGGCGGGCTTTGGTCATCCGGAGGTCTACGTACTGGACGGCGGTTATTTCAAGTGGGAGCTGGAACATCGGCCGGTGACGCAGCGGTACCCCCGCATTGCCGAGGCCTCATTTCCTGCGGCTCGGTTCCGTCCCGAGAGCGCCTCCCTCAGTGATGTTCGCGCGGGGGTTCGCACCGGGGACCACCTTCTGGTCGATGCCAGGCCGGCTGAGCAGTACGCCGGCACCGCGGGTGCACAGATTCGCAAAGGCCATATCCCGGGTGCGATCAGTCACTACTGGGGCGATGATCTAACGCAGGTTGGATTCGGACACGTGTGGAAGAGTCCTGCGGCACTGCGCAAAGCCTACGAGGCGCAGGGAATCACACCTGATCGAAGCATCATCGCCTACTGCAACAGCACCACAGAGGCGAGTCACGTCCATTTCACCCTGCGATACCTGCTTGGCTATCCACGGGTGCGCATTTATGTAGGCTCGTGGACGGAGTGGGCTGCGAGAATGGAGCTGCCCGTCGAAACAGGGGCTCGCTAGCAGTGGAGTAGATCCTTCGCGCAGTTTATCCTGAACGCAGTGAAGGGCTTAGGATGAGGATTTTTCTGCGCAGGTGATTTTTTCTCTGCCCCGCTGCCCCGCTGCCCCGCCTAGTTCATCGCAATTCCGCTACGAAGCTGTCCTGGCCTCCAGATCCTTCCGCCCTTCATGACCCACTCTACGGACTCGAGATTCTGGATGTCTGCCAGCGGGTTCTTGCTCAGTAGAACCAGGTCTGCGTAGCGCCCGGCCTGAATGGTGCCTACCTGGCGGCCGGGAAGGCCGCCCAAAGCACGAGCGGCGTCGCGAGTGGCTGCAAGTAACGCTGCCTCAGGGCTGATGGCGACCGAATCAACCAGCAGGCGTAGCTCTCCGAACAGAGTCGCACGCTCGATCGAGGGACCGTATGCGACGTGGTCGCTGCCGGCGCTGATCCGAACACCACGCCTGACGGCCTCGCGGGTGACCTCGATGCCGAAGCCGGAGGCCGCACGAACATAGTCCTCCTGCTCGGATGGGATATGCCGCCGCTTGGCGTTGTAGTACGCCACGCTCTGACGCGTGGCATCCAATGTCGGCTCGAAGATCGTGCCTCGCCGGGACATGGTATCCAGAGCCTCGAGGATCCTCTGATCATGAGCGGAGCCGACGGTAGCGACTTCCGCCGTGGCTACCTGCAGGTTCCCGTCGTTGACCAGGGTATCGCGGCCTTCGAAGGTAAAGAGCTCTCCGGCCATTCCCGCAGCGTGTACCAGGCCATCCTGTCCAGCGAGCACCTGCTCCAGCGCACTCGCCGGCTGGACCCACGCATGGCCCCAGACCGGCATGCCGGCCCGATGAGCGGCTTCGGTCAGCAGGCGCACCGATTCGTGATCGAGCTGAGCATAGAGCTTGAGCCCCATCGCGCCCGCTTCACGGGCAGCTTCAACCACCGAGTCAGCATCATCATTCGGGGTGAACATCATGGGAGTCCAGCCGAGTGCCTGCATTGCCATCGCGGGCGGCTGCCGGAAGACCGTTCCGCGGGAGGTTCTGACCCCACGGAAACCATTGAAGAAGAACCGGCGTCCCGCGACCAGCTGCATTGCGTAGACCCGAGGACTCTGGGTGAGCGCATTGACGCGGGTCAGCAGCTCCGCCGGATTGGTACCCATATCCCGGACCGTGGTGACTCCCTGCGCCAGCAGATTTCTGAGATCGAGCGACAACTCCTTACCCGCGCTCCCGCCAGTGAGAAACAGGAGATGGACGTGGCTGTCGATAAGCCCCGGAATAAGCCACTGGCCCTGCGCATCGAGAATCCTCGCACCTCGAGGGAGCGGGCATTCGCCAGCGGCTCCTGCGCAGACGATTCTTCCGGCACGGACGAGCGTTACTGCATTCGATACCACTGGCCGACCGGTACCGTCCCACAGGTTGGCACGGACGATAGCGAGCGTCGGATTCGGTGCCGGAACAAGGCGAGGCTGGGGCGGGCGTCCGCCACAGGCGTTCAGAGTCAACGTCACGAAGAAGAAGACAGCAGAAGAAAGGACAGAGAAGGACAACTTCATGTGTAAGCGCTCCTGGCGCCGGCGGCGACGCGGCGGATTGCCGCGGGGGGTGTCGCTCACCTCGACTGCTTCAAGATGCGTGGAAGGAATGCGTTTGGCCGTGACAGGCAGGCGTGCTCTTGCAGTGATTAGGAACACTACGCCTGAACGTGCTAACCGTCTTTCATGCGTTCACTTGCATGTCGGGACGGCGACGGCGGCCGATGGCCTTCCTATTGTAATCCCTCCTCATCGATAACGCAGAAACGTGCTCTCGGGTTCTCCTTTCCTTATAAAGGCAAAGCACATGCCACGGGCCGTGCAAGCCTTGACTGCTGTTGCGGGCAGGGCGGCCGCTCTCTAGTCTTCCTTTGTGAGCCTCCCTCTCAGTAACCGACCCCGACGCCGGCGCCGAACGGGTGCCATCCGGCAGCTCGTCCGGGAACACGAACTTGCGCCATCCGATCTCATCCAGCCGCTCTTTGTCGTGCACGGCAGCGCAATCGAGCGCGAGATCCCATCCATGCCCGAAGTGTTTCAGCTCTCAGTTGATCAGGTACTGGATCGGGAAATCGACCGGATCCGCTCGCTGGGGATTCAGGCGGTGCTGCTGTTCGGAATTCCAGCCAGCAAGGACGAGGTCGGTTCGGAGAACTACGACGATAACGGTATCGTCCAGCAGGCGCTCCGCCGGACACGGCAGCGGCACCCCGACCTCCTGCTGATCTCAGACCTGTGTTGCTGTGAGTATACCAGCCACGGACATTGCGGCATCATCCGGAACGGATCGGTAGACAACGACGCGACGCTCGAGATTCTCGGCCGCGCTGCGGTGAGCCACGCGAGTGCGGGCGCCGACATCATCGCTCCCAGCGGAATGATGGACGGCATGGTCGCCGCCATTCGCTCGGCACTCGATAGAGCGGACCACAGCGATCAGGCCATCCTCAGCTATGCAGTCAAGTATGCCAGTGCCTTCTATGGCCCCTTCAGAGAGGCGGCTCAAAGCACGCCTGCGTTCGGAGACCGGCGGCAGTACCAGATGGACCCAGCCAACGTTCGCGAAGCGGTGCTGGAAGCGGCCCTGGATGAAGCCGAGGGAGCGGACCTGCTGATGGTGAAACCGGCGCTGGCCTATCTCGATGTGGTTCGAGCAGTGCGGGAGCGGACCCAGCTGCCTTTGCTTGCCTATAACGTGAGCGGTGAGTACGCGATGGTGAAAGCAGCCGCCCAACAGGGCTGGATCGACGAGGGCAAGGTCGTGATCGAAGCGCTCACCGGAATGAGGCGGGCCGGAGCGGATGCGATCATCACCTATCACGCGAAGTGTGCGGCGCAGCTCCTCGTGGAGCGAGGCCATGACTGAGGTCCGAGTAGCAACTCGGAACACCGCCGCCTCCGAGCAGCTGTTTCAGGAGGCCCAGCGCGTACTGCCCGGAGGCGTGAACAGTCCCGTCCGTGCCTTCAAGAGTGTGGGCGGCACTCCGCGTTTCATGGCTCGAGGTGAGGGCGCATATCTGATCGACACGGACAGGAATCGCTATGTCGATCTCGTGCTTTCTTGGGGTCCTCTCATTCTCGGGCATGCGCATAAGGAAGTGCTCGCCGCGGTCGTCGAGACCGCGGGGCGGGGCACCACGTTCGGAGCGCCGACCGAGCTCGAGGTCCGGCTGGCGGAGCGCGTCGTGGCGACGTTTCCGTCACTGGAGATGGTGCGCTTTGTAAGCTCTGGGACGGAGGCCGTGATGAGCGCGGTGCGACTCGCGCGGGCGGCCACTCGTCGGCAGGGCATCCTCAAGTTCGATGGCTGCTACCATGGCCACTCGGACGCGCTTCTGGCCGCCGCAGGCTCCGGCGTTGCCACGTTGGGTCTTCCGGATTCTCCCGGCGTCACTGTGGGGACCGTGGCCGACACAGTCGTAGTTCCCTACAACGACCTGACGGCGGTCGAGGCGCTGTTTGCGCGGCGCGCTCACGAGATCGCCGCAGTACTGGTCGAGCCGGTCGCAGGTAACATGGGAGTGGTGCCGCCGGTGCCGGGTTTCCTGGAAGGCCTGAGGTCGATCACCCGGCAACACGGAACGCTGCTGATCTTCGACGAGGTCATGACCGGTTGGCGGGTGCACCCACGTGGCGCTCAGGTCCTCTATGGAATCGAGCCAGACCTTACATGCCTCGGAAAGGTCCTCGGAGGCGGACTTCCCGCCGCGGCATTTGGAGGAAGGCGAGAGCACATGGAGCTCATCGCGCCGTCCGGTCCGGTGTATCAGGGCGGTACCCTCTCCGGAAACCCGTTGGCTATGGCCGCGGGGCTGGCGACTCTCGAGGTGTTGTCGCGGCCCGGCGCGTGGGAGCGCGCCGCTGAGTGGGCCGCCCGTGCCGCTGCAATGATCCGGAGCGCCGCCCAGCATGCGGGAGTGCCGGTCATGGTGCAGCTCGCCGGCACGATGTTCACTCCCTTTTTCACCGAGCAACCGGTTCAGGACTTCGCCGCCGCCAAGCGCACGAACCGTGAAGCCTACAATCACTTCTTTCATGCTCTCCTCGATGCCGGCGTCTACCTGCCGCCGTCTCCCTTCGAGGCCGCATTTTCCTCCACCGTGCATGGAAAGGCCGAGCTCGCTGCGCTCGAGGCCGCACTGGGGGCCGCTTGGCAGCAGTAGCGATCATCGGAGCGGGGCTGACCGGGCTCACGGCGGCCTACCGGCTGAAGCAGCGCGGACACCGGGTCGTCGTCTACGAGGCCAGCGAGAGGATTGGGGGCGCCATCAAATCGGTCCGCCGCGACGGATATCTGGCCGAGCTGGGGCCAAGCTCCCTCGCGGCTCCCAGTGGTGCCGCGGCATCACTGCTCGCCGATCTCGGGGTGGATGCTTCGCAGATCGCTGCATCCTCAGAAGCGCGCCACCGCTACATCGTGCGGAAAGGCCGACTGGTCCGTCTTCCCATGACTCCCGCAGAGCTGCTGACTTCGCGACTTCTGTCCAATGGGGCCAAGCTTGCTGTGTTCGGTGAGCCGCTGGTGGATGTCGGCGACTCCCCGCTGGAAGAGAGTATCGCCGCGTTCGTGCGCCGCCGGTTCAACCAAGAAGTTCTCGACTACGTGGTCAATCCGTTCATTGCCGGGATCTACGCCGGCGATCCGGAGCAGCTCTCCGTTCGTCACGCGACGCCGAAGCTGCACGGACTGGAGCGGTCGCACGGGTCCGTGATGAAGGCACTCGTCTCGATGATGAAGGCTCAGCGCGAAGGCCCGCCTGGTTCGAAAGGTCCCGGTAGCGTGGTCTCCTTTCGGAATGGGCTTCAAGAGATACCCGATGCGCTGAGCCGGGAGCTGAGCAGCGAGGTTCGACCCAAGGCACCGGTTACCCAGATCCGCAAAGGCACACGCGGGTGGACGGTCGGAGCTGCGTTTCAGACGCCCGAACTGTTCGACGCCGTGGTCTATGCCGCGCCCTCGCACTCCCTGGACGAGATCGATCTCGATCTCCCTGGCGCGGAACGGCTGTCGACTCTGGCCAGTATCTTCCACCCGCCGGTGGCCGTGCTGGCACTTGGCTTCCGCCGCGAGGATGTGACCCACCCGCTCGATGGGTTCGGATTTCTTACACCTGAAGTGGAGCGCAAGCGTATTCTCGGAGGCGTTTTCTCATCATCGGTGTTTCCCGATCGTGCTCCCGACGGGCACGTTCTGATCACGGTCTTCGTTGGCGGTACCCGAGATCCGGATCTGGTTCAGGCGGATCACCAAACGCTGACCGCCCGCGTGCTCGACGATCTGCGCTTGCTGTTGGCGACCAAGGGCGATCCCACCTTCCGCGCAGTGCAGGTCTGGCCCAAGGCGATTCCGCAGTACGTTCTCGGATACGGTCGATTCAAGGACATCGCAGACGACGTGGAACGGCGAAACCCCGGTCTTGTACTGGCGGGTACCTATCGCGACGGCGTGTCGCTCGGGGATGCAATCGCATCCGCGGACAGGGCTGCTGCAAGAGTCGCGGAATTTCTTGGCATGGAAGACATGGCTGCCGCAGGGCAGGCCCCCGATCGGGGCATTCCTGCCACGGGGCAGGGTTGACACGGCGGGACGCGCCTCTTCGGATCGGTACCCGCAGCAGCGCTCTGGCTCTTTGGCAGACAGAACGAGTGCGCACGCTGCTCGCGGCGCGCGGCCATCCCACCGATCGAATCGAAATCAAGACAACGGGCGATCTCACTTCCGACGTTCCCCTCTCCCGGATCGGCAGCCGAGCGCTCTTTACCAGGCAGATCGATGACGCGCTGCTGGACCACCGCATAGATCTCGCCGTTCATTCGCTCAAGGACCTTCCTACCGAGCTTCCCGATGGAATCACGGTGGCAGCCGTCAGCACCCGGGAGGATCCGCGCGATGCGCTGGTGAGCCGTGGACCTCTTCGGTGGGTGGATCTACCCCCCGGTGCAGTGATCGCCACCAGTAGTCTCCGACGGCGCGCTCAACTCCTTGGCGCACGCAGGGATCTTCGGATCGTGGATATCCGAGGAAACGTCGACACCCGTCTCGCCAAACTCGATGCGCGACAGGACTGGAACGCCATCGTGCTCGCTGCCGCGGGACTGATCCGGCTTGGGTTCGCCCAAAGAATCGGGGAGCGACTGTCACCGGAAATCATGCTTCCGGCACCAGGCCAGGGCGCCCTCGCCGTGACCACGCGGACGGACGATGGGGCGATCCTGACTTTGGTAGGCGAGGCGGTGCATGATCCCGAAACCGCTGTCGCGGTCGCGGCGGAGCGTGCGTTTCTCCGCCGGCTGGAGGGGGGATGCCAGGTTCCGGTGGCTGCGTATGCTCGACGGGAGGCAGGCGGACCGATGCTGCAGCTGGATGGACGAGTGATCGCTCTGTCGGGTAAGAGTATGGTTGAAGGAATGGAAGCAGCAGTAGTCCGGGATGAGGCGCATGCCGCGGATCTGGGGATCATGCTGGCGGACCGACTGCTCGAGAGCGGGGCCGCCGCCATACTTTCCGAGGTCCGCGCGGCAATCGCTCCGGTGGTAACAGAGCCCTGACATGGAAAGGATAGTGATAACGGCGTCTGCCGGCAGTTTCCCAGGTCTGGCCGATGCCCTGAGCGCTCCCGGCAGAGCGGTCACCGAGCAGCCGCTTATTCACTTCAAGGCACCCTCCGATTGGACCGCTCTCGACCAGGCACTCGATCGCTTACACGATTACCGAGCAGTCGCGCTGACCTCACCGAGGGCGGCCACAGCGTTGGCTACCCGGCTTGTTCATCTCCGCATTCGCTGGCCGCTCGTCAATCCACCCCAGGTATGGGCCGGCGGTGGAGCTACCGCCGCGGCACTCGGCGGCATCTTGGGCTCTGTCCGTACACCGGGAGAGCGGGAGGTAGGCTCGAGCGGCGCCGCAGCAGCGCTCGCCCAAGTCATGCTGGACGCGAGAGTCGCAGGACCAGTGCTCTTTCCATGTGGCAGCACTCGGCGCGAGCTGTTGTCTAGTCGTCTTCGCGGTGCGGGAGTGAGCGTGGATGAGGTTGTGTGCTACGAATCCGTTCTCGCCGACGAGTCCGAAGCTAAGACCAAAGCGGCCGACGCCACCCTGTTGATCGTCGCGAGTCCGTCCGTTGCGCATCTTCTCGTCAATGCATGCCCGCCGGGATCCAGGCCGGACCTGATAGCGGTTGGCCCGACCACCGCAGCAGCGGCGCGGGACGGGGGCTGGGAGCCGGCCGCTGTGGCATCATATCCCGCCAGGGACTCTGTGATTACCGCCGTGAGCGAGGTACTCGCCAGGCGATCCGTCTCGTGAACGATCTTTTTCTTCGCGCCTGCCGCCGCGAACCGGTCGAACGCACACCTGTGTGGATGATGAGGCAGGCGGGCCGCTACCTGCCCTCGTATCGGGAGGTGCGTGCACGCGCCGATTTTCTTACGATGGTCGGAACACCTGAGCTGGCGGTTGACGTCACGCTCCAGCCGGTCGATCAGCTGGGCGTGGATGCCGCCATCATCTTCAGCGACATCCTGGTGGTACCGCAAGCGATGGGAATGAGATTGAGTGTCGAGGATGGTGTCGGCCCGCGGTTTCACCACCCGCTCCGGAGCCCCGCCGATTTCGAAGCGCTTTGCCCCGTCGTCCCCGAAGAGAGCCTGAATTACGTGCTGTCGGCGCTGAAGCTCGCGCGCTCCCAGCTGGGTGGCCGGGTCCCCCTGATCGGATTCGCCGGCGCCCCGTGGACCTTGATGAGCTACATGGTCGAGGGCGGGGGATCGAAGTCGTTCAGTCTGGCCAAGCGCCTGCTGGTCGAGGATCCGGCCAGGGCGCACGATCTGCTCGGCCGGCTGGCCGATATCGTCGGATCATTTCTGGTGGCGCAGGTGCAGGCCGGCGCCCAGGCGGTGCAGCTCTTCGATTCCTGGTCCGGAGCACTCGGGCCCAGCGACTTTCGCGAGTTCGTTCTGCCCTATCTCGCCCGGGCCGCTCAGCGGGGTCGTTCCGCGGGAGCGCCGGTCATCGTCTTTGCCCCGGGATCAGGCTGGGCCCTGGAAGAGATCGCTCGAGCTACGAAGGCAGACGTGATAGGCGTAGACTGGCAGACTGACGCGGCGAGTGCACGTCGCAGGCTGCCGGCAGATCAGATAGCGGTACAGGGGAACCTCGATCCCTGCTGGT
>Ga0307416_100001196_pt1 | contig 13963 bp, 16 predicted proteins | sample DK1Cmetagenome_2_FD_203821 | JGI IMG/M metagenome (GOLD analysis project Ga0307416, IMG submission 203821) | Maize rhizosphere microbial communities from greenhouse at UC Davis, California, United States - DK15-C-3 | ecosystem: Host-associated > Plants > Roots > Rhizosphere > Soil | place...
GAATCCGTGCACCGGTGACATCGTCGAACGCTGCAAGTGCCTCAGCCGCCGTGTCACCGCCGGTCGAGATCATACCTGCGCGATAGACGGATTCACCCGCTGCAGACTCCAACGAAGCTTGCAACGCAGTGGCCAATAGCGCGTGCGAGGTGCTCGAACCGACCTGGTTGCTCGTCGCAACCACAACGAAGCGCCAAGGGATTTCAGTCTCGATTGCGGCGTCCAGGGCGTCGCCAAGGTCCGTCGCGTTCGGGGCTGCGCACTCGACGTCGCAGACGTATAAGTCACCTTCGAAAAAGTCCTCATCCGCGAAGGTCAGCGTTACGCCCAAGTTCGGGATCGCGAACGTACCGCCGGCAGGGACGAAGAGTTCTTCTGAATACGTGCGCTCGTCCTCGGTGTCGCCGTCGTAGCCGTCCAGGTTATACCGGAACGTGGCCTCACCTAATCCACCGTCGCTCAGGATCTCGACGCGAATGCGCGCGTCCATCGTGATCGTCCCAGCGCCGCCGGGTGCAGCTGCCGTGACCGAACCGCCGCCACCTGTGACGGTGAAGGTGTTCGTGTCCGCGCCGTCGTACGTGCCCGCGGGGAACGTGATGATCACGCCCGTGTTCGGCACGGTATACGTGTTGTTCGGAGCCGCCGCGGAGGTCTGAATCGCACCCGCCGCGCCGCCGTCAACCGCGACGGTGAAGGCCATCGTGCCGAGCGTGCCGCCTGTGGTGATGTCGATCACGAAGCTGTGATCGCCGTTCGCGCTGGCAGCGTTAACCGTAGGCGTGGGGCCGGTACCGCTGTGGCTCACCGCGGAGGCGGTGCCCGATTCGGTGAACGTGCCGACCACTGCACCGACCGACTGAACCTCGGACGTAGCGCAGCGAATGAATGCGATCGGTGAGCCGCCGTCAGCGAGAATGCAGTCCCCGAGCAACACGCCCGGGCCTTCGCCGTGGGCCGTGTGCAGCGCCGCCGGCGAGCTGAACAGCGTGAACGTGTTCAGCTCGCCGGCCGAGGCCTTACCGATCACGAGCGCCATCATGCTGGCGGGCTCGGTGATGTTTAGACCGCCGTCTTGGATGGTCTCCCTTGCGTCAGGTAGCGTCATTACTTCGTCTCCCGGTAGTTGGCCGCAACCGCAGGCGGGTGTGCCGGGCGGTTCGTCATGGCCGCGCTTACCGCCGCCTCATAGTCCTCGTCGCTCAAAGTGAACGCGTCGCCGGGCGCCTGATAGTGATAGGCGTCTTTCGTCCAGCCGTGAAGCTTGTCCGCGACAGCGTGCTGCATCTTGTAGTGCGCCTTATTCTGAGGTGTCAGCGGGTTCTGCTCAACGTAGTGGCCGCGCTTAACGGCGTGTTCGTGGGGTGTGCGATTCATTCAAAGTGCTCCTTGAACGCGTCACTAAACACGCGCTCGTATTTGCGCTGCCAGCGAACCGGCAAGCCATTTGTCGGGACCATCTCCCGCTTAGGCGAGCCTTTGACGCTCGCGAACAATCCGTGCCCCGGAATGTGCAGGGCCTTTTTCTTGACCGGATAGATCCGGCTGCGCTTCGGACCGTAAAGCCCGGTGCCGCCTTGGTGCCACTCGGCGCGCTCGTCCGCGCTGGCGATGCGAAAGGTTATCGCCCCGGCGGACTTGCCGATCCGCGCATCGACCGCGAAGGATCGCTGCAGGCTGCCGGACAAGCGCAGCGGTTTGCCGCGCCTGAGCACCAGCGGCGCCCAGCGTTTACCCGTCGGGCTACGCGACTTGTCGAAGCCTTCGTGCACTAGGCCTAGGAATTCGTCGGCTACTTCGCGCGCGGTCTCACGCACCCACTCGGGTGTCGTCTTCAGAGCTTTCAGGAAGTGTGCCCCACCGCTTGCTCGTTTAAGAAGCATCAGGGATCCTCCGGATCGTCACCACCGTTGTCAGGCCAAGGCTCCTCTTGCGCAGTATTGAAGGAGCCTTGCTCATCCACCGCGGTGGCCGCGGTCAGCGCGTCGCCTGTCGCGTTCACGTAGTCGACCGTCGGGATCGCGGTTATCTCGTCCGGCACCGGTAACGGCAACACGAACTTGATCCGGTAACACTCAACCCGCACGACGTTGCCGATCTCTTTCTCTTGCTGGCCGATCACTTCGTAGCCGAGCCACTGCACATTGGCGAGTGTCTGGCTAATCGAAACGATCACGTTGTCCGCAAGCTGTTCGGCGATCTCTTCCGTCTCGCCGTACACGAGCACGTCGACCGCGGCCGCGCGCGTGACTGCACACGTTACCCTGCGACCGTTAGTGGCAAGCTTGCCGCCGATGTTGCCCGGGGGCTTAATCTCGCCGTGGTCGCTGAGCCACACCACACGGCGCCGGCCGTGGTGCTTGTCCAGAGCCAACGCGTCGAAGTGGTGATCAACCTGCGAGCCGCCCGCGTCCAGCAGTGCTTTGCAGCCTAGCGCGATCGTTTTAAGGCGTGTCGTCATGTATTACCGCCCTGCTGCAAAAGCGTCGAACGTTGCGTGCGAAAGTACTGGCGCGCGGTCTTGGACGGGCTAGGCTTAGTTATGGCCTCAAAGTACACCGCCGAAGAAACCGAGATTGCGATCGAGCACTCGCGCATGTCTCCGACCATCCCGCCGCCCGCGCTGCCCAGCCTGCCGCCGGTCCTGAGCCGCAACCCGACCGCCGACCTGGACGCGATTGCACGCCTGCTTCGAGCCGGCGACGTGGACACGGCCCGCACGATCGCGGAAAGGTGGACCAAGTGAAGTACACCGAAGCCGAACTCTGGACCCGCTTCCCCGGCACGATGGCCTGGCTGGACGCCTACCCGGCTGGCAACCCTGACCGGCTCGACCTGATCCACTGCGACGATGCCGCCGAACGCGCCCGCATGTACCGCCCGCCGCTGGACCGCGACAAGTTCCCCGCGGCTACGACGCTAATCAAGCGCCTCGCTTGGGGCGACGACCTGAACACGGCCACCGCGGCAGCCTACGACGCCAGCCGTGAGCGTTTCGGGACGGTTATGCGAGTGTGCCCGCCGCCCGTGCTGAGCGTGCCTGCGGTCAGGCGGGCGAGCGCTTAAAACGCCGACTCGATAAACTCCAGCACAACGCAGATCCCTGCGTTTCCGGCCGTGCCCGCGGTCGCCGTTGCGGTCGTGATGTTGATCGCACCCGCGGCGCCGCACCCGTACGTCGTGCCGCTACTGCCGGACTGCGAGTTGTCCGCGCTGAGCGAGGACTGCGCCTTGTAGCGCCCGGGGCCGCCTTGCCCCCAAAAAGATCCGCCGCCGTCACCGGAGCAGCCGAAGATCGCGGACGCCGAAGCCACCGCGAAGCCTGCACGGCTGTTGCCGCCCGGCAGGTTAATATCCCCGCCCGTCGCCGACCCGCCGAACGAACCGGAGCTCTGTGCGATCTGCGCAGTGACGTTGGCCCCTGACCCTAGGCCGTAGGTGCCGCCCGTGGCCGTGAGCAACGCGGGCCCGGAGCCGAACGTAGACGTTCCGCCGCTCGTCCCGTCGCCGCCGTTCGCACCAGCATTGCCGCCCGCGCCAATCGTCACTGCCTTTGACGCGCCGATTTCGGCGGCCGTGAACAACTTGATGCACGTGGCACCGCCCGCGCCCGCACCGCTAAGCGCGACCGTCGAGTCCGACCCATCGGTGTCCGCCGAGCCGCTGCCGCCACCGCCGCCGGTGATAATGACCAGGCACTTTTTCATGCCCGCGGCAGGGGTGTATGTGCCGCTGGCAGTGAACACTTGAATCGCGACGTTATCCAGGCACAAGCCGAGCGCAGTTTTGACAGCGTTTAGCGCGGCTGTGACATCCGCCCCGGTTACGGCGGACGCGTTCGACACGTCCCCAGAATCCAGCGCATCAACGCGCGCATCCACCGCGTCAACCGCGGCGGTACTATCCAACACGACGACAGAGTGCCGCATATTAACCTAACCCTTAGTACATGCCGATAACGACCACGCCTGCGGTGGAGCCGGTCTCCCATACGCGCCTAGGTCTCACGTCCAACGTTACCCCAGGGGACACACGGAATGTGCACTTGTTGCCGTCCGCGCCTTCGAGTACGAGGTTACTAACAGCCGGACCGGCCGAACCGTCGTGGCCAATCACGATGTACTTAGGCACATCGGCCAGGTACTCGGTGTCACTGAGCGTAATTGTGCGCCAATTGTCCGCGGGCGTAAGCACAGAAGCTTGCTGCGGGTATAAGTCTCTTGATCCTGTTGCCATGTGTTTACCTGCAACCCCACCGCGACGGGCGGCTAACTACGACTGCCCCGGCTTGGTAAACCTCGGGCGTTGAATCGACTAGCCCCGTGGGCTGAATGCGGCCTGCGGCCACAAGGTTGAGCCACGACAGCGCCTTATCTCGCTCTTGATACACGAGCGAATCCGGCCCGGTAATGTCCGCGCCACGAATCGTCATTGCCTTGGCAACCGCAAGCTGCGCGGTCTTCTCGGTCAGGTCCGGCCCCCACGCGGTGAGCGGAAGGGTGTGCGCAAGCGCAAGCCTGCCGTCAGCGTCAGCCGTGGCGTTGATGCACGCCTTGACCCGCTCGGTTAACGTGACCTCGCGGATGGCCTTGGCAATGAGCACTGAGCCCAAGTCAGACGGCCGCGCGTAAACGGTGTGCATCTCGCCCGCGGCGCCCAGCGTGACCGTGGTCATGTTGGTAAGATCGTACCTGAGGCGTGTCAGCGGGCCTAGTTCAACGCCGATCGCCTGCTGGCCCACCCCAGTGAACACCAGATAATCGACGGTGGTTACGCCGTCTTCGTCCGTGCTTACCACGTCCGAGCGCCAAGCCTCATCGGTGTTCGCGCGCCGTTCGATGTACACCTTCACAGACGAGCCTGCGGCGCTTTGGGTGTACGCCGTGACGCTCACCGTCAGCAGCGCCACCCGTTGCAGGCCTTCGATCTCAACCGCGGTGGCAGCCCCGTCGGCCGTGACCGCGGCCGGAGCCATGAGCACGAGCGCCAGGGGCTCAGCCATTAGACCGCCTCGCCCGACAGCGCGACGGCGATGGCGCCTGCGCCGGTGTGATTGAAACTCGCGCGCACGAAGCGAGCGCCAGGGAAGGACTTACTCTCAGCCGCGGGCGTGGTCACTGTCGCGAAAGTGCCGAGGGTGAACCAGTTAACCCGGTCCTCGCTGCCTTCGATGGTCGTCGCCAGGCTCGTCGCAGCGTTGGCGGTCACGTTCTGGCGCAACCGCAGACATGCACGATCGCCGAGCTCCAGGATCTCGCTGACGGCGTCGGCCGTGATCGAAGTGCCAACCGTAGGGTTCAGGTAAACGGGCTCGGTGTTGGCGTGAACACCCTTGGAAGTCTGATAGCTCATGGTTAACGTTGCTCCTGAGGACCCTGCTTACGGGCCAGCGTAATCTGTGCGTCGATGCTCGCGCTCGTGTCCGGGGCGCTTTCGGTGATCTCAGCTTCGAACTCGTCCGCCTCGACGAACGCGTCATCCTCGAACGTGAGGGTAAGCCCGGTGTCGGTCAGCACGACTTGAAACGGGGTCGTAGGGATCGCTACGCCGGTGGCACTCTCGGTGTCCAAGTCCCAGTCAAACTCTGCGGTGCCCGGTGCGCCGCCAGTCGAGATCGTGACCGTCAACGTGCCGGTAAGCAGCGGCGTGCCGGAGATGGTAAACCCGGGGCCAGTACCCACGGTCTGCGTAACTTCGCCCACGTCGCCGCCGTCTTCGCCGGTCAACGTCGCGGTCACGCGCATGAAGCGCAGCGGGAAGATCGAAGTGCGGAGCACGCCGTCTTCAGTCAGCTCGGTGCCCGTATACTGATCCTCCCAGTCGTCCGCGGCATCCTGCCGGCCTTGCACGACCACCGTCACCCCAGGGTCAGCGCCGTCCACGTCCGACACGGTGATCACCAAGCGCGCGTTACGCGCGTCGCCGCATTCGAGCACATCGCTAGCATCGTCGTCCGGCGATGCCGCTAGATACAACCGCTCGCGGTCAACGTTCGCCCACTTTGAGGCGCCTTCGTAGCCTTGCATAGGATTAACTTTCTTCGTCGGCGCACGTGGGCGCTTGAAACTCTTCAGGCAGGGCCGCAAGCACCGCCTGCGCAGTGGCCCAGTCAAGCCCGTAAAACTCGGTCAGCTCTTCGATCGAGATCTGATCCAGATCCTCATACGTGAGAACCCAGTTACCCTCAGCCAAGGCGACCTTACCCGGAAACCCCGCCGGCAACTCGGTGCCCGCGACCGCACGCTGGCGTGCCTCCCAGGTAATCGCGAGGCCGTCTTCACAGTCGGTCACCGCGTTCTGACGTTTGATCAGCAAATACCGACGGTAACCCGGCACACCGTTAGGCATTACTTGCCCTGCGCCTTAAGCGACGCACGAGCCTCGGCCAACTGCCCCCGCAGCTTGCTGATCTCCGCGCTGGCTGCTTCTTTGACCAGCTCGCGCAAGCGTTCATTCTCAGCCTGCAGCGCCTCGCAGCGTGCAGCCACGAGCGGATCGCAAGCGTCGGCCTTGGCCTGGGCAGCATCGCGCTCTTCGCGCGCCTGGGCTAGCTCGGCTTGCATCTCAGCGAAGATCTGACGGGCAGCGCCCACGTCAGCTTCATTCCGAAAGGCGCGGTACTCCAGCTCCATGAACTCGCGGATCAGGTTGTTTTGGGTTAACTTGCTCAGCTCTTGGTGGGTGCGCATGACAGGCCTTTCTAGGGGCCCATCGTGGCCCGCTTGCAACAGGAAAAGCCCGCCCCGGCGTTAACCAGGGCGGGCTTAGGGGCGTTACGCCACCGCGTAACTCAGGTCTTCGAGACCCGTGAACCCGCCGACGTTGTGCTGCAGCGCAACAACGCCTTGGGTCGTGCCGCCGACGACTCGGCGATACAAGTGCGGAGCCGCGTACATGTGCACGGCGATTTCCGAACTGTCTTGACGCACGTTCGTGTCGAACTTCGGCGCCATGGCGTTGGCGTTGTACCAGAACGCGAGCGAGCCGCGCTTGCAGAGCAAGGAGGTCGCCTTGGCAACGGTGCGCGAGGCGTACTTGTTGTCTGCGTTCGCGAAGTTACCGTTGAACGCAGCGGTGATGCCGGTCTTACCGTTGACGCCCACGAGGCTATCCTTGGCGGTGTCAATCAGTGGCAGCGCAACGTTGGCCGCCGCGGTCGTGATCGGTGCAGACCAGTTCGCGCCGTCGTCGGTGCTGAACTGGATCGTCGCGGTCGCGAGCACGAGCGAGACCGAAGCAACACGGATGCGCAGCTTGAACAACCCGAGCGGGGTGCCCGCCAAGGTCAACGTCGGCTCAGAGCCCGTGCCCGAAGACACCGGCGTGGCCATGCTGGACCCGGTCAACGGCACCTTGTCGCTGATGATCAAGGGCAGGCCGTTAAAGCGTGGAACGCTGTCGCCTGCGACGCCTTCGCTGACCGCCAACGGTCGGCCGTTGCTGTCGCGAAGCTTCAGCATGTCCGCGTAGACGCGGCTGTGCACGGCCATCGCAACGATGTCCTGGTTCTCATCGCCGAACGAACAGCGGGCATCCACCACACCGTCGTACGAGATCAGCTGCGGAGCCGTCGCGCTGTAGACGCTGTGGATGAGGGGAGTCGTCATCGCCTCGGTGAGGACGAGAGCGCCCATGCGTTGCTGCGCACGAAGCACGATCTGACGCGCCATCTCGCTGTAGGGGTCGTCATCATCCGCCCGACGCGCCCAAGTACTGAGGCTTACGCCACAGTACGAACGGGCCACGGTCGCGAGCTCGTGGGTCTTGTGCAAGTCGCCAGGTGTACCGCTGTCACCCTCAGCCAGATCCACGAACTCGGGGATCACGCCGAAGTAGGGCACGGTCACTTGCTTGCCGATAACCTCAGGCCCCTTCTCGGGCATCGTGCCGGAGATGGTCACGGCGCCGCTGGATTGGAACAGCGAGCCCATGAATACGTCCCGACCCTTCATGACGCCGAGAACGGTCTCGGTCAAGATCTGAAGGTCGAAATCGCGATAGTCGCTAGTGTTTAGAGTCGTCATCTAGTAGTCCTTGTTAACCTTCCGGGCGCCCTTACTCGGCCTTCATGCCGGACATTGCTTCGAACAACGCCGGATCTTCTTTCTTGAGAGCCGCGCGCTCCATGGGCTTCAGCTCGGCGTAGGTCTTGCCGTTGTACTTGGCGTCTGCGCTGGTAGCTTGCGGCGCAGCGATACGGGCGCCGGTGCCGGGGATCGGCGTGAGGCACTCCACCGAGGCCTTGATACCTTCGAAACTCAGAGCCTTCGCGTCGTACTTGGCGCGATAGTTCTTCGCCGTGACGGGGGTTAGCCGGTCACCGATCTGGCTGGTGAGAAACTTGTCCAGCTCCGACGCTTCCAGCTTGGCGGCGGTATCAGCCGCGCTCTTCTCAACCGCGGTCACGCGCTCAGCGGTAACCTGCAGCGCTACAACCTTGCCCACGGCTGCTTCGCCCTCGGCACCGACCAACGTGCTGACGGCCTTGCCGGCCTTCGCTTGGGCTTCCAGTTCAGGCGTCACGAACAAGCCCGCAAGCTTGCTCTCGCTCTCGGCGTGCTTGACAAGCGCCGCACGTTGCTCAGGGGTCAAAGCGGCCAAGCCGCCGATGAGGTCTTTCAGATCCATATTGTTGTCCTTCGCCCCGCTACTAGCTGTCGGTTGCATGCTCGCGGCTGCAACCGCGGCTAAGAACGAGGCCGGGGCGCCTCGCAATCGGTCTACCTTACAAGCCCGAAGCGCCTCTGCAGGCGCCTTGTCGGGCAACACTTCGTCCACGAGCCCAGCGGCCAACGCTTCGGCCGCGGACCAGTACTTGTCGGCTGCGCCAAGGAACTCGGCGCGCACTTCGTCGGCCGAACGCCCTGTGCGCGAGGCGTAAACCCCGGCCATGGACTCGTCTACTGTGCGCAGTGCTTTGCCGCGCGCTTCCAAGTCCTCGGCGTTACCTCGCGCCCCACCCTGAGATCGGTGGGTCATGATGATCGCGTTCGCGTTGATCCGTCGCTTGTCGCCGGCTTGCAGGATGTAACTCGCAGCCGAGCTCGCCTCGCCGATGACAGTAATCGTCTTGAAGGCCTTGTGTGCACTGAGCAGGTTGTAAATCGCGAACCCGTCGATAGCATCGCCGCCGAACGAGTTCAGCCGCATATCCACGTGGGTGACGTCCGGGGTTAACAGCGACGCGAAGTTGGCCGACGCGATGTCAAAGCCGACTTCACCGAACGCATCGATCTGGATGGTCTTCATTTCGTAAACCTGTTCTGGCCCATCACCCGCGAGCTCAGCAAGCACCGTAAACACGCCCTTGCCGAGGCCCTCAGCGCCCGGCCTAGCCTCGTGCACGTGGGTGAGCACCAGCACCGCGTCCAGCTTCAACCCCGCGCGCACGGCCCATGGGACCGCACAGCCTTCGACGACGATCGGGCCAGCCGGCACCGAGGCAACCACGGCCGCGGTCAGAGCGTCGTGCTCCATTGGAAGGAGGCTGTCACAAGCGAACACCGGGCGCAGGGTGCCGATGCTCTTAGCGAGCTGGCTCTTACCCGAACCCGGTTTGCCTGTTATCCCCACGCGCTCATACTTGTCCAGCAAGCTTGCGAGCAGTTCGACGCGGTCCATTAACTGACCCTCGATCGCGCAACGTGCACGCGTGCAGCCATCGCCTTGGCGCCGAACTTACGTCCGCCACCCGGAGGCCCGCCTGGCGGCTTACCCTTCACGTCCGGCCCGGCCGGCTTCGCTTCAATGGCAGCCTTCTGCAACTCCATGTCTGCAGCCGCTTGACGGTCGACCTTCTGGGGATCATACCCCGAGATAAACGACATGCCGTAATCGGTCTTCAGCGTGTCCGCGTCTAAGGTGAACCCCATGTCCTGAAACGTCTTCAGGCCGTTCGCGAAGCTGAAATAGTTAACCTCGGGCGCTTGCGTCGGTGCCATCCAGAGCGGCCACGGTGCCTCGGCCTCTTCGCCGAAGTTCCACGCGCACCACCATACTAGCGACTGCTGCCTGAGGGTCGTGCTTAACTTCGCGGCATCCGCCTTGCGCTTCGGGCCATCGCCCAGGTCGCCCTGAGTCTCGGCCGCAGCTTTCGACCCACCGTCAGTCTGCGTCGTCAGGTTACCACCACGGATTACCGTCGCGATAGCGTCGTTAATCATCGTGATCTGGTCTTCGAAGATCGCAGGGTTCGTCGCCGTCTCAATCAGCTTCAAGGCCCAGCCCGGAGGCATAGCCGCAGCTGCGTCACCGCCGCGCGACATGAGCTTGCCCACGACGTCAACCTTTTGGTCATACCCCGTCGGGATGTTGCCGTCCTTGTCCAGCTCCATCTCAGCGACGAGCAGCGAGGCCTTCTCGCTTGTGCGCGACCAATCCAGCCGCGCATAGCTCTTGATCAGCACGAGCTCCGCAAGCACTGACCACAGGCCACCAGCCCAAGGGCGCCGCGTGCCGAAGGGGCAATGCAAAAGCCACTCGCCCTCGCCGGGCTTGATCGTGTGCACACCGCCGTTGATGTCTTGCACCGTCCACACTTCGGTGCGGGTGTCTTGCTTCAACGTGCCCGGGTAGAAGAACTTAGGGCACGGGAGTAGGCGCCCGGTCGAGGGGTCTAAGGTCGTCTCATGGCGTGCAGGCGCGACACCTAAGAGCAAACCCCAGATGTTAATCAGCGACAACTCGGCCTCGGGGTAGCTCAGGTCCCAGTCTTCGTCGATCGCTTCGAGCACCGGATCGGACTCAGGTTCGAGCAATACCGCGTCTTGAGCGAGCGGATCTTCGGCGGCCGGGTCGGGCTTATCCGCAGGCTTGGTGGGTACCTTACCTTCGGGCTTTGCTTCGGGCGCCGGCTTAACACCAGGCGTCGGCGCGATCTCCGGGTCAACGGGCGCGGTCTCGACCTGCTTCGGTTTCTCGGGCCCGTCGGCGCTCTCGAACGTCACGTCCAAGGCGAACACCGCATCGTTACGCGCGCCAAAAGCAGCGCGGACGGCGTCATCGCGCAAGATCCAGTCACAGATCCGCACGGCCGCACTGAGGTCACCTGACTCACTCTGTCGTATGGCGGATTCAATGAGGGCGGGCGTCCAACGGGTGAACACGCGCGCGGTGGGCGCTAGAACAACGTCACCGACGAGCTTGGGCTGCACGACGTCGGCGCTCATGTCGGGCTCTGCCTGGCCCTTGGGCTTGGCTTTGGTATCAGATTCAAGCGCCATAGGCCTCCAAAAAAGTCGCACGCTAGCACCCGTCATCCCTGCAAGGACTCGGGCGCAGCGTGTCTAACAGCTCCAGGGGAAGGATTCGAACCTTCGTACTCACGGATTAACAGTCCGGCGCACTACCACTCTGCCACCCTGGAATGAGCCCCTGACCCGGCGGGATTAGCCGCCACTGGGTCGCGGGGTAAGTTAACGCTTAAGCTTAGGAACGGTCTTGCCCTCACGCGTTGCCGTTGCCCCTGCCTCGGCACCGTGTCGCGCGGCTTGCGGATCAGCAGGCCCCTCTTTGGGTTCGGGCTTAGCCAAGCCAAGCAACTGCCTGACTACCTCTAGCCAACCTAAAACGCTTGCGGGTGTCATGTTAAGCCCTTGCACTCCTAGCCGTCTGCGTCTTCACGCCTGACACGCCGCGGAGTTCCACGTGCGCATTACCAAGGCAATCGACCAAGTCGTCATGCTCCTTGCCTGAGCCTGTGAAGTCAAGGCACTGGTTCAGCAACCGCTTGATGCGCTCGGCCTTCTCGGGGAAGGCAGCGAAGTCTGGCAACAGCACGCGGCCATCGTTCCAGGCCACAGCCACCGCCGTGTTGCTCACCAGCTTGTCGGTGCTCACGTTTCTAACCGCGATCGGTAACCTGTAAGGCGCAGCCTTCAAGAGCATAGCGCTACCGCGTTCGGTACCAGAGCAACGCCAGCACATGGGCCACGCCGGAGCTGACGCATGCTTGCCTTGCAGAATCTCAGCCGTGCGCTCGATTAGACACCGATCATACCAGATGTCAATCACGTAGAACAACGGCAGATCGGGCGTCTTACCCTCAACGCGCCAGAGCTCAAGACATCCGCTTTCGTCCGAGGTAGTGTCCGCGGTATACGCCAAGTCAATGCCATATGCGCCGCGGTAACCTGTCGTCGGCAGCACCGAATAGAACGCAGGTTGCTGAAAGACACCAGCACCACGCACGCGGGGGTTGCACTGGTACAACGCCGACCACGCCAGAGCCAGCATGCTGCGTTGCTTCGCGCGCAGGTACTCAGCGCTGTGGATAAACGGCGCCAGAACCTCGCCGATCTCTCGGCCGTTCGGGTCATTCTCTTCGGCGAACGCGGGCAGCTTCAGGCTCTTGTAGCCGTACTCGTCAACCAGCTTGCCGTACCAGTCCGCCGGGTGCCAGCGTGTACCCAGAACGATCACTGACGAGCCCTCGTGCAAACGCCCGACGACTGAGTTGCCCCACATCGTCTCGACGTTCTCGCGGTAGACTTCGCTATCAGCGTCCTTCTGTTCCTTGTACAAGTCGTCAACGATCAGCGCGCCATTGATCGGCGAGCCCGTGAGGCCTTGCTGGATTGAAACGAACTGGATCGTTGTGCCGTTGGCCAACGTGATCGTGGCCAGGTCGCCAGACCACTTGACGCCGCACGCATCAAGAACCTTGCGGAACGCCTTGTTGATCGTCTGCGCACGCTTGGCGCTAAACGTCATGTACGCGTGGCTGAACGTACGCTCGTCTAGGCAGAGCCAGGCTAGACCCCAAAGGGTCGTCCACGTCTTGCCATGCTGCGGAGGCGCCGCTACGTATGCGCGTTGTTCACCGGAATCAGCAACGCCGGCTAAGGGCACCGCTCGGTGCAGCAAATAAACCCAGTGCTTGAAGTGGACTGGGTCCTTCAGCTTAACAACGTAACTACTCCGCTGGCGGATCAAGTGCCAGATCGTCGGCGCTTGCTTCCGCGTGATCGTCGTCAGCCCCTTCGCCAACGGCGTCGATGACAGCGGGTTCGCCTTGGCCGCCCGAACTCGGTCGCGGCGTTGCTTCCAGCTCAGGGCTTTGGCTAGCGCGCTCATGTTCGAACTCCAATAGATCGCGCTGGTGAATCTCTAGTGCCTTGGCCGCGAGAATCACATCGAAGATAGCGGTGAAGCACTGCCGGGCCTCGCCGATCGGCATGTTAGGCGCGTCGCGAGTGATCCGCGTAAGCAGCGCCGTAGCCGCCTGATCAAGCAGCCCACGGCCGCCGGGCGGGTTACGCACAGTGTCCAGCGGGTCACTAGTAATACGACGCACGACGACCTCAGGCGGGGTTGCCCCTACCATAACCTTCGCGGTTGCAAGCTCAGCGCGCTCAACTACCTTAGCCGGTAGGTCGCGGGGCTTAGGCGGGGCCGGGGGCTTGGGTGCTGGCTTAGGTGGCGCAGGGGTCGGAGACTCGGACTGCTCAGGCGCAAGCGGATCAACAGCCTTACGTGGGCGCCCCCGGGGCCTGGGCGGAGGGGCGCCAGCTAGACGCGCGTCATCCGCAGCCAACCACCGCTGGACGGTGATGTACTTCAGGCCGCACTTTTTGGCTGCTTGCCACGGGCCGAACGCCCGGGCCAACGCCAGGACTTCGCCTCTGTCCACTTCCACTTCGATTTGCGACATAGGCGGTTTTCCCTCGAACCCCCGCGGCCCCACCGATTTTCCAAGCTTACTGCACTTAGCGAAATCTGTTACTAGCTTTCCCTAATGTTAACCGGTACCTAGGTCCGCCCCAAATTCCTTCCTAACCATAACTTTCAGGGTTACAAGATTCGCGAAAATCTGCAACTGAATTTTCCTTGCCTGTCCTAGACTTAGCGCCAAAAGGCCCCCAGCCCATGTGAAGCCCTGCCGATCGGCACGGTAGGCGGCCCCGCCCAGATCCGTCAATGGCAACAGCGCCGCCAGGCTATCGCCCCCGCCCTCGCGCCAAGC
>Ga0307416_100001197_pt1 | contig 13957 bp, 8 predicted proteins | sample DK1Cmetagenome_2_FD_203821 | JGI IMG/M metagenome (GOLD analysis project Ga0307416, IMG submission 203821) | Maize rhizosphere microbial communities from greenhouse at UC Davis, California, United States - DK15-C-3 | ecosystem: Host-associated > Plants > Roots > Rhizosphere > Soil | place: USA...
CTAATTTCTAGATAAGCAAAGAAAGATAGCTGCGCCATTGAATAAGCACTTTTTTTATCCATAAGCTTGATCAGATCAATTTTAATTGATTACTGCTTTGCATTCTTGAAATAAAGCATCACGAAACCCAAACTTTGCGTTAAAAATAATATTTCACTATCACAATCAATTGAGATATTTTAAAGAAAAGAGTTCTAATTTCTAGATAAGCAAAGAAAGATAGCTGCGCCATTGAATAAGCACTTTTTTTATCCATAAGCTTGATCAGATCAATTTTAATTGATTACTGCTTTGCATTCTTGAAATAAAGCATCACGAAACTCAAACTTTGCGTTAAAAATTATATTTCACTATCACAATCAACTGAGATATTTTAAAGAAAAGAGTCCTAATTCTAGATAAGCAAAGAAGGTAACTCCGCCATTGAATAAGCAGTCTTTTTATCCACAAGCTTCATCAGATCAATTTTAATTGATTAATATTTTGCATTCTTGAAATAAAGCATCACGAAACTCAAACTTTGCGTTAAAAATAATATTTCACTATCACAATCAACTGAGATATTTTAAAGAAAACAGTTCTAATTCTAGATAAGCAAAAAGATAGCTGCGCCATTGAATAAGCAGTCTTTTTATTCCACAAGCTTCATCAAATCAATTTTAATTGATTAATACTTTGCATTCTTGAAATAAAGCATCACGAAACTCAAACTTTGCGTTAAAAATTATATTTCTCTATCACCATCACCGAGATGTTTTTAATCCAAAATTTTAAAGAATATTTACTGGCTACTAGGTTGGCCAAGAAGTGTAGTTTCGCAAATGAATAAGCATTTCGTTTTATTCAGTAAAGAAATGTGATTAAAAAATAGTGGCATTAAGGTCTAATATATAGTATAATAAAAGAAAATATCAGAGTATACTATCTTTTCAGCTTTATTATATTGTTAAATATTCCTGTTAAAAAATATTAAAATAGTATTTTTATTTTAATACCACATTAAAATACTGGTAACACTGCACCGCTAAATTTGTCCTCAAAAAAAATGAAGAAGACTTTAGCTACTTTTGCTGTTTTTTTACTCCCCCTTTATCTTACTGCCCAAGAAATTAACATTTCCGGAAATGTAAAATCCGAAAACGGCTCCAGTGTTTCCGGAGTGAGCATTATCGACAAGAACACCGGAAAGACGACGGTGACGGATGAAAGCGGTAATTTTACAATCTCGGCCAACCCGAAAGACATCCTTGAGTTTTATGCTCCGGATTTCTCAATGTATACCGTAGAGGTTTCTTCCAAAAGACAATATTCCGTTGTTTTGAAAAAAGCAGATGAGAAACAGATTGAAGGTGTAGTTATTACCGCCTTAGGAATAGCCAAAAAGAAAGAAAAAATAGGCTATGCCACCCAGGAAGTCGGCACTAAACAGTTTGAGACCATTACAACCCCAAGTATCGGAAATTTATTTTCAGGTCAGGTGGCCGGGCTTAATGTTTCCAATCCGACGGGAATGCAGCAGGCACCGCAGTTTACCCTGAGAGGAAATTCCAATCTCGTTTTCGTCATCGATGGTGTAATTGTGGAAAAAGAAGTTTTCCAGAATTTAGACCCTAACAATATTGCAAACATTAACGTATTAAAAGGAGCAACAGCTTCTGCATTATATGGTTCCAGAGGAAGATACGGTGCTGTTTTAATTACTACTAAAAATGCCAGGAAAAATGGCTTTTCCGTAGAGTTTTCTCAGAATACGATGGTAACGGCAGGATTTACCAATCTTCCGAAAACCCAGAACGAGTACGGAAACGGATCACACGGGAAGTATGAATTCTGGGACGGGGCTGATGGCGGCGTAAATGATGGCGATATGATCTGGGGACCAAAATTTACTCCCGGACTAAAAATAGCCCAGTGGAACAGCCCGATCAGGGATAAGATGACCGGACAGGTAATTCCCTGGTACGGTGCAGTAACAGGAACGCAGTACAATGACAAATCAAGATATGAAAGGGTTCCTATCGACTGGCAATATCATGATAACCTGGATACCTTCTTAAAGCCTGCGGTAATCAACAATAACAGTTTCGCAGTAAGCTACAGAAACAATAAAGATATCTACAGGCTCTCCGGAAATTTCATGAATTATGACGACAGGATTCCGGGTTCCTATCTTCAGCGCTATGGGGTGAACTTTTCTTCTGAAAATCATTTGGGAGAAAAATTAACCTTAGATACGAAATTCAATTTCAATCAAACCTTCACACCCAATATTCCCAATTACGAATATAATCCAAGCGGACATATGTACACCATCCTGATCTGGATGGGAGCGGATGTAGACGGAAGAGACCTTAAAAACCATATGTGGATTCCGGGAAAAGAGGGAAGAGCACAGGCTAACTGGAATTATGCATGGTACAATAATCCATGGTTCGGAGCCGAGTATTATAAGAATAAAAACAGAACCAATATCATTAATGCACAGACCGGACTGGAGTATAAAGCAACAGAAGATTTTTCAGTAAAAGGAAAGATATCCATTGTTGAGAATCACAACAAACAGGAAATATTAAGTCCTTATTCTTACTTCAATTACAGTGCTCCGAGAAGTGGCGGTTACCTCCTTAATGATTCCAAAACATGGAATATGAACTCCGATATCTTAGCCACCTACAAGAAAAAGATATCTGAAAACTTCGATTTCACGATCAATGCAGGAGGATCAACATTCTATTATAAGAACGATATCGACAATGCTTCAACAGACGGGCTGAAAATTCCGGAACTCTACACCCTGGAAAACTCAACCGGAGCTGTAAAGTATTATGATTATCTTAAGGAAAAACTGATCTACAGTGCTTATTCAACGATTGATATCGGACTGTACAATGCTTTTTTTATCAACGTTTCGGGACGTAATGACTGGTCCTCTACCCTTCCAAAAGCCAACAGATCTTACTTCTACCCCTCCGCATCGGTAAGTGCCGTAATTTCGAATCTTGTTAAAATGCCGGAAGCTGTTAATCTTTTAAAACTTTCAGCTTCATGGGCCAAAGTGGCCTATGATTTCCAGCCTTATTCAATAAGAAATTACTACCTGAATAACAAAGGAGCCACATTTAATGGAAATCCAATGTTCAACTATCCCACCATACTCAATATTGAGAATTCTTTAAAGCCGGAGCAGACCAAATCGTATGAATTAGGATTAAGTGCAGGATTATTTAAGAACAGACTTACTTTAGATGTTACTTATTTCAGAACATTAGATTATAACAATATCCTGGAATTCCCGGCTGCACCGTCATCAGGTTTTACTTCGCAATATGTGAACGGGAACGAGTATACAACAAAAGGTTTGGAGATCTCTTTAGGCCTGGTTCCTGTAAAAACAGCCAATTTTACCTGGAGATCTTTAATCAACTGGAGTACATATGAACAGAAGCTTACTTCTATTTATGACGATATGCCGAACTACAACAATATCAAGCTCGGCGAAAGAATGGACAGCTACTACGATTATACCTGGAAGAAATCCCCTGACGGAAAAGTAGTTCTAGATGCCGCCACAGGAATGCCTACAAGAGCAGATGCACCGAGTAATCTGGGCCATTTCAACCCGGACTGGACTTTTGGTTTCAATAATACTTTTAAATATAAAAAATTCTCGCTGAATATCGGGATCGACGGAAGCATAGGAGGTGTCATGAGATCCCAGGTCGTAGAAAAAATGTGGTGGGGCGGAAAACATCCAAACTCTACAGCCTACAGGGACCTTGAATATGCGAATCCGGGAACATATTATTTTGTACCGGACGGTGTTAATTACAATGCAGCTAACGGGACGTATACTCCACATACAAAACCAATCAGCTTTCAGGACTGGGCGCAGAATTATCCTTATCAGGCAAGGGTAACGGAAGATGAAAGTGAATTGTTTGCCAATGTTTTCGACAGGACTTTCATCAAACTGAGATCTGTAGTCCTCGAATATGATTTTTCGTATCTCCTTAATCCAAAAGGAATGATAAAAAATTTCACAGCCAATATTTCAGCTTACAATCTGGCCATGTGGAAAAAATCTAAGAATCTTTATTCTGATCCTGATTTCCAGATCAGAACAGGAAGAGAGGGTGATGTAAGCAATGATATTCAGGATCCTTCCAGCAGATGGATAGGAATTGGGTTTAATCTTAAATTTTAACTAAAAAGTACGTCAAGACAATGAAAAATAATATCAATAAAGTGAAAGGGCAAAAAGGTAAAACAGCAAAAGGGCTGATGAAATCTATATTTGCGGCAGGACTTCTGACATTGGCTTCATGTGAGTCCAACCTTGATAAAATCAACGAAAACCCTAATGACCAGGCCAGCGTAGATCCCAAAGTTCTTCTGACCTATGTTTCAAAAGATGCTTTCCAGGTCAACGGTGACAATATGTATGCTTCGAGAATGATGATCGGCACAGACGGAGAAAATACCTATCAGTACATGAAATGGAACGACGCTTCTTTCGAGGTATATACGAAAGGGCTCCTGAATACCGTAAAAATGATGCAGGAAGCTGAAAAGACCAACAATAAAAACTACACAGCCATTGGTAAATTCTACAGAGCTTATTATTTTTTTAATTTAAGTTTAAAATTCGGAAGTATTCCTTACACAGAAGCTGCCAAAGGTGAATCCGGAATTACACAGCCGAAATATGACAGTCAGGAAACCGTAATGGCCGGAATTTTATCAGAACTGAAGGAAGCCAATGATCTTATCAATACCAATGACAAAATTGAAGGCGATATTATCTATAACGGCGATGCCTTAAAATGGAAAAAACTGATCAATTCTTTCCGACTTAAGATTTTAATAACTATGTCTAAAAAATCCACATTGGGAAGTTATAATGTGGCTGCCGAATTTGCTTCTATTGCAGGCAGCCAATCGTTGATGACTTCCATTTCAGATAACGGGGAACTTAAATTTGCTGATGCGGCAGACAGCAGATATACAATGTTCAACAGCAGTGGCTATGGATCAAGTTTATACATGGCTGATTATTTTATCAATCTGTTTAAAGCCAGACAGGATCCGCGTCTGTTCACTTTTGCTGCTCAAACTACAGGCGCAAAAGAAGCCGGAAAACCTCTTACGGATTTTACAGGATACAACGGAGGAAACCCAACTTCTTCCTATTCTGACAATGCAGCGCTGATTACAGCAAAAAATATATCTAAGGTGAATGACCGTTTCTATAAAGATCCTACCAATGAGCCTTCTTCTGTACTAAGCTACCCGGAACTGGAATTTATTCTTGCTGAAGCGGCAGCCAGAGGATGGATCTCCGGATCAGCAAAAACGCATTATGACAATGCTATTAAAGCAAGTTTCAGTTTTTATCAGACCTATGTGAAAAACCCGGGACAATATTTCTCAGGATTTGATATGAATCACTACCTGGCAAGCCCACTGGTTATTTATAGTGATACAGCTCCGCTTGAAACACGTGTGGAAAAGATTATGACCCAGAAATATATGACGATGTTCCATCAGAGCCAATGGACTTCTTATTATGATTACTTAAGAACAGGTTATCCAAACTATCCTCTGCAGACAGGAGTTTCAGCACCATTCAGATTCAGATATCCGCAAGCTGAATATAACTATAACAGCACCAATCTAAAAGCTGCTCTGGCTGCCCAGTACGGAGGAAATGACAATATCAACTCTAAACCATGGTGGTTGCAGTAAGAACTTAATATTTGTATAAAAACTTATAAACCGCAGGAAAATCTCAATAACTTGCGGTTTATTTCTTATTTTGATTGAACATGAACAGAAGAGAATTTTTAGAAAAATCAAGTCTTTTGCTGGCTGGGCTGGGGACTTCAAGCGTTCTTCACCCTGCTATTTTAAAAGCACTGGCCATTGATCCGGCAGCACTGTCTACTTTTTACGACGCAGAGCATGTGGTGATCCTGATGCAGGAAAACCGTTCTTTTGATCATGCTTTCGGAGCATTGAAAGGGGTAAGGGGCTTTCTTGACAAAAGAGCTTTCATTAAAGAGGATGGCCATTCCGTTTTTTTTCAAAAAGATGATGCCGGAAAATATGCTTCACCCGCAAGATTAGATCTAAGAAATACAAAATCCACATGGATGAGCTCTCTGCCCCATTCATGGGCAGATCAGCAAAAAGCTTTAAATAAAGGAAAATACGACAAATGGCTGCAGTTTAAAGCTTCCGGAAATAAAGATTATAAAAATATTCCGCTTACTTTAGGCTACTATAACCGGGAAGATCTTCCTTTTTATTATCAGCTGGCGGATGCATTCACCATATTTGACCAATATTTCTGCTCTTCGCTTACGGGAACCACGCCGAACAGGCTTTTTCACTGGTCCGGTACTCTCAGAGAGCAACAGAATGGTAAAGTAAAAGCTAATGTTTACAATGAGAATATTGATTATGATAAAGCCAGGCAGGCAAACTGGAAGAGCTTTCCCGAACTATTAGAAGAACAGAATGTTTCGTGGAAGATCTATCAGAACGAGATCAGCCTTCCGAAAGGAATGTCCGGTGAACAGGAAGCATGGCTGAGTAATTTTACAGATAACCCGATTGAATGGTTCTCAAAATTCAATGTCAAATTTTCAAAAGGCTATTACCAGAATATTCCTAAAATTATTGCTTATCTGAAGGAGGAAATCGGAAAAAAACCGGATCAGAAAAAAAGACTGGAAGCAATGATCGCTGAGCTGGAAGAAGACCAGATTAAATATACTCCTGAAAATTACTCCAAACTTTCGCAGCAGGAAAAAAATCTTCATGAAAAAGCCTTTACTACTAATATCAATGATCCTGACTATTGGAACTTAGAAATCGGAAGTGACGAAAACGGCGAAAGACTGGTCGTTCCCAAAGGAGATGTACTGTTCCAGTTCCGGAAAGATGTGGAAGAGAAAAAGCTTCCGTTGGTTTCGTGGCTGGTTGCTCCTGAACATTTTTCTGATCATCCGGGATCACCGTGGTATGGAGCCTGGTACATTTCAGAAGTTTTAAACATTCTGACCAAAGATCCTGAAACCTGGAAAAAAACCATTTTTATTATTAATTATGATGAAAATGACGGCTATTTTGATCATGTTCTTCCTTTTTCTCCTCCGCTCAATCCCAGCCAGCCTGTAGACATGAATGGTAAAGAAGGAGTGGAATATGTAGATAAATCCCAGGAGTACATGTCTGTTCTCCCATTGAAAGACCATGAAAGAATAGAAGGCACTGTTGGTCTAGGCTACAGGGTTCCGATGATTATTGCATCTCCCTGGACGAAAGGAGGTTTTGTTAATTCTGAGGTTTCCGATCATACTTCAGTGTTGCAGTTTCTGGAGAAATTTATTCAGAAAAAATACAGTAAAGATGTTAAAGTTGATACTATCAGCGACTGGAGAAGGGCAATTTGCGGTGATCTGACTTCTGCTTTTAATTCTTCCAATACAAAGGTTCCGCATATGGATTATCTGGATCAAAAGGATTACGCAAAAACCATCAATGCTGCCAAAACCAAGCCTGTTCCGGATTTGAAATGGCATGCAGAAAATGAAATCAGTGACAGTCTTCTTGAAATTCAGGAAAGAGGGATCAGACCTTCCAATCCGCTTCCTTATCATTACCATGTCAACCTGGAAAACGGAAGGATAAAAATGACTAATTTAAAAGACACCGGAGTTCCTTTGTTAGTATATGACAAAACGCAATTTAACAGCGATAATTATTACTTCTCTTATGCTTTGTATTCAAATCAGGAACTTTTCCATGCCGTGAACCCTGGAAAATACGATTATGAAGTTTTCGGCCCCAATGGCTTTTTCCGGAAATTCAGCGGCAACAATACCCTTGAAATAGAGATACAGCTAATCCAGAGTGGCTCTAAAAACCAGGCAGAATTGGTTTTCAGAAAGAAAAATACAAATGCCTCTGTTGTTGTGGAAGATTTGTATGAAAAGAATAAAAAGACAGTCTCTTTACATCAAACGGAAGAAAAAATAACAGTTGATCTCAGCAAAAATAAAGGCTGGTATGATTTGAAAATTATATTTGATGACCATATCTGGCACTTTGCAGGAAGGACAGAAACCGGAAAAGTTTCTATCTCAGACCCTCATTGGGCATAACCAAAAAGACAGTAAAAATTAAAGCCTTACAAATTATGTGAGGCTTTTATTATGTTTTATCATCCTTGGCAAGATGATGATTTTATATAATTCACATATAAATATATTAACACATAATACAATACTATAATCAAATAGTTAATAATATTAAATAAAGATGATTTTATTGCTATCGCTCTTCTATTTTCATTAAATTCACCTGATTAATAATAACATCATGAAAAAATCAACATTAAGCCTTGCAGTATGCTTTATTGCTGCCGCAATTTCCGGCAGCGTACAAGCGCAGGACAGCAACACTGACAATCACACCATCACAATTTCTATTCCGGAAGTTGCACTGGTAGATATTGAGCCAGCTGCTACAAAGAACATTACACTGGGATTTACAGCACCAACAGAAGCAGGAAATCCTATTACGCCAACGACTTCCGACAACACGCTCTGGCTAAATTATTCGTCTGTTAAATCTGTGGCAGATCCTACACGTAATGTATCTGTAAAAGTAAATGCTCTTATTCCGGGAATTGACATCAATGTAACTGCGGCGGCGGCTACAGGAAGTGGAGGCGGTACACTGGGTACACCGGCAGCCCTGCTTACCCTCAGTGCGGCAGATCAAACCATTGTTTCAGGAATCGGAAGTGCCTATACAGGAAACGGAGCCAATAATGGACACAATCTTACCTATGCCCTGGCTGCAGGAAGCGGACCCGGAGGCGTTGCCGCATATGCAGATCTTGAAGCAACAGCCAGTACTGTAGCTACAGTTATCTACACGATCTCGGACAACTAGGCTAGTATATAAATTCAATTTAAGATAAAACAGGAAGAAGCCGCCTATCAGCTTCTTCTCGGTTTTATATTGTCAATGCTTTAAATTCCAAACTTTACATGATTATGATAAAGCGTATTTTTCTTTTGATGTTCCTAATCTTACAGCTTAGCTTTCTCCATGCGGGTATTGTAGTCCTGAACGGTCTTACCCATACTTACAAAGTGGAAAACGGAAAAGTGTATAAAGGAAAAATTGGTATTGAAAATACAGGCAGCACACCGCAGAGTGTAAAATTATTTTTACAGGATTTCACTTATAAGGCCGACGGATCCATACATTATACTGCAATACGCACCAATAACAGAACTAATGGCGACTGGATAAAGCTTAATACCAACCTGATTACCCTGAAAGGTAAAGAAAAAACAGAAGTATTCTATGAAATTACAGTTCCCAACCAACAGAAAGCTCCCGGAAGCTACTGGAGTGTTATTATTGTAGAGCCTGTAGAAGAAATTAAGCCCAGCAATGATAAAGCAGGGGTCAATATTACCTCTGTAGTACGTTATGCAATCCAGGTCATTACTGATTATGAAACCGAAAAAGCAAAACCGGATCTTAAATTTGAAAGCATAAAAGTAGAGAAAGAAGACGGAAAGCAAACCGCAAAAATTGCCATCGTCAACAACGGCGATCTCTATTGCAAACCAACTGTAGCCATTGAAATCTATAACCGGAAAACCGGAGAACGGCTCGGAAGCTACTCAAGTATTGCAATGGGATTGTTGCCATATACCTCCAAATCATTTCATATTGATATCAGCAAAGTTCCGGCAGATCAATACAAAGCGGTATTGATAGCCACCGATGAAGAAGAAAATGCGTTTGCGCTCAATGTGGAATTAGAAGTTAAGAATGATTAGAATCTGTATTTTATATATCGTCCTACTATCACTATTCCCGGCACATATTTTTTCTCAGAAGCGGCCCAATTCATTGGCCAGTAAAAAAGATAGCCTAATGCCGGGCATGTCTACTTCTATTTCCTTTACCATAGAAAATACTTCATCTGAAAATAAGATTTTTGATATTACGATAACTGCTTCAAGCCCTTTCCTTACTCCTATTTTAAATAGAGCAGAACTCAAAATCCCGGCCCACGAAAAAGCAGTTTATATTGTTCCCATCCGTATTGCAACAGAAGCAGCACAGGGTCTTTATTCTGTTATTCTCCACGGAACTGACCAATATGACGGAACAGCTTTTACAAAAACATCACAGGTAAGCATCTTAGGAAGCAGAAAGCTCAGTCTGACTTCATTAAGTTCACCGGAGTTCATCCGTGCAGGTGAAACAATCCGGGCCTCTTTTCTTTTAAAAAACAATGGAAATATAACTGAAAGACTGATCCTGGAAAGCAGAAATGCCGTGGTAGACAATGATGCCACTATACTATTGGCTCCGAATGAATCAAAAATAATTCATATCTATAAGATCACTAATAGTGAACTTGGGCAGAATGAATTTCAGAATCTCAATCTTTCTGTTTATTCTCCGGATAACTCAAAAGAAAATCAGACCGCCTATGTCAGCGTAAAAGTGATATCAGTAAAACCTGTAGAAGATGACATTTACCACAGGCTTCCTGTTTCTGCTTCCTTGTCATTTATCGGAATGAAAAACATGGGCATTTACAATGATGGTTTCCAGGGGGAAATATATGGAAAAGGAAGTCTGGACAAAGAAAATAAAAACCAGATTGAATTTCGGGCTGTATCTCACAATCCTGTTGAATTCAATTCTTTTACCCAGTATGAAGAATATTTTGTTAATTACAAAAGAAATAACTTTTTTGTTCATCTGGGTGATAAGATGTATTCCGCTTCTTTTCTAACTGAGTTTGCAAGATATGGCCGTGGGGCTGAAATTCGTTATGATTTAAAAAAGTTCAGTTTCGGGGGCTTTTACAATCATCCCAGGTTTTTCCGGGATATTAAAGATGAGTTCAATATTTACTCGATCTTTAAAATCCGAAAGGAATCTGAGATCACCGCAGGATATCTTTACAAAATTCCCAGGAATGGCGAAATCAATTTCGGAAATATCAGGCTTTACTCTGAAACCCATCTTCCCTACACAGCAGGAAAATTCAAAATATCAAAAAACATAAGTCTTTCCGGAGAGGCTGCTTACAGTAAGAACGAACAAATAGAGGGGACGGCTTATATGGCCCAGGCCCAGGCTTCTTTTGAAAGGCTTAGCGGCACTGTAATGTATATGCGGGCAAGCCCTGAGTTTGCAGGATATTTTACCAATACCAGCACGTTTAACGGAAATCTGCAGTATCATGTTTCTAAAAAGCTCAGTGTATTTGCCAATTATGTACAGGATGCCAAAAACTTTCAAAGGGATACCTTATTTCTTGCAGCACCGTACAGAAGCTTTCTACAGTATGGAGCACAGTACAAATATCTTTCAAATGGCCTGGTAACTTTTTACAATGGATTTCAAATGTATCAGGATCGTCTGGAACCTAAACAGTTTGATTATTATGAACAATATTTTAAAGTAAGTATTGATCAAAAGATAGGACTGTTCCAGATAAACCTTCAGGGACAATTTGGGAAAACAAATAACTATTTGAGTGGCTTTAATGGAAATTCCAGCTTCTATACTACCAATATATCCTTTGAAAAGTTTAGAACTTCCTTTAATCTCTATGCCAGCTATGCCATCACTTCGAGGTATCAGCTGAAGAATCAAAAACAGATCTACTATGGAGCCAGAATCTTCAGCAGGTTTACTGATAAGACGAATCTAAGTCTTTTTTATCAGAATAATTATATGCCTGAAGAATATTTCCGAGACAGGAATCTTTTTGAAGTAATATTTCATCACCAGCTTTTTCCAGGCAATGACATTGATCTGTCAGGAAGGTATTCATTACAGCGTGGTGAACTGGGAAATAAGGATTTTGTATTTTCATTACGTTATACCCTGCGGCTCAATGTTCCGGTAGAAAAGACTGCCGACTATACCTCCTTGTCAGGAAACATCAGTAATCTGGGCATAAAAAAGACGGAAGGAATCAGGTTAATGCTTGGCGGCCACTTATCCATTACAGACAAAAACGGAAATTATCTTTTTAAAAATGTTGTTCCGGGAGATTATTTTCTTGAAATAGACCGCTCTACAACAGAAATTAATGATATCCCCGATATTACTTTGCCCGCATCGCTACATCTTATCAATAAAGAGAATGTTTTCAATTTCGGATTGACTACTGCATCTACGATTAAAGGAACGATTCTCCTTTCTGAAGATGATAAAATAGATCAATACAGCTTTGTACATTTTCAGCCTAAAACAGAAAAAAAGAAGAGGCAGAGCATTATTATCGAAGTATCGGATGGAGAACAGGCTTACCGGAAAGTAGCATTTATCGGAGAAACATTTGATTTTACCTATCTGAGACCTGGAGAATGGAAAGTGAAACTTTACAGGAACGGCTTAGACAAACGGTATAAAATAGCTGCTGATTCATTTCAGTACAGCCTTAAACCGTCTCAGATACAGAACATAGCTATTCATATTGTGAAACAGCAAAGTGAAATTAAATATCAACAGGAAACAATTAAGGTAGGATACAATGAAATAAAAAAGAAAAAATGAGATTAAAAAAACTTATAATGCATTTGATCTTCTGTTTGATCCCCTGCGCAATATTCTCTCAGAGCACTATTGCTCTGGCGCTTCCTGTGGTTACATTACTGGATATAGAACCTACCGGAACCTTTGCCCTAAATTTTACATCACCTACGGAAGCAGGACAGGCTTTAACGGCTCCCGCTGATAATACAACAAAATGGGTCAATTATACTTCGGCTATTGTGTCCGGAGGACTTACGAGAAGAATTACTGCCTCTGTCAATCAGGTAATTCCCGGAGTCAACATAAGAGTACAGGCAGCTGCAGCTTCTGGTGCCGGTGGTGGAGTATTAGGCACATCATCCGGACTGGTGACTCTTTCTACAACCGCTACAAATATTATTACAGGAATAGGTGGGGCATTTACCGGAACCGGAGCTAATAATGGCCACAGACTTACCATCAGCCTCACTGTGAACACCTATGCTAATCTTTCAGCCCGTACCAATACACCTATTGTTATAACCTATACTATCACTGATTAAAATGAAAAAAGAAATGAAACGTATTCACTTTATGGCTCGTCATAAAATGTTTTCTATAAAGTATTGCATCGGCTTTACTTTATTTTTCATATTTAGCTATGAAAGTAAAGCGCAATCTGTGACAGTTCCGGTTACCAACTGGAATGCAGCTATTCCAGCAATTACAGAAGCGGGAAGTAACTATAGCGGAACATATAGCAGCCCAACGAATCAGGCCAGTATCAATGTTGGCCTGCCAGCATTACTTGGAAGCGTAAAAGTATATGTACACTATCAGGGTAACCCTACATGGAACAGCTCTTTGGTTCTGTCAGCCAAAAGAACAAGCAATGGATCCACCCTTTGTGTAGGGTGTAATATATCAGGTGGAACTAATTATATTACTGTTCCTCTCACTGCTGTTGAATTATTCAGAATATCGACTATCTTATCAGTGACATCTTATACCGGGATTAATATACAATACCAGGTAAGCGGAGTATCAGTAACACTTCCTGCAGCAACCTACAACAGCAAAATAGTTTTTACAGTAAGCAATTGATAAGCTGTAAGGATGAATGATTTCCCGCCGCAACCTATTACTTATTATCTATTACCTATTACTCATCATTAATGATCAATGATAAATGATAAATGATCATTGATTTTGGGTTTATTGCTTATTGTAAAATTAAAGATTGCACGGGGAGTTTGTTCCAGGTATATAACAAAAAAAGTCTCATACAAAACTGTATGAGACTTTTAATAAAAACTGGCGGCGGCCTACTCTCCCGCTTGTCGCAGTACCATCGGCGCTGGTGGGCTTAACTTCTGTGTTC
>Ga0307416_100001198_pt1 | contig 13949 bp, 17 predicted proteins | sample DK1Cmetagenome_2_FD_203821 | JGI IMG/M metagenome (GOLD analysis project Ga0307416, IMG submission 203821) | Maize rhizosphere microbial communities from greenhouse at UC Davis, California, United States - DK15-C-3 | ecosystem: Host-associated > Plants > Roots > Rhizosphere > Soil | place...
GAGGAGGCGGGCGAGTTTCTTACTTGCACCTTCGATTTCTTCATCAGTGGCTTTTTCGAGTTCTTCGACGAGCTTTGACATGATGTTTCCTTTCATAGGGGGGTTCTCACTATAAGACGTGTTATTTTCGCGAAAAATAAGAGACCGTGTTAGGGTCTCCTATTTGATTACTTCCAGAATTGGAGGCGTTCCAAGAATGGTTTCTTGTCGAGCTGCTTGATTCCGATCTCAATATGCGGTAGGTAGTGTTGCGAGTAGCGAATGAGCGAATCAGTCTGCCATTCAGCGGGGTGGTTGAGGAATGCACCAATCGTGTTGGTTTTGTCTTCTTCAAGCCACTCGTTGAGGCGTTTGATTTGTTCTTTGCGAGCATATTCTACGTGCCACTTGAGGTCGCGGTGTGCGGCTTTAGGGTCCATTTTGATGTTCCTTTCGTGGGGTTAGTTCTCACTATAGGACGTGTAAAATCAGCGAAAAAAAAAGAGAATCCATGTAGGATTCTCCCTTTGGTGAACTTACTGTATAGCTATATATGCAAATGCGGATAGGACTGCTACAACCAGGAGGTAGATCTTGATTGTATTTAGTTCTTCTCTATGGTTGTGACAGTATATCTTCACTTTGCCCATAATAGTCCTTTCATAGTGGGGGTTCTCACTATAGGACGTGTTATTCTAGCGAAAAAAAGAGAATCCGTGTTAGGGATTCCCTTTTAGGGGGTTAAGCTTCTTGACGGGCAACGTCACGGGCAAGCGTCACGCGCGTGTCCATTTCGTCCTTCACATCTTCCTTCCATCCCTTGACGTTCTCGACGGCTGCCTTGGGCAGTTCGGCGATCACCTTGGGGATGAGGGCGATGGAAGCGGCGAAACGAACGGAGCGGCTGTGCTTAGCAGACATGATATTTCCTTTCATTGGGGTTAACTTCTTCATTATAACCCGTGTAATTTTTGCGAAAAATAAGAGACCGTGTTAGGGTCTCCTATTTGAATTACTTCAGAAAGATGTGTTCAAAAAGTGATTTCTTCTTGACGATCGGTTCTTCACGGTTCCAGATGCGGAAGATCTCAATACGGTCATTGGCGACCTTTCGGTGAAGCTTTCCGAGCTCCTTCAGTTCTGATCGAGTGATCGGGTTGGGGGAGTCGAGGAGCTTCTCTTCGAGGTTTTCAATGGCCACGAGGCCTTCCGTGTACCGGGTTGCTGCGGTTTCACGAGTCATAGTGATGGTCATTTTACTTTCCTTTCTAGGGGTTAATTCTCACTATAAGACATGTAAAATCAGCGAAAAAAAAGAGAATCCATGTAGGATTCTCCCTTGAGGGTTAGTTCTTGTTGTTGGCTAGTTGGTTCAGTTCTGCGGTAACGAGGATTGCGGCGAATGTGGTTTCCCATTCGAGGTGCAGTCGCTGGTTGTCGCGTGCGTTCTGAGTCATTGTATTGCCTTTCATAAGGGGTGTTCTTCTCATTAAAAGGCGTGTAAATCTCGCGACGAAAAAAAAGAGAATCCGTGTTAGGGATTCTCTCTTGGGATTAGCCTTTACGACTACGGATGATCTGGAGCAGACTCATGTCACGCTCTTCCAACCACCACGGGTGCTTCTCAAAAAAGGTCTCGAGCCAGCCTTCGCCTTTCGCTGCCAGAACGGCAAGGAGGGCGACATAGGCGACGATTCCAATGAGGATTGCGTATGTGGTGATGAAGAGCCAAACGAGTTCAAGTGCTACAAGGATGGTTTCCATAATAGTTCCTTTACATAGGGGTGGTTTCTTTCTCATAATATCCCATGTAATCCTTGCGACCCTCCACCAGATTTTCCCCCCGGGAATTTTTTGAAAACGAAAAAAAGAAGGCTATGTAAAAACAGAAGCCGTGTGTAAGATGGTTAGTCTTACACACGGCTCCTATTTTGATTACTTGCGGTTAGTCATGCTATTTCAGTTTAGTGACAAAGCCGACGGCTTTCGAGGTGACGACGTGCAACCGTTCGTAGTTCAGAATCAGTCCGATACCGAGGAGGTTCACGCCACCGCTGATCAGGCCATTCCAACTGACAGGTTCGCTCTTCCGTGAGGCGGCGATCTTGTTCAGTCGTTCAAGCTGTTCGACGATGCGTGAGTATCCTTCGGTACCCGGAGTGGTCTTTTCCAGTTCTTCAGTTACAAGGCCAATCACCGTTTCAAGTCCGGCAATGTTTTTGTCTTTTTTAAACATGAGGTCTCCTTTCAAGAGTCTTCATTATAATGCATGTTTTTACCGCGATCCGCTCATCAGGCGGAGGGGTCGTAGCCCTTGAACACGAGCTGCTTCTTGTTCAGGAGATCTTCTGCAGCAGAGGTGTCGAGTTGGAGACGAAGCACGGCCTTACCGTCCTCGTTAATATCTTCGACAACTTTACCATCATAACCTCCCGGAGGAGCGTCACCCGAACCCTCATAAGCCTTTCGGCTTGCTGAAAGTGCGAGACCGCCGAGTACCGCAAGAGCGGCAAACGTGGCTACGACTTTGTGCGGTGCTGGGAAGATATCGTCTCCCCAAATCTGAGAAAGGGCTGCATAAAATGCACCAATCCCTGGAAGGACGAGTTCTACGATCCGCCGAAGCGTGTTGTAGATCCCATCCGGCAGACTGAGAGCAAGCCCAGTCTTAGCGGCATGTTCTGCCATATTGTTTACTCCTCTGTACGTACAGTGCCGTGTTTGACAGGTTCGCCACCCATAAGGATGATTTGTCTTTGAAGTTTAGCTACATGTTCTTCGGCTTCCCGACGTTTCAGGATTTCAGCTTCTAGCTCATCCTCAGCGTCATCGCGTTCCTTGATCGCAGCTTTTCGTTGCTCAGCAAGGGTGGTGTTCCGGATTTGCTCTCGACGAGCCGCTCCAGACAACCACTTGAACATTCCGTTGATCAGAGCCAACAGCGCTGCCCCGCCACTCCCAGCACCTAGTGCGGTAAAGAGTAGTTTCGCTGTTTCTCCGTCCATTTGTTACTCCTCTCTAGGCGCTAACAGGAACTCTTTGATATCCAGCCAGCGAAGAGCGAATACAAAAATGAATACTGCAGGTAGAACGGTTACTAGGAAGGAGGCGCCCAGAAGGATCAGCATTCCGGCATACATGGCAAGACCGCCAGCCATAGCGTAGAGTCCTGATCTTTCAAGCCACCATATTCCCGGAAGTACGGCAAATGCCCCCAACAGTGCGCCCATTACAATGAGGCCGCCAAAGAGATAAATTAGTGCGATCCCGAATTCATTCTGGATGACTGCTGGGGGTCTGAAGAACACGGAAGATCCAAGGATCATTAGTCCGACGTATATTCCAAAGTAAAGCAGCCGCCTAACACGAGGCTCTGCGATCTTCATGAATAGACGAACGAACGGTAGGTGGATTCCAGTTCTTTGTAAAGCTTGTTTCATAAGGTTAGTTTGCTTTCTTCCATTTTCCACCAGACTTAACCCAAGCTTCTGCGACGACCCACTTACCTTTGTATCGAACCATGGGTATAGCTTCTTTCCAGACAGTACCAAGCTTTACACGAGCTCCCGCATCGGTCCTTCTGTACATTCGAGTGGACCAAGGACCCCAGCCTTTGGCATTCCGACCGCGAGCCCAGAAATAATAGACCGTAGCAGGGCGAAGGTTCGGTACAACCGAAGTGCCACCAGACTTTAGCCGTTTCTGAACAGTAGTCGGATGTGTACCGTAGCCAATTTCCCATTCCAATATCTTGGAGCCACCGCTACCTCTACTTTCAAACTTGTAGACGATAGAGGTCGGGGTTGTGTCGCCGAAACCTAGTGGGCGTGGTGCTGGAGGTACTGTAATTGCCATATCTAAATGATCTTGAAGTAGATATCCCCGTCAGCGCCGCCTGAGGGGTTGGATGTACCCGACGTAATCCCTGCCCAAACCCTACGAGCAGGCCTGTTGGTAGGAATCAATGCTTTAACCAGAGCGATCATATCTCGAGTTCGGTTAATTTCTCGAGCACCCCATTTTACTTTACCCTCTTCGCCCGTGTCCGGAACGGTAGGATATCCTGCTTTCTTTGCGTCAGCTCCGATAGGCATACTCGGACCCCCTTCTTAAATATGTCATGCAGCAGCCCAAGTTTCGTTCCGCTCCGCCCACGTATCGAGATCAACGTTAGTTGCAGCAGCCCAAGACCCGACTGTAGCAGTCTTGTCAACAACGAGTGTGGGATATGACTTGTCTCCCTCAGCATCTGATGTGAATATCTGTTCGGTAACGCGCATTTGTGTTGCGACGCCATCGGAATTCCGCAGTTCCACAAGATCGCCTAGGAAGTAGTCACGGCCGTACTTATATTTACCTCGCTGAGGGATTTCACCGTCAAAGGCAGACACGACGCGAGCCTGAGCCAATGCTTCATAGCCCTTCTGGTTGAGAATATCTGTGAGGGCAACTCCCGTTTCATCCCCATCGTGCTTGACGTACATAACACGACGTTCGAATCCGGTAACAGATGCGTCAACGCCGGGAGCATAGACTGTTGCAACACCATTTTTAGCGAAGACGTGTGCAACATTCTTGTAGAGAGCCTTGGATGTCAATTCCGATATATCTTCCAGGCTTTCCAGCTCGTGACTGAATACTACTGGTGGGAAATTCTTCTGGTACAGAGTTCGATCATTTCCTGTAACGATTTTGAAGCGGAGAAGCGATTTATCCCCGACTCGAACAAGATAGAAACCTAGTCCATATGTTTCGCAAATACTCTTGATTGCCTGATACACTGATTGGTGTTCAAGCGGTATCGTTATAACATCAGTCGGCTCAGGAACCGTTGTTGGGATTGTGGTGAAGACCGTCTCCAGAAATGGAATGCGATCCGAGGTACTGAGAATACCCGTCTTGCAAATATCCTCGAAGATCTTCCGTGCAATTGCTGCAGGGGTTCCCGTAAGCGTCCAGTTTGGATTAGCGGTAAGAGTACCCATGTTATCAGTAGCTATTCGATCTTCCAGAATTGCTTCCAGAGACTTGCCACTAAGAGTTAGGACCGATTTCCCATCAGCATTGCGCTTATTCTCGACGGTATCAATCTCCATTACTCGACTTGATTCGTTGAGCGCTAGACGAGATCCTATCGGGAACAAGCTGCGATTGGCAGACGTTGAGTGAGTCACCAGCTCAAAGTCGCCATAAGCTGTATATCTTTCAGTCCAAATAAGTGACTCAAACCTATCGATAACCTGCGTTCTGCGTAGCTGGTCATCAAGAATATACACCTCCATCACAAACCTCCGTACTTCGTGGTGTATTCAATCGTATAAGGAATGGGTTCGCCAAGATCGTCGATTAGGACACGAATGTAATTCTTTCCTGGGAACAGCTGTATCCAGTTGGATGTCGGATTCATTCCGTAGAGGATGGAACTACTACCATTTGTATCGTTGGTGAGGGTCAACCCCTTAGCGCCAGAGATGCTACTGATCGTAAGCTGATCGCCAGCGCTAAGGGGTTGCTCGAATTCCAAGGTTGACGACTTGTTATCCGAGGATCGATGGTGGATCGTAAAGTCATAAACCGCACGATCCACCGTCATGTTAAACAGGATTCCGGTTTCCACCGTACCTGGATATTCAATGAGCGTTTCGATGATATCTGAAGTCGTAAACCCTTCGAGCACTACCGGCTCGGGAGCAATGAAATCTGGAAGGACGCACCGCACATTGATGGTTGCTTCGATCTCCTGCACGAACAACGGACAGTCAAATGTTTCGACTACTCCATCGATTTCGACATATCCCGCCAACTCATCGTCGTAGAACCGAACTTTGATGTTCGTTTCCGGCATAAAGTATCGGTAGAGATTTGTTCGAAGCTGTCGACCCGTGCCGGTAGAATAACCCGGCTCAAGGCCTAGGTGGAATATCAAGTCCCTAGCCTCTCGACGACTGGTATGATATTGCTCGCCATCTACATTGGCAAAGCTCGAGGTGACTAGTGTCGCTTTAACAGGGTCTAGTCCCTCGATTTCCCCTACACGATACCCCTCAGAGGCATCGTCCAGGGGGAGCTCCAACACGTTACCCTGATCAGTGATAATATCTACTTGCTGCAACATTACTTCTTAGTCAGAGCTCCCTTCGCTACTGATATTTGGTTATTAGTTTGCCGATAGATCTCGGACCTTGACAGGGCCTTCGGCGAGTTATTGATCTGCGTGAAGTTGAGCGTATCGCCCGTCGCAGGTACTGCAGTTGTCTTACTTACAGCGGTTTCCTGGTTCGCCATGGTCGCATTCGACAGGGTTGTAGCCTTGTTGTATGTACCTGTGAGAGCCAGTGTAGGCGGCGTAATCATGCCGTTGAGACGCTGAGAGTCCTTCTGAATAGCCGACAGATCAAGAACCGGACGGATAGTCGGGTTCATGTTGATGTTGTCCATGGCAACTGCGGTAGCAATACCAGATATAGACTTCCGAAGGCTCGTGAGTGCCGTGTTACCAACACCCTCGGATGCCTTAGCGACAACGCCACTCATGCTGGTCAGACCATTTGCCATACCCTCACCAGACCACTCACCAACCTCAAAGAATCTCTTTGAGGGTGAAGCGATACCTAGGATTTTCTTAGCGCCTTCCAGAGCATTCTTACCGAGGTTCACTGCGGCATCGATAACGCCCTGAATACCCGCGCCAATACCATTGACCATACCCTCAACGATCGCCCCGGCAAGATCACTACCAGCAGTGTTCATTCGACCTTGGTTATTTCGAATGGTGGTGGCAAGACCTTCCACAAAGCGAATGATCAGGTCCGCACCTGCCTGAAGCAGTGGACCGATCTGCTGACCAATACCCTGAATGAACCTGATGATGAGATTCGCACCAGCAGCGATAATTCGAGGGAGGTTGTTAGCAATCCCATTGAGGAAGTTGACAATGATATTTGCCGCAGCCGTGACTACCTTACCGATATTGTTAGCGATACCGTTTAGGATACCGAGAACAATCCGCATACCCTTATCTACAAACTCGGGTACAGACCTAAGCAGGAGATTCAGGAGGGTTGTAATCAACAGACCGATGGTCTTACCAACCCTAGGAATGACTTCGTCAAGACCTCTGAGGACCGCCAGCATTAGTTTGACTGCTGCCGCAACAAATGTCGGAGCTGCATTACCAATGACATCAGCGAATGCCACAACACCCTTGCCCAGTTCGATCATTGCGATCGGAATAAGAGCCAGGATCGCACCGACAAGTAGTACGATCACAGGAACTGCCGCAGCACCAATAGCTGCCATAAGGGCGAGGCCTGTTGAGAACGCTAACATACCCATACCCATCGACAACATACCGACACCCAACATTGCGATTGAGATGCCGAGTGACAGAATCACCGGTGCCAAGAACCCGAGTGCGAAGCCCGCAATACCAAGCAGGAGGAATACAGCTGCAAGCCCGGCAAGACCGTGAAGGAGTTCCTCCCAAGTCATTGCTCCGAGGGCCTGAAGTACTGGAACCAGAAGGTTAAGAGCTGCCGCAACTACAAGAATCGCTGCCGCTCCAGGCAAAGCCCCAGTCATAGCATTCGCTGCTACAGCCATAACTCCAAGAGATATCGAAAGGGTTACGAGGCCCTTAGCAATCTCTTCCCATGACATTCCACCCATGCTCTTGAGAGCGACGGAGAGGAGTAGCATGGCTCCTGCAATAGCCACCATACCCACAGCATTCGCAAGCATATTTGGAGGCATTGCCCGCATGGCCTGAGTGATTGCTTTGAGTGCGATCGACATTGTGATAAGACCCTTAGCAAGAACGTCCACAGGCATTGAGCCCATGTCGTTAATTGCACTTGCCAGAATCTTCAAGGCGAGGCCGAGAACGACCATAGATGCTGCCATTTTGAAGATGTTGGTTACGTCGCCAACAGCGTTCGTGAACTTCGCCAAGATGAAGAGAACCGCACCAAGTGCAGCCACACCTTGAATCAAAGCACCGACATTCATGGCAGCAAAGTCGACCATTGCGCTAGCCATGATCTTCAATGCCGTAGCAAGGAGGATCAGACCAATGCCAGAACCAATAGCACCCTTGTTAACCTTGGCATACTGCGTGAAGAGAGCCAAAGCGCCAAGCATTGCGCTAACGCCAATGAGTCCCTTGATCATGTTGCCAAAGCTGATGTCCGCGAAGTCCTTGACCGCGCTAGCCAGAATCTTGATTGCGATGGCGATAGCGATCATACCGATGCCTGTGGCAATCAGGTTAGCCGCATTCTTCGACATCAGGCTTGCTGCACGAGCCACTGCATTGAGCAGAACGGTAACGCCAACAAGACCCTTAATCAACTCTCCCCAGCTGAGGGTAGAGAGCTTCTTGACAGCACTAGCAAGGACGTTGATTGCGATACCCAACAGGATAAGACCTGCCGCAAGGACAGGCATCTTAAGAACTGCAGGTCCGGAAGCAACCTTCTCGAACACAGTAAGTGCACCAGCCAGAAGGCCGAACATCACAGTGATTGCGATCAGTGACTTGGTAAGCGCCTTCGAGTCGATCAGAGACAGAACAACGATGGACGCAGTAAGGATACCGATAGCAAGAGCGATCTTCATCAGGGTGTCTGCCTGAAGATTCTTCTGCATAGCCTCAAGGGTTCCAGTCAAACCCTCAAGTGCTCCGGTAACACCTTCGAACATCTTGTCAAGGTTGCCCATGAGGCTTTCCTTGAGGTCATCTCCAAAGCCGAGACCGCCCTTGACGAACTTATTGAACAGGAATGCGATACCGCCCAGAAGAACGGTGTTTACCATATCCAAAGTATCGTCGTAGTTGACATCAGCGAAGACTTCCTGAATGTTCCTACCAATTTCACCAAACAAGTCAGCGATAGCTGTACGAATTGGCTCAAGAGCCGTCCATACTCGTTGTGCCATATCAGAGATTCGACGTCCGAACCGCTCAATGGATTCGATACGTTCCCGAACACGAGTCGTGATCAATTGCCAAGTGTCAACGACGCCCTCTGCAAATCCGCTGAGAGCTTCTTGGCTAGTCTTACTAAGAGCCTTGAATGACTGTTTAGTAATGAACGAGAGTTCCTTCATTCCATCTTGGAATGCTTCAACGCCCTTTTCCCATCCACCCTCAAGGATTGCTTCTCCAACATCCCTAAGTACGTCGAGGAATCCTCGGATGGTACTCAGACCGGCTTGGATAGCACCCTTGACTGCGTAGAATACGGGGATGAGTTTAGTCTGAATTACTAGACTAAGGACCTCAAAGTTCTTACCCGTAACATACAGGAATGAATCGGCCTTGATGAAGAAGATCTCCAGATAGATTGCAAGGACACTAAGCGCAGATCCTATGGTAGAAAATGCACTACGCACAAGATCACCAAGATGCCTAGCGCCATCCCCTACCATTTTGAAGAACTTGTCGATGAACGAGAAGTTAGCGAGAGCCTTGTTCAGGTTCTCGAAGAACTTACCAATGGCCTCACCGGTTTTGTTGACACTTTCACCGCCGGAGAACAGTGCACCGAAGAATGCGCCGAATACCTTGAGGATTCCCGTGACAATCGTCAAGCCGAGTTTGAGAATGCTGAAGAAGAACTTCATACTCTGCTTGAGAGGATTGAGGTTGTCCGTAGCACCAAGCAAGAAACGTGTGAAGTTCCTAAGTGCAACCGTGATGTCGAAGAGTCGCTTGCCCGTCATAGCCGGGAAGACTTCTCTAAAGGCTTCCTTAAACGGCTTGATAACATTCATCAAGATCTTGAAGGCGTTAGCCACAGTCTCGATCAGTGCCGTACGACCGCCAAGCTTATTCCAGTCGCCGAGCATCTTATTTCTGGCATTAGCCGAAGCTTCAACCATTGCTCCGAGAACCTTATAGGCACTAGACCACATGGCCTTAGCCTGCTCAAAGTCACCTAGGATAAGCTTCCAAGAAGTGGCCCACCCTGAAGTGGTACCTTCCGAAAGTGTATTTGTCAGCTGTGAGAAGGTCTTGATCTTTGTGGCTGCATCCTGAGCATTCTTAGCCATCTTCTGGATGCCAACGATCTGCTCATCGTTATAGCCCATTGCCCTGAGCTGCTGGTCCGTCAAGTCACCAGTCATCTTTGCAAGGGTTTCATTCATGACCTTAGTCGTGATCCAGCCCTCTTGCAGAGACTGTCGGAAGCTGCCGTGTTTGGCTATAAGCCCATCGACATTCTGACCCTGGTTCCTAGCCGTCTCCATAAGAGCGTCTTGGAAGACCTTACCGCCCATGCCCGAGTTTACTACCGAGTTCCAGTCCTCAAGACCGACCTTACCAGCCGACATTGCCTGCGAGAGCTGGTACATAGCACTGGATGCCTGCTCAGAGTTTGATCCTGATACAGCTGCAAGGTTAGCGATACCTTTAATTGCCGCGGTTGAGTCATCCAGGCTAACGCCTGCCGCCGTAAACGTACCAATATTCTTGGCCATCTCAGCGAAGTTGTAGATAGTCTTGTCCGAATAGGTGTTCAACTCATCGAGCGCACCGTTCACATCACCCAGGGATTTATTTTCCCACTGAGTGTTGGACATGATTGTCTGAATAGAACCGAGGTTAGTCTCATATTCCTGCAGGCCCATTTTTGCAGGATCAATAGCGAGCTGCTTCGCCATTTGGACACCGATGATTGCGGCTTTAGCACCAAGCGCAGCCATGGCGGCAATACCGGCAACCGACATTGCCGAGAATTTACCAGAGACTCTGTCCACATTACTTGATAGCTCGTTGAGGGTTACTCGTTTCGAGGCCAAGTCAAGGTCGCCAAGCTTGTTAATGGCGCCCTGCATGTGAGTCAAAGCATTCGACATACCGGATTGGAAGGCGCCCATGTTTGGCTTGAGCGAAATGTTCTTTCCGGCTCGGTCAAGATCGCCGAGTTTTGTGATGGTGGTATCAGAGGTTGTCTTAACCTTCTGCGCACCAGCTTCGAATTCTTTGTTGTTGAACTTCATGGTAAAGTTCTTACTCGACTGCATCAGCTTGTCGAGACCGGCTTTTGCAGAATCGAGGTTTAGGCTTTTCTTGAGACCTTCCAATGAAGTCTGAGTCGTCCTAACACCAGCCTCGAATTGGCGAGCATCAAACTTCATTACGACGATTTGTTCGTCGATGATAGAACTCATGCAGAAATCACCTCTTTCCTAACGTTTTCTGCAATCTTATCGAACACTGGTTTCATTGCGGGGTTTATGTAGTCCCGTCCTTGAACATAACCGCCAGTACCTGTGCCGTGACCGTACTGGAGAAGAATAGCGACTGGAGCACCATCGTTTGTAAGATGGGAGTTTGTCCAGATGATGGACGTCGACCCCTTGGAACGTTTGATTTGATAGTCCCAAGAGGTCGACGTTTCAGCAGAGTCAATAGGGGTGGCCTTGGAAAGGGCATTAACTCCCTCTTTTCCGAATCGATCCAAGTTATTGAGATAGTTTCCCTTGGACAATTTAGCGCAGAGTCGTTCAGTGTTCTTAAACGAGCCCTTAACGTTGAACGTAACCCCCATTGATAACTCCTATTTTGATTGTTAGGTTGCGCGGGCCAAAAGTAATTCAGTAACGACATCGGCAATGCGCTGATAGCCAGTGTTGTTTGGGTGAATTGCTTCTGCGTACAAGCCCTGAGTGATTGCTTCTGCTGAACCCGGGTCGGGCATATGATCCCTTAGGTTCAGGAATGCACAACCCATCTCGTTAGCCACCTGCTCCATACCAGCTTCGTAGTATAACCACGAAGGTTCAAAGGTGTAGTCCTCTTTATAACAAGACATAAGCAGAATTGTTGGATACACCCATGGTTTAGTCTGAGCCCTCAAGTTAGTAACGATAGTCGTCAAGTTAGCCTTGAATGTATCGAGACCCACGAGGCTTGAATAGTCATTCGCGCCAAGCATAAGGGTGATCAAGTGTGGCCGAGCAGTGGTGTAGTCCTGACGCCAGTTGGCGTGGTTCGTTGCCGTAACCCATTCCGAGGTTTTCCAACCGTGAACAGCAGCGTTGAAGTGACGTACACCTGAGTTTTGCGAGTTCGTTGAAACCAACGCACCATTGATGAACGAGGAACCTGTTCCAGCAGTAATAACTACGGTATAGGTCCCCGGAACAGTTTCGGATGAGCCAAGTGTCAACGTATTGTTAAAGCCCGAAGATACCGACGCGCTAGACCCACCCCAAGTAGCTTTGACTACACCATTCACCTTAACAGTAAATGCCGTAGTGGCAGTTCCCTGAGTCCACCAAACGTTTAGGTGGGTTCCGGTGACAGTAGCTGTAAGCGTTGCCCCGTTGGTGATTGCCGTGGATTTAGTATGCCTAAGACCGAAGTTAGAAGCGCTGTTGAATGAACCACCATTAGCCGCAGCGGTCCATACGCTAGGAACTGAGCTAGATGTCTGGGTAATCGGAAGCCAGCCCATTTGTTCGTTATACGAGTTACCGGTGACATTGGGATATGCCGATCGGATGTTCGCAGCGACCTTATGGACCCAGGTGTTTACATAACCACCGGTAGAACCGGTACCTTCGGTGATAGAATCGCCCAAAGCAAGCCAGCGAATATGTTCATTACTCATATTCTTGACTGCTTCACGCCAACCCAACCACGCGCCGCGCTGATCCTTGGTTTCAAGAAACTTCTTGTTGGTAGCATTAGCGAGACCCCCAAAGGCATAAGGGAGATTACCCCATGCATTGAAGCCATCACCAATTTTACTCAACCCGGTGTCTGACTCATAACCCCACTCACCTTCTCCGAGAATGGGTTGGTTAGCAGTCCACTGAGAAGCGCTACCCCTTCGTGGACTAATGAGTGTAGTACGAGGCATTTGTTACGGTGTCCCTCCATCGATCGCCAAGATATCCGACGATACGTGCGTGTGTGACGTGTTTGCTTTACCATTCAGAGCAGTCTGAGTAGCGGTGGATACCGGCTTGGCAGCATCCGAGGTGTTGTCAACGTTGGCGAGACCGACAGTCGTCTTGGTAAGACCCAGAGTGCCCGAAGGCAAGGTGGGCGTTCCAGTGAATGTCGGAGATGCAAGGTTGGCCTTGGCATCCAAAGCCGTCTGCTGAGCGGTAGAGACCGGCTTCGCAGAGTCAGCAGTGTTATTGACGTTACCGAGACCGACTGCCGTGGAGTTCAGCGTCTGCCAAGTCTTATCACCACGGTAATACTGCGCAGTCGTACCGGCAACAATGGTGTTTTCCTTGGCGTTGAGTGCCGACTGCTGTGCAGTAGACACCGGCTTGGAAGCATCCGAGGTGTTGTCGACGTTTGCGAGGCCTACAGCCGTCTTGTCGAGCGTCTGCCAGGTCTTGTCACCACGACGGTACTGTGCGGTTGTACCGGCAGCAATTGTCGCTTCCTTACCATTCAACGCCGTCTGTGTTGCCGTGGAAATCGGCTTGTTGAGGTCTGAGGTATTGTCAACGTTGGCGAGGCCTACGTCACTCTTGGTCAGAACAACTGCACCCTGTCGACCCGCAACCGAGGTTACGTTTCCAGGCGCCGTGATCATCTTCCAGTCAGCAAGAGTGGCTGGGCTGTCCGTGGACAGAACGTACGTTTCCGCATTGTCCTGACGGATGACCATGTCACCACGCTCTGCCGTAAGTGCAAGCATTGCTGCCTGGTCTGCCACGGTGTAGAGGTTGGTGATAGCGATCGGAGGAAGCTGAGCGGTAGCGATCAGACCTGTGATCTCAGAGAACGCGAAGGTCTTGTCTCCGCGCATAGCCGTGGTACTTGTGGTACCGATGGCAAGGTTTGAAGTACCGGCGCCGATTGTAGCTCGAACGTCAGCAGCGGTAGCATCCTGAAGGATATCCCTACCGATCTGCGTTGCATCCGAAAGCTGCGAGACCGTGTGAACGTGACTTACGTTAGCCTTATCGGAGCCCTCGTAAGCCAAAGCGTTCCAGAG
>Ga0307416_100001199_pt1 | contig 13948 bp, 14 predicted proteins | sample DK1Cmetagenome_2_FD_203821 | JGI IMG/M metagenome (GOLD analysis project Ga0307416, IMG submission 203821) | Maize rhizosphere microbial communities from greenhouse at UC Davis, California, United States - DK15-C-3 | ecosystem: Host-associated > Plants > Roots > Rhizosphere > Soil | place...
GATCCGCCGACGTGTGTCACCACAGTGAGGTGCTGCGGGAACGATTGCGGGTGGCCGGCACGCGCGAGCGTGGCCATCGGAATGAGGCTCGGGTACTGGTGCTCTTCGGCGCCGAAGTCGCGCGCGCAGGCGCGCGCGACGGAGTCGAAGTAGCGAAGGAGCGCGAGGGGCACGCCGCTCAGGGCCACCTGCCCTGCCCCGAGCACTGCCAGCTCGCCCCGCGATCGCAGCGCGCCGACCGGGTCGGCGAACCCTCCCCGCCCCGTGCGGTGCTCGTCGAGGCACTCGGCGGGGATGTCGCGCCAGTCGTGCAGGACCTCCTCGACCAGCGCGCGCAACTGCGTGCGGGCTTCGAGCCGCGCCTCCACCTCGGAGTCCTCGAACGCCAGCGGGGCGCGCGGCCGGAAGCGGAGCACCCGCGGCGCCCGCTCGTCGAGCGCGATCTCCTCGACGGCCTCGCACGCGAAGGGGAGCCGCTCCCGCAGCTCGGCGAACAGTGGCGGGTCGATCTCCCGCTCGAGCTCAAGTCGCTCCATTCGACTCCTCGGCCAGGAAGAAGCGCGCGATTACGCGAATGGATCGGAAGTTCTGCAGGCGGACGGCCCTGTCGGGGATCTTGACGCCGAGTGTCTTCTCGATGAAGGCGAGCAAGTCGAGGATCCGGAGTGAGTCGATGGCGCCGCTCTCGAAGAGCAGCGTCTGCGCGTCGACCGCCGGCACGCTGTCGGGCTTGAGGAGCGTGCGGTTCACGAAGTCCGTGAGGCGCCGCTCGAAGTCGTCTCGCGCCAGGCGGGCGGGGAGCGGGAGCGTGTCGGGGCGCGTCATGCGGCCGCGGCCCCCCAGTTGGTCTCGATACAGTGGCGGATCACGTTCGGGTAGTAGTCGAGCACCGCCGGCGGGGTCAGGCCGCTCCCGGCCAGCGCCGCCGCGGTCGCGGCGGTGTCGAAGACTTTCGGGTAGGCGAGCTGGTAGGCGAAGGCCTGAATGGCGCGGGTCGCCTGCCTCAGTACGTCATTGCCCGTCTCCTCCACCGACCGGACGAAGAGCTCGTACGTGCGCAGGTCGACGATCGCCGGCTTCTCGATGCTGCGCTTGCGCCACGCGGGACGAAAGCGGTAGAACGCGTCCACGGTGGCGTCGACGAGTGCGGCCAGGGCGGGCGAGCGGTCACCGCCGGTGCAGAGCTGGTACGTTCGCCCCGCCTCGAAGCGGTGCTCGAAGAGCCACGCCGCGGCGGCCGCCACGTAGTCGACGGGGACCAGGTCCACCGGGTGGCCGCCCTGGCCGGGGACCATTGGGGCGAGTCCCTGGTAGAGGAGCCGAATGGCATAGTGGAGCGCGTTGAAGCCGCGCACCACACCCGTGCGCGAATCGCCGATGATGGTGCTCAGGCGGTAGACGGCGATCGGCAAGCTCGCCATCGTGGCCCGGACGAGCTGCTCCATCTCGTGCTTGGACTGCTCGTAGCTGTTCACGAACCCGGCGTGCACCTCCCCGAGTTCGTCCTCGGCGACACGGCCCGTGCGCCGCCCCGCCACGTATACGGTGCTGAAGCACGCCACCTGGCGGAGTGCGTGGCACTCGCCGGCAAAGCGCAGCACGGCCTCGGTGCCGCCGACGTTGATGGCGCGGGCCTCGGCGAGTGGGAGCGTGAACGTCGTCGCCGCCGCGCAATGGAGGATGTCGGTCACCTCGTGCGCGAGCGCGCCGCGGACGGCCGGCGCGAGCCCGAAGCCCGTGCCCGCGAGGAGGTCGCCCCGCACCGCCGCCAGCCGCGCCCGGCCCGCGCTCCCGGACCACTCGTCGAGGAGCGGGTCGGTCGCATCGACCACGTCGGCCGACGCGGCACCGCGCGCCAACAGGATCACGCGCGGCCCGCTCGCGGCGCACCCCAGCCGCCGCACCAGCTCGCGGCCGAGCGTGCCCGTAGCGCCGGTGATCAGAATTGTCCGGGTCATCGCTCCATTAGTCCGAAGTCCGAGTGGTGTAGTCGTGTGTCTGTCCGAATGCCAGCGATCAGCGCTCACTGCCAGCGGTCAGCGATCAGCGATCGGGAACGGCGGGGCCGGTTGATCGTTGATCGCTGACCGCTGCCGTTTCAGTGCTCCACCACCATGCAGCTCCAGTTCAGCCCGTAGCCGAACGTGAAGAGGAGCAGGTAGTCGCCCGGGCGAACGAGTCCCGCGTCGGCGGCGTCGCGCAGGTTCACGAGGTTGTCGGAGGCGATCGTGTGGCCGATGCGCGCGATGTTGTCGGCGAACAGGCGCTCGCGGGGGACGCCGAGGAGCCCGAGCAGAATCTCCCAGCTCCGCAACGACACGTTGTGCGGGATGATCCAGCGGATGTCGTCCAGCGTCAGGCCCGCCTTCCGTACCGTCTCGAGCATCACGGCGCGGGCCGTCGGAAAGTACGCGGCGATCATCTCGTTCTCGAGCGAGCCGGCGTCCCAGAAGGCGCCCTTGGTGACCTGCCCGCAGGCGACGATGCGATTCATGACCCGGCCGCCCGCCCCGCCCCTCCGGAGGAGCGCGGCGCACGCGCCGTCGGAGATCACGTTGTACACGAGTTCGCGCGGCACGTGGGGTGGGAGGCGGTCGGCGCTTACACACAGTACGGTGCGCAGGTCGTCCTCGGCCAGGAGCATGGCGCGCCCCAACCGGAGTGCGGAGAAGATCGAGGCGCACCCCTGTTGGTCGACGCCGGCCACGGCGGCGCGCGTGAGATCGAACTCGCTCTGCACGCGCGACACGGGGTACTGAAAGAACTGCATGACGTCGGTCATGTGCAGCACCGCGCCGTCGGGGCCGGGCGCGCACGCCATCGTGGAGCTGGATGTGAGCGCGCCGGCGTACAGCACGAGGTCCACCGACTCGGGGTCGATGCGCGTCTCGTCCAGCAAGGTGCGCACGGCGTGCACGGCCATGTCCACGTGGCTCTCGCCGTCGGCTACCCGCGCCTGGGCGAAGCCGAAGCTGGCGAGCGTCTCGGGGGAGCCGGTGAGCTTTCCGGCCGCGTGCAGCTGGTCGAGCGTGAGCGTCGTCGGTGGAAGCCAGTAGGCGATGGCGTCGATGCCGACGTGGGCGTTGGCGGACGGTGACACTCAGGCCTCCCCAGTCGGCCGGCAGGTGGCGTGGGCGAGGATCCACGTCCCCCGCCGCTCGCACCAAACCGTGACGCCAACGCCGTTGGCCGCCGGACCGGCGATCGCGGCCGCCACGCGGCCGGTCTCGTCCCACGCGAGATGGACGTTGTGCATCGCGCGCTCGGTGAGGCGCGGCGCGGCCTTGATGACGGCCTCCTTGATGGTCCAAAGGGCGAGGGGAGTGATCGGGCCGGCCGGGTCCGACTCGCCGAGCCGGCGCCGTTCGCCGGCCGAGAGGAAGTAGCGGAGCAGCTCCGGCCGCAGCTCGCGGGTGCGCTCGAGATCCACTCCGACGCGACCGACCCGGCTGGTCTGCGCCATCGCGCACGCGCCGTGGCCGCTGGCGTGGGTGATCGAGATCGACCAGCCGCGCTCGAGCCCGGGTCGCCGCGCGACGGTGAAGCGGGGGGCCCCGTCGGCATCGTACTCGACTTCGATGTCGCGCAGCGGCACCGCCGCACCGAGCGTCGAGGCGAGCGTGCGGGCGATCAATAGCTTGGCCGACAGCCGCCCCGCGAGCCAGTCCCTCCGCCGCTTCTCGACGGCGAACGCCTCCACCGCGGCGAGCTCTCGAACGGAGAGCACGCTCGGCCAGCCGGGCGTCTCGGCGATCCGGCACACTTGGTCTCGGGTCACGACCACGCTGGGTAGCGAACGGCCGAGGCCGTGCCCGGCGCCGGTCGCCGGGGGGCGCGTGGCGCGGCCGCACGTGCCATATTCCCCGCGCTCGCGGAGCGGCACGCGGCCGACCGTGCCGCGCATCTCACCACGCATGGCCGGAGGGGCTCATGGCCCGAGTCGAGCAGTCCGTCGTCGTCAACTGCGATCCGCAGCGCGTCATGGAGTACATCTCGAATGTTCAGAATCATCCGGCGTTCATCGGTCCGCTCAAGTCGGTGACCAACCTGCGCGGCGACGCCAAGCAGAAGGGCACCACCTGGGACTGGACGTTCGTGATGGCCGGCGTGGAGTTCGCGGGGAAGTCCGAGACTGTGGAGTACGTGCCCGGCAGGCAGTTCAGCTTCAGGACCACCACGGGCATTCACAGCACGTTCAATTACCGGCTCGAGCCCGCGCAAGGCGGGTCGCGCCTGACCATCGACGTGGACTACGAGGTGCCGAAGACCCTCCTCGCCAAGCTGCAGACGTCGGTGGTCGAGCGGCTCAACGACGCCGAAGGCCAGGCCGCAGTTCAAAATCTCAAAGCGATCCTCGACACGTAATACGTAGCATTACGCAGCGACCGCTCGCTCGAGTGCGTAGGGTGGGTCGCCGGCGCCCCGCGTGCTAGGCGTGCGAGCGTCCGCGCCGCTCGGGTTCGTCTGGATCGCGGGGTACCTGGCCACGACGCTCGGCATGGTGGCCGCGGCCGCGCTCCGCCGAAAGCCGATCCTGTTGAAGGGCAGCACCCTGCTGGCGCTCACGCTGCTCTTCATCGTGCTCTCCGCGGCCGCAGCGGTCGACCCCGCGCGGCGGGAGGCCGTGGTTCCGCTGCCGCTCGTCGCGTTCCAGGTAGTGGCCCTCGGCGCCGCGTGGGCGGTGCGCGGCCGGTGGCTGGTGGTGGGGGCCGACGCGGCCGCGGTGGGCGCGACGCTGGAGCGGTGCCTCGGCATGCTCTGCGCCTCGTTCGAGCGTGCGGTCGACGCGTACGTGGTGCCTCTCGCCGACGGCCCGCTACACGTCGCCCTCCGTCCCGCACTGGCCGGCGCCACGCTCGTGACCTTCCGCGGGGCGACCGGCCACCGGAAGGCGGCGCTGCTGCGCGCGTTGCTCGCGAAGCAGTTCGACGGGGTGGTGCCGAGGGTGAAAATAGGGAGAAGTGGCGAGTGATGAGTGGCGAGAGGCGAACCCTAGGGGTCCTCGCCACTTGCCACTGATCCCTCATCACCCAGCTTGTGAAACACCGCTTCCTCCACCACCTGGCCGTCGCGCAGGTGCTCGACGACGATGCGCTCCAGGAGCTCCGGCGTGACGCCGGCGTACCACACGCCCTCGGGGTACACGACCACGATCGGGCCGCCGGCGCAGACGCCGAGGCACGGAGTCTCGCCGCGCTTCACGCGGGTGCTCCCGAAGAGGAGCCCCTCGCGCTCGAGCAGGCTGGCGAGGAGGCTATACAGCGCGCGACCGCGCCGGTCGGGTGAGCAGAAGCCGCCCGTGCACACGAGCACATGGCGCGCGTAGGGGTCCATGCGCGGGGCGCGGGCGTTCGGCATGGACGTAAGGTAGTGACAAGTGGAGAGTGGAGCGTGAGGAGGAGCGAGTGGTTCCCTGGCCCTCACCCTGACGCTGCAACGGACGCGTGCCATCGACGCCCCTCCTGGCCCGCACAGCGTCGAGCCCGAGCGCCTGGCGATCACTGAGTTCGTGGTCGGCATGCACCCGGACCCGGAGGATCGCGCGGCGCGCCTCCAGGCCCTCGGCGCCGCGAGCGCGGAGGTTGCGTCCGCCGCGCGCACGCCGGCGACGACGCCGGCCGACGTCCGCAGCGTCCTGCTGTGGGGCGTGGCGGCGGTCGCGCTCGTGGCACTCCTGCTCGTGCTCAACCTCGTGACGACGGCCGCCCTGCTCTACGTCGTGTGGAAGGTGCTGACCCTGCGCTTCGTCACGTTGCCCGGAGGGCTGGCGGCGCTCCCCTGAGATGGCCAGCGCCCGACCCCGGGCCGCGATGACCGCTTCCAAGGTGTCGCGCTCGAACTGCATCGCGCCCCGGACTGCCTCCACCAGGTTCGGGATCAGGTCGTGCCGCCGCGCCAGCTGCACGTCGATCTGCCGCCACGCGTTTTGCACCTGATTCCGGTCGCGCACCAGGGCGTTGTACGTGCGCACGAGCCAGAGTGCCGGCAGACCGGCAGCCACGACGAGCAGGGCGAGGGCGAGGGGCGGGATAGCCGGGCACGAGGGGTGGGGGTTGGGTCATTGTTGGCGCCCAAAGCGGCCGGCGCAAGAGCGGCGCAGGTGGACGCCGGCCGGCGCCGGCCGGGTGGGCCGCTCGCGGTCTCGATCCAGGCCGAGTTGACCCCGCCCGCCGCGCGTCGCAACGTGCGGGGCGGCCGGGAGACGCCGAGGGAGAGCTTCGTCGGGCGGAGGGGCCCATGAGCGGTACCGAGGACCCGAACGGGGTGTACACCCCGGGGGAGCTCGCCCGGGTGGACGAGGATGCCCGCTACGAGGGGGTGCACGGCGTGCTGGGCCCGACGGGCCGGCGGATGCCGGCGTCGACCCGTAGGGCGACTACGCCGGACCACTCCGCGCCATGAGCCTCCGCCTGACAGCCATCGACGGCTCCCTCTCGTTCGAGCTGCGCCCGGGCGCCCGCCTCGTCGTCGGACGTGCGCCGGAGGCCGACATCGTGCTCTTCCACTCGACCGTCTCGCGGCGCCACGCAGAGTTGACCTGCCGCCCTGACGGCGTGCACGTGCGCGATCTCGGCTCGCAGAATGGGACGTTCGTCCGCGGCGCGCGGGTCGAGTCGGCCGAACTGCGGGTGGGTGACGCCGTGACCTTCGGCAGCGCGCCCTTTCGAGTGGATCCGACCGCGGCGACTCCCGCGCCGACACCCGCACGCGCCAGCGGCCCGGCGGGGGGGAGGACCGATCCTGGCACGCACGAACGGCCGACGCCTGCGGCCGCCGTCGAGCCCCACGTCACACTTCTGCGTCCGGTGCTCGCGCCCGACGACCTCCTCGCGACGGCCCTCCGGACGCCGGCGGCCGCCGCCCTGCCCGACACCGGCCGGGCAGAGCGCGTGGCCCGGCGGCTCGCACGGCTGCTGGAGGTCTCACAGGGACTCTCGGGTGGGCTGGGCGCCGACGCACTGCTGGAAAAGATTGTCGACTACGTCTTCCACGTGATGGACGCGGAGTGGGCGGCCGTCCTGCTGGTGCATGAGTCCAGCGAACCGGCCGAGCGCGTCGCCCGCCACCGGGCGGGCGCGGGCGGGCCGCGGACCGTGCCGCGGTCGATCGCCGGCAAGGTCATGCGGGAGCGCGTCGCCGTGCTGTCGCTCGACCTGACTGACGATCAGCGATTCGGCGGCGCCTCGATCGCCGCACAGCACGTCCGCTCGGCGATGTGCGCCCCCCTGGTCGGCAGGTCGGGGGACGTGCTCGGCGCGATCTACGTGGACAGCGTCATGGCGCCGCACCGGTTCGCCGAGGAGGACCTCGACTTCCTCGGCGCGTTCGCCGGCGTCGCGGCGGCCGCCATCGAGAACGAGCGGCTCGGCGAGCGGCTGCGGCGGGAGGCGCTCGTGCGGAGCAACTTCGAGCGGTACTTCGCCCCGAGCGTCGCCGACCGCATCGCGCGTACGCCCGACATTGTCGCCGTCGGCGGCGACCGGCGGACGGTCGCCGTCCTGTTCAGCGACCTGCGAGGCTTCACGCCGCTCGCCGAGTCGATGCGGCCCGACGATTTGGCGGCCCTGCTGAGCGAGTACTTCGGGGCGATGGTGGAGTGCGTGTTCCGCCACGGCGGGGCGCTCGACAAGTTCATCGGCGACGCGATTCTGGCGCAGTGGGGCGCGCCGATCGCCTCGCCCGACGACGCGGACCGGGCGCTCGGCGCGGCGGTCGACATGCTCCGCGAGCTCGCCGCGCTGAACGTCAAGTGGCGCGGTGAGGGGCGCCCCGAGCTGCAGGTCGGGGTCGGAATGAGCTTCGGCGAAGTGTTCGCCGGCAACATCGGCTCCGAGCGGCGGCTCGAGTTCACGGTGCTCGGGGACGTGGTGAACACCGCCGCGCGGCTCTGCGCGGCCGCCGGAGCCGGCGAGATCCTGCTGACGGACGACCTGCGGCGCGCGCTCGCCGCCCCGCCGGCGCTCGAGGAGCGCCCGCCGATGCAGCTCAAGGGAAAGGCGCAGCCCGTGGCGGTGTGCTGCGTGGTCGGGGACGGCGCCGGACCGCGGGACGCCGGCGCGGACGGCCGGCGGTGACTCCTCGTCGGCATCCTAACGCGCGCGCGACGGCGTGTCGCTCGCCGCGGCGGCCGCGCCGGCGATCGGCAATCTTGCACGGTTACGCGGCCGGCCGTACGTTTCCCCGCCCGAGCCTCTGAGCGGCCATGTCCGATCTGCGCACGACGCTCGCCCTGCGGCTGCTGAGCGACGAACTGCTCGCAGGGTTGCGACAGCTGCTCGGTCCGATCGACCCCGCGACGGCGCAAGACATCGCCTCGCGGGCCAAGTGGATCTCGCTGGAGAGCGGCGACGTGCTGTGCCGACAGGGCGAGCCCGGGACCAGTCTATACCTCGTGATCAGCGGGCGGCTCCGGGCCGTCCACCGGGACGCGGGCGGGCGTGACCGGGTGGTCGGCGAGGTCGGACGCGCGGAGAGCGTGGGCGAGATGGCGTTCTTCACCGGGGAGCCGCGCAGCGCCACGCTCTCCGCGCTCCGGGACAGCGTCATCATGGCGTTCTCCCGCGAGCTGTTCGAGAGCATCGTGGCACGGCACCCACAGGTGACGACGGGCATCATCCGGGTGCTCATCGACCGCCTGCAGAGAAGCATGCGCCCGCCGCCGGCGGCGGGGGTCGCGAACGTGGCCGTGCTCCCGATCCATTCGGACTTCCCCCTCGGGCACTTCGCGGGCCGGCTGGCGGCCGCGCTGTCCGCGCACGGACCCACGCTCCACCTGAGCAGCGAGCGGCTCGACACCCTGCTCGGGATGCCGGGCGCGGCGCAGGCGCCGCCCAACGACGCACAGGGAGCCTGGCTCACCGCCGCGCTCGACGAGCGGGAGGCCGCGCACCGGTTCGTCGTGTACGAGGCGGACCGGGACGCGTCCGTGTGGACAAGGCGGTGCCTCCGTCAGGCCGACCGCATCCTGCTCGTTGCCAGCGCCGACGGCGACCCGGCGCCCGGCCAGATCGAACGCGTGCTCTCCGACGCCGAGGAGCGCGTCACCACACACCGGACGCTCGTGCTCGTGCACCGCGAGGGCGAGCGGCTGCCGTCGGGCACGCGGCGGTGGCTCGCCGCCCGCCCCGTGAAGGACCATCTGCACCTCCGCGGCGACACGGACGCCGAGCTCGCACGCGTGGCGCGCTCCCTAGCGGGTGCGGCCGTCGGGCTCGTGCTCGGCGGCGGTGGCGCCCGCGGGTTCGCGCACATCGGCGTCATCCGCGCGCTGCGCGAGGCGGGCGTACCAATCGACATGGTCGGTGGTACGAGCGCCGGCGCCTTCATCGGCGCGCAGTGCGCGATGGGGTGGAACTACGAGGCCATGCTCGCTGCCAACCGGCGGGTATGGGTCGAGGTGCGGCCGCACCACGCCCTCACCCTCCCGATCATCTCCGTGGTCGCCAACCGCAAGGCCATGGAATGCGCGCAGATGATCTATGAGGGCGCCGACATCGAGGACTGCTGGCTCGACTACTTCTGCATCTCCAGTAGCCTGACGACGGCCGAGATGATCGTGCACCGCGCGGGCCCGATCGGGACGGCCGCGCTCGCGAGCGGCTCGCTCCCGGTGTTCACGCCGCCGATCGCGGACGGGAAGCACCTGCTGGTGGACGGCGGCCTGGTCAACAACCTGCCCTCCGACGTGATGCGCGACCTCGGGGCCGGCCGCGTGATCGCCTGCGACGTGTCGTCGAAGGAGGACGAGACCTTCACCTGCGAGCGGGTGCCGTCCACCTGGGAGGCGCTGCGCGCCCGGGTCGACCGCCGGCGCGCGGGGCCGCGCTTCCCCAGCCTCGTCGAGGTGCTCGTCCGCTCCGTGATGCTCGGCAGCATCCGGCGCGACGCGGAGGCGCTCAAGAGCGTGGACGTGGTCCTGCGGCCGCCGGTGGAGCGGTTCGGACTCTTGGACGTGTCCCGCGTGGAGGAAATCGCACTGCTGGGCTACGACTACGCGAAGCGCCACATCGACGGCGGAGCGATACCATGGACGTGACCCGCCAGCTCGAGCAGCTCGTCTCGCAGCTCGACACCCGCCAGCGCGGACTCGCCGCTCGCGGGGGTGAAACCATCCCGTTCGCGGTGCGGGTGCGGGACGGGCCGCGGCGGTGCATCCCGTCGAGCAACGGGGCGGAGCCGGCGTTCACGATCGTGATCTACGAGCCGTCGGCGCTCCGCGCGCTGCAGTCGATGGACGTCAGCCGCGTCGGCGAGGCGTTCCTCCGCGGCGCGCTCGACGTCGAGGGCGAGCTGTGGCAGGCCATGGCGCTGCGCGACATGCTCTCGGACCGGCGCCAGCTCGGCCGCGCCTGGCATTACGTCCGGCCCCTGCTGCGCGGGCGGGTGCCCGACGACAAGCGCATCGTCGCCCGCCACTACGAACAGGAGGCCGATTTCTTCCTGTACTTCCTCGACCAGCGTCACCGCTGCTACTCCCACGGGGTGTTCGAGCGGGACGACGAGGACCTGGAGCCGGGCATCACCCGCAAGCTCGAGTTCTCGCTCGACGCCGCCGGCATCGGGCCGGGTGATCGCGTGCTCGACGTCGGCGGCGGGTGGGGGGCGTTCACCGAGTTCGCCGGCTGCCGCGGCGTCCATGTCACCTCGCTCACCATCTCGGAGCGGTCCGAGCGCTTCATGGCCGACTTGGTCGCGCGCGAGGGCCTGCCGTGCCGAGTGGTCCGAGAGCATCTCTACGAGCACCGCGCCGAGCGGCCGTACGACGCGATCGTCATCATGGGCGTCACCGAGCACCTCCCCGACTACCCGGGGACGCTGGCCGTCTGCGAGCGCCTCCTCAAGCCAGGCGGGAGGGTGTACGTCGACGCGAGCGCCGCGCGCAGGAGGTACGACCTGAGCTCGTTCCTGCTCCGCCACATCTTTCCCGGCAGCGGCTCGCCCATGGTCCTGCACCAGTACCTCGCCGCGGTCGCGCGGAGCCGGTTCTCGGTGACCGCGGTCTACAACGACCGTCACAACTATCTCCTCACCGCGAAGCACTGGGCGCAGCGACTCGACCGCAACCGTGAGCTGATCGAGCGCCGCTGGGGCGCGGAGCTGTACCGGATCTGGCGCCTCTACCTGTGGGGGTGCGTGGACGGTTTCACCCGCGACGCCATACAGGCCTACCGCGTCGTACTGCAGCTGGCGTGAACAGCGCTTCCTCACCCGTTCAGGAGACGACGATGACGCAGCTCACCAGGGAGTCCGCCCCGAGCTACACCCCGCCGCCGGCGCGCCCGCGCCCCGGTGCCCGGGGCGCCGAGCGGCTCCTGCTCGGGCTGTTCGACCGGCACCTCGAGGATGGCGGCCTCCGCCTGATCGTCAGGGGCGAGGGGGTAGTCGTCGGCAGGGGGGCGTCCGCGGAGCGCGTCGCGATTCGCATCCACGACGACCGGTTCTTCGGCCGCGTGCTCAGCGCGGGCAATCTCGGGCTCGGCGAGTCCTACATTGACGGCTCCTGGGACATGGAGGAGGGAGACATCGCCGACCTGCTCGCCCTCTTCCTGCGCAACCGCCTGGACCGCCAGGTGAAGGGGGACGTGCGCACGGCGCTGGTGGTGCTGCGCGTCCAGTTCGCGAACCTCTTCCGCCAGCCGCACTGGAAGCACGCCCAGTTCCACTACGACCTCGGCACCGACCTCTTCGAGGCGTTCCTCGACCCGAAGACGATGATGTACTCGTGCGGGTACGCGGAGACGCCGGACGACACGGTCGAGCAGATGCAGTTCAACAAGCTGGACCGCATCTGCCGGAAGGTGGGGATGAAGCCCGGCGACCACGTGCTCGACATCGGGTGCGGCTTCGGCGGGCTGCTGATCCACGCGGCCGCGCACTACGGCGTCACCGGCGTCGGCATCACCACGAGCCACGACCACCGCGAGCTCGGCAGCCGGCGGATCGCCGAGGCCGGCCTCGCCGACCGCGTCCGCCTGGAGCTGCGCGACCACCGCACGGTGGAGGGACGCTTCGACCGCGTCGTGAGCACGGGGATGTTCGAGCACCTGCCCCGCACCGAGTACGGGCGCTTCTTCGAGCGCATCGCGGGCGTGCTGCCGCCGCACGGGACCGGGCTGGTGCACACCGTGGGGTGCTATGCCGAGCGCAACGGGCACGACCCGTTCACGCAGAAATACATGCTCCCCGGCAGCCGCCAGCCGAAGCTCTCGGAGATCGCGACCGCGTGCGAGCGGCAGACCCTCGCCATTCTCGACATCGAGAACATCGTCCGCCACTACGACCGCACCATCCAGGGGTGGCTGGCGCGCTTTCGCGCCAACAAGCACCGGTTGGACCAGCGGAAGTACGACGCGCGCTTCCAGCGCATGTGGGAGTACTACCTGAGCTGCGCCATGGCCGGCTCGCGCGCCTCCGACGCCGCGGTCTACCAGGTGCTGTTCGCCAAGGACTACGCGGCCCCCATGCCCTTCCACCGCATCTAGCACGCGATCGATCGACCATGCACCCGCTCTCGGTGCTGAACAAGGAGTTCGTGGCGCGGGGCTTCCACCACAAGCCGGTCGGGGTGGCGCTGTCCCACCTGGCGCTCCACGTGTCCTGCGCGCTGGGCGGCGCCGCCGCCTTCGTGCTCACGCACGGCCTGCCCGCGAAGGCAGCCGCGCTGGTGGTGATGACGCTCGGCAATCTCGGCATCAGCGGGCACACGCACACTTCGTCGCACAACGGCACCAGCCCGCGGCTCTGGGTCAACCGGGCGCTGACCTTCTTCGGCTACGGGATCATGTTCGGCACGTCCAGCACGTGGTGGTGGAACAAGCACATCGCCGTCCACCACACCACGCCGAACGTGATCGGGCTGGACGACGACGTGGACCTGCTGCCGTGGTTCGCGCTCACCGAGGAGGCCTTTAACACCGGCGGGCCGCTCCGCCGATGGTACTACCGACACCAGTGGATGCTCCTCCCACTGGCGCTCGCGCTGACCGCGCTGAACATGACGCGGTCCTCGAACGTCTATCTCTTCGCCGCGCTGCGCGACCCGCGGCGTCGGCGCCCGCTGCTCTGGATCGACCTCGGCGCGGTCGTCGCGCATTGGGTCCTCTGGATCGGCCTGCCGATGCTCTGGTTCCACCCGGCGCACGTGGTCGGCTTCTACCTGCTCCGCGGGGCGCTACTCGGCTTCGCCGTGTTCTCGACCGCCGCTCCCGCGCACTTCCCGGCCGAGTCGTGCTTTCTCCCCACTGAGGGGCACGGCGACCGGGGGGAGTACCGGCGGCACTCCGACTACATCCTGCTGCAGACCGTCACCACGGTGAACTACCGCACCAGCGGGCTCGGGCGCCTCATCTGCTGCGGGATCGAGTTTCAGATCGAGCACCATCTCTTCCCGGGCCTCAGCTACGTCCAGTATCCGCGCATGAGCCCGATCATCCGGGAGTTCTGCGAGGCGCACGGCTATCCGTACCGCACCCTGAGCTGGTGGGAAGGGGTGCGGAAGAGCCTCCGCGTCTTCAAGCACCCCAAGCCGGTGGAGCTCGCCCTCGAGGCGGTGCGACAGCGGGCGATGGCCGAGGAGCTGCCGGCGTGACGACTGCGTGACGCCGAGGACGAGCTTCGTCGATCGGAGGAACCATGCGTAGTGCCACCGAAGACCCGAACAGACTGTACACCGCGGACGATCTCGCCCAACTGGACGAGGACGCCCGCTACGAGCTGGTGCGGGGCGAGCTACGCGTGATGGAGCCGCCGCCGTTCCCGGATCACGGCAGCGTCGCGATGCGACTCTCCGTCGCGCTGGCGAACTACGTGTACGCCCATAGCCTCGGCGAGGTTTTCACAGCCGAAACGGGTTTCATCCTCCGCCGTGACCCCGACACGGTCCGGGCACCGGATATTGCGTTCCTGCGCGCCGAGAGGATGCCTCCGGGCGGCTTCGGGCGCCGCTACG
>Ga0307416_100001200_pt1 | contig 13945 bp, 8 predicted proteins | sample DK1Cmetagenome_2_FD_203821 | JGI IMG/M metagenome (GOLD analysis project Ga0307416, IMG submission 203821) | Maize rhizosphere microbial communities from greenhouse at UC Davis, California, United States - DK15-C-3 | ecosystem: Host-associated > Plants > Roots > Rhizosphere > Soil | place: USA...
GAGAACGAGCACCTCGACGCGTATATTTCCGTGTCGGGCATTCGGGCTCTCTTCAGCGAGTTGCAACGGCGCGGCGCTCACGTGATCAAGCCGCTCGAAGAGAGGCCGTGGGCATGCGTCGATTTCTACGTCGAGGATCCCGACGGCTATATCCTCTGCTTCAGTGAACAGAACGCCTGACGCGGTCCGGTGAGGCCCGAGGCGATGGCGCGACCGCCGCTGCCGCGTCCCGTCTGGCTCCTCGGGTGGGCGAGTCTCTTCACCGATGCCGGCACCGAGATGATCTACCCGCTCCTGCCGGTGTACCTGTCGCGGGTGCTCGGCGTGGGCGCGCTGTCGCTCGGTGTGATCGAAGGCGTCGCGGAAGGCGTGAACAGCCTGCTCCGGATTCTCTCGGGGCAGCTCTCCGATCGCTGGTCGCGCCGCAAGCCGATCGTCATCGCGGGCTACTCCTTGTCGTCGCTCGCGCGCCCGTTCATCGGCGTCACCACGAGCTGGCTGCAGGTGCTCGCCATCCGCGCGCTCGATCGGACGGGCAAGGGGATTCGCGGGGCGCCGCGCGACGCGATGCTCGCGCAGTTTGCCACGCCCGCCACGCGAGGCCGCGTCTACGGCTTTCATCGCGCCATGGATCACACCGGCGCGATTGTCGGCCCGCTCGTCGCGACCGCGTTTCTCTTCTTCTACCCGGGCCGCTATCGGACGCTGTTCGCCGTGACGATCGTTCCCGGCGCGCTTGCCGTGTGGATGCTGTCGAAGGTGCCCGAGGAAGAGGGCACGCCTCCGACCGATCTCGATTCGGCATCCACCGCGGATCGTCCCGATCCGGCACGGCTGCCGGGCCGCTTCTGGTACGTGATGGTCGTGCTGCTCGTCTTCAGCCTGGGCAACTCCGCCGACGCATTCCTGCTGCTGCAGCTCTCGCGCACGATCGGCCATGACGCCTGGATCCCGGCGCTGTGGGCGGCGCTGCACGTGGTGAAGGCGTCGACGTCGGTGTACGGCGGCGCGCTCTCGGATCGCGTCGGACGGAAGGCGGTGATCGTCGCGGGATGGTTGATCTACGCGGCGGTCTACGTCGGTTTTGCAGTGGTCGAATCCGCCGCCGCACTCGTGGCGTGCTTCCTGATCTACGGGATCTATTTCGGCTTGACCGAAGGCAGCGAGAAGGCGCTCGTCGCCGACTTTGCCCCCGCCTCGCGGCGGGGCACGGCGTTCGGCTGGTACAACGCGGCGCTCGGCGCCGGCGCGCTGGCCGCGAGCCTCCTCTTCGGGCTGCTCTACGAGCGGTTCGGTCACGCCGCGGCGTTCACGACCGGCGCCGCGCTGGCCGGCGCCGCCGCCGTGCTGCTCCTGCTGCTACCGTCCGATAAGACGGTATACTCGTAGATTCCCTATGCCACGAATCCTGGTCACTAACGACGACGGCGTGCACTCGGAGGGGATTCGAGCGCTCGCGGAGGCGCTCAAGCATCTCGGCGAGATCATCGTGGTCGCGCCCATTCAGGAAGCGAGCGCGATCGGTCATGCGCTCACGCTGCGTCGCCCGCTGCGCGTCGAGACGATTCATCCCGGCGTGTATGCCGTTGACGGAACGCCGACCGACTGCGTCAACGTCGCCATCACCCATGTCCTCAAGCAGAAGCCCGACCTCATCGTCTCGGGGATCAACAAGGGGTGGAACCTTGGCGACGACGTGACCTACTCGGGGACGGTGTCGGCGGCGCTCGAGGGGGCGTTGTTGAGCATTCCGAGCATTGCCGTCTCGACGCAGAACCGGCGGGACAACAAGTTCGAGTTCGGCCCGAGCGCGAAGGCGGCGGCCGTCGTCGCCGATGCGGTGCTGCACAAGGGGATGCCGAAGTTCACGCTGCTCAACATCAACACGCCGTACGGGCCGAACAAGGGTTTCAAGGTGACGGTGCAGGCCAAGCGCAATCACGTGACGGTGGTGAGCGAGCGCATCGACCCGCGGAACCGGCCGTATTACTGGATCGAGGAAGGCGAGAACAACTGGGAGCCGCACGATCGGTCGGACTGGCAGGCGGTGCGCGACGGCTATATCTCGATCACCCCGCTGCAGCCGGACATGACGGCGCACGCGGCGTTGTCGTATGTGGAGCACCTGCCTCTGGTGACCGAGGCCGAGGTACGGTAGACTAAGTCCTTCGCCGGGGCGTGGCTCAGCTTGGTAGAGCGCTCGGTTCGGGACCGAGAGGTCGCTGGTTCGAATCCAGTCGCCCCGACCAAAATTCCAAAGATTGCCCACCGATTGGTGGGCTTTTTCATGTCCAGGCGTCGTGCTGCGGCAAGGGCAGCGGACGTCCAACGCCTCCACGTCGGGCTTACCCCAGAGGGCGATGGTCTCTCGCATCGGGGCCGACCGAATCGAACTGCACGATCAGCAGTGTGATGTTGTCGCTGGCGGTGCCCTCGTTGGCCTGTGCAAGGAGCTTCTTGGCGGCGGCCTCGGGTGCAGGTTCCGCGTCGAGAGTGGCCGCGATCACCTGGTTCGTCACCATCTCCGTCAATCCGTCCGAACACAGGAGCAGGCGATCGCCGGCCTGCACTTCGAGCGCACGTGCTTCAACTTTGACCCCTAGCTCCGGGCCGCCCACGACGTTCGTGATGACATGGCGGAGATGGTGCCCGGCGACCTGATCGGGCCGGAGGGCTCCGCCACGGACCAGGTCGGCGGTCAGGGTATGGTCCTGCGTGAGCTGGTGCAGCTCGCCGTCCCGGTACAGATACGCACGGCTGTCGCCCACGTGCACCACACACAGCTGCGTCCCCAGGTGGAACGCCATCGTTACCGTGGTGCCCATGCCGCTCAATTCCGGGTGCCCCGCGGCTTCCTCAGCAATCTGGGCATCGGCTTGACGCAGTGCGGACTGGAACTGCGCGAGGACCCTCTTCGCCTCCGTGGTGTCCGACCCGAAGAACCACTTGAACGAATTGAGCGTGAAATGCTCGATCGCGGCAACTGCGAGCGCGCTCGCCCGTTCGCCCGCCTGGTGTCCGCCCATTCCGTCGGCGACGAGAAACAGATGTGCGCGTTCCTCACCGACCTGGAGCTTTGGTTCCGGCAGGCTCGTTTGCCAGACACGCATCGCCTTGGTGAGCTCGGCGACGAGGAACTGATCCTCGTTCGAGCTGCGCACCTTTCCTTTGTCGGTCAGGCCAAACGCCTTCACCGTCAGCGCGCGAGGCGCCGGCGTGGCGGTCTCGGCCGTGATCGGGATCGCTGATTGGACCGGCGGCGCGGTGTCCTCGCCGACGTCAGTGGGATTCATATAACTGCGTTCCTTTCACCAGGAGCCACGCGCCGGTCATGATGCCACCGCGGATCCTGGTCGCTTCTGGATCACGTCCCGGTCGCAGCCGACACGCGTCATCCGCCAGCTGGTGAAGGATAGGAACGCACGACCGCGGACGCGGCGGACGCTCGCCCGCTTCGCCGATAGGGGCGGAAATCCGCTGCGCAGTCGTGCCGGACGAGGAAATTCAAGAATCGCTTGTAGTCGTGCGGCGGCATCCCGAAGAGCGCGAGCACTTCACGGTAGTTCCCCTCAGTTGCCTCGAGGGCGCGAGTGATCAGCGATTTCAGGTCGCTCCGCGTCAGGTCCCGCGCCATGAACGGCTCGTACACGGCTTTCCAGAAGTCACCGGTGCCCGACGCCATTCGCGCGAACAGCTGATCGCCAGCGGCCCGCCGTCGCTCCATGCCTGGGGCCACGGGGCCGATGGCGGCGCACTGCCGGATCGGCGACGGCAGATCATTCAATTCGATCACGTCTCGCGTGGTGAGCGACACCAGCTGTTCCACCAGGTTCTGCAACTCGCGCACGTTGCCCGGCCACGGGTAGCGTTCGAGAGCGACCGTCGCCGCCTCGGAGATGCTGTGGCCTTCGGAGTGCTTGTTCAGGAAATACTCGAGCAGCGCTCGCACGTCGCCCGGCCGCTGCCGCAAGGGCGGCACGTGAATCTCCACGACGCGAACGCGATAGAGCAGGTCCTCCCGGAACGTGCCCGCGTTGACCATCCGTGGCAGATCGCGATTGGTTGCGGTGATGACCCGCGCGTCGACGCGGCGTGGCGCCGTGTCGGTCCCCACCGGGTGCACCTCGCCGGTTTCGAGAAACCGCAGCATCAGCGCCTGCATCCGCGGCGTCATCTCGGCGACTTCGTCGAGAAAGATCGTCCCGCGGTCGGCCTGCTGCAGTTTCCCGATCTTGTCCCGGTACGCCCCGGTGAAGCTGCCCTTCACGTGGCCGAAGAGCTCGGACTCGAGCAGCGTTTCACTGAGACCGCCGCAGTTGACGGCGACGAAGCCGCGGGCGGCCCGATCCGAATGCCGGTGGATGTAGCGCGCGATCAGATCCTTGCCGACACCGGTCTCGCCCGTGATGAGAACCTTGCTCGCGCGCGCGGCGGCGCGCGCCGCGGTGAGCAGCACTTTCTCCATCACTGCTCCTCCCCACACCGGGGCGAACTCGAGGTGTCCCGCGTCGGGCCGAAGCGAGGGTTCGAACAGGTTCGCAGCAGTCTTCGCCATATTTACCGGTCGACAAAAATACGTGATGTGCCACCACCATCTCTGTTCAATTTGAGACACAGAGGTTAGGACAGAGACCATTTTGAGACATAGAGGTTAGGACAGAGAGGGTCAAAGACTGACTATTTACACCGCAGGCTGGATTTCATCCAGCTGAGCTGACCGCTCGCTTAATAGAAGTCACGGGAACAGCGGAAAACTAGTCCTGCTGGGCCCGCCCGGCATTGTTGCTCTTCGCGACACGCACCCCCGCCCCTTGCGCAACGCGCGTGTCGCCGCTTGGGAACATCACTTGCTCCACTCTCTGCGCCACCACCGACAACATTGCGCGGCGCGGAGGTCGTCCTGCTCTGCGATCCGCGCGCTACCGAAGGCCGCTTCCTGAATTCAGGCGACGTGTGTTCGAGATGAACTGCCAGAACGCGAGGGACGACTTATGTTGATGCGACGTGACTTCCTGAAGGCCGGGGGCCTGGCTGGCGCCGGCCTCCTGCGCACTTCGCGGGCAGAAGCGCGCTCGGACGTCGGTGTATCGCGGTGTCCGACGACGCCACCGTTCAAGATGGAATTGCCGATCCCGCAGGTGTGCGCTGAGCGATCGGCGCTCGACGGGATGCGACCCGAACTGCACCAGCACTACGCGGAGTACGTTCCGCGGCAATTCCACGAGATGAGGGTGCAGGCATTCAATCACCGGTTCCACCCGAATCTGCGTAACACGCTGGTGTGGGGCTACGACGGAAAGATGCCGGGTCCGACCTTTCACGCCCGCTACGGCACGCCGATCATGTGCCGCATTCACAACGAGCTTCCGCCGGACCATGTCGGCTTCGGCATCCCCGAGATCTCGACGCACCTCCATAACTCACACACGGCGTCGGAGAGCGACGGGTTCCCGGCGGATTTCTACGGCCCCGGGAAGTGGCACGACCATCACTACTGCGCCTCTTTCGCGGGCAACGATGCTCGCGAGGCGCTCGGTACGTTGTGGTACCACGATCATCGCCTCGACTTCACGGCGCAGAACGTCTACCGCGGTCTCGCCGGTTTTTTCCTCCTGTTCGACGACCTCGACACAGGGGACGAAACCACCGGCCTGCAACTGCCCAGTGGACGGTTCGACGTGCCGCTCGTCTTCGCCGACAAGGTGTTCGACGCGCAGAGTCAGCTGGTGTTCGACTTCTTCAACACGAACGGAATCCTCGGCGACAAGTTCACCGTCAACGGCGCCATCCAGCCGTTCATGAAGGTAGCGCGGCGAAAGTACCGCTTCCGGCTGCTCGATGCGGGGCCGTCGCGCTTTTACGAGTTCATCCTGTCCTCCGGCCAGTCATTCGTGCAGATTGCCAGCGACGGCAACCTGCTCGCTGCGCCCGTCGCGCGATCCGCCGTGCGCATCGGGCCTGCCGAGCGCGTCGACGTCATCATTGACTTCTCGCAATACAACGTCGGCGACTCGGTGTATCTGCTCAACCAATTGTTCCAGGACAGCGGCCGCGGACCAGAAGGCATACTCCTCAACCCGGCCACACCGCTCCTCAGGTTCGACATCGACCGGGAGGAGGAAGACCTCAGCGTGATTCCGGTGAAGCTGCGCGACCAGCCGGTGATCAACCTGGCGGAAGTGGTCGCCAAGCGGCACTGGATCTTCAACCGGCTGAACGGCGCCTGGACGATCAACGAGAAGGTGTTCAACGTGAACGAGGTGCGCGCCGCGATCAAGCAGAACACCGCCGAAATGTGGACGCTCGAGAACAAGTCGGGGGGCTGGTCGCACCCGATACACATCCACTTCGAGGAGTTCCGCATCCTGTCGCGCAACGGCGTGGCGCCGCCGCCCTGGGAGCGCGGTCGCAAGGACGTGGTGGTCGTCGGTCCGAACGAGACGGTCAAGATTTTCATGCGCTTCAGGGATTTCGTCGGCCGCCACCCGATGCACTGCCATAACACGGTCCACGAGGATCACGCGATGATGCTTCGATGGGACATCGTTCCTTAGCGGAGGCGACAATGACGACGATGACGCGACGAGCGATGGTCGTGACAGCAACAGCGGCGATGGTAGGGGTTGCCGCCGGAGAACGCCCGGCGGCTGCGGCGGTGACACGCGGAGGGGCACGGGGCTTCCCCAACGTCCTGCTGACCACCCATGACGGACGGCGGGTGCGGTTTTACGACGACCTCATGCGCGGCCGCATCGTCGTCATCAATTTCATGTACGCCGACTGCGCCGGCGTGTGCCCCCGAATGACGTCGAACCTGGTGAAGCTTCAGGAGTTGCTGGGTGATCGCGTCGGCCGCGACGTGCACATGTACTCGTTAACTCTGAAGCCTCGTGAAGACACGCCGCAGGCTCTTGCCAGCTACGCGAGGATGCACGGCGTCGGGCCCGGATGGCTGTTTCTGACGGGGGCGCCAGGAGACGTCGAGCAGCTTCGGCGGGCGCTCGGGTTCTCCGACTCCGACCCGGTGGCGGACCGGGATACTGCGAATCACGTCGGTCTTGTCCTGTGTGGGAACGAGGCGATCGATCGCTGGGCCTCATGTCCGGCGATTGCCGAACCCTCCGAGCTGGCGAACCTCGTACGGTGGATGGGCACTGCGGCGGCATGAGGCGCCACGGAGCGGGCGCCGCGCTGCTTGCCACGATCGCATGCGCCGCGTTCGCCGCCGACGGGGCGCCCCGGACAGTCCGGGGCGTCCTCAGCAGCGTCCTTTTACACGCTGAAGGCAGCGGCACGGTGGGCTGTTGCGGCCAGTCGATCGCCGTGCCAGCCGACCTGCGGCTCGAGTTCCCAGGCGTGCGTCTCAGCATGTCCGAGGTCTTCGCCCTGGCGCCCGCGGCCTGTCGGGCGCGCGGCGAGAGTGGGTTGCTGGCCACGGATCGCTGCGTAGCCGATCGCGGACACCGCGGCCGTGCGGCGCACATCCTCGCCGAAGTCTCCATCGGCGATCGCGGTACGCCCGTGGCTGGACGTGTCGTCATCTCAGGAACCGACGACCGCGTGTCCGGGCCGGTGACGTTCGTCCACCCGACTGACGGGTATCTGCGGATTGGTGGCGAATACGGCGTCGATGCGCACGGCCGGATGCTGCGGGTCAACGACCCTGAGGCGCGCATCAGCATCCAGCAGGGTGCCGTGTGCGGCGGAGAGGGAAACTGCAGCCCCGACGTGAGGTTTGCGTTCGACGCGAACACCCCGAGCGTCCGATTCAGCACGGGCGGGTTCCTCTGCGTGCCGTCAGCGGTCTACGGCCTGTGCCCGCCTGGCGCGTCGAGTGACCCCGGCGCGCTCCTGCAACCGATCCGCCTGGGGCATCACGTCGTCGCGGTCGGCGTGGAGCAGGCGCTGCGCGGCAGCCACGTGTTCGTCGCCCACACTCTCATCGTCGATCAGCGCTGACACGACGCGGTGAACGTGCGCTTCGCCATCGCTCGATGGCTGCGCGCGGCGTGGCCGTTTTTAGCGGAGAACCTGGCGTCGAGATCGGCGAGATCGATCTGCCGCGCACCTGCGGCAGTCGGTTCACATCACACCGTAGCGAACGACTAATACGTAAGTCCCGATCCGGCGGGACAAGTTGTCCCTGCTATCCGTGGCTTTTCCCTCCGTCGCCCGCACGCCTCACGGTCGATCACCTGCGCAACGTGTGGACGCGTCATCACTGAATCGGCCGTCCCTGCCGTAGCCGTCTCGACATCTCCACTGATCGCGATGACTGACAACACGCGCCCGCGCGAACGCTGATCGAGAGCGGCGATGCTCTTGCAGCCACGTTGAACGCATCTACCACAAAAACTGCTGAACGAAATTTCCGGCGTCCCGCGTCCGCGCCCGCCCGGAGGGTGGAGACGTCTGCCGTCGGCAAGGAGCACCGCCATGAGTGGACGGTCGTTACCGGTACAGAAGTACCGGCTGGTCACGAGTGTCGCCGCGGCACGGCACGTGCGCCGTGCGCTCGTCGTCACGCTCGCCCTGTTCCTGTCGGGGGTGGGCGGGCGCGCCGGAGCTCAGGATCGGCGGGCGGAAGCGGCGCCGGTGGAGGCGCCGAAAGCCGGCAGACTGATTCTCGGCGAGATCGAAAGTATCAAGGTCCGCGACCTCTCCGATCCCGCGTCCGGCGGCGTTCTCGTCGTCAAGGGCAAGCGGATCACCATTCCCGACAACCTGCTGATTGGCCTGCCAGTGGGGCGGATGACGCTCCGGAACCTGGTGATGGACGGCCCGCAATCGTGCACGTCGCAGGTGCCGCTGCAGAGCGGGCTTGCGGTGTCCGACACCTGTCGCACCGACGGCTCGCCCGCGCTCGCGCGAATCGTGGCGAAGCCCGACGCGTCAGGTGAACTCGTGGCCGCTCTCGTGATGGTTCTGAAGGACTCCGCGACGACGCTGGCTCGGATGCGACGGCCAGGCAATCCGCGCGTCATCAGCCGAGCCGCGGCGCGCGTCCAGCCGCGGCAACAGCAATAGGTACGTACTGCAACCCGGATTTACGACTGAGAGGACCCGATGAGTGCCGTGAAACCGTTTACCTGTCGTGGTGTGCCCGCCCAGAAGCGATGGGCAGTTGCGACCTCGATTGCGATGGCGATGTCCACCGCAGGTCCGGCCCTCGTGCCGGCCACCGTCCACGCCCAGGTCGGCGGCCCCGCCGCTGTCGGCTTCGTGCTCGACTCGAACGATCTCCGCTTCATCCTGAAGCAGATCCAGATCGCGGAGAACCACGCATCCGGCGAGCCGCTGTTGGGACTCGGCCCGCTCCAGGTGAACGAGCCGCGGTTTCCGTTCGGCCTGCGCACGGTGAGCGGCCAGTACAATAACCTGATCGCCGGACAGGAGACATTCGGCGCATCCGACCAGGTGTTCCCGCGACTCTCGCCGGCGCAGTACAAGGCGGCGGAAGGCGGCACCACGTACAACTCGAAGAAGGGCACGGTCATCGACTCGCAGCCGCGCATCATCAGCAACCTGATCTCGGACCAGACGGCCAGGAACCCCGCGGCAGCCGCGGTGGCCGGGGTCCCACCGGATCCGACGGCGACGGAGCCGCTGTTCATCGAGAACGTCGCGCCTGACGTCGGCCTGTCGGCGCCCTTCAACGTCATGTTCACGTTCTTCGGGCAGTTCTTCGATCACGGCCTGGACCTCGCGAACAAGGGCCGTAGCGGCGTAGTCGTCGTGCCCCTGCAGGAGGACGACCCGCTCTTCGTCCCCGGCGGCACCATGAACTTCATGGCGCTCACCCGTGCGACCAACCTGCCCGGACCCGACGGTATTGTCGGCGACAACCCGGCCACAACCCAGGACGAGAGCGCGGACGACGTCCTCGAGGATGTCAACCAGACCACGCCGTTCGTCGATCAGAACCAGACCTACACGTCGCACCCGTCGCACCAGGTGTTCCTGCGCGAGTACGTGCTCAACACCGCCGGCAAGCCGGTGTCCTCGGGCCGCATGGTCGACGGCGGCGGCGCGCTCAAGAACATTGGCAACTGGGGAGAGGTCAAGGCAAAGGCCGCCAGCCAGCTCGGGATCCGGCTGGTGGACACGGACGTCCTCAACGTGCCGCTGCTGGTGACCGATCCCTACGGCCGCTTCGTGCGCGGGCCCAACGGCTACCCGCAGGTCATGATGACGGGCAACGTGATTGTCGAAGGCAATCCGAATGCTCCGATCTCCGTCGCCAACGCAATCAGGACCGGCCATGCGTTCCTCGATGACATCGCGCACAACGCGGTGCCCAACGGCACGCCCGACACCGACCTCGAGGCGAACGCGATCACCGTGCCGCGTCCGGCTGGCACCTACGACAACGAGCTGCTCGACGTGCACCTCTGCACGGGTGACGGCCGCGGCAACGAGAACATCGCGTTGACCGCCGTTCACACGATCTTCCACGCCGAGCACAACCGGCTGCACGCCTACATCAAGGGCCTCATCGAGACACCCGGGTTCCTGTCTCCCGATGCGGCGGAGGACGCGTCACTCCGCGCGCAGTGGCAGGTGCAGGCGCGGCAGCCGAACGCCACCCCGAAGGGCTCGGGATGGGACTACGGCGAACGGCTGTTCCAGGCCGCGCGCTTCGTGACCGAGATGCAGTACCAGCACCTCGTATTCGAGGAGTTCGCCCGCACGTTGGTGCCGTCGATCAATCCGTTCGTCGGTGACGGCATCAACTTCCACGTCGAAAAGAATCCGGCAATCCCCGCCGAGTTCGCGCACCAGGCCTATCGTCTCGGCCACTCGATGCTGACTGAGGTGATCTCGCGCACGCGTCCCGATGGCAGCTCGTACGACATCGACCTTCTCCAGGGGTTCCTCAATCCGCTCGAGTTCAACCGCGACGGTCTCGGCGGAACGTTGACGGCAACGCAGGCCGCCGGCGCCATCTTCCAGGGCGGCACGCGACAGTCCGGCAACGACATCGACGAGTTCGTCACGGACGCGGTCCGCAACAACCTCCTCGGTCTGCCGCTCGACCTCGGCGTGCTCAACCTCGCCCGAGGGCGCAGCGAGGGCGTGGCGCCACTCAACTCCGTGCGCCGCGCTCTCTTTGATCTGACGAGCGATTCGGCGCTCACGCCGTACGAGAGCTGGGCCGACTTCGGCTTCAGCATCAAGCACGCCGAGTCGCTCGTGAACTTCATCGCCGCCTACGGCGTGGACCCGAACGGCGGGCCGCTCAATTCGGCGGCGACGGTTGCGGCAAAGCGCTCCGCGGCACAGACCCTCATGCAGGACTCCCGGTTCATGTTCGCGCCCGGTAGTCAGACGGGCGTCGAGAGGATCGACCTCTGGATGGGCGGCCTCGCGGAGAAGATTGCGCCCTTCGGGTCGATGCTGGGGACCACCTTCAACTACATCTTCGAAAATGTGCTGGAGGGCCTCCAGGACGGCGACCGCTTCTATTACCTGGAGCGGCTCGACGGCCTGAACCTGCTGTCGCAGATGGAAGGCAACTCGTTTGCCGAGCTGATCGCGCGCAACACCCCGGCGGGATCGGCGTTCTCGGCGTCCATCTTCGTGCGTCCCGGTCTGGTCCTCAATCTCGACTCACTGCTGCGCGTGCCGGGTGTGATCTCGGACGATCCGACCACTCCCAAAAACGAATCGACGATGACCGACCTCGCGCTGCTGCCGAATGGGACGGTTCGCTACAGCGGCGCCGAGCATGTCATCTGGAACGGCAGGGCAGTGGCCGACAATGTCATCTCGAGCGAAGGCGACGACACCATTCGCCTTGGCGATGGCAACGACCGCATCGAGGGCGGAGCCGGCAACGACCAGCCGATCGGCGGCGCCGGTGACGACATCATCACCGACACCTTCGGCGACGACGTGATCAAGGGCGGACCGGGCAACGACGCCATCAACGGCGGCGCCGGGCCGTTCGACCTGCTCCAGGGCAATGAAGGCAACGACTTCATCGTCGGCGGCAACGATCTGTCGGAAGTATTCGGCGGCCCGGGCAACGACATCATCTACATGGGCAAGGGCCTGAGCGAGTCGATCGGCGGCGCGGGCGACGACTGGATGGAGGGGACGGACTCACCGGCCAGTATCGCCATCGGCGACGACAACAACCAGTTGCAGAACGATCCGAACGGAGGCCACGACATCCTCCTCGCCGGACCGGGCGACATGGACTTCGACGCCGAAGGCGGAGACGACATCATGGTCGGCAACGTCATACCCACCCATCGCTTTGAAGGCATGCTGGGCTTCGACTGGGCCACCTACCGCGGCGAAATCCGGCCGGTCGACGCCGACATGCTGGTCACGGGTGCCACTGCCGTGAACGCGCCGCTCAATGAAAACCGCGACCGCTACGACCTGGTCGAGGGTCTGTCGGGAACGAACTTCAACGACCTCCTGCGCGGGGACAATCGCGATGCAGCGGCCCTGGCAAACGACGGGTTGACGGGAGTGGTGAACGGGCACGTCCTCAACGCTGCCGGGATCGCACGGATCACCGGGCTGGCGGCCCTGCTTCCGGCGGGCGCCACGGCATGGGGCGAGGGCAACATCATCCTTGGCGGCGCCGGCAGCGACATCATCGAGGGTCGCGGCGGCAACGACATCATCGATGGTGACGCCTGGCTGAACGTGCAGCTCGAGGCGATGGATGTCCTCACCGGCAGCCCGAAGCGGGTCGACAACCTGAAGCAGCTGCGGACCGACGTGTTTGCCGGCCGCATCAATCCAGGCGCGATCCAGTTCCGCCGCAACCTCGAAATCACCGGTGCGGATGCGGTGGTCGACGTTGACACGGCCGTGTTCTCGGGTGCAGAAGGCGATTACACGCGCACCGAGAACCCCGACGGAAGTCTGACGGTAGAGCACACCGGCGGCACCGGCAGGGATGGCCGCGACCAGATCCGGAACATCGAGCGGCTGCAGTTCACTGACGTCACTCGCGACATCAACAGCACGGTCGTGACGAGTGTGCCGAGCGTGGTCAACCAGACGCGAACGGCGGCGGCAACGACGCTCGCGAACTCCGGCCTGACGGTCGGCGCCATCACCTTCGACAACAGCTCCACGATCGCGGCTGGTCGAGTCATCAGCCAGTCGCCCGTCGCCGGCGGAACTGTTCCGGAGCTGACCGCGGTGGCGTTGCTCGTCTCGCTGGGGCCTGCCAATGTCACGGTTCCCAGCGTGATGGGCATGACGCAGGCCGAGGCCACGATCGCCCTCTCCGCGGCGGAGCTGGCGACTGGAACCATCACCAAGGAGGCCAGTGCGACGATCGGCCTTGGACAGGTGATCCGCACGAACCCGGCAGTGGGCGCGAGCGTGGCACCTGGAACGGCGGTAGCGCTGGTGATTTCGTCCGGCTTCCCGACCGTGCAGGTGCCCAGCCTCGTCGGCCTTGCGGAAGCAGACGCCGTGGCGGCTCTCGACACCGCCGGTCTGACGATCGGAGTGGTGACTCAGGAGCATAACGACGCGGTCGCCGCGGGTATGGTCATCAGCCAGAACCCGCAGCCGGAAGCCCCTGTAACGCCGGGATCGTCAGTGTCGTTCGTCGTTTCGCTTGGACCCGCCACCGTGTCAGTACCGGGAGTGGTTGGTCTACCCGAGGACGCGGCGAAGGACGCCATCACGTCGTCGGGATTGACCGTCGGAACGATCACCAGGCAGACGAGTGCGACGGTGCCGTCAGGTGACGTCATCGACCAGAACCCGGCGGCGGCCGCGGCCGTTGCCCCGGGCAGTTCGGTGGCCTTGGTGGTTTCGTCAGGTTCGGGCAACGTGACGGTCCCGAACGTGGTCGGGTTGACCGAGGCGGCGGCACGCACGGCGATCACGGGCGCGAGCCTGACGGTGGGCGCGGTGACGACGGCGAATTCCGCGACGGTGGCGCTCGGCAACATCATCAGCTCGA
>Ga0307416_100001201_pt1 | contig 13940 bp, 13 predicted proteins | sample DK1Cmetagenome_2_FD_203821 | JGI IMG/M metagenome (GOLD analysis project Ga0307416, IMG submission 203821) | Maize rhizosphere microbial communities from greenhouse at UC Davis, California, United States - DK15-C-3 | ecosystem: Host-associated > Plants > Roots > Rhizosphere > Soil | place...
CGAGGAAGGTGAGGTCCGGGTTCGCCTTGGCGGCGACGCCCATTTCGCGCGGCGAGCTCAGCTCCTCGCGCATGCCGTAGAGCGAAACCCCCTTGTGCACGGCAAACGTCCTGACGCCCAACTTGCGCGCCTGCTCGAACACCCGGCCGGCGAGTTCCCCGTCCAGCGCATAGCCGATACCGTCCGGCCCCCATTGCGGATAGAGTTTCCACGCCGAAATCTTGTGCCCGGCCTTCCACGCCATCGCGTCGATCTCGCCCGGAAGGTTTGGAAGCACGCCGCCATGGATCAGCGCGCGATGCTTACCGCCTCCGATCGACTGGATGAGGTCGCGGGCCTGCGCGGCGTAAGCGATTGGCGTCGGATTGCCGTCGTCGGTCCCGAACAGCGCGGACACGACACCCGCGTCCGTGTCGCTGTCGAGAAACACTTCCTTCACCAGCGACTGCGCCGAATAACAGTCATATTCCCCGGCTTCGCACTTCTCGGCCTGGGCGAAGGCCTGGCCGAGTGCGGCCCGCCATTGCTCACCCGCGGCGCCCTTGGTCCAGGGGCCCTTCGGGTCGACCGTGTGCAGTTGCACGTCGAAGATGAACTCGTCCCCCCCGAGGGTTCGCGCCGCGGCCGCCGAATCGAGCGCAGCATCGCGTTCCAGCACGAAATTGCCGCCCGAATTCGGATTCACCCGATTGCACGCGCCAAGCACGGTCGCCGCGCCCATCGCGCTGGTCATGAAGGCGCGGCGCCCGATACCGAGCCGGCGGGCATTCTTCGTCGCCTCCTCATGAGCGAGCACATTCACCGCGCGCTGCCGACGTGTCGGCCGAAGCGGCATGAACTCGCCGTTGGAGGTGCCGTCCAGGCGGACGGGCAACCTCGTGCCTTCGGGATCGAGATCGGTCGGGTAAGCCATGCCGTCGCCCCTTGAATGAAGGCGCGAAGCTTATTCAGACCACCAGTCGCCCGCAGCCGCTTTTCGACGAATGCACTAGGACGACTGTAGCCAATTCTCCATCATTGCCGCGAGGCTCTGGAAGGCGATGTCGTAAACATCTTCCTTTTCCAGCCCGTGGTTCTCCCAATCCTGGTCGCTGGAAATGATCCGTCCCGTTTCCAGGTCGTAGTGATAGTCGAGCATCTCGTTGGCGATTGGAATGAAGCTCTCGGGGTAATGGATCGTCCCGCAATAGTCCGGGCCGCGTCGCCGATAGTCCTCGCAGAAGGCGCCAATCCGGGCCACGGGGTTGAGGCCGGTGAAGCCCGGGCCGAACCCGCCGTCGGCGATCGAATAGAGTCGCCTCAGATCGTTGGGGATTGCCCAGCCGCAGATCTCCTCCAACTCGTCCCAGTCACCATCGGACGGCGGCGCCTCGAGCGGCTTCGCTCCGGGTGGGTCCGAGCTCGCGCCGACCGTGCCGTCCGGACGCTGGATGAAGCTCATCGTCGGCTTGTCGTTGCCACTCGCGCGAAGGCGCGCCTGCATTTCGCGAAAGAGATCGCCCGCCTCGGGCGAGAAATCCCTGAACTTCTTCTCAATCTCGTCGACCGGCAGCGAGGCGCGGGATTCATCCTCGGCCGCCGTCATGTAGCGCCGCTTTGGATCGGCAGCCCGCTCGACGAGACGCCGCAGCAGGTCGTTACTCATCTCACTCATAAGACGAGGCTTATGCCGCCATTCCTAAGAACGCATTAGCGCCGGATCTCCGGAGGCGGACGCCACCTGGTTCCCGAACATCTGCGGCATCGCCAACTCATCCCAACCGTAGCGATCCGGACGGAAAACGACGCCGTTCTGGCTCGGCTCGACCGTCAGATAAGTCAGGTAGATCGGCACCGGACGCGGAAGGTCGAACTTCTGCTCGCGCTTCGTCGTCGCCTGCGGCACGTATCCGAACACCCAGGTCGCGAAGCGGCGATAGTCCTGCAGTCGAACGCATCCGTTGCTGACCCAGCGATCGTTCTTGGCAAAGAGCTCGGTGTGCGGCGTGTCGTGGAGATAGATGCCATAGTCGTTCGGCATCTCGAACTTCATGTGGCGCATCGAATTCCACGGGCCGGGAAGCTGGCGGACGAGGATCGTCGGCTCCTGCTTGCCGGACGCTATCGCCTTCCAGTTGACCGTCTTGGGATCGATCACTCGCCCGTTGCCCGACCAGTCCGACAGCACCTCGTAATGGAAATCCCGCAGGTAGGAGAGGCCCTGCTCGCGGATGCGCGTGGCCGTGAGGCTGCGGATCAGCTCCGGCGGAACGTTCCAGTAGGGGTTCACCTTGGCGTTGCGCATGATGACCGCGATCATCGGGGTCTTGGTCTTCGGCGCGCCGACGACGACCTTCATTCCGTCGACCACTCGGTCGCGGTCGAAGAGGTAGGTCTCTGCGGCTCCGGAATCGACGACGACGTAGCGGTCGAACGTGCGCGTCTGCGGCAAGCGGTAGGCGCGCTCCACATTGATCGCGAGCCGGCGGAGGTAATGCTGCGCACCAAGATTCAGCGAGGCGATCGTCGCCCTTCCGGCAATGCCGTCGGCTGGGCCGATGCCGTGGACCGTCTGGTAGGTCGCAACCGCCTGGAACAGGTTCGCATCATAAGTACCCGGCCCGAGGCCGAGCCGCTGGCGGAGCATATCGACCCGCCGGCCGGTCGAGCCGCGCTTGAGCACCGGCCCGGACGGAATCTTGGTCTGCGGCAGGCGGCCCCAGCGCGTCTGGTACTGCTGCATTCCGCGGGCCAGCTGCTGGAACAATGGATTGGGCGCAGCCCTTTTGCCGCCGCCGAAGTCGATGTTGAAGATCCGCGACAGCCAGTTCTGCGGGCGCTGGTGGCGTCGCGCGACCGTGCTCATCGCCGGATCGACGTAGACGAAGTCGACGCCCTGCTTGATCGAGCGCGGAACCGCGACCGGCTCGTCGCCGCGCGGCGGTGCGCCCTCGCCCGAAGCGAGTGCGGGTGTGGCGGCCAGCAGAGCCGCAGCGCCCAGCATTATGCGAAGTGTCTTGTGCATAAATTATGCGCCGCGTTTGCGGCGCATTCCCCGACTAGCGTTTTCGATCAAACTCATTGCAGATGATTGGGTTGCGCGCACCTGAACATGCTGACGATGACGGATTTTCCTAGCGCCGTCCACCGAAGCGCGTGCGCGACTGCTTCCCAAAGCGTCCCTTGCGGGTGCCGGGCCTGCCTTCGCTCGAATTTCCCGACGGCCGCGGCGCGACCCGCTGGTCGTGCGGGATACCAAGATCGTCCTCTTCCAGCCGGCGGATTTCGTCGCGAAGGCGGCCGGCTTCCTCGAACTCCAGATCGGCGGCGGCCTTGCGCATGCGCTGCTCGAGGTCGGCGATGTAGGCCTTGAGGTTGTGGCCGACGAGGTGCGGCCGCTCCTCGTCGCCCGTGTCGACGACCACCCCGTCGCGGGTCGAGACGTGGGCGATGATATCGCTGATCTGGCGCTTGATGCTCTCCGGAGTGATTCCGTGGAGCTTGTTGTACTCGAGCTGTTTTTCGCGGCGCCGGTCGGTCTCGGCGAGCGCGCGCTCGATCGATCCGGTCCTGGTGTCGGCGTAGAGGATCACCCGGCCGTCGATGTTGCGTGCCGCACGCCCAATGGTCTGGATCAGCGACGTCTCCGATCGCAGGAAGCCCTCCTTGTCCGCATCGAGGATCGCGACCAGCCCGCACTCGGGGATATCGAGCCCCTCGCGCAGCAGGTTGATTCCGACCAGCACATCGTAGACGCCGAGCCGAAGCTCGCGGATCAGCTCGATGCGCTCCAGAGTCTCGACGTCCGAGTGCATGTAGCGAACTCGCAGCCCTGCCTCGTGCAAATATTCCGTGAGGTCCTCGGCCATGCGCTTGGTGAGCGTCGTGACGAGCGTGCGATAGCCCTTCCGCGCGGTCTCCTTTGCCTCGTGGACGAGGTCGTCGACCTGGTCTTCGACCGGCTTGATCTCGACCGGCGGGTCGATCAGGCCGGTGGGGCGGATGACTTGCTCGGAGAACACGCCGCCCGTCTCGTTCATCTCCCACGGGCCGGGCGTTGCCGAGACGAAGGTCGTCTGCGGGCGCATCGCGTCCCATTCGTTGAAGCGCAGCGGGCGGTTGTCGATGCAGCTCGGAAGCCGGAACCCATATTCGGCGAGCGTGATCTTCCGCCGATGGTCCCCGCGCGCCATCGCGCCGATCTGCGGCACGGTCTGGTGGCTCTCGTCGATGAACAGAAGCGCGTTGTCGGGAAGATATTCGAAGAGCGTAGGGGGCGGCTCGCCGGGCAGGCGGCCGGTGAGGAAGCGCGAGTAATTCTCGATGCCCGCGCAGGACCCCGTCGCCGCGATCATCTCCAGGTCGAAATTGGTGCGCTGCTCGAGCCGCTGCGCCTCCAGCAGCCGGCCTTCCGCGACCAGTTCCTTCAGCCGCTCCTCGAGCTCATGCCTGATCGCTTCCATCGCCTGCTTGAGCGTCGGGCCCGGCGTCACGTAGTGCGAGTTGGCGTAGACCTTCACGCTGTCGAGGCTCGCCGCCTTCTGCCCGGTCAGCGGATCGAACTCGACGATCTCCTCGATCTCGTCGCCGAAGAAGCTGACGCGCCAGGCGGTGTCCTCATAGTGGGACGGGAAAATCTCCAGATTGTCTCCCCGCACCCGGAAATTGCCGCGGGCGAAGGCCTGGTCGTTGCGCTTGTACTGGAGCGCGACGAGCTTGCGGATCACCTCGCGCTGATCCTCCGACGCGCCCTTCTTCAGCGAGAAGGTCATCGCGGAGTAAGTCTCGACCGAGCCGATGCCGTAGAGGCAGGAGACCGAGGCGACGATGATCACGTCGTCGCGCTCGAGCAGCGACCGCGTCGCCGAGTGACGCATGCGGTCGATCGCCTCGTTCACCGAGCTTTCCTTCTCGATGTAAGTGTCGGTTCGCGGGACGTAGGCCTCGGGCTGGTAGTAGTCGTAATAGCTGACGAAATATTCGACCGAATTGTCCGGGAAGAAGCTCTTGAATTCCCCGTAGAGCTGCGCGGCGAGGATCTTGTTCGGAGCGATGACCAGGGCGGGCCGCTGCAGCGTCTCGATGACCTTGGCCATGGTGAAGGTCTTGCCGGAGCCGGTGACGCCGAGCAGCACCTGGCTCCGCTCCCCTTCCGCCGCCGCCTCCGTCAGTTCCTTGATCGCCAGAGGCTGATCGCCCGACGGCTCGAATTCGGAGACGATCTTGAACGCCTTGCCGCCCTCATGCTTCTCCGGGCGCGCGGGCCGGTGCGGCACGAAGCCCTCGGTGGCTTCCGGTTCTGCAAGGCTGGTACGGATTTGAATCGCCATCGCGGATCATATGGGAGCAACCCGCGCTCCGGGCAATTCGCGAGATCGGCTTATGTCTGCTTTGGGTGGAAAGCGGACATTCACATCACAGCTTCAGTACCCTGCGCGAACGGACATTCCTTCACGCCTGGTGGATGCAGATGCTTTCCGTGCGGCGTGTAACCGGCGAGGATCATGCGATCCAACTGCGCTTGGTCCTTTGGCATTGGAACAACTGCGGCTGGTTTGCTGATCGGACCCTGCGACACGGCTGCCGGATCGGCCGCGGACTGCTCAGGTACTGCGGCATTTTGCGGCTCATGTCGGCCGCATGCGCATGCGGCTAGTGCAATCAGTAGGATCAATCGGTCCATCGTCATCCCTTTTCACGCGAGCGAGCAAAAGCGGGGCTTTGCGGCATCCCTGCAAATGTCAGGCGGACTCGACGTCGAACGCCAGTAGCCAACGAGGCCAAACTTTCGGACCAGTTCAGCGTAGCCGGGCTCAGCACGCGCGGCCGCCATGTTGGGCTCAAACAGGACTTCGGCATCGAAAAGGCCGCGAGCGCGAACCAAGTTGGCAGCCGCCTGCAGCGCAGCGGCTCGGGCGCCGAGCGCCGCAAGCGTGCCGACAACAACCCTGTCATTATAGCGTGGATCGGCCGCAAAGCTTTGAAGGTCAGCGATGGACTTCGCGCGAGGAGCGGGATCGCCAGATTTCAATGCGACGAAAGCGGCCGTGAGTGCCTTTCTTTGTGTGCTCGTCAGCGGAAGGTTCGGCGCGGTCAGCTCTGCGATTGCTTGGTCATAGCGCCTCGTCCACAACGCCGACTTGATCTTCAAAAGCCGAAGCGAGGTTGCGTCCGGCCACAACTCAAGCGTGGAATGAAGAACCCCGTCGGCCTCCTCGTTCCGCCCTACCATGTAAAGCGCTTGCGCGAATCGTAGATTGCTGAACGGCGCAAGCGGTCGCATGTCGCGCGCCCGCTCATATTGTTCGACGGCCTCTTCCATCCTGCCAACCGACGCGAGGAAGTCGCCGTAGGCCTGCCGCTCACAACCGCATTCGGTCGGGCGGACGCTGAGGGCTTTCTTGAGCAGCGCCTCGCGCTGGCCATAATGATCTAGCGGAAGAAGCCCCGCCAAAGCCATGTACCCTTCGGGATTGCGACCATCGAGCTGCATCGATTTGCGCGCCGCATTCATCCCCTGCTGTCGCAACTGCATCGCCTCGGCTGAATGAACAGCGGCGAGCGGAACGATGGCGAGCGCGAGCGCCGACCACCCGAATGAGAAGTCGGGAAGGGCCACCGTGACGCGCCGCGCTGCGTCCAGCTCGGCCGTCTCGCTTGTCGAGCCGCTCCAGTGCTCGTTGCACCATTTAAGATACAAAGAGAGCGCCTCGTCGGGCATGCGCCTTCCATACGCCGATGCCCCCCACAATCCGCAACGCACCACCTGGCTGGCGTTGACCGCAGTTTGCCGTGCGGCTGCCACGTCGGCCGCCTCATGCTCATATGCCCCCGACCAAAGAACGACGCCGGAACGCTCACTCTTGAGGTTCACAGTTACGCGTACGACCGGTCCAAGCCTGCTGACGCTGCCGTCCATCACGAAAGGTGCAATCGCGGCCTGGCGCGTATTCGCCGAGATCACCGTCACGGCATTTTCGGCGCCGAACGCCGCTACGATTTCCTGGCCGATCATGTTCGGTAGCGTCCGAGGCAAGTCGCCGGAGGCGAGCACGAATTGTCCAACGGCAACTTTCGGCTCGAAGCTGCGCGTATGTGTGGCGATCCATGAATAAAAAAAGGCGCCACCACCCACGAGCATCGTCGCTGCGGCGGCTAAGGCGAGGCTGCCTCGTCCCAAGCGCATCGAGCGACGTCGCGGGCCAGTGTATGCTGAGTCCGGAACGGCATCGCCCCCGGTCTTCTTCGCGATGGCCGCCTTGAGCAAATCGAGTGCTCGCGATTGGGGCCGCCCACGCCAATCCGCCAAGTTGATGGTCTGGTACTGGCGAAAACCGAGTGGGGGTTCGCTGTTGTCGAGCCTTATCGGGAGAAGCCGGCCGGAATCGCGACCTGCGCCGGCCTCATCCCGAACCCATGCCGAGCGAATTGAATTCGCAGTCCAGCACACGATCACGATATCGGCGGAAGCCAATGCCTGCTCGATTTCATCGGAGAATTGTTGGCCTGCGGAGATACGCCTGTCCCACCAGACTTTATGGCCTTCACGCTCGAGCGCGGCGGCGAGCGGCTCTATTCGAGCGGCGTCTTCACGCGAATAGCTCAGGAAAACCGAAGCCATCCAACTCCCCCGTTGGAGGCGAAAGACTCTGCGCCGAACGACCGGCTCGTTCAACTCTTAGTGAGAACAGCCGGTAGAATGCCTAATGTCCGGAACGGGTGGAAGCTGGGCGTTAGCGTCTGGCGGCCCGGGAAGAATGCTCTGCGACGCCAGCTAGCTAGTGGCATTTGAAGCGGTCGAACGGCTCCAGGCACGAATTGCAGCGCCACTGTGCCTTGCACGGCGTCGAACCGAAGCGGCTGACTTCGACCGTATCGGTTGAGCCGCATTGCGGGCAGGTCGCCTGCGCTTCCGGGTGCGGCGGGTCGATGCCATAGGCCTTGAGCTGCTGTCGGCCGCGCTCGCTGATCCACGCGGTGGTCCACGGCGGGAACAGCACGCGCTCGATGTGGACCCGGTCGAAGCCGGCTTCGTCCAGCGCCTCACGGACCAGCCGCTCGATGGCGACGGTCGCCGGGCAGCCGGTGTAGGTCGGGGTCAAGAGAACCCGCGGCGGGTCCGATTTGAAGCCACGCACGATTCCGAGATCCGTGATCGAGACGACCGGAATCTCCGGGTCCATCACATTTTCGAGGACGGCCATGATCGCCGCCTCGTCCAGAACCGCGACATCGCTCACGCGAGACAGTCTATACCTTCTCCAGCGCGAGCGCGATTCCCTGGCCGACCCCGATGCACATGGTGGCGAGGGCGAGCTTTCCGCCGTTCCGCTGCAATTCCTCAGTCGCGGTCAGCGCGAGGCGGGCGCCGGACATTCCGAGCGGATGACCGAGCGCGATGGCTCCGCCGTTCGGATTCACGCGCGAGTCGTCGTCGGCGACGCCGAGCTGCCGGAGGACGGCGAGGCCCTGGGCGGCGAATGCTTCGTTGAGCTCGATCACGTCGAAGTCGGCGACCTTGAGGCCGAGCCGCTTGGTAAGCTTCTCGGATGCGGGTGCCGGGCCGATCCCCATGATGCGCGGCGGGACGCCGGCGACGGCAGCCCCGAGAACGCGGGCCCGCGGGGTCAGGCCGTTGCGCTTTGCAGCTTCCTCCGAGGCGATGATGATCGCGGCGGCGCCGTCGTTGATGCCGGAGGCGTTGCCGGCCGTCACCGTGCCGTCTGGGCGAACGATCGGCTTGAGCTTGCCGAGGGCCTCAAGCGTCGTCTCGCGGGGATGCTCGTCCTTATCGACGACGAGCGGATCCCCCTTACGCTGCGTTATCTCGACGGCGACGATCTCGGCGGCAAGCCGACCGTTGGCCAAAGCGGCAGCAGCCTTTTCCTGGCTGCGAAGCGCGAAGGCATCCTGGTCCTCGCGGCTGATTTGGAACTCCTGCGCGACATTCTCGCCGGTGCTCGGCATGGTGTCGTCACCGTAGGCCGACTTCATCTTCGGATTGACGAAGCGCCAGCCGATCGTGGTGTCATACATCTCCGCATTGCGATCGAACGCGCTCGTGGCCTTGGCCATGACGAAGGGCGCGCGGCTCATGCTTTCGGAACCGCCGGCGATGATCAGGTCGGATTCGCCGCCCCGGATCGCTCGCGCCGCCATCGCCACTGCGTCGAGGCCCGAGCCGCACAGGCGGTTGAGGGTCACTCCGCCGGAACTGTCCGGGAGGCCTGCGAGAAGACCCGCCATGCGCGCGAGATTGCGATTGTCCTCGCCGGCCTGGTTGGCGCAGCCGAGGATCACGTCGTCGAGCTCAGACCAATCGACACCCGGGTTGCGGTCGATCAGCGCCTTGATCGGGATTGCCGCGAGGTCGTCAGCGCGGACGGACGAGAGCGCGCCCGCGTAACGACCGATCGGCGTGCGGATGGCGTCGCAAATGAAGGCTTCGGTCATCCGGGTCAGATCACTCCGCGGCGCATCTGGTCGAGCTCGATGCTCTCGAACAGCGCCTTGAAATTGCCCTCACCGAAGCCCTCGTTGCCCTTGCGCTGGATGATCTCGAAGAAGATCGGGCCGATCACGTTCTGGGTGAAGATCTGCAGCAGAAGGCCCTGTCCCTCGGTCGGGGCGCCGTCCATCAGGATTCGGCGCTTCTCTAGTTCGGGAATGCTCTCCTCATGACCCTGGATGCGCTCTGGGAGCATCTCGTAATAGGTGTCGGGCGTGTCCTGGAAGGGAATCCCGCGAGCGCGGATGACGTCGACCGACCGGTAGATGTCGGAGGAGCCGAGCGCGATGTGCTGGATGCCCTCGCCCTTATATTCGCGAAGGAACTCCTCGATCTGGCTCTTGTCGTCCTGGCTCTCGTTGAGCGGGATCCGGATCTTGCCGCAGGGCGAAGTCATCGCCTTGGAGAAGAGGCCGGTCACTTTCCCTTCGATGTCGAAGTAACGGATCTCGCGGAAGTTGAAGAGCTTCTCGTAGAAGTCGGCCCAGATACTCATCCGGCCGCGGTTCACGTTGTGAGTCAGGTGGTCGATGTAGGTCAGCTTGGAATCCGCGTCCGCCATCCGCTGCTGCCAGTCGGGATGGAAATCGAAGTCCACTTCGTAGATCGACTGGTCGCCGTAGCGGTCGACGAAGAACAGGCGCGAGCCGCCGATGCCCTCGATCGCCGGAATGTCGAGCTCCCCGTCCCCCTTCGCCACCTGGACGTTGGTTGCTCCGAGCTTCAGCGCGCGCTCGTGCGCCGCCTTCGCGTCCTTGACCCGGAACGCCATGGCGCAGGCGCTGGGGCCGTGCGCCTTGGCATATTCCTCGGCATAGCTGCCCGGTTCGGCGTTGATGATGAAGTTGCAGTCGCCCTGCTTGTGCAAAGTGACGTTCTTGCTCTTGTGCCGGGCGATCTCGGGGAAGCCCATCTTGGTGAAGAGCGAGCGCAGAAGCTCGATGTCGGGCGCGGTATATTCGACGAACTCGAAACCGTCGGTGCCCATCGGGTTTTCAAGTCCCAGCGGCCCTTTTTCGGCGACCTGCGTTGCCATGAGATTCTCCTTCGCGGCCCAACTGCGCCTGCCGGAACGGCATTTCAAGGGAGGCGAAGTTGACGAAGTTAACTGTGCCACGCGCATCCGGGCCGAACGAACGAAAGGTATCGGAAGCGACAGCCGTTTCGCCTAAACGGCGACGGCTGCTGTAGGACAGGAGAATCGCGATGGATGTGCCTGACGGCTGGACCCTGGAGGATGGCAGCACGGCGCTGCTCCGCACCTTCAAGTTCAAGGACTTCAACGAGGCGTTCGGTTTCCTCACCCGCGTGGCCATGTTTGCGGAACGGGTCGACCATCATCCCCAGATCACCAATGTCTGGAATCGCGTCGATTTCCGGCTGTGGACTCACGACACCGGCGGGGTCACTCCGCGCGATATCGAGCTGGCGGAGGCGATCTGCCGGTTCGCCGGGGAGGATTGAGCATGATCCTGCTCATGCTGGCCGCGCAGGCGGCTGCGGCGAACGCCCATCCGCCGGAGGTCGAGGCCCAGCTCGCCTTCATCGCCGGCGACTGGACAATCAAGGGCATGGAGGCGAACTATCGCGACCATTGCACCTGGTTCGACGGCCGTAGCTTCATCGTCTGCGACACGACCGACGGCCGGCGCGGCAAGCATCACAGCATTGCCGTGCTCGGCTGGTCGGCGGCGGAGGGGCACTTCACCTACCAGCAATATGACGACAGCGGCCGCAGCCGGAGCGAGCCCTGCTATGCGAACGATCAGAAGGGGCTGACCTGCCTCGGCGAGGCGCAGACCAAGAACGGGCTGGTGCAGACGCGCAGCTACATCTGGCCCACCGCGACCGGCTTAGGCATCCGTCAGGAGAAATCGGTGAACGCCGGGCCTTGGACCGAGGTCGGGCAGGTCGCTTACATCAAGCGCGCGCCGTAAAGATGGAGGCTGAGAAGCTGAAGATCGCGGTCGGCAACGAGCAGGTCTCGGCTCTGTTGCTCCGGCCAGCGGACGCGAAGGCGCTGTACCTGTTCGCGCATGGCGCGGGCGCGGGGATGACGCACAAGGCGATGGAATCGAACGCTCAGGGGCTGGCGGAGCGCAGGATCGCGACTCTGCGCTGCCAGTTCCTGTACATGGAGAAGGGATCGAAGCGACCCGACCCGCCGAGGCTGGCGCATGCGGTCGTGCGGGCTGCGGCCGCGGAAGTCGTGAAGCTGGCCCCGGACCTGCCGTTGTTCGGTGGAGGTCGGTCGTTCGGCGGGCGAATGACTTCGCAGGCGCAGGCGGACGAGCCGCTGCCCGGCGTCCGCGGCCTCGCCTTCCTCGGCTTCCCGCTGCATCCGGCCGGCAAGCCTGGCATCGAGCGAGCCGAGCATCTTGCGCGGGTGAAGGTGCCGATGCTGTTCGTGTCGGGCGATCGCGATGCGCTTGCCGAGACGGATTTGCTGAGACCGATGGTCGCCGGCCTTGGCGACCGGGCCACGCTCCACCTGGTCGAGCATGCCGACCACAGCTTCAAGGTCGCGGCAAAGAGCGGGCGTACGCCGGCCGATGCCGAAGCGGAGGCCCTGGATGCACTTGCAGAGTGGTGCTTGGCGCTGAGTTAATGTCTGCTTTGGGTTGAAAGCTGCCACTAGAGTTTGTGATGTATCGGGTTCCTCAACGAACTCATTTCTGCTTAAGCTTAGGTGTCTCGGTTGACCGATTTTCCCAAGATGCACATGAGCGCTGATCGTTCACGAGATACTGGCCATGAGTCCTTGCACATAGCTCTGGAGCAGGAGTCTCGAGTTCGTCGGTTTCATAGACTGCGCCGTCGATTTCACAGAAGACCTTTCGTCCGTCTCTCCAGAACTCGCCAGCCTGTTCAGAGCATTCGACCTGAGCGGCAGTAAGCTTTTCTGTCTCCGCGCTCATTCCGGGAGCAAGCGTCATTAGGAGAAAGGGAGGCAGTATGAGGCTGTACATGGCTTTATCCTGCGAGGGTCAGCGCAGGCTCGCTGAGCAAGAATTGCGCCGATGTGGACGAACACGCGCTTCGGTTGAGGTATCGCTCGGGAGGTTGGCCCAACGCTGCGGCCAGCTGCCAACCTCCCGGACGATCAAGACAATTAGCGCTCCGGGCCCCTGAAGCACGCGATGTCGTATTGCGAGATCGACGCAGTGTTCTTGTTGTTGATGCCGTCTCGCTCGCCGGCATAGTGAGCGCCCGACACACTGTCCTCTTGGAACGGTGAGCCCGGGCCCGGTTCCCGCCCGGACTGGCTGGGCGCAGTGCCTCCCTCGTCGCATTCCAAGCCGTCATCACCGACCTGTTGGCCAGTTTCGTGGTGGGGTGAAATACTGCCCGGAGCAGGCTGAGCCATCGCGATCGAGGGCCCGAGTGACAAAGTTGTGGTAGCGACGAGTACAATGATGCGTGTCATCGTGGACGCTCCTTCGAATGCCCCGCTCTTTCAGGATCGGCTCACAGGGTGTGGCGAGTTTCGGTCTCGCCGCACCAGGTTTGGTTGGTGGTCTGACCGGGCTCAATGGTTCAAGCGGACAAGCCGTGCGCAGGGACCCTCTGCGAGCGCTTCCCGATTTGGTGATTGAACCTGGCGCGAACCTCGGCGCCCATACCCATCGCCGGAGGGAGGCGGCCCCGAGGAATGGAGGCTTCAAATGCACTCAACGGAACATCCGACCAAGAAGCAATCTGTAACCGGCGAGGAATCTACGATCACGCGGCGCGAGTTGGTTTTGACCGCCTCGATGCTATTTCCAGCCGCCGCTATCGCCGCCCCGTTTGCGACGGCATGCGCACGAGCAGCAGACAATCAGCAATCAATGGGCGAGCAGCCGCAGGGGGCGACAGAAAAGTCGCTGTATGACCGGTTGGGCGGCATATTCGGCATCGCCGGAGTGGTTGATTACTTTAGCGACGAGATCATCAAAGATCCGATCGCGGGCGCAAACTCAAGCAACCCGGCGCTTCGCGAATGGCATACGAAACAGCTCGACCGCCTCCCCGGACTGAAGTTCATGCGCACGTTGTGGGTAGCGAATGTCTCTGGCGGTCCGTTCCAATACACACCGACGCGGCCTGGAAGCACCAATCTCGGACTTGAAGAAGCTCACCGCAACTTGAAGATCTCGCCGAAGGAGTTCGACGCAGTTGCCGCAGTGCTTTCGCGATCACTCGATCACTTCGCCGTGCCGCAAAGTGAGAAATCCGAAGTGCTGGCCGCCTTTGCCGCGCATAAGAATGAGGTGACCGCGGGTTCGCGAGAACCGCAGAAGTCGAGCTAAGTCGCCCCTGCGACGCAGATCGGCACGGCCAGTGCGAACGGTAACGAAAATGGTTTCCGGACGATCGCTTGTGTCATTTTCGCCACCTGCGATGAGTGAGGTTCGAAAATGGCTACCAGTTCACAGTTGTTAACTTTGTGCAATGCGGCCTTGGAGGCCGC
>Ga0307416_100001202_pt1 | contig 13937 bp, 14 predicted proteins | sample DK1Cmetagenome_2_FD_203821 | JGI IMG/M metagenome (GOLD analysis project Ga0307416, IMG submission 203821) | Maize rhizosphere microbial communities from greenhouse at UC Davis, California, United States - DK15-C-3 | ecosystem: Host-associated > Plants > Roots > Rhizosphere > Soil | place...
GTGGCCGACGTGAACATCACCGGGATGCTCGGCTTCGAATCGTCGAACGGGTGCACGATCTCCGGACTGATGCGCTGGAACCGGTTGATGTCGCCCCACGGTGTCTTCCAAGCCCCAAAGTCTGCCTGGAGCCGGTCGATGGCCGAGGAGAGCTGGCGCAGCAACCGCTCGGATTCCGGCACACCCGATTCCGCGGCAGCGTTCCCGCCACGACCGCCACGGCCACCGCCCGCCGACGCATAGAAAACACCTAACGACGTCGGGACGGAATTCACGCCCCACCGATAGTCCCACCCGCGAAGCAGCTCGATCGGTTCCTTGAGCTTTGCCTTCAACGGATGATCGGCAGGCGCCGCATCATAGGCCTTGAGCAGCGGTGGAATCGACGTCTCGAACGACGGCATGTAGCTGTCGTAGGCGGCCGCGATCAGGCGATCGATCGTGAAGTCTGTCTTGCCCGAGAGCACGCGAATCGCATGGATACCGCGGGCGTTCTCGGACCCGGGATCCATGTACCGCGGATAGTCGGTCTGCTTCGGACTGTCCGGTCCGGCCGCTGAATACGGGAAGTTGTTCGTGTTGTACACCCAGCCGGACTTCGGATTGATGACGTTCGGGCTTTCCGAGACGCTATGGACTCCCGTCCAGTCCGTCGCCGGATTGCTCCCTTCGACGGGGCGCGCCCAGTTGAAGGTCGTGTCGCGGCGGGGCACGAAGTTCGAGTGCAGGTAGGCGAAGTTGCCCTCAGCGTCCGCGAACAGCGTGTTATTCGACGAATTCGTGTGGAACTCCATCACCTTCAGGTACTCCTGAAGGTTGCGCGTCTTTGTACGCCCCCACGACTGTTGCAACGCCTTCAACGGTTCTTCCATGATCCGGATGGCGATCCACTTGCCGTCCGCTTCGCGAACGATCGGTCCGTGGTGGGTGCGGTACGTCCGGAATTCACGCGTCGCCAAACCGTTAGGCGTCTTGTAGGGAACGGTGATCACCTTCTGGGCGACCGGCTTGTCTTCGGCGCCGTGCCGGTAGAAAACGCCCCCCTCCTTCCGGCTGATCGTTTCCAGGTATTCGTCGATGTTGTCTACGCTGCTCGACGTGTGCATCCAGCCGGCCTTGTCGTTGAAGCCCTGGTAGATGAAGAACTGACCCCACGTCGACGCGCCGTAGGCGTTGAGTCCTTCTTCGCTGACCATCTGCAACTCCGAGCGGAAGAAGAACGACGTGTGCGGATTGATCAGAAGCAGCGCGCGCCTGTTGACCGTGTTCGACGGACCAATCGCGATGCCGTTGGATCCGCGAGGCTCATCGTCATCGTGACGCGGAGCGAGGTCGCCATCGTCCGTCCCCCGTCCCCCGTCTCCCGTCCCGGTCGGCCGACCGTAGAATGCCTCGAGTTGATTCAGGTTTACCCGCTCAATGTCGCCCCCGATGCTTCCTTCGCTGAACGTGAGCGGCATCCACGGCTCGAACTTGGTGATCACGCGCGGCTTCACCTCGGGATGCGTCGCGAGGAAGAAGTTGAGCCCATCGGCCCAGGCATCCATCAGCTTCCGCAGATCCGCCGGCGCTGCGGCGTACAGCTTTTTCATCTCGTCGGGATCGATGAACAGTTTCATGCGCAGGTCGCGCCAGATCGCGCTCTCACCCTCGGCCTCCGCCAGCCTTCCCATGGAGTTGAGATAGTTGGTTTCGATCCGGTTGAAATCGTCTTCGGCCTGCGCATAGATCGCGCCGAAGACGGCGTCGGCATCCGTCTTTCCGTAGACGTGGGCGATACCCCAGTCGTCGCGGATGATGGTGACGTTCTGTGCCTGCTGCTGCCACTCGGCCATTTCCGTGTTGGCCGCGAGACTCGGCACACAGGCCGCGATCACGACGAGGAGCGAAGGGATGAGCTTCTTCATGGCACGAGAGGAGGAGGGGATAGGCTCTGATGGCGATGCCAGCCGCTACGGTGCAGGAGATGCGACCGCTCAAAAGATACGTCCCGGAAACCGATGGCGTTGCTGTGTTTTCGCCCTCCACGGCCGAGTCGCCCACCGTTGCGGAGGAGGGTGGCCGGTCCCATCATGAGCGGGGTTGATTCCAATGGATGGCAAAGGCATTGATGGAGTCGGCCGCTCACCGGGGGAGAACCCATGCGCGTCTGGATTGGCATTGCCCTGATCATTGCGGGTGTCGCGGTTTATCTGCGCGGCGGCATCACTCGCAAGGAAGAGGTCCTCGACGTCGGGCCGCTCACGGTATCGAAGTCCGAGCGCCAGCCGATCCCACCCTGGATCGCGGGTTTGGCGGTGGGCGCCGGGATCGTGCTGGTGGCGACGGGGATGCGCCAGAAGACGCGATGAGTTCAGAAAGCTGAATTCTGGACTCTGGAACTCTGGAATCTGAAATCTGGAATCTGAATTCAGTCCCTCGCTCCCTACTGAATTCGCGACGGCCGTGGCATGGTGATGATAGACGCCAACAGGTCGATTCCTTCCCACAGGTTCCGCAGCTTGAGGTTCTCATCGAACCCATGCTGGTTGTTGTCATGGTTGACCAGCGAGACGCCGACCGTTGGCAGCTTCAACCCCTCGCTGAACTCACCGAACGGCATGCTCCCGCCTAACGTCGGCAGCTGAACCGGCGTGATCGACCCGCGCGTGAGCGCCTTCGCGACCCCCTGCGCCAGTGGTTCATCCATCGAGACCCGGGTTGCCCGGTTCCCGCCCCGGGCATCGACGCGGGCGAGCAGTGGATGCGCGCGCCGCTCTTCGTCGGAAGGGTCACGATTGAGCGTCACGAAATACCCCTGCTTCCGGACATGCTCGATCACCCGTTCGTTCATCTTCGCGGGGTCGAGTCCATGCACCAGGCGCATCGCGATGCGGGCACGCGCCATCGCCGGAATCGCGGTCCGGGCCGCGGCGCTGAATCCGCCACCCGATTCCATCTGGAGGACGTTGAGCGTCGGTTCGTTCAGTTTCTGCTCGAGGCGGGTGTCCGGCCGCTCGGGCCGCGCCACGCCGAACTCCCGCCCCAGCTCGGCTTCCACGTTAGGCGCCTCGGCCAGCGCCTTCTGCTCGGTGGCCGTCAACGGCGTCACGTCGTCGTAGAACCCGGCGATCACGACGCGGCCGGTGGAGTCCTTCATCGACGCGAGCAGCTTCCCGAGGAGCATTGACGGGTCCGGGGCCCAGTTGCCGTAGTTTCCGCTGTGCAGGTCGTTATGTGACGTCATCACCGTGATCGTGACGCCCGCGCCGCCACGAACACCGTAGTACATCGTCGGACGACCGCTGGGATGACGTGGTCCGTCGAGCGTGATCGCCAGGTCCGCCTTCAGCTTCTCGCCGCTCGTCGAAACGAACCGCCGGAAGTTCGCGGATCCCGCTTCCTCCTGGCCATCGAGCACCACCCGCAGATTCCATGATGGCTTGCTCCCCGTGGCGCGGAGTGCGTCCATTGCCGCCAGCAGCGCCATGATTGGCCCCTTGTCGTCCGAGGCCGACCGGGCGTAGATCCGCGCTTCAGGATCGAACGTCGTCGCCGAGGCGTCGACCTTCCCGTTAGGCCCCATGACGCATGGGGCGAATGGGCCACACTTCGTCCATTCCGTCGAATCGACGGGTTGGCCGTCGTAGTGGATGTAAAGCGTCAGGGTGCCGGTGCTCGACGGCGTGTCGAGCGACGCCAGGACTACAGGAGCGCCGGTCGTCACCTGCTGGAGCTCCACCGTGAAGCCTCGCTTCTCGAACATGGCCTTCAGCTGCTCCGCATTCCGGCGCATGTCGGCATCGTTGCGCGCGACATTGGGGATCGCGAGCAGGGAGCTGAATTCGGTGACGATCTCGCGCTGGTGCTGGGCCGTCCACTCCGCGATGCGCGACTGCGCCACCACAGGGGTGCCGGCCAACGAGAACAGGGCGACGGCGGTACTTCCGATGATGAGTTCTTTCATGCCAGAAGGCTTGCGTGGCGGATTGTGAACAGCTCGAGCTGTGTTCATCAAAACAAGAACCACAGGGTTCACAGAGTACCCGGGGTGTAGATAACGCGGTTCTGTAACGGAAACCCTGCGACCTCCGTGAACCCTGTGGTTGATGCTTTTTCGCCGCGATGATCAAACTGTGTGGTGACGAATTCCGGGGATCAATTCCAACCAGCTCCGAATGATTTCGCAGGCAATGGCTCAGATCCGAGCCGAAGCACATTGCCGTCCAGGTCCTCGACATGCATCTCGAGCGCCCAGGGAAAATTCGTGGGCTCCATGCGAATGCGCGCACCCTTCACCGCATACTCATCGTGCAGCGCCTGCGTGTCGCCGACGCCGATCCAGACCCACGCCGGCGGACTCCCTTGATCGCCAACCGACAGCATGAGGTTCGCGTCGCCTCGCGACACCGACGCGAATTGTGTTGGATCCTGCCAGTCGAGTGAAAAGCCCAGCGTCTCGCAGAAGTAGCGGATGCTGGCGTCGAGATCATTGACCCGCAGGATCGGTGACGCGTGATGAAAGTTGATCGGATCCGTCATGGCCAGCCCAATGTGGTCTGGTTGACTTAGGGCCGAAATCCGGGTTGCGCTAGGCCCGGCCCCGGGACGCGGATGAGATTCCTGAGTTCGCTTCGTAATTCGCTTGCACGGGTAGGAGAAATCATGACTCCAGCCACGCGCCATAAGTATCCGGAATTCGCGGAAGCCGTTGCCGGCGAAGTGTCGCCAGCGCTCGAAGGTGTCGACTTCGAGGAACTCGTCGACCAGCTCGTGGCGTGGTCCGAAAAGCAGAAGCCGGCGCTCGAGCAGCGGCACAATGCATCGCGCACGACGATTTCGTACGCGATTCCGGAAAACGACGTGCTGGTGTGGCGCGTGGCGCCGCGCATGAAAGATGGTGCAAAGGTCGAAGTCCTTCCCCGTGACTCGTCGTTGCTGCCGGCGCGCGCTCGTCAGGCAATGGTGAAGCTTCTGGAAGTAATGAGCCCGGGATCCGACCTCGAGCCGGACCGGCGGCTCATGATTCCGCTCCACAACCTTGCCGATGCAAAGTTGATGAAACAGTTCCTCGCCCTGTTGACCGTGGCACTGAAGGCCGGCCGAACGCTGAAGCGCGCGCCGTAACGTAGATTCTCGCGGCATGACGCGACGTATTTACCTGCTCACCTTCGCCGCGCTGGTCGTTGGCTGTCGAAACGAGAGCGCGACAACCGATTCGGTCGACACGTCGACCACTGCACCGCCGGTATCGCCGGAGTTTGCGACCGTTGCCGACTCCGAATGGGTCGATGTCAAAGGTCCCACGCTGATCGGGTTCTATCCCATCCGTACCAACGAGCAGTTGGAGAAGGACGAAGGTCTGGCCACAGCTCTCGATGACTTCGCGTACCACATCGGGACAGCGATGGACTCCCTGTATGCGCAGGGATTCACCGTCCACTATCGCGGTGGTGACACCGTCTGGCTGCGCATGCCCCTGCAGCGGTGGAGATTCGTCCGGGACGCCGACAGCGCGGACGTGGGCTATGTCATGACCGATACAACGCGCAACATGGCGACCATGTACGGTGTGCGTGGCTACGTCGATCTTATCGAGTACGCACGTGAGTTTCGGACTACGGGCAAGCTCCGGCCGCGGTAACTTTGCGTTCCTCCCTTTGCGGGATGTCTTCCCGAGTACCGAAATTAGCAACCGAATTCTCCACCCGCGCCGCAGATTCCCATGAGGCCAGCAGGGGCACCCAACGTCGAATGCGAGATGCACCACACGACACTCGTCGTGCGGGACGTGAAGGAAGCAGCCGACTTTTACTCGGACAAGCTTGGATTCTGGACGGCTTTCATCGAGGACGATCCGGCGACGTTCGCCGGCGTCAACATCGGAAACGTCCAGATCTTCCTCGAGAAGGGAACGCCCGACCCTAACGGGTGCTCGGTCTACTTTGTGGTCGGCAATGCCGATGAGCTCCACGAGTTCCACCGGTCACAAGGGGTCGAGATCACGGACCCTCCCGGGGACCGTCCCTATGAGTTGCGCGACTACGGCGTCAAGGATCTTCATGGATACCGGCTGAGGTTCGGGCATCGCCTCTTTGGCGGCGAACCGATTCCAGTCGAGCGTGTTGACGTTCCCCTCCGGCTCGAGAAAAGGCTGGCCGCGCTCCTGGTCGACCTCGCCGAGTACAAGCGCATGAGCCTGACGAGTTGCGTCGAGGAGATCCTGCTTCACACCAACGAGCCCCTTGGGGACGGGGTCGCCAGTCCGCACACCAGGCGCCAGCTGGAGTACATCCAGGAGTTGAAGCGAAAGCATGGCATCGACTACGACTCACACGGCAGCTACCGGTTCGTCGAACGGAAACGGTAATCGTTAGGCTCCCATGCACTCATGACGGCCGCCCCTCGTCCTCTCGAACGCGTCGACGTCCGGCTTACCCGCTGGATGGCCCACAACGGGCTGACGCTGCTCCGCATCAGTCTCGGCCTGGTCTTCTTCTGGTTTGGCTTCCTCAAGTTCTTTCGAGGGATGAGCCCGGCAGACGACTTGGCGGCCCGGACCATTGAGGCGTTGTCTGGCGGCGCGATTCAGCCCAATCTCTCCCTGCCGGTCCTCGCGATCTGGGAATCGATCATCGGGCTGGGACTGTTGTTCGGCGTATTCATGAGGACGGTATTGCTGCTACTGGGCCTCCAGATGATCGGAACGCTAACGCCGCTGGTACTATTCCCGGACGAAGTGTTCAACCGGATTCCCTACGCGCCGACGCTCGAGGGGCAGTACATCATCAAGAACGCGGTTCTGATCAGCGCAGCGATCGTCCTCGGCGCTTCGGTGCGCGGCGGCGGGCTGGTCGCGGAACCAGAAGCGGTCCACGTAGCGAAAAAGATTGAACGCTCCGATCCACCCGAGGCACACTGACGTCCATCCCACAGAGTACAAATCATGGCTACCAAACTCGACAAGGCACTCAAGCGCGAACTCGACATCAACGGCGAAGCCTGGATGCTTACCATCATGCCCGAGGGGTTGAAGCTCGTGCCGAAGGGAAAGCGGAATGGACACGAAGTGGCGTGGAAGGACATCATCAGCGGCAGCACCGCGCTGACCGGCGCGCTGAACGCCTCGGTTGGTAAATCCGACGACGGCGAATAGCGGCTAGCAGTGCGTGCCGCGCGCCGGCCGGGGAATGCGCAGCAGTGCCCGGAAACGCGCGTCGTTCTCGACCGGCGCGAAGGTCGGGCTGCAGCGAAGGTGTAACTGGAAGTGCATGTCTCCCTGGGTCCCGTACATGCCTAACGCCTTGAGCGTGGCGTCGACATCGCCACGCGCGGCATGAACCTCCGCCAGGTACACGGCGGTATGCGCCATGAGAGGGGCGAACCTGGCCGCGGTGACCTCGGCCCCCAGGAGCTCGGCGGAAGCGATGTGCGGGTTGCCGGCTCGCGCCTTGACTAATGCGCGGTTGGCGAGGGCGTGGACTGCTTCGATGTCTTCCGACAGCCGCACGGCCGCGTCAGCGCGCGCTTGCGCCACGTCAAAACGCTGTCGCTCGATCTCGATCAACGTCGATGTCTGGTGCGCGAGCGCGTAGGTAGGGTCCACGTGGACCGCGCTGTCCGCCCAGACGGCAGCGCTGTCGTATTGGCCGCGCCAGTAATGACCCAACGCGAGGAAGGAGAGGCCCTGCGTGTACCGCGGGTCGATCCGGACACTGCGACGCCAACCGTCGATGGCCGCCGTGAGATCTCCCTTATCGGCGTTCATGATGGCGTACTGGTGCCAGGTAGTCGCGATCGAAGAATCAAGCTCGAGGGCACGGCGGATGGAGCGAAGCGCGGTTTCCGGATCCGTCGGATCGATCTGGTGGCTGACGATGCCCTGGGTGGTCCAGGCCTCCGCATTCGAGTCGTCGATGTCGAGCGAGTGTCTCACGGCTGCTACCGCGAGCGGTACCAGTCGGTCGTTCGCGACGTCGGGCAACTTGAAGCCGCGCTGGAACGCGCGCGCGTATGTCTTTGCCAGCACATTCCAGGCCGGTGCGAACGATGAGTCGCGGCGAATCGCTTCGCTGAGCGCGCTCAGGGCCTCGACGGCGCCGTCCCGCGTGCGCCGGTCGTAGCTCCGTACGCCGCGTGCGTACAGTTCGAGTACCTCGGGATCCACCGGGCGTCTCCGCGTCAACGACCAGAGCGCCGACCCTCCGATCGCGACCGCGACGAGGCCGGCCACGGTCAGTATCGTGCGCCGCAAGAGCGGCCTAACGCGAGCCGTCGTGGCAGGCGCGGACAGGGCCGCCAGATACTCGTCGATGGACGGGAACCGATCGGCCGGCGTCCGTTCCAATGCCCTCAGCGTCGCGCGTTCCACCGAGGACGGGACGGTCGATCGCACCGTCGACAGTAAGCGGGCCGGTTCGGCCAGTCGACGAGCGATCACCGCTGACTGATTCGGCCCTGCAAAGGGTGGCTCACCGGCCAGCATCTCGTACAGCATCGTCGCCAGGCTGTATTGATCGCTCCGCGCATCAACCGTTCCCGCCAGCGCCTGTTCGGGGCTCATGTAGGTTGGCGTGCCGATCGCCAGCCCCGTACTCGTCAGGCGCTCGGCGTCGGTAGCGGCGATTGCCTTGGCGACGCCGAAGTCCACCACGTACACATGGTCACCCGAGAGGAAGACGTTCTCGGGCTTGATGTCCCGGTGGACAATGCCGCGTCGATGGGCCGCGGCCAGCGCTTTCCCGACGGCCGTCGTTATGCGGAGCGCATCGTCGATCGGCAACTGCGATTCCCGGTTGAGGCGGCTCCTGAGGGTTTCGCCTTCGAGGTATGGCATCGCGTACCACGGAACGCGAACGCCATCCTGGTCAACCAAACCAGAATCGAGAATTGGCACGATGCCTGGATGCTGCAGCTCGGCGGTGAGGCGGATTTCCCGCAGGAAACGATCGGTGCCAATCGCGCCCGCAAGCTCGGGATACAGCGTCTTGATGGCAACCTTGCGTCCGTGTTGCGTGTCCGCGGCCAGCCAGACCATTGCCATTCCGCCGCGACCTATGTCGCGTTCGATGGTATAGCGATTGCCCAGCACCATCCCTTGCAGTGACAAGCGAATCCGTTCCGTGCGAGAACGGCCGAAGTTAGCGCACCCGGGTCCGGGAAAACAGACGGTCAGGGCGGGTACAGCGTGTTCGTTTCGTGCGCGGCGCGCTGCAGCAACCTCACCGTCGCCTCGGGTGCGCCGAGCGGTATCCCCTGCACGAGTGGGTTGACGGGCAGCAACCGGGCGTCATGTCCCGTTAGGCGTTCGTAGATGACGAGGGCGGCGAGGTACGTGCCCATCGCTGTGGGATGCAATCCGTCGGCGTCGTACAATGTGAGGGTTGGATCCGTCTCCCATGCCTTGACCCAGGCGCGACCGGCCGGCATGAAGATCCCGTCGACCGTATCGGCCGCCATCTGGTACGAAATCCGGGCCGCATCGAAGAATGCGGTCCGGTCGCTCGTTGGCCACACCATGTACAGCGCGGGAACGGCGCCGGCGTTTCGAATGTGCGGCGCGAAGAACCTGGTGGCGATGATCAGCGAGTCCCTGTTGATCGGTGTGGTCGACGGGCCTTGCTGCAACACCACGTAGTCCCATCGGCGGGAGGCGATCACGGCCAGCGCGTCCGAGCCGCCCAGGTAATGATCAATCAGGGCAAAGTTCGGTTCCGCGACCGTGGTCACCTGCATCGTGTCGCCGGCCGCCAGCGCCATTCGGCGCAACGTGCCGGGAAGATCGTTGGCGTACGTTAGGCTGTTGCCGATGAACAGGACCTGTAGTCCGCTTGTGGGCGCGGACTCGACCGTGCTTCCGCAGGAAATAGTGCTGCCACCCAGCAAGGCGCCAACCAATGCCGCGATCCGCGTTATTGATCGAAGCTGGAGACGCCGCATCGATGCTCCGTTGGCAAGGTTCGTGACAACCGTAGTCACGAAGGCTGACGCCGGCAAATGGTCCGTCCGATGGCCATACTCTACGGTCGTCGCGTCACGGAAGCTTGAATCCCTCTGCGCTGGCGGAGTGTCGAATGGACACCCTGACCTCGATCGATCATGCGCATCGCTCTCGCCCTCGTTGCCTCGGCCGGACTGTCATCGATCACCCTTTCGGCGCAGCTCCCCACACTTGCCCGTGTTGGAGAAATCGGCTGCAGTGACTGCGGAACCGCCGCGCAGTTCGCGACGATTCGCGACGTCGTGGTCACGGACTCGGGCTCGGTGCTCGTATTGAGTTCCGAAGCTCCGACACTCCGTTTCTTCGACCGCGGCGGCGCCATCCGCTGGTCGGTGGGGCGATCCGGCACCGGACCGGGCGAGTATCGCCTGCCGATCCGCGCCGCGCTCGGCCCAACGGGGATCCAGGTGGTCGACATGACGTCGCGGCGCATAACGAGACTCGATGCCGGTGGCAAGTTCGCGAGTTCGGCGCCATTGGCCGGATTCGCGGCGTCGGTTGGTGCGCGAGGCCGGTCCGGCGAGATGGTCGTGCTCCTGGACGATTTCCGGGGAACGTTCACGCTGCAGCGCTGGTCGGCCACCGACTCGGCGAAAGTGATCGGCGTCGTGCCCAGATCGGCGGCCGCCGACGCCGGCCACCTGACGATTCCGTCGATCGCCGTTGCGACCAGCGGCCAGATGGCGGTCCTCCGTGATCCTAACGAGTACCGGATCATCCTGCTGACGCCGGCGGGTCAAACGATCACGGAAATCGTTCGCGACATTCCGCGCATCAAGCGTACGCCGGCCGAAATCGAGGCGATGGAACGCCGAGCGCAGGGGGCAGCCAACCGCGTGAGGAGCGAACTTGGGCAACGCGGAAGCTCCGGCGGTGCGTCGCCGATCCGGGCTTCGTCCTACGACCTGAAGCCGCACGTGTCGATCGACGGGTTGCGATTCGACGATGCAGGGCGGCTGTGGGCGAAGACGATGCGCGGGAGCGAGAGCTCGACGGTGTTCGACCTGTTCGCGGCAGATGGGAAATACCTGGGCGAGGTGACCGTGCCGGCGGCGATCGGCACGTACTCGGTTGCCGGCCGCTGGTTCGCGACCGATGTGGAGTCAGCGGACGGCACTCCGCGCATTGTGCTGTTCGAGATCCGGTGATATGGAGCGACGATCGTCGGGCGTACATTTGTACTCTCGATGATCATCGCGCTTGCCTCACCACGCATTGCGACGTCGCTCGACGATGGACTCGAGCGCATCGACCGTCTGGCGGCGAACGCTGCCTCACGCGGGGCCGAAATCGTCTGCTTTCCCGAAGCGTACCTGCCAGGTTTGCGAGGCCTCGACTTCGAGGTCATGCCGTGGGATGATGCCGCGGAACAGCGTGCAATCAGTGCTGTGCACGCGATCGCGCGTTCGCACCATATCGCGATCATCCTTGGGTTTGAGCACCTCGCACCAACCGGTCGCATGATTGGTGCCTGCGTTATCAACGCTGATGGCACTATCCAGGGTTCGCAATTCAAGACTCAGCTCGATCCAAGCGAGGATCGTTTTTATGTGCCTGGCGACTCACGCCGTCTGTTCGAGGTCAACGGCGTCACATTTGGCGTCGTGATCTGTCACGAAGGGTGGCGTTATCCGGAGACGGTCCGTTGGGCCGCGGTGCGGGGCGCAAAGATCGTCTTCCATCCGCAGCACACCGGAAACCAGCTCAAAGGCGTCCAGCTGTCAGAGTGGGGAGCGGTCGCCAATCCTTACTATGAGAAGGCAATGATGATGCGCAGCATCGAGAACGGGATCTGGTTCGCCAGCGTGAACTACGCGCTGCGGTATCCGGAGGCGGCGACGAGCATCATCGATCCCTCGGGAAAGTGTCACGCATACCTGCCGTACGGAGAAGAGGGAGTCCTCGTGGCGTCGATCGATCCTGATGCGGCGACGGGTTTGCTCGCGAGTCGTTATGCGCCGGCGCGATACCGGGATTCCGAGTCTTGAGGTCGTCGAAGTACCCGTGTTTCGATCAGGAGCGGGAAGGAAGGCCTATGAGATAGGTGAGGTGTGCCCCCGGCGCTGCCTTCACCCCGACTCTGCCAGCTTCCCATCGATACTCCACATCACCCAGGCTGGTCGCAAGGCTGTGCAACTCCGTCGGCGTGTAGGCGCGCAACTGCGACACAAACCCGTCCCAGAAACAGGTGAGCGGCACGAGGGGCAGGGGATAGGTGAACAGCAGCCGCGACCAGCGGAACGGTCGGATGAAGGGCGTCGCCAGCAGCACCAGAATGGGCGTGAGCAACGCCGTGGCGATGACGATCGGAATGGTGCGCTCCGGGATCTCGAAGATGCCAATGGGCTGGCGCGCTTTGACCGCTGAGCGCAGCACTGCTCGCCCGTCTTCGGGCCGGAAATGGTGGAACGCGTTGAACACCGTCCGGAAACCAGTGAGTTGTGGTGGCACATCAGTCGCATCGACCGAATCGCGATAGCCGTCGATGCGCGGATGATCGTGCGCCAGCCGCTCCAATGCCGGCACATTCGGGAACTTGTCGGTGAGAATGAATCGCGCCGAAACACCAGCCGTTTCCAATTCCTGGCTGAGCGCCACAACGGGTCCGCCGCCTCCAGCGCACAGGTCCACCACCGTCGTCGTCCCGGATTCGCGGAGGGCGCGCGCCAGGAGCGGCACCACCGCCTCGTGCAGCGTGAGTTTCGTTTCCATGAACTCGAGGTAATCGGTGGCCAGGTCGCGAACGATGTTCGGGAACCAGGACTGATCCTCCAGCTCGAACAGGTGGAGACGAGGGATGGGCACGACTTACTTGCGTGTGCCTGACGAGTCTCCGGCAACGGCGAAGAGTGACAACGGATCGACCGTCACCGCCCCATACCGCACGATGAAATGCAGGTGGGGGCCGGTCACGCGACCCGTCGCTCCCACTCGGCCGATGACCTGGTTCCGCTCCACCGTGTCGCCGCTGGCCACCAGTTGCTGCGACAGGTGCAGGTAGGCGCTCGACACCCCGGCGCCGTGGTCGATGTACACGACGTTGCCCCCGTAGAAGAAGGCATCCACGATCCGGACGACGCCCCGGTTCGCCGCCTGCACGGGCGCGCCGGTCGCGCCGGCAAAGTCAGTGCCCATGTGGCGCGACGTGATCTGGCCGTTGTATTCGCGACCGCCGCCGAATCCACTCGTTATGCGCGCCGTGCGGGGCTGGGCAAACGGCTCACGCCAGAGCCGCGGCGTGTCGTGCGCGTCCATGGCCACTTCCACGGCCCGCTGCGATTCACGGGCGATTCTGGCCGCGGTCGCCGAATCCGGACGGCCACCAAAGGCCGGCGCCACCCGCAGCCGTTCGATGGGATAGTTCCCGGCGGTGGTGGGAATGCGCCTGACGATGGAGTCGGTGATCCCGCCTTCCGCGCAACGCAGGACGAGGGTCAGCGAGTCGGGCCCGTCGATAGGCGCCGCCGCCAGCGATTCGCGCGTTGTGTCAGCAGAGAAGTGCAGCGGCTCCCCGGCCACGACACCGGTGACCGCGGTGGCGGAGCCAATTCCGCCGACTCTGACACGGAAGAGCGCTCCCAGCGTCGGACGAGCGGGATCCCAGGTTATGGTGGCCGTACTGCACGGCCTAACGGCAGCCGACGCGGGCCTCGACCCGGTGGTAACGCCGATGAACCAGTAGACGGCGCCGAGAACGCTCAGGATCACAAGAAAGCGTGCGACATGCAGCATGGCACGCAATCTAGCAAAAAATGCTGAAGGCTGACTGCTGAGTGCTGGGTGCTCGAGCACCCAGCACCAGCACCCAGCACCCAGCACCCAGCACCCAGCACCAGCACCAGCACCAGCACCAGCACCAGCAATCAGCACTCAGCAATCAGCAATCAGCAATCAGCACTCAGCAATCAGCTATTTTTTCCACAGGATTACCCACCACGGCCACTCATTGCTGGTCGGC
>Ga0307416_100001203_pt1 | contig 13928 bp, 14 predicted proteins | sample DK1Cmetagenome_2_FD_203821 | JGI IMG/M metagenome (GOLD analysis project Ga0307416, IMG submission 203821) | Maize rhizosphere microbial communities from greenhouse at UC Davis, California, United States - DK15-C-3 | ecosystem: Host-associated > Plants > Roots > Rhizosphere > Soil | place...
TTGGAGGTGCTGTGAGCCTTGCGCAAGGCGGGGCACGACCGCAGTAGCGGTCTGGAGGAGCAATGTCCGAGCGCAGGAGGAAATCTCTTAGCTGAACCCCAAGCTGAGATTTGGCCGATCGCCGCCGTTATTTGGCTCGTTACCTCGAAGCTCGACTGTTGCCGCATGGTGATATTGCGGTGGCGCACTGAAACCGCTATTGCAGTCCTCCGTACCGCGAACGACGTAGGAGATGTCATCAGTTCGCGGCACTGCGAAAGAGAGAGGACCTGTTAGGTTCCGCTCTTCTGGCAGTCGGCCTGATCGGGCGTCGGTCTGAACAGACTGTCGCCTTCGCTGCTCGGTTTCGGGGGGGAACCATGAAACTCTTGCGTCCATTGGCGCTTATCGTGTGCGCGCTGGTCTCGGTCTTGACTTTCTCGCCGTTGGCCCACGCCGCCCCGGGCGACCAGGGAATCGGCACCCTGACCATCGTTTTCAACACGCCCGAGGGAGTGCCCGGGCTTACTGAACTGGTCACCAACGGCGGCGTGGTAGCCGGGGTGGCCGCGAAGGCCCTGACCGGGACAACGTCCTCCACCACCCTGTCCGTCCCGGCAGGGGTCTACAAGATCGAGCCGAGACCCGTCATGGCCGCCGGTCTCCGCTACATCGGCATCCCAGATTCCAACGCGGTCAACATGACGGCTGGCGCCAAGCGCACCATAACGGTGAGGTACGGGCTGTCCAAGGGCCTGCAGCACTTGGAGGTGACCGATCTGGCTGCTGACAAGGTCGCGCTTTCGTGGCAGTTGCCTGCCGGCAGCTCGCTGGAAGTGCGCCGAACCGAGGGCGCTGTGGCAGCAAGGTCCCCGTCGCAAGGGACCGAGGTCATTCCTACCGGCTCCACTGTGACCGACACGGGCCTCAAGCCCGGGGTTCAGTACAACTACTCGTTCTGGGTGCGTCCCGGTGACAGCGCGTTCGGGGTCACGCAATCGAATGGCCCGGTGGTGTTCTCGGTTGGCACTCCGGATCCCAACGACCCGACCAAGGCTACGTACGGCGCGATTCCGGGCACTAGGTTCATGGACGCCGCCCAACTGGCCGAGATCGTGCCGCTCGGGGACGGCGTCCGCGTCACCCTTGCCAGCGGAGTTCCCACGCCCGCACCCGGGACCGCGCTGATCCTTCCCATCTCGGACGTCCTGCGCGGCGGTTACCTAGGGGTCGTCACCTCTGTGTCCGCCGACGGCCGCATCGTGACGTTGCGGGCTGGTGGTCTTGGGGATGCCTTCGACTTCTATGGGCTCGACGTGCCCGACACGTCCAAGGCGGCGGTCCAACAGCTTCCTGCTGCGGCGCCGACCACGTCGAAAAACACCCAGCCCTCACCCAACATGATCAAGCAGCAGAAGGCTAAGGCCAGCCGCGCGGTGGCGAACGGTGCCGCAAAGTCGGCCTCCCCTCAGACGGCAGCAGCTGGGCTGACAAGCACGGAGAAAGGTCTCGACCAGCAGGTGAAGCCCGAGTGCGGCGTGGACATCCCTACCGAGGCCATCGACTTCAAACCCAAGTTCGGGCTTAGTGGTCACTTCTCGGTCTACATGACGAAGAAGCATGTCGCGTGGTGGGAGGTCCCAACTGGCGTCACGTGGGACATCGAGCAGGTGGTCACGGTGTCGGGCGCCATGAAGATCGACGTCAAGTTGTTGTACAAGTGCCAGGTCACGGTCAACCCGATCATGGCCACCTTCTCGGGGATATCCATCTACCTCAAGCCCACCGTCGAGGTCGGGGTCGGTGGCTTGCTCAAGGTCTCCAATGTGGGTGTCGCGCTGACGACGGGTTTCCAGACCCAGGGTCACGTGGGCTTCGACGGGAGCAACAACATCTCGGGCAAGAAGCTCGCCACCGCGACTCCCCTGACGCCGGTGTACGAAGCGGGGGGAACCGCCATTACTGGCAAGATCAGCGCCACGGTGCTCATTGGTCCGGGCGCGGGCTCCGCGGATGTCGGTGTGATCGTGGGCATCGGCGGCGAACTCTCGCCACTTGACATGACTGTGACGTTCACGCTCCCGCTGACTGCCGGGGCGTCGCCGTGCTTCTCGTTCGAGGCGACCTACACGATCGGGGCCATCGTCTCGGCCCGGGCGTGGCTGGGCCCGATCAGCTTCGAGGGCACCTACCCGATTCCGGCGCTCACTGGCACCTCGCCCTACGCCAACTCGCCGTTCCACCTCCCAACGGACTGCGACAAGGTCGCCACGCCCCCTGAATCCATCATCGGAAGCGGCGTGACCAAGGTGGGCGATAACGTCACCGGCAGCCCGGACCAGATGGGTTACGTTGACGGATTCGCGCCCGGCACAAAGACGTGGGTGCTCAGCACGGGCAAAATTTCCGACGCCCAGGGCGTCCCTTCGTACTTCGCCAGTAGCAGCATGGGGATGCCAGGGGATCCGACGCTGTCAGACCTGTCCGGACATCAGACGTATGACGCCGCCGGCTACACGGTCACGGTCGTCCCCACGGGTCATTCCCTCAAGGTGAAGTACGTCTTCGCCAGCGAGGAGTACCCGGAGTACGTCGGGACTGGCTACAACGACGTGATGGCTGTCTTCGTCAACGGCACGAACTGCGCTCTGGTGCCCGGCACAACGACTCCGGTTTCGATCAATACTGTGAACGCCGGAGCTAACTCGCAGTACTACGTCGACAACCAAACGGGGGCTTCGGGCTATGGGACCACCTATGACGGCCTCACGACGCCACTGGTGTGCTCTGCCCCAGTGACCCCGGGCGTCCCAGCGACCGTGCGCATCGTCGTGGCGGACGCCAGCGACTCGATCTACGACAGCGCCGTGGCCTTGCTCGACCAAGGCATCTGGTCCGAGTGACCAACGAGCACGGACGGGGATACCCGCCGCCTCCGGCGGACACCAAGGTCCCGGGTATCCCCCCCGCCCCACTCCCCGGCCCGTCGGCCCAGGCGCTCTTCATCCGTGTCATTCTGGCCTTCGGCGCGGCCATCGGTGGTGGGCTCCTCGCCTCGAGCCTGCTGCGGATGGCGTCCCTGCCCCAGGGAGTCCCGGCACTCGTGCTCGGGCCACTGTCGCTGCTCGCCTTGTGGGCGATCCTGCGGATGCTGGGTCCGGTCGGCGACCGCCTCGTGGCTGAACTGTCACGCGGGTACACCTCGCTGCTCATGCCCTTCGGCGGGTTCACCACCAACCGCGGACGCCGCAACTGGCTGATCGGCTTCCGGACGCCTTGGGACTTCGATACGGTGTGGGTGCTGGACCGTCGAGGCAAGGTCATTCGACCACCCCGCCGCCCGGGAACGGCTCCCGGGTTCCATCCGTCTCCCACACGACCCGGCGCGCAGGAACTGTGGACGGGCAGAGTCTGGACGGGGGTCTACCGCTGAGATCCGGTATGGTTTATTGAGTTTTCGGGATCAGGGTGACACAACCTCAGCGCCGTAACCTGCGGCTTCGCGCAGAAGGGCGTCACTCCAACTGTGTAAACTCAATAAAATAGGCCGCTCGAACGAGTCCGCAAGGATCCCAGCCTGCGACTCGGCCATACGAAGACCGAGGTTTGAGATGGCCTGTCCTCTCCGCCACGGACTAAGGTCGCGGCAAAGGTGGGCTACCGAGCGGAGGCCGATGAGCTACGAGGAGCGCGCCCAGTGTTGCATCTGACTATTCGGGCGGCCTGGCATGACCGGGCCTGGGATGGCGCCGTCTGCAACCACCCGACTGCTAACGCCTTCTGTCTTGCCTTGGACCGCGTCCGCGAGGAACGCGACGATGCGCATGAGGAAGCGATCGCTGGACGTCATTGGGGTGACCTTGAGGGGACGGCTCAGCCGCCATGCCGCGCAGAGGCTGGGGCGTTCATGTCAGCCCGGGAGTGGACTCGTGTCCTCCCTCACCCGTACCAGGAGCTAGCCAAGGCCCGAGACACGCACGGGCATCTCCGACCAACACCTGTCAAGGTGCCACCGTACTCAACGTTCGCGGTGCCCTTTGCATGGATGACGCGCCGGGACCAGGAAGAGATCGCCAACCGTCTTCCCGACCGGCTCCCCGACGACCGCGAGCCGCCATTCAACACCGCCTGGGTCTTTGGCCGGCAACGCCAGGAGGCGCTGCTTAACACGTTCTTCGACGCGCTCACCCCGAGTCAGTCGCAGGTGTTTTTCTACACGAAGGAAGGCCAGCCGATTAGTGATGCCATCCGGCGGCTCGTCGTCGGCGTGGGACGGGTGACGAGGGTCGGACCAGTGCTTGAGTACAAGGGCGAAGGAACCAAGCCCGTCTACCCGATGTGGGATCGGCTGATTCACCACTCAATCCGACCGGATGGCGTCGATGGCTTCGTCCTTCCCTACCACGCGTACTTGGTGAAGACCGGGGATCCGGATGAGGACGCGCGCCGCCTCGACCTGCTCAGTGAGATCGCTGTCGTTCCCGAGCCCGCACATACGCGGGTGTTCTCGTACTTCTCGGAACACGCCTCATCCGACGTGGCTCTGTCGACGCTTGTGCGGTGCCTTGAGTCCGTCCGGCTGATCCGGCGGCACGGAATCGCTGAGGGGCCCTGGGATCAGCGAGAGGACTGGCTGAACGAGCAGATCGCTCAAACCTGGGTGGACCGTGGCGCCTTCCCGGGTCTCGGGTCGGCGCTGGAGGCGCTCGGCATGCGCTTGGGCACAGCCCTTGCGTTGGAACTCGTCGCCAGCGGGCAGGTGGCTTCTGACGCCGACCCTTGGCCGGTGGTCGACGCCATGCTGAGGGGAGAGACTGAGCCGCCGCAACGGGCCTACGCAGCGGACCTCGCGGCAGTGCGGGCGACGTGGGCGAAACTCACGGCTGAGCGTCGGAGCGTCCTTGAACTCCTATCGCGGTTCGCTCTGACGCCGCAGCAGGCCGTCAAATGGTTCGACGTTGCCCGTCGGAACGCCGGCACGACCGCGAAGGTCGGTGATGGCGAGCTTCTCGACAATCCTTATCGCATCGCTGAGTGCGACCTCGGCGCCATCGGCGAGCCAGCAGTCTCCGTCGGAAGCATCGATCGGGGCCTCCTGCCGGATCCCGCGATCGCCGTCAAGTGCCCCGTTCCCGAGCGGTCACGTATCGAGAGCGCAGCCGACCGGCATCGGGTCCGTGCGGCAGCCGTCAGTGTCTTGCGGGCAGCATCCAGCGACGGCGATAGCTTGCTGAGTGCGGTTGAAGTCCTCACGCGCATGGGGCGGCTGGACCTCGCAAGACCCTGCATCGTGCCGCTCGATTGGTTTCCCGGGAATGAGAGGTTCCTCGACCCGGTCGTCAAACAGATCGACGTCGAGGTCCCAACGGAAGATGACGCGGGATCGCAGCGTCTCTTAGCGCTGCAGCTGGAAGACCATGCGAACACCGAGGCGCGTCTGGCGCGCATCCTCTTGAAGCGTGCAGCGAAGCAGCTCCATCCGTGGGAACCGACTGGCGCGAACTCCTCACCGAGGCCATCCGCCGTACCGGTGCCCAGGTTGACCTGGCGAACTCGCGACACGTCGACGCGCTTGAGGAGCAGGAGCAGGCGCTCGAACGAGTCACGACCCATCGCCTCGGGGTCTTGGTCGGCCGTGCCGGGACTGGCAAGACGTCCGTTCTTGGTGCTCTGGTGCGCTGCCCGGAGATCGCCAGGGATGGAGTGCTGCTCCTGGCTCCGACAGGTAAGGCACGTGTGCGTCTTCAACGAGCGACGGGTCACGAAGCGAGCACGATCGCGCAGTTCCTCTATCGCCTTGATCGCTACGACGGCGCCAGACAGCGCGTGCTCTTCTCAAGCCGCCAAACACATCGTAAGGAGAAGACCGTCGTCATCGACGAGTGCTCGATGCTCACCATGGACGACCTCTACGCCGTGCTGAGCGCCCTGGATCTTGGACACGTCGAGCGACTGATCCTCGTAGGCGACCCGAACCAGCTCCCTCCAATCGGCGTCGGCAGGCCCTTCGCCGACCTAGTTGGCGTGCTGGACGAGCCATCAAGTGAAGATGAGCGGCTCGCTGCAGAGGTACGTGCCCGCTTGACCGTTGAAGTGCGCACGGCGCTGGGTGGCCCATCGGATGCCCTTCGACTGGCCGCGTGGTTCACCAACGAGCCACAGCCCAAGGATGCCGACAGGGTCTTGAGTCGACTGGAACTTCATGAAGCCTTCAACGATCTTGAGATCGTCCTGTGGAAAACGCCGGAGGAGCTGCGTCTCCGCATCGAGGAGCAGCTCCAAGCCCAGCTCGGCCTCACATCGCCAACAGACATTGCAGGATTCGATCATGCTCTTGGCCTGACCAAGGAGGGATGGATTCCCTTCGACGCTCCCGATGGCGCAGAGGGGTTTCAGATTCTCTCGCCTGTCCGCATGCATGCTCATGGTGTCCACGACCTCAATCGGTGGCTCCAGCGTCGCTTCCGCCCGAGAAGGGATTGGGAGCAGACGATGGGGGAGGAGGAGATCGGGCCGAAGGACAAAGTCATCCAGCTCCGCAATCAAAAGCGAGACGGCTGGAGTCCGCAAGGTGGCTCGCAGGAGGAGTACCTCGCCAACGGCGAGATCGGAACGGTCGCCCGATACAAGCCAAAGGGCCGATGGTTCGACGTGGCCTTCGCTGGCCGGCCGGGACTGACCTTCGGCTACAAAGGATCGAGCTTCGGCGAAGACGGGGGGCCGCTCGAACTCGCGTATGCGCTGACGGTCCACAAGGCCCAGGGAAGCGATTTTGGAACCGTCTTCTTCGTCCTACCACAGACCCGGATGCTCTCCCGAGAGCTCCTCTATACGGGCCTCACCCGATCGAAGGCCAAGCTCGTGCTGTTCGTCGAGGGGGACGACAGCTCCGGCCTCTACGACCTAACCCTGCCGACAAAATCCGAAACGGTCCGCCGCAACACCAACCTCTTCAGATCGGTCGTACGCGAGGACGCCGACCAGACTCCCTATGCCGAGCACCTCATCCATCGGCTCTCGGATGGCCGTATGGTTCGGAGCAAGTCCGAGCTCGCCATCGGCATCGAGCTGCAGCGCCTTGGGATGTGGGAGCGGTGCTACTACGAGCGCCCCCTCGATGGTGTCGCGACCGGCGGCCGCGTGCGCCCTGACTTCACCTTCATCGACGCCGCTGGTGATCCCATCGTTTGGGAGCACCTCGGCATGCTCGACAAGGAGAGCTATCGGCAGTCCTGGGACTGGAAGCAAGAGTGGTACGCGACGAACGGCTTCACGCTCGGCGAGAACCTCTTCACCACCGAGGATGACGCGGCGGGTGGGCTGGATCAGACGCAGATCACACGAACCGCCCGAGAAGTGGAAGCCTTGCTTTAGGGCCTGCGCCAGTAGGCGGGTCGTCATGGCTGGGATCCCATAGCAGCGGGGCTTCTATAGGGATGCTGGCGACTGGGTCGATGCTCGACGAGCATCTCGAGCACATACGACAGCCCGCGCTCGGCCCACCAGACCCCGTCGTCCTCAAGCTGGGGGGCCACGACCGCCTCGGTGTCAGGCGTCAAGTCGGCCAGATCGGTCCGGGCTGGCGCCCAGATCATCAACTCGTCGTCGTAGCCGTCCAGCTGCTGGACGACCTGGGCAAGCGTCAGGCCGCCCTCGCTCAACTCGCACCTCCCCAGCTGCCGATAGACACCCAATTCTTGCTCAGTCCAAACTGTTAGGAGCTGTAAGCCGGGGGGGCCGACGCAACAGGTGACGGCCCCCCCGCGGCTCTGTGAGGCGAGGCGCAACCTTCGCCGCATTGGTTGTCGCCTTGCCCTGGCCACCGGCCGTCAGCAGCCACCGCCCTCAAGCAGGGTGCAGAGCCGCCGGGCGCTGACGGCGAACCCGATGCTCTCGGCATCCTGCCCGGTCGCGAGATCCCGGAGCTTCCAGGTGGTCACGCCAAGGACCTCGCCATGGCGGTTCAATAGGGGCCCACCCGAGTTGCCATGGTTGATGGCCGCATCGGTCTGGATCAGGTGCCCGCGGACCGCCGACACCACTCCTGCGGTCACGGTGTTCTCCAGCGACACACCCGACACCCCAGGCGACCCGTAGGCGACGACCGGTGCCCCGACCTTGGCGGGGTGGTTGTGTTCAAAGGCCAGCGGTAGCACTGGCAGGCCGGTCGCGGGCAGCTTTATCAGGGCCAAGTCGTCGTCCTCCTGCCAGTTCCACACCTGGCCGCGCCATGAATGGCCGCCCTGGCGCACGGTGACGAAGTGGCGGTCCTGGTAGGTGTCCTCGGCGATGACGTGGTGGTTGGTCGCTACCCACGTACTGCCGTCGGCGTCACCGACGACGAACCCGGACCCCTGGCCGGTGGTGGCCTCGATGGTGACCACCGACGCTCGGGCGCCAGCAGCGACCTTGCCTACATCCAGGCGACTGCCGGCGTCATGCTCAAGTGCGGACAGGCGCCCACCCAGGCGAGCCACCTTGGTGTCGAGCCGCTCCTGGTCGGCCTGACGTTTGGTGTCGGCCGCGGCGAGCTGCCGCTCCAGCCGGTTGAGGTCGCCCCGCTGGTCGACGGCTATAACGCCAGCCCCCAGGACCACCAGCACGGTCATGACCAATGCCGTTGTCCGTGCCCGCAGAAGCACAGCAACCCGGCGTCGCATCGCTGACCCTCTCACCTGGTCGCCCTCGCCCGGCTGCCATGCGGGCGGCTGCTGGGTCGGTTGGGTGGGCTGGGACTGGGTGGGGTGGGTCGGGGCCGACATGGTGGGTACTGCCTTTCTGCTGGCTCGGTCCAGCGCTGTACTCTGGACGTCCACGGCTCGGCCGAGGCGCCCGGGCCATGAGTTGTCGAGCAGACCCAAGAACCAGACCACGCGCCGCTCCAGGTCGGCCCCCACCGCATCGAGTGGGCCGGCGACCGGGCGGTCACCGCTCCTCGGCGTCGGCGGCTTGCCGCAAGGCCGGGTTCGGCTTTGGCGTGCCGTCGCCCAGCCTCCCAGGCAGCGTTGCGGTCCAGGGCGTCGCCGTCGGCGTACGACGGCGGGCCCGCGTACAGCGCGGCCGGGCAGGATCGGGTGGCAGGTGCTAGTGATGCTCGCCCGGGCTGCGGATCGCGCTCGGGTGACTAAACAGTACGAGCTAGTCTGTAAGGCGGAGATAAGCCCGTTCGCACGGAAGGGGACCTCTGGGGTGAGAGGGCCGGCCGCTTCAGGGGCCTCACAACGGTGGCCAGCCTGTCGCGTCCGGGTCGAGCCCGACCCGGGCCAGGACCTCGCGGGCCAGCTCGGCTTGCTCCTGGGGGGCGACCAGCAACACGTCGGCCAGGATCGCGTCGGCCCCAGCAGCCGCGGCCCGTACCGGAGCCAGGTCGGTTCGAGCACCCGGTAGACGGTCCGCAACGCCTCGACCATCTGCCGGTCGCGGAGCAGGCGGGCCTGGGCCTCGTGCGCCTGGGCGGCCGTGTCCAGCTCATCATCGGCGGCGGGCGGCCAGAAGCCAGGCGTGCGCCAGGTACAGCCGGCGCCGGCCAGTCATCCCGGCCGTGCCGGGTGGTGGCCGCCTCAACTACGCCCACCTTGCTCGTGATGGCTCGTCCGGCCCCGTCCGAAACCTGCAGTTCAGGAGGGCGATTGGGCGGGGCCGGCAGGTACTCGGGTTGGGTTAGTCCGGCGTCATCCGGGGTCGTCCGTGAGCATCGGCTGAGCACGGAAGGCCGCGATTCTGCTGGACTGGAGTGGCTGACGGTCAGTCGATCTGATTGTGCCAGCGCCCGGCCATGCAGGAGTCGGCGGCAGCGACCGTCGCCCGCCTGGTGTTCGGCTCCTGACGCCCGGCGTGAGCAAACGGTGAGCATTCGACCCACCAGCCCCCGTCACTGGCGCGGCGGCACCCGCTCTGACCAGCGCCGATAAGGACGAGGCGGGGCGGAGGAGGTGGGATTCGAACCCACCATTCTTGGGATATGGGGCCGCCCGCCTCACGCTGCACTGATCACCGAATCCGGCCCCTGAGCAGCCGAAACGGGCATCCTCAGTACCGCTTGCCCCCGCTCATCGTTACGCGTCATTTCTCGTTCGATTGTGGCCCCGCCGTGGCCCCGCCGTGGCCCCGGGCCCCGCCCTCACGTTCCTATCCGCCACATTCAGCGGGGCCGCACCCGATAGCAGCGGGCCGGCCCCATGGGACACGAGGAGCACGCCTCATGCCCAAGCAAGACCCTATCGCCGCCCGGCGGCTGCTGGTAGCCCAGGTCCGCGACCTGGCCACCGGCGTCGGCCTGGCCATCCGCACCGCCCGCGCCCTGCACCTGCCGGTCGAGCCCGGCGTCCCCCAGGGCCGCGATGCCCTCATTCTCTGGGCGCACCTGCTCGACGACGTGGTGCCGTAACGCCTCAAAGGCCGTAAGCGCTTCTTCTGGTGCCAAGGCCTTGCCTTGGGGGGTACGGACGCCCCCGGTCGCTACCACGGCCGGGGGCGTTCGCCATTACCCGCTCGTTAGCCATGACCCAGAGGATGCTCAGGGTGGAGGCACAGGCGAGCTTGGCGAGGGGGCAACGATGGCGGACCCGCGGCGGATGACCCCTGAGGAGCACGGCCAGGCCCACGCGCTGCTGGTCACAGCGGTCACCGATCCCGACTGGCAAGCGGCCAGCCAGGCCCTGGATGACCTGATGGGCAAGCTGCTGGTGGTCCGTCGGCTGCTGGAGGCCGAAGAGCGCCTCCCGCAGCGGGCGCCGCGACGTAACGGCTGACGGTCCGCGCGCGTTCCTTCTGGTGCTGCGTGTGTGCTGCGCAGGACAGAGCACAGATACCCCGGCCAAAGGCCCCCCGCGGCCGGGGTATTTGTATGCCCGGTCCGTAACGGCGGCAGCGTCGTTGGTGTTCTTTGGTAGGTCGGTGGTCGGGTGTGTTCCCCGAGCACTCGGGGTGGGAGACCATCGTTCCGGAGACCGGGCCGGATTCGCCGCCGGCCCGGTCCGGGCTATGACCCCCGGGGCCGGGAGACTCTGGGGTCGTAGCGCGTTCAGATGGAGATCCTGTCCCGGGTGGCGCCGGCCAGGGCGGCGGCCCGGTCGTGGCCATGACGGCGGCCACCGCGGCCGATCCGCCGAGGTGAGCCCTTGGTCTCTCGCCCAGCCAGGCGCCGCTAAGATTCCATAAAGGATCGCCCATGGTGGTGCGGCACCGGATTGGTGGTGCGAGCATGGGCGGCAGCCTTGGGTGGTGGCCGTTGGTCGCCTGCCAGCAACAGCGGCTATGACGGGCCCAGACCCGTCCTGCGCCGCCCAAGGCTGTCTAGATGTAGATGGCGTCCCGGGTGACCCGGCCAGGGCGGCGGCCGAGCCGGCTTGGTCCAGCGTTTCCGCTCCTTGTGCTTATGTTGGATGAAGATCAGTGTGGGCGCGGGGAGAGAGGTAGGCGGACCATGCTGAACCAGATCCGGGCGGCGCTTGGGCGGGTGTGGCGCCCGCGGCGTCGTCGGACTGCCGAGCACGGGTTCCAGGATCAGGGTGAGGCTCGCCGGTATCGCGCCCAGCAAATCGGTGAGGAGGCCAGAGGGGAGAGCTACCAGCCTCCGTCCGGTCCGCCGCCTATCTGAGAGCGGGACGACCTTCCTCCCTGCGCGGTCAGATGTAGATGCTGTCGCGGACGCTGCCAGCCAGAGCGGCGGCCCGGTCGTGGGCCATGACGGCGGCGACGGCGGCGTCGATCCGCCGGGGTGAGTCTTTGTGTTTCTTGGCCACCCGGGAGCCACCTAGTGCCGCATCAAGAAACGTTCGCCCTGTTGCAGCCCTACCCGCCGTCGTGACCGGTTGCCCGCTCGTCCGCTTCGTCTTGCCTCCTGAGTGCTTCGTCTTGCTCCCTGAGTGCTTCGGCATACAGCTCCCGGGCGCGCTGCGCTCGCCCCCGAGCCGCTTGCGCAAGGTCACGGCGCCCAAGGCGCTCCAGCGTCACCGCCGCTTCCTCGTGCAGTTCCTCGGCGCGGCGGTGCGCTTCAAGCTCATGCGCCTTCGCTTCGGCAGCGCGCTCCCTTGCTCGCGTCACTCTGTCAGGCTCGTCCACTGCCGTTGCTCCCCACGCCGGAGTTGGCTGTCCAGTCTGAGGTAGCCGCCCCGACATGGACAGGCGAAGGTTGCTTGAACGAGCACTAGCCCCGCTTGGTCACGTCAAGGGGTGCGCACTCCGCCGGCTTCGCCGCCCTTGACCCGCCTGGCCGGGGTCCGGAGCTACCGGCCGCCCGGGTCGGCGGTGAAGCGGCCCCGGCCGGCGATCGGCGCGGGTGAGGCATGGCGCTCAGGCTGTATCTCGCCTCGACGGCCGGTGGCATCTGGGCAGCCTAAGCGGGCTGCGCCTCACGTGAATCCGGCAAGCTCGGGACGGACTTGACGTCCCATGTATAGGACGGACCTGTCGAGGCGCGGTCCGCTTCCAGTAGGCGTAGGGCACCAACGCGTAGCAGCTCGCTTACGGTGACCCCCCGTCTATTCGCGAGCTGTCGCAGGGCCGCCGCCAGCTCCGGTTCGAGGCGGAGGGAGATCATCTGGTCCAGCCGTCTGGGGGCTACAGCCTTACCGGAGCCCTCGACAACTTCCCCGGCGTGCTGCTGGGCCAACTCGCGAAGCTCCTGCTCGCTGCGTTCTCGCTCGTTACTCATCGCTGCCCTCCCAGCCACTTCCGTCCCTTGACCCGCTCCCATTCCCTGATCTCGGCAGGCTTGGCTCTCCATCCGGTGATCGGCCGCAGCCAGTCACTACGTTTGTATGACGTCCTGAACAGCAGTGTCCACATCTGGTTTCGCGCCCGGTTGGGCCCAGTGAAGGCCCCTTCGGCCGTCAGGAGCGGAAGCCTGATCTGAACAGGCTCTTCGTTCAGCACCTCAGCCACTACTTGCTCATCGACACCATGCCGGAGGCAATGGCGGAGATTGCTCTCCCTTTCGTCCGATTCCTCCTCTTCGTCATCCCAGTCGATCGCTTCGTAGTTGCTTAGTTCCACGGCATCCCCTACCTTGTCATACACGCTACGCCAGTGTTGTATCACACCGATCCTGAGGAGGTGCTGTGAGCGAGTCCGAGGCCACACCGCTCGAGCCCCAGAACGTTCACCAGCCGCAGGGGGCCACATCGCCCGAGCTCGAGAACGCTCGCCAGGCGCATGAGGCCCCTCAAGGTGAGGAGCCCCAGGAGCGGTTAAATCAGATTACGGTAGCCGCATTCTTCGCTGCAGACCATGTTGCTGAAGTGGGCGGGAAGCTCTATATCAATGGCGGATTCTTCAACATGCTTCGGTTTGCGGCATATCCAACGATTGTTCAAACCCTGGGAATTGGTGCGTCATTGCATATTCCATGGCACGCTTACCAGGAAGATCATCGCTTCGTTGTCACGCTTCGTGACGAGGATCGTCGAGAATTGCCGCTGCGGATCGAAGGAGCGTTTCGGGTAGGCCCAGACATCTTTCTTCGCCACGGCGATTCCAGTGTTATGAATATTGGCGGGAACGTTACCAACGTCATCTTTCAACGGCCAGGCCATTATCACCTAGCACTTGAGGTGAATGACGACGAGCTGGCTCGCTGGGATCTTTATGCAGTCCAACTCCCGGCCGGGTTCCCCAGTGCAGCCGGGCCAGTGCTGCCTCCGGCCTGACTCTAGTCCCTCTGCCCGGCTCTACGGCCTGCCTGCGGGGGCTGGGCTGGCAAACCTAAGTCATCCCTCTTCGGCGCGGCATCCGGGACATGGTCAGGGTGCGCTGGTAATGGCGGGGTCCGGGGGTGGCACCCCGGCATGGCCAGCCCCATGCTCGCCCGGGGGCCCGGGTGCCTAACCGGGCCGGTACCAGCGGCCGTCAAGGCTCCGGAACGGACCCGGAGGGCTCGGCCTTGACGGCCTGCCCGGATCACGTCAGCCAACTACGGGGATCCCAACGTTCAGGTTAGTACTCCAACC
>Ga0307416_100001205_pt1 | contig 13922 bp, 17 predicted proteins | sample DK1Cmetagenome_2_FD_203821 | JGI IMG/M metagenome (GOLD analysis project Ga0307416, IMG submission 203821) | Maize rhizosphere microbial communities from greenhouse at UC Davis, California, United States - DK15-C-3 | ecosystem: Host-associated > Plants > Roots > Rhizosphere > Soil | place...
GTCCTCGGCGGCGGCATCTTCCTCGGCGCTTCGCTCGTCGATGCCGCGCTCGCCCGCGGTCACCGCCTGACCGTGTTCAACCGCGGTCGCGCGCGCAATGCCTGGCCCGACGGCGTCGACGTCGTCGTCGGCGACCGCATCGGCGACCTCGGGCGCGTCGCCCGCCGACGCTTCGACGCCGTGATCGACACCTGCGGCTACGTCCCCGCCGACCTGCGCGCGAGCGCCGCGGCGCTGCACGACGTCGGCCGCTATTGCTTCGTCTCGAGCATCTCGGCGTACGCGTCGTTCGCGCATGCGCCGGTGCTCGAGAGCGATGCGCTCGCGAGCAGCGACGGCCTCGCCGAGGACGACCGCAACCGCGACCACTACGGGCCGCAGAAGGCCGCCTGCGAGCGCGTCGTCGACGCCACGTTCGGCGAGCGCGCGCTGATCGTCCGTCCCGGGCTGATCGTCGGCCCGCGCGATCCGACCGGGCGCTTCAGCCACTGGCCGTGGCGCGCGCTGGCCGGCGGCGACATGCTCGTCGCCGACGTTCCGGCCGACACGGCGATCCAGTCGATCGACGTCCGCGACCTCGCCGACTGGACGGTGCGCGCGGTCGAGGCGGGCGCGAGCGGCGCCTACAACGCGACCGGCCCGCAGGGCCGCGACCCGCTCGGCTGGCCGGAATTCCTCGCCGCCTGCAGCGCGGCCGCGGCGCGGCGCGGCGCCCCGCCGCTCAGGACGGTCGCCGTCGGCGAGCCCTTCCTTCTCGAGCAAGGCGTCGCGCCGTGGAACGAGCTGCCGCTCTGGGTGCCGTCGACCGATGCCGAGCACGTCGGCTTCGCCCGCGTCGATTGCAGCCGGGCGGCGGCTGCGGGGCTCGTCACGCGGCCGGTCGGCGAGACGCTCGAGGCGGTCCTCGACGAGGCCGCGAGCCTCGTCGCCGACGATCCGCGACTTCGCGGCAAGCTCTCGCGCGAGCGCGAAGCCGCGCTGATCGCCGCCTGGAACGAACGCGCGCTGACCGCGCTCGCGGCGGTGCCGTGGACCCAGATCGGCTAGGGCCTGTTCACGCGATGGGAGGGCTCGCGTGAGGACCCAGGTCGCGATCGTCGGCGCCGGGCCGGCGGGGCTGCTGCTCGCCGCGCTGCTCGCCAAGGCCGGCGTCGACACCGTCGTCGTCGAGCAGCGCTCCCCCGACTATGTGCTCGGTCGCATCCGCGCCGGCGTCCTCGAGCAGGTGACGGTCGACCTCCTCGACGGCGCCGGCGCCGGTGCCCGGCTGCACGCCGAAGGCCTGCCGCACGACGGCATCGAGCTGTGTTTCGGCGGCAAGCGCCACCGCATCGACCTCCACCGCCTGACCGGCGGCAAGCGCGTCACGGTGTACGGGCAGACCGAGGTCACGCGCGACTTGATGGCATTGCGCGCGTCGCAAGGGCTGCCGACGGTGTACGAGGCCGACGGCGTCAGCCTGCACGGCTGCGACGGCGCACGGCCGATCGTTCGCTACTCGCACGACGGCGTCGCCCACGAGCTCGCCTGCGATTTCGTCGCCGGCTGCGACGGCTATCACGGCGTCAGCAGGCAGAGCGTGCCGGCGGCTGCGCTCTCGACCTACGAGCGCGTCTATCCGTTCGGCTGGCTCGGCGTCCTCTCGGAGACGCCGCCGGTCTCGCACGAGCTGATCTACTCGAACCACGAGCGCGGCTTCGCGCTCTGCAGCATGCGCTCGGCGACGCGCAGCCGCTACTACGTGCAATGCGCGCTCGACGACCACGCCGAGCGCTGGAGCGACGACGCGTTCTGGGCCGAGCTGCGCCTGCGCCTCGACCGCGAAGCGGCGGGGCGCCTGGTCACCGGGCCCTCGATCGAGAAGAGCATCGCGCCGCTGCGCAGCTTCGTCGCCGAGCCGATCCGCTTCGGCCGCCTCTTCCTCGCCGGCGACGCTGCGCACATCGTGCCGCCGACGGGAGCCAAGGGGCTGAACCTCGCCGCCGGCGACGTCGGCCTGCTCGCGCAGGCGCTTGCCGAGCACTACGCCGAACAGAGCGACGCCGGCATCGACGGCTACTCGGCGCGGTGCCTGCGCCGCGTCTGGCGCGCCGAGCGCTTCTCGTGGTGGTTCACGTCGCTGATGCACAAGTTCCCCGAGACCGGCGCCTTCGGCCAGAAGATGCAGGCCGCCGAGCTCGACTACCTCGTCCATTCCGAGGCGGCGTCGACCGCGCTCGCCGAGAACTACGTCGGGCTGCCGCTCTGAGCGGCCGGCCGGATCGCCGGGCATGAAGCTCGTGCCTGCCGACATGCTGCCGAGGATCGGCGATGTGCCGTCGGCGTCGTCGAGGCGATGAAGAAGCAGCAGCAGGGCTGGGCGTACATCCGCTCGTAGCACGGCGGCGGCGAGGGCGGCGAGGGTCGCCGGCTCGCGCGGCCTCAGCGGAGGCCGAGCGCGCGGTCGAGCGACCACGCGCCGGCACCCCGGGCGGCGAGCAGCAGCAGCGGCGCGGCCCACGACAGATGCGTGGGCCACGCGTCGGGATAGACGAACACCTCGATCACGAGCGTCATCGCGAGCAGGCCGAGCGCGGCGACGCGCGTGCCGAGGCCGACGACGAGCAGGAACGGCAGCGCGTGCTCGGCGTACGCCGCCGCGTGCGCGGCCAGCGACGGATCGACGAACGGCAGCTTGTACTCGTCGCGAAACAGCGCCACCGCCTGGTCGGTGACGTCGAGCACGCCGCTGACCTTGGTTCGCCCCGAGAAGAAGAACACCGCGGCGATCGCGATGCGGCTGACGAGCAGGACGGCGTCGAGCCGGATCCAGCGCTCGAGCCGATCGGCGGCGCGGTTCCAGCCCGCACGCGTTGCGCCGGTCACGACGGCTCGCCGTCGATCCGGGTGAACGCGCCGGCTTGCAGGAGGCGCGGCAGCGACAGCGCGAGATCGAAGCCGCAGCCGGCGTCGAGGACGCTCTCGAGCGCGTCGTCGCACGACCGGCCGCTCGCGCAGGCGGCGAGGAATGCCGCTTCGCCGGCGTCGATCTCGCGCCAGCCGACGCTGCCGACCGGACGCGTCAGCAAGGCGGACTCGCTGCGCCGGGAGAGCGGATCTGCGAGCTTCCGGCCCTCGCGCTCGTGGCGCCAGATGGTGAACGCCGGCACCGGAAACGACAGCCAGCGCGCCGCCGGATGCGGCACCAGGCGGCCATGGAGAAGCTGCTCGGCGGTCAAGGCGAAGACGTCGCTCGTGGCCAGGCTGGGGGCGTCGGCCGCCAGATGCGATTCGATCCAGGCGAGATCGAGCGCGGCGACGCCCGGCAGACAGTCGATCTCGGCCAGCGACGGATGGGAAGCGAGGAACTCCGGCAGCCCCGCGCCGTAGCGGACGAGTCTGCCGTCTCCCGGCAGCCGGACGCGAACGAACGCCGCGGCGGCGGCGTCGAACGCGTCGTCGCCGAGCAGCCGGTGCACCGTCGGAACGTTCGCCGCCAGGGCGTCGATCGCGCCGCGCAGCACGGTGTTGCGGTAGACGTCGAAGCCGGGCTGGCGAGACCATGGCAGCGTCGGTTCCGACGCCCCGAGAAGCGCCTTCACGAACGACGACTCGAACTCTTGCATGCCTGCGCTCATGCGACGATGGTCTCCTGGTGAGCGAGGCGCCGCTGCGCGACCTCGCGTTCTCGCATCAGGACTGCGAACGCCGGCAGCGCGGCGTCGCGCTCGATCAGCGTCGGCCTCGGACCGGCGCGCTCGATGAAACGATCGAGCAACTCCCAGACGACCGCCGCCACCGGCGCATCGTGCGAATCGATGAGGAGACGGTCGCCGAGGTTCGGATCCTCGCGGTGGCCGGCGAGATGGATCTCGGCGACGAGCTCGGCCGGGAAGCGGTCGACGTAGTCGTTCGCCGAGCTGCCGGTGTTGACCGCGCTGACGTGCACGTTGTTGAGGTCGAGCAGCAACGAGCAGCCGGTGCGCCGCCCGATCGCGCGCAGGAAGTCGACCTCGTCGAACTCGTGCCCGTCGAGGCGCAGGTAGTGCGACGGGTTCTCGATCGCGATGGCGCTGCCGATCGCGTCCTGCACTTCGTCGACGTGGTCGCAGACGAGAGCGAGCGTTTCGGTCGTGCGCGGGAACGGCAGCAGGTCGGGCAGGTAGGCGCCGCCGAACCGCGACCAGGCGAGATGCTCGGAGACGAGCGCCGGCTGCAGCGCGCGCACCAGCGCGGCGAGCCCGGCGAGCGTGCCGGCGTCGAGCGGCTCGGCGCCCGCGAGCGAGAGCGAGACGCCGTGCAGCGAAAGCGGATGCTCGCGCCGGACGGCCTCGAGCCAGGCGCGCCGCGGCCCGCCGACACCGAGGTAGTTCTCGGCGTGCACCTCGAACCAGAGGCCGTCGGCGCGGCAGGACACCGCGTCGCCGTAGTGCTCCGGCTTCAAGCCGAGACCGGCGCCGAGCACCGCCACGACGCGTCCGCGCTCAGGCCTTCGGGGTCAGCGATCCGGGGCCCTTGGGCGTCTGGATCGCCGTGCACGTTCCTTTGGCGACGCTCTTCCAGGCGTTGCCCTGGTAGTCGACCTTCGACGTGCCGGCGCAGGTCGTACCGGCGCCGGCGGCGCAGTCGTTCTTGCCGGCGAGCGCCACCCCGTAGCATTTCTCGGTGGCCGCCATCTTGTCGGTGGCGGGCTTGTCGGCGGCGAGCACGTGTTGCGAGAGCGCGGCGAGCGCCGCGGCAGCGAGAGCGAGCGTACGAGCATTCATCGGCGAGACTCCTGAGCTACGAAAAACGGAGGGCGCGCGCAGCGCGGTTGCCACGGCACCCGCTAGTTCGTGCGATCGCGCGTGCAGGTTACGCGGCCGGTCGAAAAGATTTCGCCGCCACTTGTAACCGACCTCGCACCGCGACCGAATAGCAGGACAGAGTTGGACGACGCCGAAGACACGCTCCGGGCCCTGCTCGTGCTCGCGCTCGCCGGCGACAACGATGCCTACGCGGCGTTCCTGACGAAAAGCAGCGTTCGTGTGCGCGCCTACTTTCGACGCCGTCTCGACGCGTTCCCGAACGAAGTGGAAGATCTCGTGCAAGAAACCCTGCTCGCCGTGCACAACCGACGCCACACCTACCGGCCGGCGCAGCCGCTCACGCCCTGGCTGTACGCGATCGCGCGCTACAAGCTGGTCGACCTGCTGCGCGCGCAGTCGCCGCGGCGCGCGATCGAGGTCGAGCTCGACGACGACGAAGCTGGCGCGAGCGCTCTCTTCGAAGGCGAGTCGGGCGCCGCCGAAGCGCGACGCGACCTGCTCAAGATGCTCGACACGCTGCCCGACCGGCATCGCCTGCCGATCGTCCTCGTCAAGCTCGAAGGCCGCTCCGTCGCAGAGGCGGCGGCGGCGACGGGCATGTCGGAAGCGGCGATCAAGGTCGGCATCCACCGCGGCCTGAAGAAGCTCGCCGCGCAAGCGAGCAAGCGACGATGAAGACCGAGACGCTGATCGCGATGCTCGCGCGCGGCCCGGTGGGGGTCGCCCCGGGCGCGGTCGCGCGTCGCCTGCTCGCGGCGAGCCTCGGCGGCGTCGCGGTCGCGCTCGTCGTGCTGCTGGCCGCGCTCGACGTGCGCGCCGATCTCGCGGCGGCAGCGCACGAGCCGATGTTCTGGTGCAAGCTTGCGGTTCCGCTCGTCGTCGCCGCCTTCTCGCTCGCGGCGGTGAGCCGGCTCGCGCGTCCCGGCGAGCGCGCGGGTCGCGCGGCGACGCTCGGCGCCGCCCTGCTCGTCGCGCTCTGGGCCGTCGCCGCTGAGGACGTCGCGACCGCGCCCGCCGCCGCGCGGGCGACGCTCGTCGTCGGCACGAGCGCGCTGCCGTGCGTCGTCCTCATCGCCGTGCTGTCGCTGCCGCTGCTGGTCTCGCTCTTCGTCGCCCTGCGCGGCCTCGCGCCGACGCGGCCGGCGGCGGCGGGCGCCGCCGCCGGCGCGCTCGCCGGCGGTCTCGCCGCCGCGGTGTACGCCCTCCATTGCACCGAGACGTCGTTGCCGTTCCTGGCCGCGTGGTATGTGCTCGGCATGGCGATCCCGGCCGCGCTCGGCGGCCTGCTCGGTTCGCGCACGCTGCGCTGGGCCTAGCCGCCGAGCTCAGGCGCGCGCGACCGCGAGCCAGCGATCGAGCAGCTCGCGATCGGCGAGCAGCTGCGCGCTCGGCGCCGCGTGGACGATCGTGCCGCGGTCGAGGACGACCGCGTCGTGCGTGATCGGCAGGATCTGCTTCGGGTTCTGCTCGACGATGATCGCCGACAGCCCTTCCTCGACGACGAGCCGCTCGATCGAGCGCAGCAGCTCGTGGACGATGATCGGCGCCAGGCCTTCGAGCGGCTCGTCGAGCAGCAGCAGCTTCGGGTTCAGCACCAGCGCGCGAGCGACGGCGAGCATCTGCTGCTCCCCGCCCGAGAGCTGGTTGCCCATGTTCGCCTTGCGCTCGGCGAGGCGCGGGAACATCGCGTAGACGCGCTCGGCGGTCCACGGCCCGGGGCGCGCGATCGCGGTCAGGTTCTCGTCGACCGACAGCGACTTGAAGATGTTGCGCTCCTGCGGCACCCAGCCGATGCCGGCGGCGGCGCGGGCGTGCGGCGGCAGCGCGGTGACGTCGCGGCCGGCGAGCTCGATCGTGCCGCCGTGACGGCGCGTGACGCCGATCAGCGTGTTGACGAGCGTCGTCTTGCCGGTGCCGTTGCGGCCGAGCAGCGCGAGCGAGCGGCCCGCTTCGACGACGAGGTCGATGCCTTGGATGACGACCGCCTCGCCGTAGCCGGCGGAGAGGTCGGCGACCCGCAGCAGCTCAGGCATGGACGATCCCCGGGCCGTGCTCGTCGGCTTCGCCGAGATAGACCGCCTTGACGCGCGGGTCCTGCGCGACCGACCCGACGTCGCCCTCTGCGAACACCGCGCCGTTGACGAGCACCGTGACCGTCCTCGCGAAGCTGAAGACGAGGTCCATGTCGTGCTCGATCAGCAGGATCGAGACGTCGGCGGGCAAGGCGCTGATGGTCTCGAAGATCTCCTGCCGCTCGCCTTCGGGAACGCCGGCGACCGGCTCGTCGAGGAGGAGGACGCGCGGGGCGCAGGCGAGCGCGAGCGCGATCTCGAGCAGGCGCCGCTTGCCGTAGGCGAGCGCGTGCACCGGCTGGTCCATGACGTCGAGCAGGCGGAAGCGCTCGAGCAGCGTCTCGCACTCGCCCGCGACGGCGGCGTCGCTGCCGAGGCGACGCCACCAGCTCGCGCTCGTCCGCCGGTGCACCGACACCGCCAGCGCCAGCGACGACAGCGGCGTCAGCGTCTGGAACAGCTGCGTGATCTGGAACGTGCGGACGACGCCGCGCCGGACGCGCAGGTGCGGCGCGAGCGTCGTGATGTCGCGGCCGTCGAGCGCGATCGTTCCCGAGGTCGGCTCGAGGACGCCGGTCAGCAGGTTGATCAGCGTCGTCTTGCCGGCGCCGTTCGGGCCGATCAGCGCGTGGCGCGCGCCGCGCTCGATCGCGAGCGAGACGTCGTTGGTCGCCGCCAGGCCGCCGAAGCGCTTGACCAGCGAGTGCGTCTGCAGCACCGTCGTCATGGCGGCGGCCGCCGTGCGAACCAGGTCCACGGCCGGACGAAGCGATCGCGGCCGACGAGGACGAGGGCGACCAGGAACAGGCCGAGCCAGAAGTTCCAGTACTGCGGCGTCCAGGCGGCGATGAGGTCGTGCAGCAGCTTGAAGACGAGCGCGCCGAAGACGCCGCCGTACAGGTAGCCGGTGCCGCCGATGACGAGGACGAGCAGGACCTCGGCGCTGCGGTGGAAGTCGAACACGTCGAGCGACGCGAACCCGGTCGTCTGCGCGAGCAGCGCGCCGGCGGCGCCGGCGATCGCGGCCGCGATCGTGTAGACCGCGACCAGGCGCAGCGACGTCGAGATGCCGAGGCTCGACGCGCGCAGGCGGTTGTCGCGCAGCGCCTGCAGCGAGATGCCGAACGGCGAGTGGACGAGCCGCCGGGCGACGACGAGGACGATCGCGAGGACGACGAGCGAATAGGCGTAGGCCGTCCGCCCCGAGAGGTCGAACGCGAAACCCGCCAGGGTGCTGCCCGGGACCGTCAGCGCGCCCATGACGACGCCCTGCAGGCCGTCGGCGCCGCCGGTCAGCCAGTCGAGCCGGTTGGCCAGCTCGTAGAGGATCGACGCGACGCCGAGCGTCACCATCAGCCGCGTCAGGTCGCTGCCGCGCAGGACCAGCACGCTCGTCGCCAGACCGAGCAGGGCGCTCGCGCCGACCGCGACGGCGAGGCCGGTGAGCGGGTCGGGCATCACGTTCTTGGCGAACAGCGCCGCCGTGTACGCGCCGAAGCCGAAGAACGCTGCGTGACCGAGCGAGACGATGCCGGCGTAGCCGAGGATGAGGTCGAGCGAGACCGCGAACAGGGCGACGATCGCGATCTCGTTGAGCAGCAGCGACTGGCCCGGCAGCAGCAGCCACGACAGCGGCAGCGCCGCGAGCAGCGCGAGCTCCCACCAGCGCCAGCGCGCGTAGCCTGCGAGCGAGCGCGCGGCCGGCGACGCTGCCATCAGCGTGCCCGAGCGAACAGGCCCTGCGGCCGCCAGAGCAGGATCGCGATCATCAGCGTGTAGACGATGAAGGCGCCGAGCTTGGGAACGTAGTACTTGCCGGCGACGTCGGCGATGCCGAGCAGCAGCGCGGCGAGCAGCGGCCCGGTGATCGTCGTCGTGCCGCCCACCGAGACGACGATCAGGAAATAGATCATGAACTTGAGCGGGAACGTCGGGTCGAGGCCGAGCACCTCGGCGCCGAGCGCGCCGCCGAGCCCGGCGAGACCCGAGCCGACCGCAAACGTCGCGAGGAAGATCCGGTTGACGTCGAGGCCGAGCCCGCCGGCGGTGCGCGGATCGTCGACGGACGCGCGCAGCCGGCTGCCGAAGCGCGTCCGCGACAGGATCCACTGCAGCGCGACGGTGAGCAAAGCGCAGGTGACGACGATGAAGAGCCGGTACTTGCCGATGCCGACCGCCTCGATCGGCAGCCGTCCCTGCAGCCACTCGGGCAGGCGGATGTTCTGCTGCATCGAGCCGACGACGTAGTCGACCGCCGTCACGGCCATGAAGACGAGGCCGATCGAGAACAGCACCTGGTCGAGGTGCGGCCGTGCGTACATCGGCCGGTAGAGCGTGCGCTCGAGAAGCGCGCCGAGCAGCGCGGTGGCGACGAAGGCGACGGCCAGGCAGGCGAGGAACGGCACGCCGGCGCGGTTCATCAGCAGCACCGTGATGTAGCCGCCGGCCATCGCGAAGGCGCCGTGCGCGAGGTTGATGAAGTTCATCAGGCCGAGCGTCACGGCGAGGCCGACGGCGAGGATGAACAACAGCATGCCGTAGGCGACGCCGTCGAAAAGCAGGGTCAGCATGGCTGGCGGCTGGAGCTGGCTCGCGCCGGCAAGCGGCGCGCCGCATTCTCAGCCATCGCCGCCGCGCGGCGCGCACGGCCGCGCGTCGCTCAGGAGTTGCGGTGCAGGAAGCGCGGCGTCGTCAGCCAGGCGAACAGGCCGGCCAGGCGCGGCGACGGCGCCGGCACGGCGGCAGCGGCCGGCGCCGTCCGCGCGCGCTCGACCGGCGCGCTCGGCGTCGTCGACGCGCGCGGCGCCGCCAAGCGCGTCGCGTCGATCGCCAGCGCGACATCGGCCTCGACGAGCTCGCGCTCGGCGGGGCGGCGATCGTCGTCCAGTGCGCCGGCGGCCGGCAACGCCGGCCGGGCGACGCTCGGATTGCCGCGCAGCACCGGCTTGTGCACCGCGCGCAGCACCGGCTCGAGCCAGCCGACGATCGGCTTCCATTGCGCGACGTCGGCCTGCGCCTGCGCGTCGGGAAGATCGAACACCGTCAGGCCCTGCTCGACGCAGCGCACGTACGACTGCGCCTCCCGCAGGACGCCGATGAAGGGGAGCCTGATGCCGCGCGCCCACTGCTCGAGCACCTCGGCCGCCTTCGTGCGCGCATCGAGTCGCATGCCGACCGCGGCGACCTTGCAGCGGCCGCTGGCGACGCGCGGCAGCGCGCTCATCTCGGCGAAGCACTCGGCCGCCGACTCGCGGTCGAAGATCGAGTTGCAGACCGGCATCACGACGACGTCGGCGAAGGCGACGACGCGCGCCAGGTCGAAGCCGCGCAGCCCGCCGGGGGTGTCGAGGACGACGTGGGTGACGCCGGCCGGCGGCCGCAGCACGCGCTTGGGATCGACCGCCCAGCCGACGATGGGCGCGCTCCGCGGCAGGTCGCGCAGGGCGCGCGAGCGCAGCCACGACTGCGTCGACTGCTGCCGATCGACGTCGCCGAGCATGACCGCGACGCCGGCGTTCGCGTAGTGCGCGGCCAGGTGCGTGGCGAGCGTGCTCTTGCCGCTTCCACCCTTGCGATTGACGACGGCGATGACGGGCATGGCGAGCCGGGCGGGCCGATCCTTGGGGACAATGGGCCGCGCCGGAATGTAGCGGCAGGCGGCAGAGGCAGGGAGGATTCGGTTGTTTTCTCGATTGGAACACCGCTCGCGCGCGGCAGAACGCACGAACAGCGGCTCGAACGCCTGCCAGCCCGCGGCTTGGGCGTGCGCCGGATGAGCATGCGCGAGGGCCTGTTCGACGAGGACGGCGTCGTCCGCTGCGCCTGGTGCCGCCCGAGCGCCGCCTACCGCGACTACCACGACCACGAGTGGGGCTTTGCAGTCGACGACGACCGGCGCTTGTTCGAGAAGCTCTGCCTCGAGGGCTTCCAGGCCGGCCTCAGCTGGCTGACGATCCTCAACAAGCGCGAGTCGTTCCGGCGCGCGTTCGCCGACTTCGACGCCGAGCGCGTCGCCCGCTTCGGCGCGCGCGACGTCGAGCGGCTGCTCGCCGACCCGGGCATCGTCCGCCATCGCGGCAAGATCGAGTCGACGATCGGCAACGCAAGGCGTGCGCTCGATCTGCGCGAGGAGTTCGGCTCGCTCGCGGCCTACGCCTGGCGCTTCGAGCCGGCGGCGCGCTCGCGGCCGAGGCGGGTCACCGCGGCGAGCCTGCGCGCGCTCGGCGTGCCGGGCGAAGCGCTCGCGCTGTCGAAGGACCTGAAGCGGCGCGGCTGGAGCTTCGTCGGGCCGACGACGGTGCACGCGTTCATGCAGGCGATGGGGCTCGTCAACGATCACCTCGAAGGCTGCCATGCCCGCCCGCCCGCCGCCGCGGCGCGCGCCGCTCGCGAACCGGGCGCGCCGCGGGCATGATGCGACCGACGCGGCACGCGCGGCGCTGCAAGGAGAGCAGATGACGAGGGAAAGCGATGCAGCCGAGAACCCCGGCTCCGAGGCCGCGGTCGACGTCGGCGACGCGGCGGCGGTGCGCCGCTGGACCGAGGCGCTCGGCATCACCGACGAAGCGCTCATGAAGGCGGTGCAGGTCGTCGGCACCCGCGTCGACCGCATCAAGGACTACCTCGGCTCGGGCGGCAACGCCGGCGATCAGGCCGACGGCTGAGCGGGCGCCGCGGGCGCGCCGCTCGCGCGCCGGGCCGCATCGTGTCATCCTTGCGCAACCGCCACGATCGACTGGAGCTCCGATGGATGCTGTCGTTCACTTCGAGATGCCGTACGACGACGCCGGCCGCGTCGCCGCCTTCTACCGTTCCGCGTTCGGCTGGGCGACCGAGCCGCTCGGCGCCGAGATGGGCCACTACGTTCTCGCGACGACGACCGCGACCGATGCCAAGGGGCCGACGACGCCGGGTGCGATCAACGGCGGCTTCTTCCAGCGCAGCGCCGACATGCCGGCGCAGGTTCCGTCGGTCGTGATCTCGGTCGCCGACATCCGCGCGTCGATGGAGAAGGTGAAGAGCGCCGGCGGCAACGTGCTCGGCGAGCCGATGGAGATCCCCGGCGTCGGCAAGTACGTCTCCTTCATGGACCCGGAAGGCAACCGCGTCAGCATGCTGCAGCCGCTGCCGCGCCAAGGCTAGTCCGCGCGGCGCGACGCCGGGCGGGCCGATTGCCCGTGCCGGGCATGGCTGCGGCGCGCGGCGACGTCTTGATCGGCATCTCGGGCTGGCGCTACGAGCCCTGGCGGGGCATCTTCTATCCGCCGGGGCTGCCGCAGCGAAGCGAGCTGGCGTTCGCATCGCGGATGCTGCCGACGATCGAGATCAACGGCTCGTTCTATTCGCTGCAGCGGCCCGAGTCGTACGCCGCCTGGCACGCCGAGACGCCGCCGGGCTTCGTCTTCGCGGTCAAGGGCTCGCGCTACATCACCCACATGCTGAAGCTGCGCCACATCGGCGCGGCGCTGGCGAACTTCTTCGCCTCCGGCGTGCTGCGCCTGCGCGAGAAGCTCGGGCCGATCCTGTGGCAGTTTCCGCCGCAGCTCGGCTTCGACGCCGAGCGCTTCGATGCGTTCTTCGCGGTGCTGCCGCGCGACACCGCGGCGGCGCTGGCGCTCGCCGAGCGGCACGACGAGCGCCTCGCCGGTCGCGCCTGGCTCGAGATCGACCGCATCCGGCCGCTCCGCCACGCGGTCGAGATCCGCCATCCGAGCTTCGTCGATCCCGCGTTCGTCGCCTTGCTGCGCCGGCACCGGATCGCCCTCGTCGTCGCCGACACCGCCGGCCGCTGGCCGCTGCTCGAGGATCTGAGCGCCGACTTCGTCTACCTGCGGCTGCACGGCGAAAAGGAGCTGTACGCGAGCGGCTACGACGACGCCTCGCTCGATCGCTGGGCGGCTCGCATCGCGACCTGGCGAGCCGGCGGCCAGGTCGGCGACGCGCGTTTGGCGTCGCCCCGGCCGGCGCCGCCGCGCGCGAAGCGCGACGTCTACTGCTACTTCGACAACGACGTCAAGGTGCACGCGCCGTACGACGCGGCGCATCTGGCGGCGCGGCTCGGCGTGCCGACCGGTCTCGACGCCGGCGAGCGCTTCGTGCCGCCGCCCGGCCTCGCGCCGCCGCGGACGCGCTCGCCGTCGTTCGGCAGCGCGAGCGCGCGCGGCCGCTGACGCGCCGGCTCAGCCCGGCGACGGGCAGCCGACGTGCGGCAGCGTGTCGGCGAAGTCGTGCTCGTCGACCTCGCGCATCACCAGCGTGCCCGGGATGCGCTCGGCCTCGGGATACTTCTTCGCCTCTTCCTCGCACAGCGCGTACATCGTCCGGCACATCCGCCCCGACCTGGGATCGCGGAAGCGCCAGCGCCAGCATTCGACGAGCTTCATGGCCGACCTATCGACGAGCTTGATCGCGGTCCTAACGGCGCGCCGAGCGCGCCGTTGACGGCGGGCGCGGATCGGCGGCTGCGAGCGCCGTCGGCAGCCGATGCGGAAACGGACGAGCGCGAGCGTCAGCCTCGCGTGCGCAGTGGTTTTGCGAAGCAACGTAGTCTTTCGTAAAGCCCTCGTGGAAGCGCCGACAAGGGCCGCGAGTCGGGCTAGCCTCTCGAGTGGATGCGGCGATTCGCGTGCTGCACGCGCGCCCCTGGGTCCTTTGCGCCGCCGTGCAGTGGGTCGGCTCCGTGGAGACAACGTGTCCTTGCATCGTCTCGTGATGGCGGTCGCCGTCGCAGCGGGAGTGGCGGTCGGCGCGACGCCGGCACACGCCGCGCCGAACGGCGGTTTCGGCATCGACGGCGTCGACGTCGAACAGGTCGCCGAGATCGCCGACGGCGTGCCGCTCAGGTTCAGCGTCTACGGCACGCCGCACGCGACCGTCATGTTGCGCATCGAGGGCGGCTGGCGCGTGCTCGCGCTGCAGGAGAGCACCCCCGGCGTCTACGAAGGCACGTACGTGGTCGACGCGCGCGACGCCGTCCGGCCCGGCAGCCGGGTGACGGCGACGATCCAGCAGGGCGGCAGGCTGGCGCGCGCCGACCTCGACGAGCCGCTCGTGCTCGCCGCGG
>Ga0307416_100001207_pt1 | contig 13913 bp, 10 predicted proteins | sample DK1Cmetagenome_2_FD_203821 | JGI IMG/M metagenome (GOLD analysis project Ga0307416, IMG submission 203821) | Maize rhizosphere microbial communities from greenhouse at UC Davis, California, United States - DK15-C-3 | ecosystem: Host-associated > Plants > Roots > Rhizosphere > Soil | place...
GGAGCCGCCAACTCGCCGTACCAACTGGGCGGGTCGCCGGCGCCGAGCGACCCGCGGGGGCTCCGGCGCAGCTCGCGGCCAGAGTCCCTGCTCGAAGCACGGAAATCGCCCAGAAGTCTACGCCCCGTGCCGCGGCAAGGCCAGATGAGCCCCAGGATTGGCCACGAAAGGACGGCAACGGCGGTCGAGGCGATCCTCCTCGGCCCCTGGGGTGTGATCGACGTGGGGTGGCTCGGTGCTGCACCGACGGTCGTACGACGGTAGAGCACGGTTGTCACCCGGAGCGACGCCGTCATCCCCGGCGCACCGGTGGCATCGGACCTAACGTCATAGCCGGTCCGGTGCGGAGATGACAGACCGGTGACTCGGCGGGGCATCGTGAGGGCCGACGCCCGCTGCCGACGGGTCGCCCGCCTGGCGATATTTCGCCCAGTCCGACCGCGGCACCGATGGCGGTGCCAGCGGCGCGCACCTCGCGCCTGGAGACCTTTGTGATTCTCGATCTTCCTTCCTCCCCGGCGGCGTTCGCCAACGCAACCTGGGAGGACATTGCCCCATACTACGAGACACTCGCCACGGTGCCGCTCACGCGCGAGCGCGCGGACGATTGGCTGGCGGCGTGGTCCACCCTCGAGGAGCTCGTCGGCGAGGCGGGAACGCTCGCCATGACTGCCTATACCGGCGACACGGCCGACCCGGCGAAGGAGGCGGACTACCTTCGCTTCTCCACCGAGATCTTCCCGCAGATGGACGAGCAGCAGGTGCGCCTCGCCCGGCGGCTCCTCGACCTCGGCTACACCCGCCCCGACCTCGAGACGCTCCTCCGGGAGTTCCGCACCGATGCGGCGATCTTCCGCGAGGCGAACGTGCCCCTCTTCTCCGAGCTCGAGGAGCTGTCCGCCAACTACCAGAAGATCACCGGCGGGCTCTCGGTGCAATGGGACGGCGAGCGCAAGACCATCCCGCAGCTCCAACCGTACCTCAAGGTGCAGGACCGCGCCGTGCGCGAGCGCGCGTTCCGCCTCGGCGCCGAGGCGTACCTCGCCAAGCGCTCGGAGCTCGCGGCGCTGTTCGGCCGGATGTACGCACTCCGTCAGCAGGTCGCGCGCAACGCGGGGTTCGCGAACTTCCAGGAGTACGTCTTCCAGGCGAAGCACCGCTTCGACTACACCCCCGCCGACTGCGCCCGCTTCCACGCCGCGGTCGAGGCGACCGTGGTTCCGGCCGTCGAGCGGTTGCTCGCCGACCGGCGGGAGCGCCTCGGCCTCGCGAGCGTGCGCCCGTGGGACCTCGGCGTCGACCCCGACAACGCCCCCCCGCTCACGCCGTTCAGCGACATTCCGGACTTCGTCGGCACGGCGGAGCGCATCTTCGACCAGGTGGACCCGGAGCTCGGCCAGTACTTCCGCACCATGGCTGGCGAGGGGCTGCTGGACCTCGAGAGCCGGCCGGGAAAGGCGCCGGGCGGGTACTGCACGAAGCTCAGCTTCCGCCGACAGCCATACGTGTTCATGAACGCGGTGGGCGTTGCGGACGACGTCAACACCCTCGTGCACGAAGCAGGGCACTGCTTCCACGCCTTCGCTGCGGCGCCACTCCCCTTCGTCTGGCAGCGCGGCACCGGGTCGGAGGCCGCGGAGCTGGCATCGATGTCGATGGAGCTCCTCGCCGCCCCGTACCTCGCCGGGCCGGACGGGTACTACTCGCGTGCCGACGTGCGCCGTGCCTGGATCGAGCACCTCGAGGACACGCTCTTCAGTCTCACGCACATCGCGAGCGTCGACGCGTTCCAGAGCTGGATCTACACGAGCGGGCTCGGACACGACGCCGAGGCGCGCGACGCGGCCTGGCTGGAGATCCGCGCGCGCTTCGACCGCGGCGTGGATTGGAGCGGGTTGGAGGCCGAGCGCGTCGCGCGGTGGTACCGGCAGCTCCACATCTTCGAGGAACCCTTCTACTACATCGAGTACGGGATCGCGCAGCTCGGCGCCCTGCAAATCTGGCGCGACAGCCTCGCCGATCAGGCCGGCGCCGTCGCCCGGTACAAGCGCGCCCTCGCTCTCGGCGGCACGCGCCCGCTGCCGGAGATCTACCGTGCGGCCGGCGCCACGCTCGTCTTCGATCCCGAGCCCATGGCCGAGCTGGTGAAGCTCGTCGAGACCCGAATCCGCGAGCTGCGCGACGAGCCGCTGATCGAAGCAACCTCGCCGATTCCAGCTCCAGCCACGGCATTCGGCGGCGGATGAACGCGGGGCCGCGGATGCACGCGGATAAGCTGCGACGGCCGCGGATGACCGCGGATCGCTCCAGGCGCGCGCCAGACCTCCTCTTGCCTGGTGCGGGGCCCGGGGTGTCATGGTTCAGGAGCCATCCGCGTTCATCCGCGCCGTACGTCCGCGTGCATCCGCGGCTGATGCCGCCGTTGAGATGAATCCGGAGGCGTGCGTGGTCGCCGTCGCCGGCGCCGCGGGGAGCGCGAGGACGACGGCCGCCGTCAACTTGGCGGTGGCGCTCGCCGTGTCCGGGCTCGACGTGCGGCTGTGCGACCTCGACCCGGCCGGCGCGGCGAGGCGGGCCCTCGGCGGTGTGGTGGCCGACCACTCGGGGAGCACGCCCCGCGAGGTGCGCCTGTCGCGCCGGCTCCGCGGACGTGTAACGGTCGCCGGCGGCTCCGACGGGGCGGGCGGTCGCACCTCCACTGCCGGCGTGCCGGCGGATCGCCCCCCCGACGTGGTCGTCGTCCACTGCCCGCCGGAGCTGGACGAGGTCGCGCTGACGGCGCTCCGCGGGGCACGGGTGGTGCTCGTGCCCATCGACGCGTCGCCCGGCGCCCTCGCCGCGGTGGAAAGCGTCGCCTTCGCGGTCGGCGCCGTGCGTGCCTCCGGCGGCGTCGGTCCGCGCATCCGCATCGCGATGGTGCGCGTCCTTCCACGCGCGATCGACCGGTGGGCCGTGGTCGACCGTCTCACCGAAAGCTACCCGGAAGGGCTGTACGCCACGACGGTCCCCATGGGCCGCCGCGCCGGCGGCGGTGGGGCACCCACCCTTTACGCCCCCACTACCCGCGCCGCGGCAGCCTACGCCGCCCTCGCGGCCGAGGTGCGGGCGGACCTGGCGCTATGACCGACGACCTGGCTCGCCACTACGTCGCTGACGTTCTCGTCAACCTGCGCAAGCAGAAGGCGCTCGCCGAGGGCGCGCTGGCCCAGGTGCCGGACGACGCGCTCGATCACGTGCTCGACCGCGAGTCGAACAGCCTGTCCGTGCTCGTTCGGCACATCGCCGGCAACATGCGGTCACGCTGGACGGACTTCTTCACCACCGACGGCGAGAAGCCCGACCGGAACCGCGACGCCGAGTTCGAAGCCGCCGCGCGAACCCGCGCCGAGCTGCTGGTCGAGTGGGAGGACGGATGGCGGCGCCTGTTCGACGTCCTGGAGTCCCTCGCGCCGGCCGACCTCACGCGGCGCGTCGCGCTCCGCGGCGAGCAGATGTCGGCCCTCGAGGCGATCGACCGCGCGCTCGTGCACTACAGCTATCACGTCGGGCAGATCGTGCTGCTCGCCAAGCACTTGCGCCGCGGCGAGTGGCGCTCCCTCAGCATCCCACGCCGCCGGTCGCGGGCCGACGAGCGGGACGCCGGCGGCGCGCTCGGCGCCCGGGCGCCGTGACGACTGCCGTCCCCCACGACGCGTACGCCGCCCTCCGCTTCCCGAACTTCCGCTGGTTCGTCGCCAGCACGATCGCAATGACCCTGGCCGCCCAGGTCCAGGGCACGGTGGTGGCCTGGCAGGTGTACGCGATGACGCACGACCCGCTCTCCCTCGGATTGATCGGGCTCGCGGAGGCGCTCCCGTTCATCAGCGTGGCGCTGTTCGCGGGGCACGCGGCCGACCGCGCGAGTCGGCAGCGCATCTCGGTCGCGGCGCTCGCCGTGCTCCTCGCGTGCTCGATGGCGCTCCTCGGCTTGACTGCACGCCCACTGCCCGGTCGCGGCGCGCAGCTCGCCGCCATCTACGTCGTGATCGTGGTCAGCGGACTGGCGCGGAGCTTCCTGCAGCCGGCGCGGACGGCCCTCGGCGCCGAGCTCGTGCCGCGTGACGTGTACGCGAACGCGGTCGCCTGGCGGAGCTCCAGCTGGCAGCTCGCGGCGGTGCTCGGGCCGGCGCTGGGGGGCGTGCTCTACGGCTTCGCGAACGCGACCGTCGCCTACGCGGTCGACGTCGCGCTCATGGCCGCGGCGCTCGGCTGCATGGCGGCCATCGCCCACGCCCCGCGGGCGGCCGGGCCCGCGGGCTCGATCCGCGAGAGCCTGGGGAGCGGGCTGCGGTTCGTGATGGGGAACCAGGTCATCCTCGGCGCCCTCACGCTGGATTTGTTCTCGGTGCTGTTCGGCGGAGCCGTCGCGCTCCTCCCCATCTTCGCCGCCGAGATTCTCCACGCCGGCCCGCAGGGGCTCGGCCTGCTGCGCGCCGCGCCGGCCGCGGGCGCCGTGGTCATGTCGCTGCTCCTGGCGCACCGTCGGCCGTTCCGCCGCGCGGGGCGCGCCCTGCTGACCGCCGTCGCGCTGTTCGGCGCGTGCATGGTGGGCTTCGGGCTCTCCACCAGCTTCCCGCTGTCGCTCGCGCTGTTGGCCGCAAGCGGCATGGCGGACACGGTGAGCGTGGTGGTGCGCGGCACGCTCCTGCAACTGCTCACCCCCACGCACCTCCTCGGCCGCGTCTCCGCGGTCAACTCGATCTTCATCGGCTCGTCGAACGAGATCGGCGCCTTCGAGTCGGGCGTCGCCGCCAAGCTCGTAGGCGCCGTGCCGAGCGTCGTCCTGGGCGGGCTGGCGACCCTCGGTGTCGTCGCCGCCACCGCCGTGAAAGCCCCGGCCCTACGGCGGTTGCGGGAGATCGGCTGAGGGCAGGGAGTAGGGAGTAGGGAGTAGGGGCGGCAGGTCTACTCCCTACTCCCTACTCCCTGTTCTAACTCAGTCGCAGTGCGGCGGACCGTTCAGGCCATTGTTGAAATCGTCCAAGTCGTCCTTCCAGGCGAGCACCTGCGTCTTCTCGGCATTGGAGAGCCCATCCCAGCTTCCCGTACCGTGGGTGGCCAGGAAGGCGTCGGCGGCGGCGATCGTGCCGCTGACCGACGAGCCGTCGGCTCCGGCGGCGATGTTGAGTTTCGCGCCCAGGAGCTGCGCCTGCAGCTTGACGATCCCGTTCGAGGCGTCGCTCTGGCTCAGAATGTTCACCGCTTGCAGCGCCGTGGTCACCTGAAGCTCGACGCGCCGCCCGGCGTGCCGAGCCAGATCGGGAGGTGGGCGCTGAGCCCGTCGGCCTGCGGGCCGAACCCCGCGTGGGTCTTCCAGTAGCCGATCGTCCGCGTGCAGCCGAGCGGCGTCGGGCGCGTGCAGATCTCGATGTTGTCGACTCCGCGCGAGGCGTTGCCGTCGTTCTTCGTCACCGTGCCGATCACGAACTTGATGTTGTCGGTGATCGTCGGCGTGAGGGTGGCGGTCACCGTCTCCACGGCCCCGTCGCCGAGCGGTGTGCTCTGCGCGACCTGCACGCCATCGACGAGCAGCTTCGTGCCGGGTTCGTTCAAGTCGTTGTCGATGGACGTGAAGGAATTCACGAACAGGTTCGAGCTCCCGGCGAAGCCGGACAGCGTCAGGGTGCCGCCAGGGTTGTTGTCGAGGACCGCCGTGGTGCCGAGGCGATCGACCACGAGGATCCGGCCCAGGCCGTCGCACCTCGGGCAGCGGGCGAACGTGCCCGCGTGCTCCATGTCCGTCCCGTCGTGTTACGCACCGCGGCGGGATGCGGTCTCGGGCACCAAATGGAAGCCGATCGGATCGAAGCCAGTGTCTCGGACGCTGGCCGGCAGGCGCACCTCGGCGACGACCTCGAGATCGGTGAGCGTCACTGGCCGGAATGGGTCGACGAGGATCTCGCCGGCGGAGTTCGGCGGCGCGGTCTCCCACGTGGCCTCGTCAGGCGCCAGATCCGCCGCAATCGCGGTGATCCGACGCACGCGCGCCGCACTGCGCGGGGCCGAAGTCGTGGGGATGTCCTGCACGAGGTGGATCGCGTCCCGGTTCACCACCACGTCGCCGAAGGCGATCTCGCCGCCCGCCATGCGGGCGCCCCACAGCGGGATGAACCGGCCGTACGCCTCGAGCACGTCGGTCAAGCGGTGGGTGGGCACGGGGAGCTCCGCGCGAAGCGTGATGCGGTTCTCGAGCATGATCTCCACGTCCCGGGGCGAGTCGCTCTCGTAGCGCGGGCCGAGCGGCGTGTCGCCGTCCATGGCGCCCGCCCACAGCACGAGCCCCACCTTGAGGACGACGTGCGGTGTGTGCTCGCCCGTCGCCTGCCAGCAGACGTCGGTGAGGTTGACCCACCCGCCGTCGCGCGAGCCCAGGAAGGTCGCCAGGTCGAGGCCATCGGGCAGATGGACCTGGCCGTCCACCACGCGCTGGTCGCGCAGGACGAGACGCACGCGACGCTGTTCGCAGGTGGGAATATGGGTGTCGGACGCCCGGAGCTGCTCGGTCGTATCGCGGGCGCCGTCGTCGTCGCGGGCCATGTGAGGGAAGGTGAGAGAGGAGGGAGACGGCACGCAGGCCGCTGCAGTGCCTGAGTAGGAGGCACCCCGCGTGCCGAGCCCGGCCGAACGGCCCCCGAAGGGCCGGGAGGTGAGTCTAAGTGGTTCCACGCCAAGGGATAGGCGCGCCAGCATCGCGCCTATCCCGTCGGTGCCAGCCCTGCCTAAACGGCGGCGCCGTGGCGGAGTCCAGAGGCAGTTGTAAGCAAGCTGCGACAGGAGACATCGGGCAACGACCCCTGGCCTCCCCGGCACGACTGCGCCGGGCTCGCCCGAGGCCATCAGCAGCGGAGGATCGCGAGCAGGACTCCCATTTCGATGGCCGCGGCAATGGCGCCGTAGGCGATAGGATTGCGAAGCCACCGGCGCCGCGGGGCGGGCGTGTCCGCGCAGTACGGGCACGCCGTGCTGTCGCCCGGCGCGTCACGCCCGCAGCGCGAGCAGCGAATCAGCACGGCTCTGGCGCCAGTTCGGGCGAGGACCGGAGCGGCCAACTGCCATCGGCTCGCACGTGCGCTAGATGCCGCCGACGATGAAGGGATCGACGATGGCGGCCACTTGCTCGAAGCTGAGCGGCTCGTCGAACGCCTCGCCCGCCGCGGCGCTCCCGCCGAACGACGCGGCGAGCGGTCCCACGTCGACGCTCCCTTGCACCGTCGCGCCCTCGCCAGCGTAGATCGCGGCGACGGCCGCCGTGCCGGCCGCATCGAGCCCGCTGATCCCCGACTCCTCGTTCCGGATCCACGACTTCACGCCGAGACTCGGCGCCATCTGCTGCCGGAGCCGGCGGATCTGCGCGGCGTGGCGCGCCTCCACGGAGTGGATCTGGAGCGCCGCCGTCAGGACGCCCTTGTTCGACGTGAGGGACGCGACCTGTCCCTTGTAGGCGCGCACCCCGGTGTCCTCGAACGCTTGCGCGGCGGCCATGAGGACGGCCGCCTGCGTCGCCGCCGCGGCGAACGGCCCACTCCCCGCGCCGTTGCCGCCCGTGAAGTCGAAGCTCGCGGCCGTGTACGTCGCCGGCGTGCCGCCGAGGAAACCCATCGCCTCCCGCAGGAACGCGACGTGCGCCTCCTCGTGGGCGCGCAGCGTCTGCAGCGCGCGCAGAATGCGCGCGCCGTTCTGGTCGTCGTCCTCGATCTGGGTGCGGGCCCCGGCGAACGCCGACGCGTTGAGCGCCGAGTCGTAGAAGTAGAACTCGAGGTTCTCGAGCGTGTACGCGAACTCGATGACGGCCCGGACGTCGGTCGGGGCCTGAGCGAACACGTCGCGCGCCAGTGCGACCAGCGCCACCGGCACGCTCCCCATGGCGAGCCCCGCGGCAACGGTCCCACTCACCGACGCACCCCTGCGGATCGCCTCGCGGCGCCCGACGAGCCGCTCGGCGATCTCCGGATCGACCGAATCGATGTAGGACTGCCGTTCCATGGTTCGACCTCGCTCAGGCGTCGGGCGGCGTAATGATCTGGACGGGCTCCGGCTTGTTCGCGGCCTCCAGGCGCTGGACGATGTAGTCATCCACCCGGGCGACAATCACCGGCACATCGAGCGCGTCGTCGAACGCCCGCGGCGCGAACGACGCGGAGGCCTGGGCCGTCGCGCTCGGGTCGAGCATGTCGCGGATGACCGCCGCGTGGCGGGCCTCGACGGAGACGATCTTCGCGGCCGTCAGGGCGTTCGCGCCCTGCTTGAGGTACTGGGCCGCGCCGTTGTACGCGGCCACTCCCGTGTCCTCGAAGTCGCGCGCGGCGGTCAGCACGGCCGTGCGGCTTGCGAAGTCGATGCTCGTGAACGTCCGCGACATGTCCAGCGCGCCGATGGCGCCCGCGCCCAGCACTTGCCGGAAGAACGCCGCGTGGATCGCCTCGTGGTTGCGGATGTCGGCCATGATGCTCGCCTCGTCCGCGGTCAGCACGGCACCCGAGCGCGCGACCACCTGTGCGTAGAAGGCCGCCTCGAGTTGCTCGAGGGCGTACGCGTAGTTCAGCCCGCCGACGTCGTTCGCGTCGCTGAAGTCCAGCGTCACCGTGGAGCCGGTGCCGCCGCCCAGCCCGGCGGGCCCGCCGTCATCGTCGTCGCACGCGGCGAACATGCCCGGGAGCAGCACGGCCGTGCCGCCCGTGGCCAGTAGCCGCAGGAAGCTCCGGCGCGTCTTGGGCTGAAGCAGTTGGTCCGCGGTCTCGACCACGACCGTCTGCTGGTGATAAGTCATCTCGGTTCTCCCTCACCCGGCGTCTCCGAGCGCAAATCGGGGACGTCGGGCGCCTCGTTCCCCTGCTGCGTCGGCCACTCGGCCGACCCCTACTCGCGCCGCCTCCTCGACGGTCCGTGCCGGCCCGGGCCGCCGGACGCGCCGGCGTCGCGGAAGCCGCACGACTGGTGCAGGAAACGTACACCAAAGCGAGGGACGAGTGGGGAGGGACGCGGGACGCGGGAACTGCCTCCGCAGCCGCGCGTCCCTCCCCACTCGTCCCTGCCGTTCAGCAGCCTCGCTTCGCCTGGTAGGTCAGCTCGTTGGCGGCGTCGCCGCAGACGATTCGGTTCACCCACTCCACCCCTTGCGCCACCGAGTGGTCCATGTTGCCCACCTCGTAGCGCCACGCGCCGAATCGGCCGCGTGAGTAGATCCCCTTCGACTCCAGGAAGGGGTGGATCGTCGCGAGCGCTTGGTCGCGCTCGAGGCTCGGCGTCGGGTAGGTGTAGTCGCGCTCGATCAGGTACGCGTCGACGATGTCCTTCCGGTCCGCCTCGCCGATCATTTTCGTGTTCACCAGACCCTGGATCACGTCGTCCACCACGGTGTCCCGGTCCACCGGCTTGAACTCGGAGTGGGAGACCTCGGCCAGGATCGAGTAGTAGTGGTCGGGGTCGGGGACGACCTCCGGCGAGTAGTTCGACAGGTACGTCAGCCGGTAGAACGGCGAGCTCGCCTCGGGGAAGTACATCCAGCACTTCTTCGACGGGCAGGGCTGCTTGATCCCGACGCCGACGATGAAGGAGCCGGAGTGCCGGAGCCGCTTCGCCTGCTCGCGGACGGTGTCGGGCGTGTCCCCGTTCATGGCGCACACGAGCTTGTCCATGGGGATCGTCGACAGGAGCACGTCGTACGGCTCGCGCGTGCCGTCCTCGAGCGCCACCTCCTTCTGCTCCGTGTCGACGGCCGCCACCGCGCAGTTCAGCCGCAGGTGGTCCTTTACGTACGGCACGATGCGCTCGAACAGGCCGCCGGTGCCGCCGTAGCGCGGGTACTTGAACGTCGAGTTCGGCCCCCACCCGGCGTCGTCCTTGTCGAAGACGACGTTCCCGAGCACCCGCTTGATGTCCACGACCGAGACGCGCTCGCCGATCCACTCCTTGTTCATCATGCGCGGCGGGTGCGCCCACACCTTGAAGTTGTAGGGCATCATGAAGTGCTTGGCGATTCCCGCGCCGAACACGCCGTAGATGAGCTCCTCGAAGTTGTGGAAGCGCGACAGGTCGAGCGGCTGCTTCTGCGCCTCGATGAGGCCCATCAGGCACTCGAAGACGGTCTCCTTGGACAGGTACTTGATGTTGTTCTGGAACGGGTACGGGATGAACCGGTCCTCGATCCACACCCAGCTCTCGCGCAGCAGCTCCTGGTACTCGTCGCCCATGAGCGTGTCGAAGAGCCGGTCGAAGTACTCGTAGTGCGAGAACAGGACGTGGCCGCCGATGTCGTAGGTGAAGCCGTTCGGACTCGTCTCCGACGACGCGAGCCCGCCGACTTTGTGGCGCGCCTCGAGCATCGTGAAGTTGTCGTGGCCGAGCTCCTTGAGCCGGTATCCGGCGGCCAGCCCGGTCGGGCCCGCTCCGATGATGACGATCCTCTGCGACACGGCCTGCGCTCTCCTGAGTGTTGAGTGTCGGACGACGCCGTACTTCGTGCGTCGACGGGTTGAGCTGGTGCGGCGCGGTGCGGGTTCGCGCTAGGGCGGGCCGGCGTCGGAGCCGACGGTATCGCGTTCGTCGGTCGACGGACTTTGCTCGCGCGCGAGTGGCGCGTGTGAGCGGCGAACCTCGGGAGTGCGGGCGTGCAGATAACGGCAGATCGCGTTCTCGATGGACGGCATCAGCCGCGCGCGCTCCGTGTCGAGCGCGCGCTGTCGGGGCCGGGCGGCCAGGTAGCGGAATTCGGCGGCGGGCCGCCCGTCGACGAGCCCCGAGTCGAGTCCCGCGAGCTCGCCGGCACGCTGGGCGAGCTCGGCCCACGCGAGGGCGCCGCCGTTCGCGAGGTGCACCACGCCGCCCTCGCCGTCGATGAGCAGGTCGAGCGCGGTCTGCGCGAGATCCGGCGCGTACGTCGCGGAGACCACCTCGTCGTCCGCGGCGGCGAACGGGACGCCGGCCGCGAGCGCCGCGAGCGCGCGGGTGACGAAGTTGTGCTCGTCCCACGGGTCGAAGCAGACGCCCGGCCGCACGACGAGCGCGGACGGAAGGGCCGCCAACACCCGGCGCTCCGCCTCCGCCTTGCTCGTCCCGTACACGTTGAGCGGGCGCACGGGACTGCTCTCGGTGTACGGCGCTTCCTGCGCGCCGTCAAAGACGAGATCGGAGCTGACGGTCAGGAGGGCGAGGCCGCGCTCGGCGCACAGCTCGGCAAGCACGGCCGCGCCGCGAGTGTTGGCGCGGACGCACCGGTCGCGCTCACGCTCCGCTTCGTCCACCCGGCTGTAGCCCGCCACGTTCACGATCGCCCACGGCCGATGCCGATCGACAGCCGCCGCGACGGCGGCCGGCTCCGCCACGTCGAGCTCACCTTGCGCCACGAGCCGGTACGCGAGCCCGCGCTCGTCGCAGACGCGCGCGAAGGTGCTCGCGAGCCTGCCGCCCCCGCCGGTGATGAGCAGGGGGCGGGCCTCGCTGGGCCCGGGTCGCGCGTGATGTCGGCTCGATGCCTGTTCCTCGTCCCTCGCCCCTCGCTCGACGGCGGGGTAGGCGAGCCGCCGATCCTCCTCCCACCAACCCGGCCCGTCGAGCGCCGGGTGATCGTACGTGCCGGTCGTCGCCAGGGAGCGCAGCATCCGGGCGAGGGCGGTCGGCCGCGGGCGCGGCGCGCGGATGTCGAACACGCCGCTCTCGTAGCAGCCCTCCTCGCGCGTCATCAAACACCCCCAGTCGATGGCACCGAAGGCCGACCACGCCGTGACGGCGCGTACGTCCACTCCCTCGCCGCGCAGACCGCGGGCGGCACTCCAGACCTCGTGGAGCCACCGGAGCTGTTGCTCGCGCGTGCACCCGAGCTGGCACTCGGTGACGGCGAGCGGGAGGCCGAACCGCTCCCACGCCTCACGCAGCAGAGCCTCGGGGCCGGCGAGCCCCTCGGCGCTGACGCGCACCGCTTCCACGTCCGCGTAGGCGTCGCGACCGTTGCCGCCCCGCGTGTGCGGCGGGTAGCGGTCCAGCCGGTCGTCGAGGAAGCGCTCACTCGTGAGGTAGTGGTTGACCCCGACGATGTCTGGCGGGCAGGGCGCGTCGGCAACGGCCGCCAGTGCGCGCTCCGAGACGCCCAGCGACCGGAAGTAGTACCACATCGGGTGGCCGCGGACGACGCGGCCGCAGAGCAGGTCCACGGTGAGCCACCGACGCTCGTTCTCGAAGTCGGCCTGGTACTGCAGCCGCGGCGTCGCGTAGGTCTTGCCGAGGTCCTCGGTCTGCACCAGCCGGGCGTGCGGGGTGACCTCCCGGATGGCGGCCATCGCCCGGGCGATCGCGGTGCACTGCGTGAGCAGCGCCGTGGCGAAGGACAGCGGATCGCGGGCGTGCGGGTACCAGAGGCCGTACAGGGCCGAGAACCGGGCCGTGGTGAGCGGCTCGTTGACCGGGGTGTACTCCTCGACCCACGGATACCGCTCCGCGACCGCGCGCGCGTAACCGGCGAGTCGGTCGGCGAACCCGGGGTCGAGCAGGGAAGTGTCGCTGGGTCCGCTGCCGTGGTGCACGAGGCCTACGATCGGGCGCAGGCCGAGCTCACGGAGGCGCCCCAGCCGCTCGTCCGCCCACCGCCACCCGGCCCGCTCCGGGCCCTCGGGCGCGATCCGCTCCCAGAGTGCCGGGTAGCGGACGGCGCGCACCCCGAGCTCCGCCAGACGATCGAGGTCGTCGAGGCGGTCGGCGTGCCCAGTGCGCGCGAGCTGATCGAAGTACCGGTCGCCGACCCGGTTGACCGTGCACTCGGCGCCGGCCCACACCTCGAGGGACGGGGGCCGGGCGACGAGGGACGAGTCGTCTCCCCGCCGGCCCCCTCGTCGTTCGCCCCCCGTCCCAGGTTCCTCGCCGTTAGGCACTCAGCTCCTCGCTCGCCACGGTCCGCGTGCCCTCGGCCGTCCCCGTGGTCACGGCGCCCCGCACCCGGCTGACCTCGGCCCCGTCGTGCCACCCCGTGGCGGTCAGCGTGTCGGCCCCCAGCACGGCGTGCCGCACCACGGCGTCGGCGATCAGTCCGCGCATCTGCTGCACGACCGCCTCCCACGAGCTGCTCTGCGCCATGCGAATCCCGCGCTCGATCATCGCCGCGTCCGGGGCGGCGGCGGCGGCGTGGGCCGCGGCCACGAACTCCTCGGCCGAGCGGGCAACGCGCACCACCGGGATGAAGTTGTGCACCACGTCGGGCACCGGCGTCGAGACGATCGGCTTCGCGGCGGCCATGTACTCGAGCGTCTTAGTGGGGTTGATGTACTCCGTCGCCTCGTTCAGCGCGAACGGCATCAGGCAGACGTCGAATGCCTTCACGTAGCGCGGCAGGTCGCGGTAGTCGCGCTGCCCGAGCCAGTGGATGTTGGCCGCCCGCGGCAGCTCGCGCGGGTCGACCTTGACCACCGGCCCGACCATGACGAGCGACGCGTCGGGGTTCGCGGCGGCGAGCGCGGCGAGGAGCTCGTAGTCGAGCCGCTCGTCGATGACGCCGAAGTAGCCGAACACCGGCCGGGGCAGCCCGGCGACGTCGTCGGGTACCAGCGTGGCGCCCGATCGGGCCTGCGCGTAGTGGGCGGCGTCCACGCCGCAGCCGAAGAAGTGGACGTTGTCGTGGTAGCGCGACTTCGCTAGATACAGCTTGTGGCCGCCCGTGAACACCACGTCCGCGTTGTCGAGGAGGAGCCGCTCACGGTCGGAGAGGTCGGACGGGGCGAAGCGGAACTTCGCCAGCTCGTCCATGCAGTCGTACACCACGCCCCGCTCGTCGAACGCGCCGAGCATCGCCGGCGCCGGCATCGGGGTGTAGAACCACTGTACCGCGTCGTGGAACTTCCCGGCGAGCGCGCCGCCGCGCCCCACGGCCCGCTGCACGAGCACCCGGATGG
>Ga0307416_100001208_pt1 | contig 13910 bp, 12 predicted proteins | sample DK1Cmetagenome_2_FD_203821 | JGI IMG/M metagenome (GOLD analysis project Ga0307416, IMG submission 203821) | Maize rhizosphere microbial communities from greenhouse at UC Davis, California, United States - DK15-C-3 | ecosystem: Host-associated > Plants > Roots > Rhizosphere > Soil | place...
ATTCGTGCCGCCCAACGCTACACCACGCCTCCATGTTTGCCGGGGCTGAGGGTGTGCCGCTTTTGGGACCTGGCCCAACCCGATACGCCGCGGCGGGAGCAGGGGCTAAGGCAGCTGTAGCCAGCGGCCCCTCGTGCCACTTTCGCCTATGGGCGCCGCTTGATCATGAAGCTGCTGCTGAACGTCATCACAGCACTTCCGTCCTGTTTTACGACCGTGTAGTCGAGAGACCAGATGCCGGCATCGGGCCTTTTGGTAGGGCGCGCGGTCCTTACCGTCGCTTCAACGTGGATGGTGTCCCCAATGAAGACCGGCTGGACGGCCCGTACCTCGTCCAGCCCAAGCCACGCTGTCACATTGGTGAAGTAGCCGGTCTGCGTGAGGAGGCCGAGCGCTACGGAGAGAGTCAGGGGCCCGTGGCCGATGCGCTGGCCGAACTGCGTCTTGGCGGCGTATTCCGCGTCCAGGTGCAGGGAAACCCAGTCGCCGGTCAGGCCGGCCCACTGGACGAGATGAGCCTCGCTGACGGTGATTCCGGGACTGTGGATGCGATCGCCCTCGACAAGGGCATCCCAGTAGTGGTCCGGACGGCCTTTGGGTGTCTGTGTCGCTACCTGCGCGAGTCCGTCATCGTAATCCTGCATATCACTCCTCAAACCATGGGCGGCGTGCGCCTCTGCTGTCTCTATAAATCAAGACTAGACTAGCGAGCGCTCGTTCGTATACTGGTTATGCGTAAGTATTTAAATTGCTGTTCTACTGGAGGCCTATATGAGCACCACTACGATCTCGGAAGCCCAGGCGCCGACGGCGGCCGCCGAAGCACCGACCGTGCACGAACTTCTCCAGGAGAAGCTCGCCCAGGCGAAGCTCGGGGGTTCAGAGAAGAACCGCCGAAAGATCGTCGAATCCGGCAAATTGCTGGTTCGCGACCGTCTTGCCTTGCTGTTTGATGACAATGAATACATTGAGGACGGGCTGCTGGCCCGTTTCGAAGACGGCTTGCCCGGCGACGCTGTCGTGATTGCATTCGGTCGCGTCGACGGGCGCCAGGTCTGCGTTATCGCCAATGACTTCAGCGTCAAGGCAGGTACCTGGGGCAACAGGACCTTCGAAAAAATCACGGCTGCCCAGGAGAAATCCGACGCTGCCGGGATCCCTTTGGTCTACCTGTTCGATTCTGCAGGGGCTCGCATTGATGAGCAGTTTGAGAGCTTCGCGGGCCGACACGCATGGGGCAACATTTTTTACAATCAGGTTCAGATTTCCGGTCGCGTCCCGCAGATCTGTGCACTCTTCGGCCCGTCCCCGGCCGGGTCCGCCTATGTTCCTGCCCTCTGCGACATGACCATCATGGTCCGTGGCCACGCGACGGCCTATCTCGGATCCCCGCGGCTCGCCGAGATGGTGACGGGCGAAAAAGTCACTTTGGAGGAGATGGGCGGAGCCGAAATGCACTGCACCGTCTCCGGGCTCGGCGACGTGCTGGTCGAAGACGACGCGGAAGCCATTGCCGCCATCCGGGTCTGGCTCAGTTTCCTGCCCGCCAACTGGGAACAGCCGGCCCCGGTGGCTCCGGCCTTGGAGCCACGTCCTGGCCGGACACTGGAGGAGATCGTTCCGCTTCGCGAAGCGGAGGTCTTCGACATGGAAGAGTTTGTCGAATCCCTGGTCGATGAAGGGAGCTGGTTCCCATATAAGGAACTGTTCGCTCCGGAAATGCTGACCGGATTTGCCAGGATTGGCGGCCGTCCGGTAGGGCTGGTTGGAAACCAGCCAAAGCACATGGGTGGCTCAATCTTCCCTGACTCATCGGACAAGGCAGCTCGCTTCATCTGGATCTGCAACGCGTACAACATTCCGATTCTCTTCCTGGTCGACATCGCAGGGTACATGATCGGATCTGCTGTGGAGCGCCAAGGAATTATCCGTCACGGCGCGAAAATGATCTTCGCGGTCTCCGAGTGCAGGGTTCCCCGCATCACGGTACTGGTGCGGAAAGCCTACGGCGGGGGGTACTTGGCCATGTCCGGCGCGCCGATGAACCCTGACGCAGTTATCGCACTTCCCACCGCCCGTCCGGCTCTGATGGGGCCCGACGCAGCCGTCAACGGCATCTACTACAACCAGATCCATGAAATCGCCGACCCTGAGGAACGCCACAAGTTCATCATGGAAAAGCACAACGAGTACGCCGAGGGCATCGACGTATTCAAGATCGCCAATGCCAACGCAGTGGAGGCGGTCGTTCCCGCCAACGACCTGCGTGCTGACTTGATGGTGCGCCTGGATCTGTACGGCCGGCGCAAGGCAGTACCGGTAGAGCGGCGCCAGGCCGTCACCCCGGCGTAAGGGGCCAGCCATGATCAAAGTCGTAGCGGTTCTTACAGCTAAAGCCGGTCTAAGCCGCGAGGAATTCCTCCATAAATGGAACATCGAACACCCGGTCCTGGTCCGGAAGCTGCCGGGCCTGAGGCGGTACCGGCAAAACCCGGCCATTGAACACGCCAAAGAGTGGCCTTTCAATGGCATGGCTGAACTCTGGTTCGATTCGGTGGCGGACGTCAAGAAGGCCTACGCCGGCGAGGAAGCCAGACTGTTGTTCGAGCATGAACATGAATTCCTTGACGACATGCGTTGGTTTTTAGCGGAAGAGAGGGAAATCGACCTCAACGCATGAAAACCGCGGAAGGGCCGGGTCCAGCGACCCGCCCTTCCGCGTCAGGGCAGCAGACCCCCAAAAGTACCGGCACCACATTCGGCGGGGGTTGCCAACTGGGTGAGCATGAACGATCAAAGAGGATCAGGCGACCCGCCCCCATGGGGGAGCGAGCAACCCATGCCTGTTCCGTCAGTGAAATGAGGAAGGGCTATGTCAGCTTTGGAAGCAAGTGCTGCCGTGACTGCCACGCGTGGCGCTTATCCCGTCCACGGCGGTCCGGTAGTGGACCTGCCCACGCGGTTCGGAGTCTTTCGGACTCAGGCCTGGATTGATGAGCTAACCGGAGTAGAACACCTTGCCGTCAGCTCGCGGGTTCCGCCTGTGGACGGAGCGGCACCGCTAGTTAGGCTCCACTCCGAATGTCTCACCGGTGATGTTTTTGGCTCATACCGATGTGACTGCGGTGAGCAGCTCGACTATGCACTGGACGTGATCAGCCGGTGCGGCGGCACTTTGCTTTATCTTCGCGGACAGGAGGGGCGGGGCATTGGTCTGGCAAACAAGATCAAGGCCTACGCGCTGCAGGACGCCGGCTTCGACACTGTGGAAGCCAACGAACAACTGGGCCTGCCGGTGGATGCCCGGTGCTACAAAGCTGCTGCTCAGATCCTGATGGAGATGGGTCTCCGCGAGGTGCGGCTCCTCAGCAACAACCCTGACAAGCAGGATCGTCTCAGCCAGGCCGGGCTTTCAGTCGTCGCTATGGTGCCCACAGAAGTTCCTTTCAGAGATCAGAACATCCACTACCTGAAGACCAAACGGGAGCGGATGGACCACCGGTTGAATCTCGTAGGAGAACCCGCTTCACCGGCAGTCCTGGCATAAAACGGCAATCAGTGATCGGTCGGCTTCAGCCTGAGTAAGCACCCTTCTGTCGGACGGGTCCCGAAAAGGCTTCCGAGGCTTTATCATCCCGCAAACACAAACCTCAAAGAGCCTGTCTACCTCAATGAAGGACGCGGCATAACCTTCCCGAGGTGCGAAGCCGTCATATGGTGCTGCTGGAGGTAACCAAGCGCGCAAGCTGTCTCACCAGTGGGGCATGGACGTGCCGCGAGCAGCGTAATTTTCCCGTCACACGCCGGATTTCCTCTGCTAAAGCTCAGGTGCCTGGCGCAGGTCAGCTAGTTCTCCAAATGGATTTCTCCAGCTCGTTGGCGAATCATGGGCAAGCTGATGTCCCGTTCTGCGCCTCCTGTCAGGAAACCGGGTGAGCCTGTGAAGTTGTCTGCGCTTGTCCCCGGAGTAACCCATTCAATGTGTTGGGCTCTCTTAGCAAGCAGAGTAACCGCCGTCGACATGCAGGGTTGTCGCAGTGATGCCGCTTGCGCGGTCCGACAGCAGGAACGAAGTGGCGTTGGCTATTTCAAGCGGTGTGTTGAGACGTCCGATCGGAATGCGCTTCATCCATTGGTCGAACACGTCCGGGGATTCCGATCTGGCTCTTTCGAGGATCGGGGTGTCCGTGTAGCCTGGGGCCACAGCGTTGACTCGGACGCCTGTGCGGGCCCACTCGACGCCCAAGAGGGCAGCCAGATGCGCGACAGCAGCCTTGGTAGCGCCATACGCAGCATGCTTCTCGGGGGAGACGACACCGAATCCGGCGATTGAAGAGGTAATGACGATCGACCCGTTGCCGCGCTGGATCATCTTCTTACCGAATGCCTGGCAGGTCCAGAAGACACCGTTGAGGTTGATGTCGATAGTGCTGTTCCACAGGTCGTATGAGTAGTCGGTGGCCGCCGAGGGCGGAGCGATTCCCGCGTTGGCCATCACGCCGTGGACGGGCCAGTCCACGGCCTCCAAACGATCTGCGAGCTCTTCGATTGCCTCCGGGCTTCTGACATTCAACTGCTCGAAGCGCACGGGGGTTTCGGCAGCGCACGTGATCTCCGCGGCCAGCTTTTCTCCGGCTTCTTGGTCGACGTCCGTTATGACGACGCGGTGGCCTTCTCCTGCAAGCACTTCAGCGGTCGATCGACCGATTCCACCGGCTGCGCCGGTGATGAGATAAACCCGGGTACTTTCCACGGCTTGTTCACTTCCTGTAAGAAACACGGCTCTCTGGTATCTTCCGCTGAGGGATCACTCGAATACTGCTTTGAATTCTTCCTCCGACAGTCCCGAGGACAAGTCGGCATCCGGAGGCAGATCTTTTCTGCATGTGGGCAGCTTGCCATTGGCAGTGTCGACGAAAACCGGTAGCTCAAAAGCTTCCGGTTCGTTGTCCGGAAGCCCGTTGAGGGCAGCCAGAGCCTTTCGGCCTGCGATGCGGACAACAGTTGTCGTTCCATCCAAGGTCAGCAGCTGGAACTTGGGGTTCTTATCCTTGTGCTGCAGCCAGAAGCAGCCAAGTTCGTTCGACCCTGCGGACGTGGCCAGGGGCGGAATAGGCCTGCCAGCGTTAATGAATGCGCGGAGCCCGCCGAGGTCCCCGACACCGTAGTCCGAGGCCCATCCGTCAATCGTTTTGTACTGCGTAAGGACGCCGGACATGGCCCGCTGCATGTACGCAGGTTCCCAGCCGGAAGCGATGGGACCGTCGGTCGCCAGTTCAAAGGGCTCTCCCAGCTCCGCGTTCATGTCCTTCAGTCCGTTGAAGACTTCCACGGAAGGCGGGCTACCGCTGGGCAGGCCCCCGGTGAAGATGACGTTCCCGCCCTCGGGGACGCGTTCGGCCAACCACTTGGCCATCATTCCCCCTTCGGTGTCGAACGCGTACTCGACATAGCCGTCGTAATGTACTCCTACCTCTCCCCCCGGGTCGCCAATATAGGGAACGACGACGACTCCGGCCTTGTGAGCGTTGGCCAAGGCGCTGAGTGCTTGAGTGCCGAAGTCGTCGTAGGTGACAATGGCGTCGTAGCCCTGTGCTGTGTAGGAGTTGATGGCCGTTATGTATTTCTGCAAGTCGGCATCGGTATGGGCGTAGTCAACAGTCACGTTCTTGCATACCGAGAGCTCATCTTTGAGCTCTGCAGCGGTGATTCTTTTCCAAGAGTTAGCGCCAAAGCCGTCCACGTGTGCAATTTTGATCTGCCGGTCACCGCACATCTCCTCAACGGGCAGGGGGGCCCCGCCAGCCTTGGCTGTTCCGTTTGCGGCACCGACTGGGGAGTTGGCGGCCGGCGGCGGTGCTGTGCACCCCGTAAACACAACCGCCGTGAGCAGGGCGGCGAATGCCGAGAACATCCGGCGTTTTTGGGGAATGGCTTTCATGGGTTTCCTTTGAGAGAAGGCCATCGCAAGGATGGCTGCGATGCAGTCATTACTGCATCGAGAATGTTTATCCCGCTGTCGGGAAACTGAGCCCGCAGGGCTCGTTATCTGCCGATTTTCCCTACATACGGGCGCAGGAGGGCATAGATTTTGCATCCAGTTACTGGGAAAGGTGGTCGCATAATCAAATGTGCCTGTCGCGGTGTAAGTGCCAACGGGCGTAGGAATGCCAATTGTGCTGCGCAGGGACCCCCGTAAAGGTGGCATTATCCCGGCATCTTTGCTAAGCCGCGATCTCTTGCCGGTTAGCGGCGCATTGAATGTGTTGAGCGCCTATCAGAAAAAGTGCCGGAACTTCGAGGCAGCGCCAGGCTATTTCCGATCAGATGTTTTTTGGGCTCGAGAAGCATAGGACCCCTTCGTCGTTAAAGGAAAGTGCATACTCTTATTCGCCGGAAATCGTGAGCATTTATAGTAACAATTTCGGCGGTCAATACGAACATACACTAGTTTCTCGTGACCTGCATCATGATTTTGACGTTTAGGATCAGCGTCTTGCCTAGGACCGGGCCGCAGCTTCTTGGGATGCCGTTCTGCGAACTGCTAATACTGGTGGACGTCATGCCCTCTGGAATCCCCCATTCCGTAATCGCCTCAGACGGGAGCTTCCAGCGCCAGCCTGGAGAGGTCGCCGCGAGGAGCCGGATCGGATCCGGCACCATGCCCCTGCGTGGGTAATGTTGAACCAAGCAATGCTCGCTCCGGCTGAAGCATGCTCGTGGACGGTGACCTTCATAGGACGCCTGCGGGCGGCGCCATTCGCCCTCTTCTCCCGGCGGCTGGCGGCGGGTACCGGCCTGGGCATGCATCCGCGCGCCCAGGCGCCCGTGCCGGAGCAAGCATGACAGCCATGCGAGGGTGTGGGGGTCTTTGAGTAAGGGCATGACTTGCTGCTCTTGCAGTGGCTCCGTGGCACCTTGCCGGGTTGAAGTGCCATGAGTACGCTTCTTAGCCTAAGAGCGACGAGCCCACCGTCCGCAGTGCCGGCAGGCCTTCTACGTCGTGTTCGATGCCGGATGTACGCAGATACTGCAAGTGCGCCGCTGTCTCGCTCAGCGCGAGCCTCAGTTGAAGACCGCCCAGCGACGGGAATCCCCTGGACCAATGCAACTGTGTAGCGATGCTCCATACGGTGGGGTGTTGCTGCTTCTCAATAAGTCCGAGGACTTCGTCAGACCGGGCCAGGGCCAGGGACTTTAACTCACGTGCGCGGGCGGTGAGGCCGCGGAAGCGGTATTCATGTGCGGGCAGCACTTCGAAGTCTTCATCCTCTTCGATGCGGTCAAGAGATTCCAGGCAGCTGCGCAGCGGGTCAGGGTCCCCCCGCATCTCGAGGGATACATTTGGCGTTATTCGCGGAAGAACGTGGTCGCCGCTCAAAAATACCTTACGGCTTTCATCTCGCAGGCAGATGTGGCCGGGTGTGTGGCCGGGGGTTTCCACCACCGTCAGTCTGCCTCCGGAGATAGGAACGGTTTCGCCGTCACCCACCCGAAGGTCTGCGTCGGCAAGCCGCTTTAGATGCATCAGGCCATCGACGTCCAGCGCTGCTTCCCTGACCCGGTCTTCTGGTACGCCCCAGGTGCGCATCCGCGAACGGTCGGCGGCTGTTTCTTCCCATGGATTCTCAAAAGCCGAGATATATCGCTTCTCCTCCCGTCCCAGCGCAATCCACGCCCCGGACCAGCGTCGAAGCCATCGTGCCATTCCCAGATGGTCGGTGTGAAAGTGGGTGGCAAGAATCCCAGTGACGTCCGTGACGCTGACTCCGGCGGCCTGAAGGCCAGCCAACAGGTCCATCCGTCCTTGAACACTTTCAAAGCCCGGATCCACGACCAGGCAGTCGTTATCCTCCACCACGATGTAGGCGAGGGTGTACCGCATCGGGTTGTCTGGAAACACTACTGGGACGGACCATACGCCTTCTGCGATACGCTCCACGGGCGGCATCACCCTGTTCTGCCAAGCCTCGCGCTGAAGGATACCGGTGATCTCCATGGCTTACGCCGGCGCCGCGTCGAACAGCCGGAAGATCTGGGTCGCTCCGCCGTCGATGACAAGATCTGCTCCGTTGATGCTTTGCGCATCGCCGGTCAGTAGGAAGGCAATGAGCGCGCCTATTTCCTCAGGATTGACGATCCTTCCGGTGGGGACCTTGTTCGGAACCTGGTCACGCACTTGCTGGATGACCATTGGAGTGTCGACAACACCGGGGCACACGGAATTCACAGTGATCCCAGTGCCCCAGAAATCCATCAGCAGCGAACGGGTGAGATTCGACAGACCTGCCTTTGAAGCTGCATAGCTGGGATACGGGTACCCGGTGGTCCCTGCTATGGAGGAGATGTTGATGATCCTGCCCCAGTTCGCAGCCAGCATGTCTTCTGCAAAGGCCCTGATAAGGGCAAAAGGACCCACCAGGTTGATGTCGACTGCACGTGCAAACGAGGCGACATCGTGGTCCAGGAGCATCTTTCGGTCCAGGATTCCTGCCGCGTTGATAAGAACCTGAACGTCGCCAACCGTGTCCTTGATTTCACCCCTGAGCCGTTCCACGTCTTCTTGCCGGGTGACATCTGCGGCGAAGGCATATGCAATCGCCCCTTCGGCTTGGAGTTCCGCAACGGCTGCCTGGCAGCGCTCCAAGTCCAAATCGACGCAAAGCAGGGTGTGACCGGCCTTCCCAAGGCGTTTGTTTATTCCGCGGCACATTCCTCCCGCTGCCCCCGTTATCAGCACGTTCAGCCCGTGCCGGGCGTCGTGGGGGGCATGTGGATTTGGATTCACGTCTTGGTTCATCTCTCGTCAGGTTCTCAGTTGGAGGACTGCAGTTCGGGGTAGTCGGTATAGCCTGCAGGGCCGCCGGCGTAGAGGCCTTCTTCGCGGAGTCCGGTGAGTTCTGCCCCATGCCTGACCCTTCGCGGCAGGTCTGGGTTGGCAATGAACAGACGCCCAAAGCCTACGAGGTCAGCGCTTCCCGAACCGACGGCTGCGGCAGCACTTTGGGGAGTGTGGCCTCCGGTGACGATGACCGGTCCGTCGAAGAGTTCGCTGAGTTCTGCGCTCTGGATGGCATTGGGGTCTGTTTGCGCATCGACCGCTCCGGCGATTCCTGGTTCGACCAGGTGAAGGTAGGCCAGCCCACGCTCATTCACACCTCGCACCAGGGCCGAGTACAGGCTTCGTTTGTCCGGATCGGAGACGTCCATCCAGCTGGACGACGGTGAGATCCGCACGCCTATCCGGTTGACCGGCACGAACTTGCTGACGGCTTCAATGACCTCGTAGAGGAAGCGCAGCCGGTTTTCGATGGATCCGCCGTACCGGTCGGAGCGCTGGTTGGAACTGGAATTGAAGAACTGGTCAAACAGGTAACCGTTCGCCGCGTGGAGCTCTACGCCGTCAAAGCCAGCATTGACCGCGTTGCGTGCGGCAGTGACGAACTGAGCGACGATTTCGGCAATGTCTTCCTGAGTGAGTTCCCACGGAACTTCGAAGGGGACCGGTCCGTCCGGAGTGCGGTATTCCCATCCGGCGATGGCTATGGGGGAGGGCCCAACGGGAGGGCGCCCGTCAGGCTGCACACAGGAGTGGGCCTGGCGGCCTACATGCCACAACTGGGCATACACTGCTGCTCCCTTTGAGCGGGCGGCGGCTACGACTGGGCGCCACGCCTCGGCCTGCGCTTCGGTGTACAGGCCCGGGACCTGCGCATAGGCGGAGCCTTGGGGGGACACGACTGTACCCTCGCTGATGACCAGCCCCGCACCCGCCCTTTGCCGGTAATACTCGGCCATAAGGGGAGTCGGAACACCGTCCTCCTGCGCCCTGCTCCGTGTGAGGGGAGGAAGCACGAAGCGGTTGGGCAGGGTCTGGCCGCCGAGGACCATGGGCTCAAAAAGTTGATCCAACAAGACACACCTCATATCGAAGGAGTACGATCGTTCGTACGTTCATAACAGTGAACGAGTTCCTGAGACGAAAGTCAACACCTCGGCTGTCGCCCCACAGGACCAGCAGGCCAACCCGGGCATCCTGATGCGCAACGGTGTGGTGAAACAGAAAGGCGGAGCGCGGTGACGGTATTAAGTGAGCGCAACAGTGCGGATGTGATCCGGACGGAAGCCGCCCAGCTGTTCTTTGACAGAGGCTACGACGCCACGAGCCTGCGCCAGATCGCGGCTGCGTCCGGGCTGAAGGTGGGCAGCCTCTACAACCACATCGACAGCAAGGAACACCTGCTGCTGCAGATCATGGGCCGGATCATCGATGACCTGATGGACGCCACACGCGCGGCGGCTAATGCCGACGGGGATGCAGTCGACAAGCTCCAGGCAGCACTGGCGGCCCACCTGACCTTCCACGCCGAACGCGCCCAGGAAGTTTTCATCGGCAACGCCGAACTGCGCTCCCTCTCCGACGGCGCCCGCGAAGTCGTCATCGAAAAACGCCACGAATACGAACTGTTCCTCCAGGGCCTGATCGAAGACGCGGGCCGCGCAGGACTCGCCGACGTCATCGACGCCAAAATTCACGTCTACAGCGCCGTCGCCCAGGCCACCCACCTCGCCGGCTGGTTCAAGCCGGGTGGGCGGATGGACCTGGACGAGATCGTCGCGATTTACACCAAACTTGCCCTGCGGGAACTGAACGTTCCCGAGGCGGACGCCAGGGTGAAACGCCGGCACTAGCCGCCACATCTCCGCAGACGTTGCACACACGGGCTTTCGGACGTACGCTTGTTCGTATCACGAGAGCTGCCGCTTGCCGCAAGCTTCGGAGAGCTGATTTTCGTTCCAGAGAGGCAACGATGCGAACTATTGGAGATTGGATTCGCCTGAACAGCCGGCGCAACCCATCAAGGGACGCCTTCGTCGGCGTTGACGGCAGGGTCACGTTTGGTGAAGCCGCAGAGAGGGCGTGGCAACTGGGCAGGGGACTGCGGAATGCAGGCGTTGGTGCCGGGGATGGCGTGGGTGTATTGGCTGGGAACTCCGTGTTCAATGCTGAAGCATTCCTGGGCGTGGCAGCGGCCGGCGGGACGTACATCGCCTACAACTGGCGGTGGGCGCCCGCGGAACTTGCAGCCGGCATTCTCGAAACGAAAGCCAGTGTGATTCTCGTCGAGGAGTCGCACCTGGAATTGCTCGAACAGGCTTTGGCGATCATTGCTGAACGCGCCGAGTTCCTGCCGCACATTTTCCGGCAAGGCAGCGAGATCGATTCGCTTCGCACCGGTACAGGCGTGCTGGATGATGTTGCCGGACCCGAGTCCCCGCTGTGCATCATTTACACCGGCGGAAGCACCGGCACCCCGAAGGGCGTCGTCCTGTCACACCGGTCGGCCCTGGCGAATGCGATCAACGAGATGTATGACTGCGGCGTGGGCAGCCGTGAGAATGAGCGCGGATTGATCGTTACGCCCCTCTTCCATTCCGCTGCCCTGCTGTGCTGGCTCGTTCCACACTTCATTGCCGGAGCCACGAGCGTCATTGCACAGAAGTTCAGCGACGAGTCAGTCGTGGACCTCGTAGGCCGTGAAGCCATCACCAACACCTTCATGATTCCCAACATGATGCGGCGGCTCATGGATGGAGGGGTGCTGAGTGACCCGGCCATCCGCAAGAATCTCAGAAGCGTTCACACGGGGGCGGGCCTGCTCCGCATGCCGGACAAGGAACTCTTCACGCAGATGCTGCCGGAAGCGGAACTGTACTTCCGCTACGGCTTGACCGAGGCCGGGCCCATGGTCACCCGGCTCAAGCCCGCCGACATGCTCGACCCCGCCGTGGACGGCTCCATCGGCACCGAATACCTCCTGGCTGAAGCCCAGCTGCAGGACTCGGACGGCAGGGAAGTCCTGCCCGGAGAACTCGGTGAGATCTGCGTCCGCGGGCCAGGCCTCATGACGGAATACTTCGGACGCCCCGACGCCACCGCTGAGACTATGAGAGGCGGCTGGCTGCACACCGGCGACCTCGCCGTCCGTGATGAACGGGGTTACTTCTACTTCCGCGACCGCCTGAAGGAAATGATCAAAACCGGAGGCGAAAACGTCTATTCCGCTGAGATTGAGCAGGTCCTGCACCTTCATCCCTCCGTGCTGGAAGCCGTAGTTCTGGGTGTGCCCGACCCCAAATGGGACGAGGAAGTCCGAGCCGTAGTGGTACTGCGGAACGGCGTGCAAACTGATGCAAGCGAGCTCTCCGGATTCCTGAGACAGCATCTTGCCGGCTATAAAATACCCAAAAAAATGGTGTTCATGCGCCCGGAGGACTTGCCGAGATCCGCGGCAGGCAAACTTGTCAAGAGCCAGCTCAAAGTGAACCTGGGGTGGAACGCATGAAAATGGCAACCATCCGCACCGCAGAAGGTATGCGGGCTGCGGTCCTTGAGGGCGACAAGTTAGTACCCCTGACCTTTACGGACGCCGGCTCCTGGCTCCAGGCAGGTTCCCCGGACTGGTCCAGCCACGTTGCCGGGGCACCCGTCAGCACCGCGGCAGCCGATTTCGCCCCCGTGGTTCCCAAGCCTGGCAAGATCATCTGCGTTGGGCTGAATTACCGGGACCACATTTTGGAAATGGGAAGGGACCTGCCCGAATACCCCACGCTGTTTGCCAAGTTTTCGGATTCGCTGATCGGCGCCCACGATGACATCGTGCTTCCGCCCGGTTCCAACAGCATCGATTGGGAAGGCGAACTCGCGGTGATCATCGGCAACGCCGTCAGCCGCGCTGACGAGACCGCGGCACGGAACGCCGTCGCCGGCTTTGCTGTAGCAAATGATGTCTCGGCACGCGACTTCCAACGCCGCACGCCCGAATGGCTCCAGGGCAAGACATTTGACCGGACGACTCCGCTCGGGCCCTACCTTGTCACAGTCGACGAGACGGGGCCCGAGCCGGACCTGGACATCAGCTGCACCGTGGATGGCATTACCAAACAGCACTCCCGCACCTCGGAACTGGTTTTCGGTCCCGTGGCACTCATCCAGTACATCTCGGCGATCACCACTCTGCGGCCCGGAGACGTCATCCTCACCGGAACTCCAGGCGGCGTCGGAGACGGACGCAATCCCAAGGAATTCCTCGAGCCGGGATCCGTGCTTGAAACGAGCATCAACACTCTTGGTGCCACAGCCAATCGCTGCATCGCCCGATAGTCCCGGCGCTGCGGACTACTTACTCATGACAAGGAACCACCCATGTTTAGCAAAATTCTGATCGCCAACCGCGGTGAAATCGCTGTCCGTGTCATTCGGAGCTGCCGATCCCTCGGAATCCAGTCAGTAGCCGTTCATTCCGAGGCTGACTCGGCGTCCCTTCACGTGCGCGAAGCCGATCAAACGGTGGATCTTGGTGCCGGCCCGGCCAGCGAGAACTACCTGAACATCGAACGCATCATTGCCGCTGCAAAGGAAACCGGAGCGGAAGCAATCCATCCCGGATACGGTTTCCTCTCGGAAAACGCCGCCTTTGCCCAAGCTGTCGTGGATGCCGGGCTTGCGTTCATCGGTCCGAGTCCCGAGGCGATTTCCACCATGGGCGAGAAGGTTGCGGCGAGAGCAGTCGCTCTTGCCGCTGAGGTGCCGCTCGCCCCCGGCTCTAAGAATGCGATCAAGGATGCCGGGGACGTCATCAATTTTGGCGCTGAACACGGGTACCCGATCCTCGTCAAGGCATCGGCTGGCGGCGGCGGCCGCGGCATGCGCCTGGTCGAGTCCCAGGAGCAGGCAGAGGAATCGGTCGCCGCGGCGGTCCGCGAGGCGACGGCCGCATTTGGCAATGGTGAGGTCTACCTGGAGCGGTACCTCACCAGCGCGCGGCACGTTGAAGTGCAGGTCTTCGCCGACAAGTTGGGCAACACGGTCTACGTCGGAGACAGGGACTGCTCTGTGCAGCGCCGCC
>Ga0307416_100001209_pt1 | contig 13909 bp, 10 predicted proteins | sample DK1Cmetagenome_2_FD_203821 | JGI IMG/M metagenome (GOLD analysis project Ga0307416, IMG submission 203821) | Maize rhizosphere microbial communities from greenhouse at UC Davis, California, United States - DK15-C-3 | ecosystem: Host-associated > Plants > Roots > Rhizosphere > Soil | place...
GCGGGAACGGCTCTGGCGGCGGATCGCGGCGAGCGCCCGGGCCTGCAGCTCGTCGAGCCGCTGCATCCGCTGGCGCACCGCCTGCGCGGGATGCAGCCGTTCGAGGCGGCGCACGGACTGCGCGAGGCCATCCAGCCGGCGCCGCAAGGCCCGCTCGGCGGCCGCGCGGAGCCGGCCTGCCGTGACGCCGACCGCGTCACGGCAGGCCGCTGCATCCGGCACCGCGATCTCGGCCGCCGCGGAAGGCGTGGGCGCCCGCAGGTCCGCGACGAAATCGGCGATCGTGAAGTCGATCTCGTGCCCGATGCCGGAGATGACCGGCAGCCCGACGCCGGCGATTGCACGCGCGAGGGCCTCGTCGTTGAAGGCCCAGAGATCCTCGAGCGAGCCGCCTCCGCGCACGAGCAGCAGCACGTCGACGTCGCGGCGACGGTCGGCGACAGCCAGCATGGATGCGATCTCGCGCGCGGCACCGGCGCCCTGGACCGGCACCGGATACAGCAGGACCGGCACGGAGGGGAAACGGCGTCCGAGGACGTGCAGGACGTCGCGCAGCGCCGCGCCGGTTGGCGAGGTCACGACGCCGATGCGACGCGGGAACCGCGGCAGCGGGCGCTTGCGCGCGGCGTCGAAAAGGCCTTCGGCGGCGAGCTTCAGCTTGAGGGCCTCGAAACGCCTGCGCAGCTCGCCCTCGCCGGCCTCCTCGAGGTGGTCGACGACGAGCTGGAACTCCCCGCGCGCCTCGTAAAGGCCGACACGGGCCCTCAGCAGGACCTGCATCCCGTCACGTGGGGCCACGCGCACGGAGAGGTTGCGCTGGCGGAACATGGCGCAACGCACCTGGGCGCCTTCATCCTTGAGCGAGAAGTACCAGTGGCCCGATGCGGGGCGCGACAGGTTCGAAAGCTCGCCGGTGATCCAGAGCGAGGGCAGCCCGGTCTCGAGCAGGGCGCGCGCCTCGCGGTTCAGCCGGCTCACCGTATAAATGTCTCGCCGGCCGTCCACGACAACATGGTACACTGCGCCGCTTCATTCGGACCGCCCCGGGAATGCCGGCCATGCGAATCGTCCAGGAAGCACTCACCTTCGACGACGTCCTGCTCGTACCCGCGTACTCGGAGGTGCTGCCGCGCGAGGTCGACCTGTCGACCCGCCTCACCCGCGGGATACGGCTGAACCTGCCCTTCGTCTCCGCCGCCATGGACACGGTCACCGAGGCCCGCCTCGCGATCACGATCGCGCAGGAAGGCGGCATCGGCATCGTGCACAAGAACATGACCGCCGCCGACCAGGCGCGCGAGGTCGGGCGCGTCAAGAAGCACGAGAGCGGCGTCATCAAGGATCCCATCACGATCCGGCCGGATGCAACGATCCGCGAGGTCCTCGCGCTGACCCGGGCGAAGGGCATCTCCGGATTGCCCGTGACCGCGGACGGCAACCAGGTGGTCGGCATCGTCACGCACCGCGACATCCGCTTCGAGGAGCAGCTCGACCTGCCGGTGTCGCGGGTGATGACGCCGCGCGAGAAGCTGGTGACCGTGCGCGAGAACGCGTCGCGCGAGGAGGTGCTCCAGCTCCTGCATCGCCACCGCATCGAGAAGGTGCTGGTCGTCGACGGCGAGGGGCGCCTGCGCGGCATGATCACGGTCAAGGACATCCAGAAGGCGCGCGATTTCCCGCGCGCCTGCAAGGACGAGCAGGGCCGGCTCCGCGTCGGGGCCGCAGTTGGCACCGCGCCCGACACGCTCGACCGTGTCGCCGCGCTCGCGGAAGCCGGCGTCGACGTCGTCATCGTCGACACTTCGCACGGACATTCGCGCGGCGTGATCGCGACGGTCGAGCGGATCCGCAAGGCGCACCCCCAGCTGCAGCTGATCGCCGGCAACATCGTCACGGCCGACGCGGCGCAGGCGCTCGTGGACGCGGGCGTCGACGGCGTCAAGGTCGGCATCGGGCCCGGCTCGATATGCACCACGCGCGTGGTGGCGGGCGTCGGGGTGCCGCAGATCACGGCCGTGTCGACCGTCGCGGAGGCGCTCGCGAAGACAGACGTCCCGCTGATCTCGGACGGGGGCATCCGTTATTCCGGCGACGTGGCCAAGGCGATCGCGGCCGGCGCCCACGCGGTCATGATCGGCGGCCTGTTCGCGGGCACCGAGGAATCGCCCGGGGAGGTCGAGCTGTACCAGGGCGCCTCGTACAAGTCCTACCGGGGCATGGGGTCGCTCGGCGCGATGGCGCAGCGGCACGGCTCCAGCGACCGCTACTTCCAGGACACCGTGGAGGAGCTGGAAAAGCTCGTGCCGGAGGGCGTCGAGGGGCGCGTGCCGTACAAGGGTAGCCTCGTGACGATCCTGCACCAGCTCGCCGGCGGCATCCGTGCGGCGATGGGGTATACGGGCAGCCACGATATCGACGAGATGCGCAGGCGCCCTGTGTTCGTGCGCATCACGGGCGCCGGCGTGCGCGAGAGCCACGTGCACGACGTGAGCATCACCAAAGAAGCACCGAACTACCGGATCGGATGATGGCAGCCCGCATGCAGCCGGCCCCGGCCGACATCCACGCGCACCGCATCCTGATCCTCGACTTCGGCGCCCAGTACACGCAGCTCATCGCGCGCCGCGTGCGCGAGATCGGCGTCTACTGCGAGATCCTGCCGTGGGACTGCGGCGACGACGCGGTCCGCCGCTTCGGGGCGCGCGGCGTCATCCTGTCGGGCGGCCCCGAGTCGGTCACTGACGCGCGGCCGCCCAGCGCGCCCGCCGTGGTCTTCGCGCTCGGCGTGCCGGTGCTCGGCATCTGCTACGGCATGCAGACGATGGCCGCGCAGCTCGGCGGCCGCGTCGCGCCATCGAGCCACCGCGAGTTCGGGTACGCGAGCGTCAGGCGTACAGCCGCCTCGCGCCTGCTGGACGGCATCACCGACGACGGCGCGAAGGACGACGGCGCGCTCGACGTCTGGATGAGCCACGGCGACCGCGTCGAATCGCTGCCGCCCGGCTTCACGGCCATTGCCGCCACCTCCAGCGCGCCGCTCGCCGCGATGGCCGACGAATCGCGTGGCTACTACGGCGTGCAGTTCCATCCGGAGGTCACGCACACGCGCGCCGGCCGGGCGATCCTCGAACGCTTCGTGCGCGAGATCTGCGGTTGCGACGCGCTGTGGGATGCCGGCCACATCGTCGACGACGCCGTGCAGCGCGTGCGAGACCAGGTGGGCCGGGACCGCGTGCTCCTCGGCCTTTCGGGCGGGGTCGATTCCTCCGTCGTCGCGGCGCTGCTGCATCGCGCCGTCGGCGACCAGCTCACCTGCGTCTTCGTCGACCACGGGCTGCTGCGGCTCCGCGAGGGCGACCAGGTGATGGAGACTTTCGCGCGCCATCTCGGGATCCGCGTGATCCGCGTCGACGCCTCGGAGAGGTTCTTCGCGGTGCTCGCCGGCGAGGAGGATCCGGAGCGCAAGCGCAAGATCATCGGCAGGCTCTTCATCGAGGTCTTCGAGGAAGAGTCGCGCCGGCTCGAGGGCGTCAGGTGGCTGGCACAGGGCACGATCTACCCCGACGTGATCGAGTCGGCGGGCGCCAAGACCGGCAAGGCGCACGTGATCAAGTCGCACCACAACGTCGGCGGACTGCCGGAACGCATGCACCTCTCGCTGCTCGAGCCGCTGCGCGAGCTATTCAAGGACGAGGTGCGGCGCATCGGCCTCGAGCTCGGCCTGCCGCGCGAGATGGTCTTCCGCCATCCGTTCCCGGGTCCCGGCCTCGGCGTGCGCATTCTCGGGCGCGTGACCCGCGAGGCTGCGGACCTGCTGCGCCGGGCCGACGCGATCTACATCGAGGAGCTGCGCGCGCATGGACTCTACGATTCGGTGAGCCAGGCGATGGCCATCTTCCTCCCGGTGCGCTCGGTGGCGGTGATGGGGGACGGGCGCCGCTACGACTGGGTGATCGCGCTGCGCGCGGTCGAGACGGTGGATTTCATGACCGCGCACGCGGCGCGGCTGCCGTACGAGTTCCTGGACCTCGTCGCCCGGCGCATCGTCAACGAGGTCCAGGGCGTCTCGCGCGTCGTCTACGACATCTCCGGCAAGCCGCCGGCGACGATCGAGTGGGAGTGAGGGACCGCCATGAAACGAACGGCGATCTTGGGCTGGTTCGCAATCGCGATCGCGACGATGTCCGCGCCGGCTGCCGCGAACGAGTTCGAGCATGTCTGGTCCTGCGAATTGAGGCCTGGCAGGACTCTGGACGATGCACGGGCCGTCGCGCGAACCTGGCTCGCGGCCGCGAAGTCGATGAAGAGGGGCGGGCAGCTGGAGGCCGTCATCCGGTACCCGATCGTCGTGAGCGAGAGCGAAAACCGCTTCGATTTCGTCGTGAGGGCGCCGTCCCTCGCCGCATGGGGCGCCTTCTACGACACTTACGACGACGGCACGCCCGTCGCCGATGCCGACGCGAAGTTCGCCGACGTGGCGGGTTGCTCGGGCAGCACGATGTGGGAGTCCATCGGCGTCGACTGACGCCGGACGGTCAACGCGATGGAGGCGTGATCCTCGCGTCGATCCAGCCGCGGATGTCTGCGAGCACGGCATCCTTGCCGACGTCGTTCAACAGGTCGTGGAAGTGCCCGTCGTAGAGCTTCAGCGTCTTGTCCTTCGAGCCGGCGGTGTCGAAGAAGAACTGGCTGCCGGCCGGAAGCGTCGCCTTGTCCGCGGTCCCGTGCAGGATGAAAAGGGGCAGCGTGATGCGCGGAAACTCGCGGCGGAGCCGCTCGTTGGCCCGCACGAGCGCCGCCACCGTGCGTGCAGGCTGGACTTCGCCGGCGGTGAGCGGGTCGCTGTTCAGGGCGCCGACGGCGACGGGGTCCCGTGAGAAATCCTCGTTCCGCAGCTTCAGGACCGGCAGCCGCGGCGCGATCCTGGATAGGCCCTTGATGAGAGCCAGGACGGCATCCGGGGCCGGGACCTTGAATGCGAAGCTCTCGCAGACGAGGCCCGCGATCCCGGACGCGTGATCGAGCGCGTAGGTCGACGAGACCACGCCCCCCGCGCTGTGCCCAATCAGGAAGACGGGAATGCCGGGGTGCCTTGACTTCGCGAGACCGATGGCCGCCGCGACATCTGCCACGTACTGCGCGACGTCGTCTACGTAGTAGCGGGGTCCCCCTGACTTGCCGCGGCCGCGCAGGTCGAGGGCGAATGGCGCGAGGCCGGCCGATGCGAGCTGCCCGGCGGACCAGAGGTACTGGCCCCCGTGTGAATTCACGCCGTGGCAGATGACCACCGCCGCACGAGCCGGTCCCGCCGGCGGGAAGATGCGGACGTTGATCTCGACATCGCCGGCGCTGCGGATCCGTTCCTCCGTCGGCGTGGACATCTGCATCCGGATCTCCTGCGACGCACCGGAGTGAGCCGGCAGCGTGCGGCCGATGATACCCTGCGTCATGGACGATCCGCACACGCAGGTGCACGCTCTGGTCTGGTTCCGCCGCGACTTGCGCGTCGACGACCACGCCGCGCTGTCGGACGCCTTGCGAGTCGCCGACATCGTCCACTGCGCCTTCCTGTTCGACACCGAGATCCTGGAATCCCTGCCGCCGGGCGATGCGCGGGTCACCTTCATCTGGGAGTCGGTGCGCGAGCTGAAGGTGGCGCTCCGTGCCCGTGGCGGCGCGCTGCACGTCCTCCGCGGTCGCGCAGATGTCGAGATACCGCGCCTCGCCGCGCGCCTCAGGGCCACGACGGTGCATGCGGCCCGGGACTACGAGCCCGCGGCGGTCGCGCGCGATGCGCGCGTCGCGGCGAGGCTGCCGGCCGGTATCGCGTTTCGACTGCGCAAGGACCATGTGATTTTCGAACTCGACGAGATCCGCACCAAGGGCGGCGGCTGGTTCTCCGTGTTCACGCCGTACCGGAAGCGCTGGATGGCGACGCTCACGCCGCGCGACCTGTCGGCGTACCCGGTTTCGGGGCTCCGCGGGAGGCTCGCAAGGGACCGTGGCAGCGCGCTGCCATCGCTCGCGTCGCTCGGCTTCCGTCGTGCGCGCCTGCCGTTGCCCGCGGGCATGACGGGCGCCGCGCGGCTCTGGAGGGCTTTCCGGCCGCGACTCGCGCAATACCAGCGGCAGCGGGATTTTCCGGCGGCCGCCGCGACGTCGCGCCTCTCGGCCCACCTGCGCTTCGGCACGATCTCGATCCGCCGGCTGGTCGACGCCGCGCGCCGCGCAGGCGGCGCCGGTGCGACGGCCTGGCTCGGCGAACTCGTCTGGCGCGATTTCTTCTTCGCGGTGCTGGCGGCGCGGCCCGACGTCGTGGACCACGCCTTCCGGCGCGAATACGACCGGCTCGCGTGGTCGCGCAACGAGCGGCACTGGCGCGCCTGGTGTGCGGGGAAGACCGGCTACCCGCTCGTCGACGCGGCGATGCGCGAGCTCGAGTCCGCGGGAACGATGCACAACCGGCTGCGCATGGTGGCCGCCTCGTTCCTCGCCAAGGACCTGGGCCTCGACTGGCGGCGGGGCGAGCGGCACTTTGCGGCGCGGCTGCTCGACTTCGACCTCGCGGCGAACAACGGGAACTGGCAGTGGTGCGCGTCGACCGGCTGCGACGCACAGCCGTGGTTCAGGATCTTCAACCCCGTCATGCAGTCGCGTCGTTTCGACCCGGACGGCCGCTACATCCGCCGCTGGGTCCCGGAGCTTGCCCGCGTTCCGGACCGCTACCTGCACGCGCCCTGGGAAATGCCTCATCGTGTCCAGGGGGACGCCGGTTGCCGCGTCGGTCGCGACTATCCGCGCCCGCTGGTGCGGCATGAGCAGGCGCGCAAGCGTACCCTCGCACGCTATGCCGCGGCGAGGCGCAACGTACGCGCGGCCCCATGAGCGACGTCGACTGGATGCGCAAGGCGCTCGAGCTCGCCGCGCGTGCGGAGGCCGAGGGCGAAGTGCCGGTCGGTGCGATCGTCGTGCGCGACGAGGCCGTGCTCGGCGAGGGCTGGAACCGCCCCATCGGCAGCCACGACCCCACCGCCCACGCCGAGGTCCTCGCGCTCCGCGCCGCTGCCGGCGCCGTCGGCGATTACCGGCTCGGCGGCGCGACGCTGTATGTCACGCTCGAGCCCTGCCCGATGTGCGCGGCCGCGATCGCGCATGCGCGCATCGCACGCCTCGTGTTCGGCGCCTGGGATCCGCGGCAGGGCGCGGCGGGGAGCGTCTTCAACCTGGTCGCGACCGACGCGATGAACCATCGCGTGGACGCTTTCGGCGGCGTGCTGTCGGAGGAGTGCGGTGCGCTACTGCGGCGCTTCTTTGCCGGCCGCCGCTGATTCCGGCGCGTCCGCGACCATCCACCGCAGCAGCTCCGCGTACGTCTGCACGTTGCGGACGAAGCCGACGGGCTCCCAGCCACGCGCGTAGCCGCGCCGCAATGTCGTGTAGTAGCGTTCCTGCGCGAGCAGGGGAAGGTTACCCCGCACGTCGCTCCAGCTGTCGGGATCCTGGCCACGGCGCTCGGTCAGGATTCGCGCGTCCTCGAGGTGCCCGTAACCGACGTTATAGGCGGCGAGCGTCAGCCAGGTGCGATCCGGCTCCGGGATGCGGCGGGGAATCGTTTTCTCGACGACGCGGAGGTAGCGCGCACCGCCCAGGATGCTCTCGCGCGGGTTTGTGCGATTGCCGACGCCCACGCGGCGCGCAGTCTCGGCGGTCAGCATCATCACGCCCTGGACCCCCGTCGGCGACACGGCCGCTGCGTCCCAGCGCGATTCCTGGTAGCCAATGGCGGCGAGCAAGCGCCAGTCGAAGCCGGTGGCGAGCGCGGCTTCCTGGAACAGGGCCTGGTATTGCGCGAGTCGCTCGCGTACGCCGGTGACGAAGTTCGCCGCATCCACGCGGTCGAACCGCACGAGCGCACGACGGTTGCGCTCGAGGATGTCGGCGAGTCGCCCGGAAGCCTCGAGTTCCGCGAAATACCGCTCCACCTCGGGCAGAAGGTCCGCGCCATGCGGCGACAGTGCCCAGGCCACCGCTTCCGATTCTGCGAGGCGGAAGGCCGGTCGCAGGTCCGGATGAAAATGCCGGCCGAGCGAGAACTCGATCGAGTCCGCGATCGTCACGTCCGCCTCGCCCGAGGCGACGCGCTCCAGCAGGTCGAGCGTGTCGGCCGCGCGGATTTCGGACCAGGTCAGGGCGGGCGCCTTCTGCGCGAGCCGTGCAAGGGCTGCGGCGTGGCGGGAGTTCCGCTGGATCACCACGCGGCGCCCGACGAGGTCTTCGGCGGAGGCCGGCAGGCGGTCCTGCACGCGATAGACGACGTGCTGGTCGATGCGCTGGTACACCGGGCCGAAGCGGACGCGATCGGCGCGGGATTCGTCCAGCACGAGGCCGGCTGCGGCAACGTGCGCGCGATTGCGCCTGACTGACAGGAGGGCCCCCGCCGTCGTGCGGACGAACTTCAGTTCGAGCTTCACGCCGAGCCGGTCGGCGAATCCGCGCGCCAGCTCGTATTCCGGTCCCTCGGGCCCCGCCGCACCCTCGTAATAGGCAAGCGGACTCGTGCGCGTCACGACCTTGAGCCGGCCGAGCGCGTGGATCTGCTCGAGCGTACCGGGCATCCGTGAGCAGGTGCCCGTCATCATCGCGACGAGGAGGAGGGCGGGTACGCCGAACCGGCTGCGGAGTCGCCGCCAGGGTTTGGCGGCCGGCGCGGGTCCCGGTTCCATTAATGTAGAATAGCCGTTCCGGATCAACCCGCTATGCCGGGTTCCGGATTCCTGCACGGAGAGGTACCGAAGCGGTCATAACGGCACCGACTCGAAATCGGTTGAGGGCATTACGCCCTACGTGGGTTCGAATCCCACCCTCTCCGCCAATTTTCGCGCAGATACACTTGGGGGCATGGCCGCGAATCCCGCCCTGCGACCGCCGGCCAACGCGATGCCGAAGCGGGAAACCTCGCTGCTGCGCTGGGTCTGGCGCGCCTACGTGCGGAACGCACTGGTGCCGCTCCTGGTCGTCGAGCTGCTGCTCGTCGCCGTGTATCTCACGAGCCATGCCTGGTCGCTCCGCCGCAACGTCGCGGCGCTGTCGGAGGTGGCGCGGCAGGAGCTCTCGCGGCTCGCGGCCGACGAATCGGCGGTGATCGACCAGCAGCTCGGGCAGGTGGCGGCGCTCACCGAGGTCCTTCGACGCCAAACGGAAGCCGCGCTCGCGAGACCCGCCCCTTCCGCACGCGACCGCAGCCGATTGCGGCTGCAGCCGAGCGGCGCGCTCACGACGGTGACCGACGACGGCGGCGCGGCGGTGTACTGGTCGGCCCGGACCACGAAAGGGCCGGCCGAGTTCGAGCGGCTGGAACGGCTGTCCACCGTGGACCCGCTGTTGCGCGACGTGACGCAGGCAAACCCGCTGATCGTGCAGGCCTACCTCAACACGCACGATTCGCTGAACCGGATCTGGCCGTGGATCGACAGCGCCTCGGTCTTCGATCCCGGCATGAACATCCCCGACTTCAACTTCTATTACGAGGCGGATGCGCATCACAACCCGTCGCGTGCGGTCGTCTGGACCGACGCCTACGTCGACCCCGCCGGCAAGGGCTGGCTCGTGTCGGCCATTGCGCCGGCCTATCGTGGCGATTTCCTCGAGGCCGTGGTCGGCGCCGACGTCACGATCGACCGCATCGTGGCGAACGTGCTCGGCCAGGACGTGCCCTGGCAGGGCTTCCTGCTGCTCATCGGCAAGTCCGGGACGCTCCTCGCGCTGCCGCCGCAGGGCGAGAGGCTGTTCGGGCTGCGGGAGCTGACCGCGCACGACTATGTCGACGCAATCCGAGCCGACACGTTCAAGCCGGAGGAGTTCAACGTGTACCGGCGCGCCGACCTCGCGGGCATCGGCGCGCTGCTCGAGGCGCAGCCGTCGGGCAGCGGACGGCTGGAAGGCGAATCGCCGCATCTCGTCGCGTGGGAGACGATTCCTTCCGTCGGCTGGAAGCTGATGAGCCTGGTGCCCGAGCAGGGTGTCTTCGGTCCGTCGCGCACGCTGAACCGCGAACTCGCGGCGGTCGGCTGGGTGATGCTCGCCGGCCTCGCCGGGTTCTATGCCGTTTTCTTCACGTTCCTGTACCGCCGCGCACGCATCGTGAGCCACGGCATCGCGGAGCCGCTGCGGCAGATCGAGCGCATGGCGCACCGCATCGCAGTCGGCGAGTACGACCAGCCCTCGCCCGAGTTCGACGTCAGCGAGTTCCGCCACACGGTCGGCGAGCTGCAGCGCATGGGGCGGCTGCTCGGCGACTCCAACCGTGCTCGCGAGGACGCCGAGAAGCGACTTACCGAGCGCAACGAGGAGCTGTCGACGATCCTCAGCCTGTCACCGGACGGCCTCGTGTCCTTCGACGCGGCGGGCTGGGTGACCGAGACCAACCCGGCCTTCCTGGCGATGACCGGCTGGTCGCGCGACGGCCTGATCGGCCTCTCGCGCGCCGCGTTCTGGTCGCGACTCGCCGAGCTTGGGGCGGGCGATGCGGCCGGGGAGCCGCAGCCCGGCGCCGCGGCCGTCCTGCGGCTGCAGCGGCCGCGTCCGGCGGTGCTCGAATGCCGCGTGGTCGGCGCAGGCGTGGACGCGCAGGTCGCCTACTTTCGCGATGTCACGCTCGCCGACGAGCTGGACCGGACGAAGAGCCGCTTCGTCGCGACGGCGGCGCACGAACTGCGCACGCCGATCGCGGTGATCACCGGGTACGCGGAGTTCCTGCAGGCGAGCGACCCGTCGCCGGCGCAGCGAGGAGAGATCCTCGCGACCATGCGCCGCCACGGCGACCAGATCGCCGGCATCGTCTCGGAACTGCTGGACCTCGCTCGCATCGAGGCGCGCGCGGGCCGCGACTTCACGATGATCCGCCAGCCGCTGGCCCCCGCCGTGCGCCGCTACATCGATTCCTTCCGGGTCGGCGAGTACGCCCGCGTGCCGACGCTCGAGGGAGACATCGGGGAAGCGGAGGCGTTCCTTGACGCGGACAAGTTCTGCCAGGCGCTCAGCAACGTCATCGCGAACGCCTGCAAGTACTCGCCGCCGGGTGCGCCCATCGCGGTCAGGCTGGTCGTGCGCGCGGGCGAAGTTGGCGTGCGGGTCGAGGACCGCGGCGAGGGCATGGACGAGGAGACGCAGCGCCGCATTTTCGAGCGCTTCTACCGCGCCGAGACGACGTCGGGCGTCTCGGGTACCGGACTCGGCATGAGCATCGTCAAGGAGATCCTCGACATCCACGGGGGGCACATCGAGATCGAGAGCGCGCCGGGCCGCGGAACGGCCGTGACGCTGTGGCTTCCGCAGGTGGCTGCGCGCGGTTGACGCCCCTGGTAGCCGACCTTACGATGCCCGGCCCGGCCGTTTCATGGTGGCTCGCGCCGGTTCCTCCGCGACGATCAGCCGTGAACCCCGCCAGGCCCGGAAGGGAGCAACGGTAGCGGTGGCATCGGGTGCCGGAGGGGTGCTGGCGCGGGCCGCCTCCACTCCTCCCCGCAGATGCGCGAAAATGCGAGACCGCAGGACTGGAGCCCGATGAGCTACCTCGTACTCGCCCGCAAATGGCGCCCGCGCACGTTTTCCGAGCTGGTCGGCCAGGAGCACGTGCGCCAGGCGCTCGTGAACGCGCTGGACTCGGACCGCGTGCACCATGCCTTCCTTTTCACCGGCACGCGTGGCGTCGGGAAGACGACGATCGCGCGCATTCTAGCGCGCTCGCTCAACTGCGAGCGCGGCGTCGGGTCGAATCCCTGCGGGGAGTGCGCGGCCTGCCGCGAGATCGAGGAAGGCCGCTTCGTCGACCTGATCGAGGTCGATGCCGCGTCGCGCACCAAGGTCGACGACACGCGCGAGCTCCTGGAGAACGTCCAGTACCTGCCAAACCGGGGACGTTACAAGGTCTACCTGATCGACGAAGTCCACATGCTGTCGGCGCATTCCTTCAATGCCCTGCTGAAAACGCTCGAGGAGCCGCCGCCGCACGTGAAGTTCCTGCTGGCGACGACGGATCCGCAGAAGGTGCCGGTCACGGTCCTGTCGCGCTGCCTGCAGTTCAACCTGAAGCGGCTGCCCGCGTCGCTTATCGCGGCGCGCCTGTCCCACATCCTGGGGGCCGAGGCGGTGAGCTTCGAGCCGCGAGCGGTCGAGCTCCTGGCGCGTGCGGCGGACGGGAGCCTGCGCGATGCGCTGTCGCTCCTCGACCAGATGCTGGCGTTCGGAGGGGGCCGCGTGACCGAATCCGACGCGCGCGCCATGCTCGGCACGGTGGATCGCCAGCGCGTGGTCGGACTCGTCGAGCGCCTCGCCGAGGGCGACGCGCCGGGCCTCTTCCAGCTCGTCGCCGCGATCGACGAGTTCGCTCCCGACTACGCGCAGCTCCTCGACGAGGTCGCGGCCCTGCTGCAGAAGGTCGCCCTGCGCCAGGCCGTTCCGGGACTCTCGGAGGACGAGGTCCATCCGCCGGAAGTTCTCGACGCGCTGGCCGCGCGGGTGCCCGCGGAAGACCTGCAGCTCGCCTACCAGTTCGCGATCGAGGGACGGCGCGACCTCGACCTCGCGCCGGACCCGCGCAGCGGCTTCGAGATGACGCTCCTGCGCATGCTGGCCTTCCGGCCCGCTGGCCTGCCCGTCGTCGCCGGTAATCGCGGCTCGACCGCTGCGCGCGTCGCGCCGGCGCCGGAACGGCCTGTAGCGCAATCGGCCGCGGCAGCGCCCGAGGGGGACTGGCCGGCGCTGCTCGCCCGCCTCGAGCTCAAGGGCCCGGCGCGACAGCTCGCCGGTCATTGCCAGCTGCTCGGTCGCGACGGCAACCATTTCAGGTTCCTGCTCGACGAGCGTGCAGGCGCCCTGCACACGCGGCAGCTCGAGGACCGCTTCCTGCAGGCGCTGCGTGTCGCCGTCGGCGAGGCGGCGAGCCTCGAGATCGGGCGCGGCGACACGGGCGACACGCCGGCGCGGCGCGAGGAGCAGGCGCGGGACGAACGTCAGGAGCAGGCGCGCGCCGCCCTCGAGCGCGACCCCAACGTGAAGGCCCTGCGCGAGCGCTTCGGGGCCGTCCTGCAGCCGGACTCGGTCAAGCCGGTCGGGTAAGATGCGCACATGAAACAGAACATCGGTCAGCTGATGCGCCAGGCGCAGCAGCTCCAGGCCAACATGCAGAAGGCGCAGGAGCAGCTCGCGTCCCTCGAGGTCACGGGCGAGGCCGGCGGCGGGATGGTCAAGGTCGTCATGAATGGCCGACACGAAGTGCGGCGCGTCGAGATCGACCCGGCCGTCGCGGCTTCCGACCGCGAAATGCTCGAGGACCTCGTGGCGGCTGCCTGCAACGACGCGACGCGCCGGGTTGGCGAGGCGGTTCAGCAGCACATGGCCGGCGCCATGGGCGGGATGCAGCTTCCGCCGGGCATGAAGCTGCCGTTCTGACGGCGGTCGCGTGAAGTATTCCCCTGGACTCGCCCGCCTCATCGAGGCCCTGCGCGTCTTGCCGGGCGTCGGCCCGAAGTCCGCGCAGCGCATGGCATTCCACCTGCTGGAGCGCAACCGCGACGGCGCGCGCTCGCTCGCGCGCTCGCTCGAGGATGCCGCCGCGAATGTCGTCCATTGCCGGCGCTGCCGGATGCTCACGGATGGGGAGCTGTGCGAAATCTGTTCCGCCCCGCGCCGGGATGCGTCCTCCCTCTGCATCGTCGAGTCGCCGGCCGACGTGGTCGCGGTCGAACAGTCCGGCGGCTACGGCGGCCGCTACTTCGTCCTGATGGGCCACCTGTCGCCGCTCGACGGCATCGGTCCCCAGCAGCTCGGCTTCGACCGGCTCGAGTCCCTGCTCGACGAGGGCGAGGTGCGCGAGGTCATCCTGGCGACCAATCCGACCGTCGAGGGCGAG
>Ga0307416_100001211_pt1 | contig 13900 bp, 9 predicted proteins | sample DK1Cmetagenome_2_FD_203821 | JGI IMG/M metagenome (GOLD analysis project Ga0307416, IMG submission 203821) | Maize rhizosphere microbial communities from greenhouse at UC Davis, California, United States - DK15-C-3 | ecosystem: Host-associated > Plants > Roots > Rhizosphere > Soil | place: USA...
GCGCGGCGAGTTCGCCGTTGTTGTCGCCCACGCCGGCCGCGAGTGAATCCATTGCGCTGACGCTTCCGCGCAGACTCGTCAGGCTCGTCTCGGATAGTTCCTGCACCCGTTGCTCGTGCTTCCGAATCGCGTAGGCATCTTCAGCGACCTTCGCCGCGTTCGCGGTCATGCGGCTCATTTCCTCGCGGGCGCGGCGCGAGAGTTCGGCCATCGAGTGACTGGCTCGGGCCGCAACGCTCGCGGATTCGGCGGCGCGTTGCGCCACGCTCAACGCCGCTGATCCCTGCAGGGCGAGGTCATGCGCGCGGTTGCCGACTTCCTGCGACGCATCGCGTGCGTCGATGACGATTTCCCGCATCGCCGACAGTGCCGATCGCGCCGAATCTGCCAGGCGCTCTTCGTCGACGTCGATGGCGAGGCGTCGCGGTTCGCCCGTCAAGTCGCCCTGCGAAACCCCGCGAAGCACGTCGGCCAGGTCGGCACTGCGCTCGCCAACCATCGGCACGATGACGAGTCCTGTGACGATAGCGGTAAGGATGATCGCGCCCCCTATAGCGATGAGCGCGACGGAGGCCATGTCCCGGGCATTCGCGGCGGCGATGAAGGTGCGTTGAAACCAGAGTCCCGCGAACAGCAGAACGGCTCCGGCAAACCCCAGTCGGGCGACGAACGTCTCGAGATACGGACGCTGCGTCGCCATTGGTTTGCCTGACAATTCCGGGCCGCTAGATTGGCTCACTCGACTCTCCGCTGAACAGCCGGCATCACCTGCACGCCGGCCAGACCCCGAACATGACAAGGTTTCCCGTTTCGCCGGACGCCTCCTCACCAGCGCCGGCGCACGACATTTACGACCCCACCGCCATCGAGGCGAAGTGGCAGACGCGTTGGCGCGAGCGCGGCACCAACTCGACTGACCTGGCCAGGGGACCTAACCCCTTCTACGCCTTGATGATGTTCCCTTATCCGTCGGCGGAGGGGCTGCACGTCGGCAACCTGTTCGCCTTTACTGGGAACGACATTTATGGACGATTCCAGAGGCTGCAGGGGCACACGGTCTTCGAGCCGATGGGCTTTGACGCATTTGGCATCCACTCGGAGAACTACGCCCTCAAGGTGGGCCAGCATCCGATGCGCCTCATTCCGCGGAACGTCGCCAACTTCCGGCGGCAGTTGACCCGTGCCGGGTTGATGATCGACTGGCGATACGAGGTCGACACCACGGATCCGGCCTACTACAAGTGGACCCAGTGGGTCTTCGTTCAGCTGTTCAAGAAAGGCCTGGCCTATCGCAAGGAAGCGGCGGTGAACTGGTGTCCCGCCGACAAGACGGTGCTCGCCAACGAGCAGGTCATCGCGGGCGCGTGCGAGCGCTGCGGAAGCAAGGTCGAACAGCGCTTCCTGGCGCAGTGGTTCTTCCGCATCAGCGAGTACGCCGAACGACTACTGAACAATCTCGAGAAGATCGACTGGTCGGACACGACCAGGACCGCCCAGCGCAACTGGATCGGGCGCAGCGAAGGCGCGGAAATCCGGTTCGAGATCGGCCTCCAGAGCTCAGGTTCGGGCGCGACGCAGACGTCGGAGTTCGGTCCGCTGCTGGACGACCTCGTCGTCTTCACGACGCGTCCTGACACAATCTTCGGCGCGACCTACATGGTGCTCGCGCCCGAGCATCCACTCGTCGACCACATCACGACGGCGGACCGCCGTGAATCGGTGCACGCCTATCGCGACGACGCGGCTCGGCAGGACATCGTCGCGCGGAAGATCAACAAGGAGAAGACCGGCGTCTTCACCGGCGCCCACGCCATCAATCCGGCCACTGGAGCCGAAATCCCGATATGGATCGCCGATTACGTGCTGATGGAATACGGCACCGGTGCGATCATGGCAGTCCCGGGTCACGACGAGCGCGACTTCGAGTTCGCCTCGCTGTTCCACCTGCCAATCGTTAGGGTCATTGCCGAGGAAGGAACGCCGGCGGACGCTCCGGTCACGGAGGCGTTCGTCGATGACACGGGCGCGCACCTCGTCAACTCGAAGCAGTTTGACGGAACGCCGGTGACGGATGCGAAGCGCGCGGTGACCGAATGGCTGGCGTCGTTCGGTGCCGCGAAGCCCGTCGTGAACTATCGCCTTCACGATTGGTGCATTTCGCGACAGCGATACTGGGGTCCCCCGATTCCGGTCATCCATTGTGACCGGTGCGGCCCGCAGGCAGTGCCGGAGAAGGATCTTCCCGTCATACTGCCCGACGTCCCGGATTTCAGGCCTGACGATTCGGGCGTTTCACCGCTCGCACGGCACGAGCAATGGTATGTGGTGCCATGTCCGAATTGTGGCGGCAATGCGCGCCGCGAAACCGACGTCTCCGACACGTTCCTCGACAGCGCCTGGTACTTCCTGCGCTATCCGAGCGCGGATCGTGCCGACATCCCGTTCGATGCGGCGATGACGAAAAAGTGGTTGCCGGTGACGTCGTACATCGGCGGCAACGAGCACGCGGTGCTGCACCTCATGTACGCCCGATTCATCACGATGGTACTGCACGACATGGGGCACCTCGACTTCGAGGAGCCGTTCACGAAGTTCCGCGCCCACGGCCACATCATTCGCGACGGCGCAAAGATGTCGAAGACGAAGGGCAACATCGTCGTGCCCGACGTCTACTTCGAGCAGTGGGGCGCCGATTCGTTTCGCATGTACCTGATGTTCCTCGGTCCCTTCCAGGAGGGAGGAGATTTTCGCGACGCCGGCATTTCCGGCGTTCGCAGTTTCCTGAATCGTCTCTGGCTGGCGGTGCTCGACGCGAAAACAGACGGCGCGCCTGACGCGGCCGTGTTGCGGAAACTGCACCAGACCATCCGCAAGGTCGGCGAGGATACGTCGCGGCTCTCGTACAACACGGCGATCGCGGCGATGATGGAGTACATGAATGCGCTCCGCAAAAATGAGCGTGTGCCGCACGCGGACGAGGTGCGCCCGCTGGTGCAACTCGTCGCACCGTACGCGCCGCACATCGCCGAGGAGTTGTGGGAACGGTTAGGCGGTGCGCGGTCGGTGATGGACTCGGGGTGGCCGGTGTTCGACGCCGCGCTCGCGCGCGAGGATTCCATCCAGCTGGCGGTGCAGGTGAACGGGAAGCTGCGCGGTACGATCAGCGTGCCGCGCGAAATCGATCAGGAGGCCGCCGTGGCCGCCGCGATGGCCGAACCGAACATCGCCAAGTTCGTGACGTCATCGCCGCGGAAGGTGGTTTTCGTACCCGGGCGTCTCTTGAACCTCGTGGTGGGATGAGCGAATGCAGATTGCAGAATTCAGAATGCAGAATGCAGCGGTGCACTGCGAAGTAACGCATTCGGCATTCGCCATTCTGCATTCGCTTTTCTGCATTCAATGAGGACTCTCCTCGTCTCTCATCGCGAAGTCGCCGGCCTCCTCCCGATGAAGGAGTGCATCGAGGTGATGGCCGATGCGCTTCGCGCGCTCGCGATTGGCGAGGCGAGTCTCCCGCTCCGTCAGGTGATCAAGCTTCCCGGTTCACCGAACCTCTTCGGCCTGATGCCGGGACAGATCGGCATCAGCGCGCGCGACCGCCATCGCGCAGCGCTCGGCGCGAAGGTCATCACCGTCTTTCCGGGCAACGAGGCTACACCGCTCGACTCGCATCTCGGTGTGGTCCTGCTCTTCGAAGCGGAAATGGGCAGACTCCTCGCGATCATCGACGCCAGCTCGGTGACGGCCATCCGTACGGCGGCGGTGTCGGGCGTCGCCACGAAACTGCTCGCCAATCCCGAGGCCGGCGATCTGGCGATACTCGGCGCGGGCGTACAGGCGATGACGCATCTCGACGCGATGAGGACCGTACGGACACTACGCCGGGTGCGGGTCTGGAGCCGATCGTCTGCCCGTTCAGAGCGTTTTGTCGAGAAGGCCAGGCAGAAGTTCGGCATCACCGTCGAGCAGATGCCGTCGGCGGAACTCTGCGTGAACGGTGCCGACATCATTTGCACCGTCACCGCTTCACGTGAGCCCGTACTGCTGGGTGCATGGATCAGGTCAGGCGCGCACATCAACGCCGTCGGTGCTGCCCTCCCGACCGCGCGCGAATTGGACACGGCCGCCGTCGCGCGGAGCCTCGTATACGTCGATCGGCGCGAGTCGGCGCTGGCCGAAGCCGGCGACATCCTCATTCCGATCTCCGAGGGCGCGTTGGCCGCTGATCACATCCGCGGTGAAATCGGCGGGTTGCTGATGGGTTCCGACCAGGGCCGGGAATCGCCTGGCGACGTCACGCTCTTCAAGTCGTTAGGCCTGGCGATAGAGGACCTGGCCGCCGCGCGCCACATCTACGACAAGGGCGTCGCGCTCGGCACCGGCATCTGGGTATCGCTGGGCGGGTTGCGCGAAACGTGAGCCCGAAGCCGGCGCTCCGGTTGCCGTCGCTCGGGGACCTCGAGGAGGCGCGGCGCGCCGTGCGGGGATTCGCCATCCGGACGCCGATGCTGAAGATCCCTCAGCCGGTCGCCGGGTTTACGATGCGCGAGGTGTACCTGAAGCTCGAGAACCTGCAACCCATTGGTTCGTTCAAGGTCCGCGGTGCGGCGAACGCGATCGGCTGGCGGGACCCGGATGAGCTTCGTGATGGCGTGTGCACGGCGAGCGCGGGCAACATGGCCCAGGGCGTGGCCTGGTGCGCCCGCGGCATGCCGTGCCGCGTCATCGTACCGGACACGGCGCCGGCGGCCAAGCGCGAGGCGGTCAAGGCGTTAGGCGCGGAGCTGATCCCGGTGCCGTTCGAGGACTGGTGGCGAGTGATGGAGACCCATGATACGCGAGGCGTACCCGGGATCTTCATTCACCCCGTCGAGAACAACGATGTCATCGCCGGGAACGGAACGATCGCCTTCGAGATCCTCGAGGACCTGCCCGACGTCGACACCGTGGTCGTTCCCTTCGGCGGCGGCGGGTTGATCAGCGGGATTGGCGCGGGCTTCAGGGCGCTCAAGCCCGACGTCCGGGTGGTGGCGGCGGAGGTGGAGACGGCGGCACCACTGCGCGCCTCACTCGACGCCGATGAACCGCGCGCGATCGATCGCATCCCGACGTTCGTTGACGGCATCGGCGGGGCGTCGGTGCTGCCGGCCATGTGGCCGCTCGTCCGGCAGGTCGCGCAGGACTCGATCGTGGTGACGCTGGAAGAAATCGCCGACGCGGTACGGCAACTCGTCAGGCACGCCCACGTGATCGCCGAAGGAGCCGGCGCCGCGGCCCTCGCCGCGGCACGCAAGGTCAACGGAAAGAGAATCGTCTGCGTGATTTCGGGCGGGAACATCGACCCGTCGGTGCTGGCAACGCTGTTACAAGGTTCGTTGCCGTAAGCAATCGGAGCTGGGTCGCCCGTACCCCGTACGCCGTACCCTATCCCAACATCCCGGCGACCCAGTCGCCCGCGAAGTAGCCGACCACGGCCACGCCAAGACCGACTACGAACATGTCGATTCCGGAGCGCACGAGGCCGCGCCCGGTGAATACCGAGCGCGCCGCGCCCACCAGGAAGTGCATCGCCATCGCAACCATGAAGGCCGTCACGATCGCGGGCGTGCCACGCAGCACGAAGAATGGAAAGACCGGCAGCAGCGCACCGACCGCCGTCGCCACGCCCGTGATCCATGCCTCGCGCATTGGCGACGACGTCGGCGTGCCGATGCCGAGTTCCGCCTGCACCTTCTCCTGCAGCATCCGCTCCGGATCCTTCAGTGCTTCGTCGGCGAGCGCGCGCGCGTGAGCCGGGTCCATCCCCTTCGTCTCGTAGATCAACGCGAGCTCGTCGCGCTCGAGCTCCGGCATGTAGGCGATCTCGTCACGCTCCATCGCGATTTCGTGCGCGTGAACTTCGAGCTCGCTCTTCGCCGCCAGATAACCGCTCGATCCCATCGAGAGCGCATCGGCGATGACACCGGCGACACCGGCCACGACCACCGCTTCGTGCTGCTGCGTGGCGGTGGCGCCCAACACACCAGCGACCAGGCCGAAGTTTGCCGTTAGGCCATCGTTGAAGCCGTACACCACGTTGCGAAGGAATCCGCCAGACTCCACACGGTGCCACGGTTCACCCTCTTCCGTGACACCTGCCAGGTGAGCCAGCTCCGTCGCATGTTCCGCACTTTCCTTCGCCAGCTGCAGCGCTTCGGCGCGCCCCGCGGTTTGCGGCGCCGTCTCGCGATGCATCGTGAGATACTCGCGAACCTCACGCCCCTCCTCTCGAAGCAACAGTGACACCAGGGAGGACGGACCGAAGCGTCGTCCGAGCATCGCCATGATCCGCGCCCGCGTGGACGGCCGAAACGTGCCTGGTGGCTGGCCGTGCGACGCGAGCAGATCCGCCCAGATCCGGGCGTGCTCGACTTCGATGTCCCTCAGCTTTCCGAATACGTTGGCGCGCTTCTGATCGGGTTCCAGTTGAGCCAGAATGCCGTACAGGTACGAGGCATCGCTCTCGTCCTGCCAATGCTCCTGGAACGTCCGAAGGTCAGGCTTACGTTCGATTTCGACCGCTGTAGTCATGACTAAAACTACACAGAAGCCTGCGGGGCGCTGATTGCTGATTCGTGATTACTGCGGCGTATGCTCCGTACTGGAGCACGTACGTCAGCTTCAGCACACTGCATTTGCATGAGCAATCAGCAATCAGCACAGCATACAGTTGGTAAACCTTTAAGCCTCCCCCGAGTGACGTACTGACGGACACGCATGATTCGAGGATTTTATGAAACCGCTGGTTTTGCTCTCAACCGTGGCAGTTGTCGCTCTCATCTCGGCGCCTGACGCGAGCGCGCAGGTTCGCATCGAGACCCCTTCGCGAGCGTATTCGTATTCGTTCAGCACGGATCCCGATCGCCCGATGATCGGTGTCTCGACGAGAACGTCAGGCAAGCGCGACACACTTGGCCTGCTCATCGAGTCGGTCACCCGTGACGGGCCCGCTGAAAAAGCCGGAATCGAGGAAGGCGATCGCCTCGTCTCGGTCAATAGCGTCAATCTCCGGCTGTCGGCCGCCGATGCAGGCGAATCGGACATGGACGGCGTCGCGAACCGGCGGCTCATCCGTGAGCTGGAGAGACAGAAGGCCGGCGATGAGGTCGAACTACGCGTCTATCGTGACGGCAACACGCGCACCGTTCGCGTGAAGACCGTCACCGCCGACGATCTCAATCAGGGGGCGTTCACAACGACCAGGGGCATGCTCGGCCGCAACGCCGACCGTGCCGTGCTCGGTATCTCCCTTGGCGGAAACGGGAGCCGCCGCGACACGTTAGGCGTACTGGTGATCGGCGTCGCCGATGAGGGTCCGGCCGCGAAGGCGGGCATCGACGAAGGCGATCGGATCGCGGCAATCAATGGGGTCGACCTCCGCGTCGCAGGCGAGGACGCCGGTGACCGGCAGGCCAGCAATTCCCGCGTCAATCGCCTGAACCGCGCCATGGAAAACGTGAAGGCCGGTGACGCGGTCGAGTTGCGCGTTTACAGCAACGGGCAGACACGGTCTGTCCGTGTGGAAGCTGCCAAGGCGTCCGACGTAGAAGGCGAAGGGTTCTTCGGTTTCGGGCGAGGCAGCATCGGCCCGGCGCGGATCATCACCGTTCCCCGTGGCGCCGCCACTCGCATCCGGCCGCCAATGGTTGAGTACCAGTACGACGCTCGGGCGAAGGACATGATCAAGGAAGACATGGAGCGTTCCATGAAGGTGCTGAAGGAATCGCTGAAGGATGTCGTCCCGAAGGCGAAGGCCAACGCTGAACTCATCAAGAAGCTCGCTACCGTTCGCGCAGTTCGTATCGCCTGACAGATTCCCCGCGTGGCCGGCGGTCGGGTGACTCTCGGGTCCCGGCCGCCGGTCTTGCATTTGGGGCCCTCGTCCGGATAAGTTAGGCTTACCTAAATCATCAAATGGGTATGCCTAATAATTCGCCGGGGGGTTTAACCCCCCGCGATCTGCGGAAACGCATCCTCGCTGTTGGTCTCGCCGTCCTGGCCGGCGTCGTCGCGTGTAGCGACCTCCTGACCTCGGTCCCGGAACCGGGCGACGTCTTTGACGGTCCGGTGGACGGCCTGTCGCCCAGCGAACTGGCAGCCTTCGTGCGCGGTGACGAGGAGTTCGGTCGTCGCTTCTCGGCCACTACCGGGCTTGGTCCGATCTTCAACGACGTCTCATGCGCCGCCTGTCACAGCGGCGATGGACGGGGGCGTCCGGAGAATGCGTTGACCCGTATCGGCTCGCCCGACGACGGCATGTACTCCTCGTTAGGCGGCCCGCAGATCCAGGATCGTGCGATTCCGGGGGCACTGGCCGAGTTGACGCCACACGGTGTGCCGGTGTCGCTCAGGCTTCCACCGCCCGTGTTCGGTGCAGGGCTGATCGAGGCGATCGCGGAATCGGAAATCCTGTCGCGCGCGGACCCCAACGACGCCAACGGTGACGGGATCTCGGGAAGGCCGAATTGGGTGACGCCCCCGCAATGGGTTCCAGTCACCGAACCCGGCGCCGGAAGTGCGCTGCGCATTGGGCGCTTCGGCCGCAAGGCGCAGACCTCTTCGATCCTGCAGCAGACGGTCGAGGCGTACCTGCAGGACATGGGGATTACGACCGAGTACCTGCCGATCGAGAACCGGAATCCGACCGCCGGTCACGCCTACGACGGCGCCGACGTCGTTCCGGATCCCGAGGTTCCCGCGGGCGTCGTCTTCGCCGTCGTGAACTACCTGCGCCTGTTAGCGCCCCCCGCACCTGGGGCGCCTAACGCTGTCCGCGAGCGGGGGTCGGTACTGTTCAACGACATCGGCTGCGCGTCCTGCCATACTCCGGTCCTGCAGACCGGTCAGGCCACCACGGCAGCGCTGGCGAACAAGCCGGTTGCGCTGTACTCAGACTTGCTGCTGCACGACATGGGCGACGCGCTGGCCGACCAGCGGCCCGATGGCCAGGCCAATGGCCGCGAATGGCGAACGACACCGCTGTGGGGGATGCGGTTGATCCGGCAGTTCCTCAACGGTGAAGTCTTCCTGATGCATGACGGCAGGGCGCGAACGATCGAGGAAGCCGTCTTGTTGCACGCGGGGGAAGCCTTGCGGGCACGCAACCTGTTCGGCGGACTGAACGCTGCCGATCGGGCGGCGCTCGTCGAATTCGTCGGATCGCGTTGATGGGCTGCGATCGTCGCGCATTCGTGCGCTCGGGAACGGCAGCCCTCGCGTTGTCGTTGCTGCCATCGTGTGCATCACTCGTCACGAGGCGAGTGGCGCTCGACGGTGGACGCATTCGTCTTTCCCTGCGCCAGTATCCGGAGCTCGCCGAGCCGCGAGGGTCGATGCGTCTCCTGCCCGACGGATGGGAAGACCCGGTCTACCTCCTCGTCCTTGAAGGCGGCGGATTTGCCGCGGTGTCGTCAGTCTGCACGCACCGCGGTTGCACCGTCGACCTTGGCGGCCCGGGACTGGCCTGTCCCTGTCACGGCAGTCAGTACGATCGTGAGGGCCGCGTTATGCGAGGTCCCGCCAACCGGGCGCTGACCCGCTATCCCGTGCGCGCCGCGGGCGACGAGTTGATCATCGAGGTCGGCGCGGGATGAAGCACACGATCCTGGTTGCCATGCTCACGCTTGTTTCGCACCCGGCGTTTGCCCAACGCGACACCGTGCGTGCCGACACCACGCGACCATTCGTCCGTGGTGGCGTCTACGACAAGCCGTATCAGACACGCTTGCTCGGCCGTACCGCGATCGGTGGATACGCCGAAGCGCATGCGCGGTACGAACGCGTCGACGGCATTACCGAGGAGTCGGGGTTCGAGGCGAAGCGGTTCAACATCTTCACCTCGACGCGAGTCAGTGACTTCGTGCGCATGGCCGCGGAGGTCGAGTTCGAGGAAGCGGGTGAGGAGATCAAGCTCGAGTATGCGGCGATCGATGTCCGCATTCATCCGGCGCTGACGATCCGGGGCGGGATGTTGTTGTCGCCACTCGGCCGCTTCAATCTCTCGCACGACAGTCCACTCAACGAGTTCACGGATCGGCCGCTGGTTTCAACCGAAATTCTCGGGGTGGCCCTCTCCGAGCCTGGCTTCGGGGTCCTCGGCCAGGTTCCCACCGGTCGCCAGGGCCGCCTGACGTGGGAAGCCTACCTCACGAACGGGTTCCATGACGGGATGATCAGCAACTCACCCGACGGAACGCGAATCCCGTTAGGCAGGGGGAATACTGAGGACCAGAACAGCTCACCGGCGCTCGTGAGCCGAGTAGCCTGGAGTCCCGGTGTCGGCTATGAGTTCGGCCTGTCCGGGCACCACGGAGCCTGGAACCAGTTCACCATCGACGGCACGCAGGTCGATGAACGGCGCGACCTCACGATTGGCGCGCTCGATGCCGAAGTCACGATCGCCGGCATCCGGGTCAGCGGTGAAGGCGCGCTGGCGCGAGCTGACATTCCGCCGGGGTTGCGAGGTACGTACGCGTCTCGTCAGGCCGGTTGGTACGCTGAGGTGGCCCGTGACATCGGGGCAGGGTGGATTCGCACGGCGCCCGGTAGTTCGTTCACGCTGAAGGCGCGACTGGACGCGATCGACCTCGATACGGAGGCAGTCGGCCATCACGTCAGGCAGGCCGGTGCGGGCATCAACTTCCGCCCGACGAGCGAATCGGTGATCAAGCTGGAGCTGGTCCGTGGTTGGGGGTATGACCAGTTCAACAACCGGAGCGACTTCGCGAGATTGCTGGCCTCCTTCGCGACGTACTTCTGAGTTCATCGCCTTCCGTTTGGGACGCTGACGGTGCGCCGGCTTATCCTGCGCTGCAGGGTGAGCACCACGCCGACGCGTGTGTCGTGGGCCTCGGCGGAAGCGGGCTGGCCTGCGTGGACCGCCTGCTGAAGGAAGGCGTGTCAGTCATCGGGATCGATGCGGGAGTGGTCGGCGGCGCGGCCGCAGGGCGCAACGGCGGGTTCCTGCGCGCGGGGACGTCACTCTTCTACCACGACGCCTCGAAGCAGTACGGAATCGATCGTGCCGCGCGCATGTACTCGGCGACGATTGTCGAGCGGGAGCGACTGCTGTCGCGCTATCCATCGGTCGCACGTCGCGTTGGTTACCTGCGGCTGGCACACGATGCCGGCGAAGAGCGTGACTGCCGCGAGCACCTGGCCTTCCTGCAACTGGGACCGTTCCCGTCGGCGTGGTATGACGGCCCGTTAGGCATCGGCGTGCTCATTCCCGACGATGCCGTGATCGATCCCCTGGCGCGTTGTCGCCTCGAGGCCGCGGACGCGGTGGCGAAGGGGGCGACGCTGTTCGAGCACTCGGAGGCGCGATCGTTGTCCAGCGGTATCGTCGAAACCGCGCAGGGTGTGGTGCGATGTCGCCTGACGATCGTGGCCGTGGACGGTGCGCTATCCACCGTGCTCCCGGAGTTGAGCGATCGTGTGTGGCCGATGCGGCTGCAGATGCTCGCGTCGCGACCGCATCGGGGTGGCCTGCTGCCTCACGCGGTCAGTTCCCGGTCGGGGTGGGACTATGCCCAGCAGCTTCCCGACGGGACAATCGCCCTCGGCGGGTGTCGCGATGTGGGCGGCGATGCCGAGCGCACCACGGATACGAGTGTTACCGATGTCGTGCAGGGAGCGCTCGAGCAGCGGTTCAGGGAGATGACCGGTGTCGAGCCGGCCGTGACACATCGCTGGGCGGCGACGGCGGGTTACACCGCGAATGGGTTACCGGTGCTGGGCGAGGTGCGCCCGGGTATCTGGGCCACCGGCGGTTATTGCGGCACGGGGAACCTGTTCGGCGCCGCCTGCGGTCGTGCGCTCGTCAAGCTCGCGTTAGGTCTCGCGACAGATCATCTGTTGTCGTAGGACACCAGCTTTGTCCACGTCCGCTCCTTGTGTCGCAGTTGGGTTAAAACTCGATCTGCGCTCCGAGCTCGACGACGCGGTTCGGCGGGATGCTGAAGTACTGCGTCGCCGACTGCGCGTTTCGCGTCATGACCGTGAAGACTTTCTTCCGCCACTTCGCCATCCCGCTGCTGCCGATGGGGATGAGTTGCTCGCGGCCGAGGTAATAAGTCGTTTCCATCCGCCGGGTGCGGACGCCGGCTTCGGCACACCGCTGCCGGATCTCTTCCACGTTAGGCTGCTGCATGAACCCGTAGTAGGCCCTTACGCGCCAGATGCCGTTGGTGAGGTCCTCGATCTCGATCCGTTCCGACGCCGGCACCTCGGGCTCGGCGCGGACGATGATCGAGAGCAACAGCACCTGGTTGTGGAGCACCTTGTTGTGCTTGAGGTGATGGAGCAGGACCACCGGCGTCCCTTGCGACTCGGACGTCATGAAGACCGCGGTGCCCGGCACACGCACGATCTTGGCGTGCTCGAGGCTGTCGATGAGCTCCGACACCGGGAGCGAGCGCTCGGCGAGGATGGAGCGCAGGTGTGCCCGGCCGCGTTTCCAGGTGGTCATCAGGATGAAGACCGCAATCGCTATCGCGATCGGGACCCAGCCCCCTGTCGGCAACTTGAGCAGGTTCGCGGTAAACAGAGCGACATCGATGCTGAGGAAGAACGCGAGGAATGCCCAGGCCTGTAACGGTGTCCAGGCAAACCGTTCCCGCGCGATCACGAAGAAGAGGATCGTCGTGATGGCCATCGTGCCGGTCACCGCCACCCCGTAGGCCGCGCCTAACGCGGTCGAGGAGCGGAAGGAGAAGACGAGCAAGAGGGTGCCGAGCGCCAGGGCCTTGTTGACTTCGGGGATATAGATCTGCCCCGCTTCCTGCTTCGACGTGTGCACGATGGTCACCCGCGGCGTATAACCAAGCTGCACCGCCTGATGCGTGAGCGAAAACGCGCCGGAAATCAGTGCCTGCGACGCGACGATCGCCGCCAGGGTCGCGATGACCAGCATCGGGTAGAGGAACCAGGACGGCACCAGGCGGAAAAACGGGTTGTCGACCGCGGTCGGCTCGGCCAGCAGCAGCGCCCCCTGGCCCAGGTAGTTCAGCAGCAACGCCGGCAACACCATGCCTAACCAGACGACGCGGATCGGACGGGGGCCGAAGTGTCCCATGTCGGCGTACAATGCTTCACCACCGGTGACGACGAGGACGACCGCGCCCAGCACCAGGAACGACGCGCGCGGATGGGCCATGAAGAACGAGAACCCGTACGTCGGGCTGAACGAGTACAGGATCTCCGGGTGCTCGGCGATTCCGCGAATGCCGAGCACGGTGATGCTCACGAACCAGAAGAGCATGATCCAGCCGAACAACCCGCCGACGCGTGCGGTGCCGTGGTCCTGGAAGTAGAAGAGCACTCCGATGATGAGGGCCGCGATGGCGACGATGACTTCCTGGCGAAGTCCCGGGGCGGCCACCTGGAGGCCTTCCACGGCGCCGAGCACCGAGATGGCGGGCGTGATGATGCCGTCGCCGTAGAGGAATGCCCCACCGAACAAACCGAGCATGATCAGGATCGTGCGCCGGCTGAGTTTTCCTTTCTCGGGAGGTTTTTGCAGGATGAGTGCGAGCAATGCGAAGACGCCACCCTCACCTCTGTTGTCGGCTCGCAGGATAAAGCCGACGTACTTCACCGTGACGATGAGGATCAGCGACCAGATGATCATGGACAGGACGCCGTAGACGTTGGCGGTCGTGACGGCCAATCCATACAGCGGTTTGAAGCACTCCTTGATGGCGTAGAGCGGGCTGGTGCCGATGTCGCCGTACACCACGCCTAACGCGGTGAACGAGAGGATGAGCAGTCGTTTGCCCGTGGGGTGCGCCTCGATGTGCTGACGAACCGGCGCCGCGATGAACTCCGTCGTGAGGTTCGCCCCGGACTTCGGGGGGTCGCC